>Ga0075019_10000343_pt1 | contig 26846 bp, 27 predicted proteins | sample ColStrG_CSR_2013_FD_71473 | JGI IMG/M metagenome (GOLD analysis project Ga0075019, IMG submission 71473) | Freshwater sediment microbial communities in response to fracking from Pennsylvania, USA - Cold Stream Run_MetaG_CSR_2013 | ecosystem: Environmental > Aquatic > Freshwater > Creek >...
GTGGTGTGGCCGATGATGATGGTCCAGACCGAAAGTTGGATCCCGGCCCACTGGAAGGCCGAGTTGAGGGCCACGCCCGTGATGATGCCCGGCAGGGCGATCGGCAAGACGAGCAGCAGCGAGATGGTGTCACGGCCGAAGAACTTGGCCCGATGAACCCCGAACGCGGCCATCGAACCGAGTATCAGTGCCATGCCGGTCGCCGCCACGGCCGCCTTCATCGACAGGGCGAAGGCTCCGCGCACCGCAGGGTCGTTCCACGCGACCGAGTACCACGACGTCGTCCAGTGGCGGATGGGCCAGGTCTCGACGTTGGACTTGTCGAAACCGAAGAGCACGATCGTCGCGATCGGCGCGAAGAGGAAGACGATGACGCCGACGACCCACAACCACAGCCCGGCGCGCGCGAACCGGGCCCTCACAGCGCCTCGAAGGCGCCCAGGCGCTTGGCGATGGCCAGGTACACGACCATCACCGCGATCGGCACCGCGGAGAGGGCGGCCGCGAGGGGCAGGTTCCCGCCGGTGAGGAGATTCTCGTAGATCGCGTTGCCGATCAACGTCGAGTTGGCCCCGCCGATCAACAGCGGTGTGACGTAGTCGCCCAGGGTCAACGAGAACGTGAAGATCGATCCGGCCATCAGGCCCGGCAGGACGAGCGGAAGCATGACCCGGCGAAAGGTGAGCCACCACGAGGCCCCCAGGTCGGACGAGGCGTCGAGCAGCGAGGACGGGATGCGCTCGAGGGCGCCGTAGATGGGCACGATCATGTAGGGCAGCCAGATGTAGCTGAAGACGATCCACATGGCGCCGTTGGTGAAGCCGAGGTTCGGATTGGGCAGTCCCACCTGACTGAACGTCCAGTTGAGCGCCCCGCCCTTCTCCAGGATCGAGATCCAGGCGTAGACCTTGGCGAGGTAGCTCGCCCACAGCGGCAGCAGCACCGCGGCCAGCAACAGGCGCTGGAGCGACTGCTTGGCCACGCGAGCCATGGCGTAGGCGAACGGGAAGGCGATAACCGCATCGGTGAGCGTGACCAGCAGCGCGAGCAAGACGGTGCGACCGATGATCCCCGGGTACGCGCCGCTCGTGACCTGGGTGAAGTTCTGTCCGGTCAGGTGGTGGTCGATCTGGGCCGTGAACCCGTTGATGCTCCAGAACCCGGTGATCAACATGAGTACCAACGAGCTGAGGTAGATCACCAGGAACCAGAGCAACGGCGGGGAGAGCAGGAAGGCCGTGCGCCATCGTTGGCGACTGGACGCCGAACGATGGAGGGCGCGGGGCCCTCCATCGTTCGGCGGAGCGACGACCGGAGCGGTCATCCCGTTATTTGGGTCCAGGCGTTCGTCCACTCGCTGTAGGGGATGCAGTTGTTCTTCCCGTTACCGCACTGGGCCAGCGGGGTCTTCCAGAACTTGATCGACTTGAAGTACGAGTCGGGCTGGTCCGCGTGGTAACCGGCGCACGAGCCGGCCTGCAACTTGTTCATGATGGGACAGGCCAACGAGTTGGCGGGTGTCTCGCCGAAACTGATGGCCTGCTGGGCCTGGACCGTCGGGGTCGAGACCCACTGCATCCACTTGTAGGCGCAGTTCGGGTGCGGGGCGTTGGTCGCCAGCAGCCACGAGTCGGCCCATCCGGTCGCGCCCTCGGCCGACGGGATGGTGTCGGCGACGGCGGTCTTGTTGGCCTGGAGCGTGATCGTCTGGTACGGCCACGCGGCTCCGGCTACGACGGTCTTGCTCTGGAAGAGGTTGATCTCGTCACTGGCCAGGTTCCAGTACTTGGCGATGAGCGGCTTCTGGGCCTTCAACAGCGCGACCGTCGCGTTGAACTGCGTCTGGTTCAACTCGTAGGGGTCGGTGATGCCGAGCGACGGCTTCGCCTTCATCAGGTACAGCGCCGCGTCGGCGATCTGGATCGGGTTGTTCGGCACGGTGACCTTGCCCTTGTACTTCGCGTTGTAGAGGATGCTCCACGAGGTCGGGGCCTTGGCGAACGTCTTGGTCGAGTAGAGCAGCACGTTGGGTCCGAACTGCAGGCTCACCCCGTAGTGGATGCCGTTGATGGTGTTGAAGCTGGGCGCCTGGAGGAACGGTCGGAACTGCTTCGTCGCCGGAATCAACTTCATGTTGACGGGCTTCACGTCGCCGCCGTAGATGAGGCGCAGGTCCGCGTCACCCGAGGCCGAGACCAGGTCGTACTGGCCCCCGCCGCCGTTGGCCATCAGCGAGACCATCTCACCGGACGAGCCGGCGTACTTGGTGTGCACGACACATCCGGTCGCCGCGGTGAAGGGCTTGACCCACTGCGGTTGGGCGTAGCCCTCCCACGCGATGAGATTGAGCGCCCCTTCGCCCTTGCCGACCGACGTGGCGGCCTTCATGCCCGCCGTCGGGACGGTCAGACCGGACGACGCGCCCGCACCCGACGGCAACGCCGCCAAGCCCAGGACGACGATGGCCATCGCCGACACCCCCACCTTCGCGCGCTGTCGCCAGCCCTGAAGAACCCCATTGTTCATATTTCCCCCTTGTTTCACTGCGTTGAACGCTCAGACTAGTTCCGACTCGAGTTGGAAGGCATCGCGGGGACGCCACGTGACGATCACGCGCTCGCCGGTCTCGAGAGCGGAGTACGTGGGCGTCGCGGAGTCGTTCGTGCGAACCGCCACCAGTTGCTCACCGGCGTCGAGGCGCACAACGAACCGGGTGACCATGCCCAGGTACACGACGTCGGTCACGGTGCCGGATTCGCCGACGTGCTCGGGGGCCACCGAGGTGGCGTCGGGTTGCAGACCCAGCCGCTCGGGACGCAACGTGAGCGTTCTGCCGCCGCGCACGAGCACGTTCGACGTACCGATGAAGCCGGCCACGAACGCCGACGACGGCAGCTCGTAGATCTCGCGGGGCGAACCGACCTGCTCGATGACGCCTCCGTTCATGACCGCGATGCGGTCGCTCATCGCCATCGCCTCCTCCTGGTCGTGGGTCACGTAGAGGAAGGTGATGCCGATCCGGCGCTGGATGGCCTTGAGCTCGGTCTGCATCTCCTGGCGAAGTTTCAGGTCCAGCGCGCCCAGCGGTTCGTCGAGCAGCAACACACTCGGCTCGTTGACGATGGCCCGGGCGAGCGCCACGCGTTGACGTTGGCCCCCCGAGAGCTGGGCCGGCCGCCGACCGGCCAGGTTCTCGAGCTGGACCATGGCGAGCGCCTCTCGGGCGCGCTCGCGGCGCTTCACCCGGCTCACGCCCGCGACGCGAAGTCCGTATTCGACGTTCGTCGCGACGTCCATGTGGGGAAAGAGGGCGTAGTCCTGGAAGACCGTGTTCACCGGTCGAAGGTGGGCGGGTCGGTCGGTGACGTCGTCGCCGTGCAACCGGATGGTTCCCGAGTCGGGCGATTCGAATCCCGCGACCATGCGCAACAGCGTGGTCTTGCCCGATCCCGACGGGCCGAGCATCGTGAAGAACTCGCCGTCGAAGACCTCGAGGTTGATGTCCTGGAGCACCGTGGTCGAAGCGAAGGACTTGGCGACCCCCGTGATTTCGATGGCCGATCGACCGCTCATCTGTGCCCCCCCGGCCCCGGTTTGGACCGACTTTCGATTATCACCGTACTCGCCGCTCAACCCCCTCATCGTTCAGTGGCACCCGGACCGAAGTGCCCCGTCCGACACTTCGACGGTGATGCGTGCTTCCACGGGTCAAGCCCGCTGGGGTCGGCGCGGTGCGCCCCATCCATATACTGAGCCTTGTCACGACCACCACGAATTGCGTTACTGCGGCGGCTATGTGACCGCACCGGAATCCAGCGACGAGGCGGAGAACCCCCGATGAGACTCATGCGAAGCGCGGTCCTCGGATCCGCACTCCTCACGTTGGCCCTCGCCTCGCCGGTCGGCGCGTCGAGTCCGAATCCCCAGTGGACCGTCGCCCGGTCGATGCTCCTGCCGACGGGGGCGACGGGCCTGACCCAGGGATACCTGCCCGGACTGGCGTGCCCGAGCGCGGGCAACTGCACGGCGGCGGGCGCGTTCGACGACCTCAGTGGCAACACCCAGGGTCTGCTCATCACCGAGACGTCCGGAACGTGGAACGCCCCGTACCAAGTGGTCCCTCCGAGTGACGCCGGAACGAATCCAGCCGTGACCATCTACGCCGTCTCGTGTCCCTCGGTCGGCAGCTGCGGCGCGGTGGGCAGTTACCAAGACGTTCGAGGGGACACCCAGAGTTTCGTCGTGAACGAATCGGCCTCCTCCTGGGCCAACGCCCGCAAGGTGACCCTGCCCACCGACGCGTTGCTGAACGGCCAGAACAGCAACGTCCGGGCAGTATCGTGCACCAGTCCGGGGAACTGCAGCGCCGTGGGCTCCTACCTCGACGGCACCTCCCCCATCTCTCGCCAAGAGGGGTTCACCCTCAACGAGGTGAACGGCACGTGGAAGGCGGCCTCGACGGTTCAGTTGCCGCCGCGGGCCAACTTCAACCCGTTCGTCTCGATCTCGCAGATTCAGTGCACCGCCAGCGCGAACTGCGTCGCGATCGGCTCCTACGTCGACGCGCAGAACACCACGCGGGCTCTCGTTCTGAGTGAGGTCAACGGCGTCTGGGCCGCGGCCAAGGCGCTCGTCCTGCCCAATAACGCCAATGCCTACCCGCTCGCCTCGTTGAGCGAGGTGACCTGCGTCTCGGCGGGGAACTGCGTGGCGATCGGGACCTATCTGAACAGCACGGGCGCGACCCAGGGGATGACCGCCTCCGAGTCGTCGGGTGTCTGGGGCCGGGCCACGGCGATGGCGATGCCCGTCAACGCCGCCGCCAATCCCCACGTCTTCTTCTACGGTTACGCCGGAGTCTCGTGCTCGTCGATCGGCAACTGCAGCGCCGGCGGGCAGTACCGTGACCGGTCGGGCCACTACCAGGGGTTCTTCGTCAACGAGGTCGCCGGGAACTGGCAGGCCGCGACGGAGATGGCGATTCCGCCCGGCGCACTCGAAGCGGGGCGCAACGGCGGAGTCGTCGCGGTATCGTGCTCCAGCGACGGCAACTGCAGCGCCGGGGCCGCCTACCTGGACGCAGCGGGGAACTACCAGGCCCTGGTCGTCAATCGGGTCAACTCACTGTGGCAGACCGGCGTGATGGTCGTCCTACCGGCCGGCGCCACCAACGTCGGCACCGGCGGGGGCATCTACGGGCTGGTCTGCGGCGCCACCGGACCCTGTACCGCGACCGGCAGCTACCTGGACGCGCAGGGGAACTACCAGGGAATGACCCTTTCTTCGAGCTAGCGCCGGAATCGTTCAACCCGACGACCGAACGGGAAGGTTTAATCTCTGGGCCACCTCTGAGTAGCGCGCGCTTCACTTTGCGGTAACTCGCCCTACGTACGTTGGGTCGGTGGCACGCCAATGCATTCAAGCCTCCCCTGAATCATCGGACCGTGCCGCCCACCCTGCCGTTAAGCGCACTGGAAGGCGTCCGGTTTGAGTGACGTCGAGAGCCGCAGCGTCATCCTCGTCGTCGAAGACGAGGACAGCTACCAGGACGCGCTCAACATCGGGCTCACCGTCGAAGGGTTCGTCGTGGTCGGTGCCACGAACATCGCCCAGGCCCGCAAGCTGATGCTGAGCTCCAAGCCCGATCTCGTCCTGCTCGACGTGATGCTGCCCGACGGCTCGGGCATCGACTACTGCCGGGAGCTCTACGACACGACGCGAACCCCGGTCATCATGGTCAGCGCCCGCTCCAGCGAGGTCGACGTGGTGCTCGGTCTCGAGATCGGGGCGGCCGACTACGTGACCAAGCCGTTTCGGCTGCGCGAGCTGATCGCCAGGATCCGCGCCGTCCTGCGCCGTCCGACCACGGCCTCGGGAGAGGAGATCGTCTCCTTCGGTGACTTGCGCATCGACTTCGTGCGCCGCACCACCACGCGGCGCGGTTCCGAGATCGAGCTCAGCCGCAAGGAGTTCGACCTGCTCGCCCTCTTCGCTTCGCGACTCGGCCAGGTCGTGACTCGCGAAGTGTGCCTCGACACCCTCTGGTGGGGCCTCGAACTCTCCGACACTCGAACCCTCGACACCCACGTGAAGCGCCTGCGCCAGAAGATCGAGGACGATCCGGCGGTGCCGCGCCATCTGCTGACGATCCGCGGCGTGGGATTCAGACTCGACGCCTAGCCTGAGTCCATGCAGATTGGTGACCTCGCCCCGGACTTCACGCTGACCGACCAGCAGGGCGTCGCGCGCACCCTCTCGACGATGCTCGAGAACGGCCCGATCGCACTGTTCTTCTACCCGGCGGCGATGACGACGGGCTGCACCAAGGAGTCGTGCCACTTCCGCGACCTCGCCCGCGACTTCGCCGACGTCGGGGGCCAACGGATCGGAATCTCCATGGACAGCGTCGAACGCCAGTCCCAGTTCAGTGCGCAGAACGCCCTCGACTACCCTCTGCTCGCCGACGTCGGCGGGGTCGTGGCGCGACAGTTCGGCGTCAAGCGCTCCCTCGACTTCTTGAAGGTCAAGCGCACGACCTTCGTGATCGCTCGCGATCGACGGGTCGTCGAGATCGTCTCGAGCGAGATGAACATGGAAGTCCACGCGGACCGGGCGCTCAAGGCGCTCGAAACGCTGCGCGCCTAGCCCGCGATAATCGCGGCCGCCGGGTCCGCCAGGAATCTTCCGACGTGGGCGATCACCTGCGAAGCGAGCGCCCCGTCGATGTGTCGGTGGTCGAAGGCCAGGGTGAGTTCCACGACGTGACGCGCCACGACGTCGTCGCCCACGACCCAGGGTCGCTTCGCGATCTGGCCGACCGCCAGGATCGCGCCCGTACCCGGTGGGATCACCGGCAGCGCCGCATCGACACCGAAGGGACCGACGTTGGTCACGCTGATCGACGTGCCCAGCATCTCGTTCGGGGTGGTCGTGCCGGCCCGGGCCTTCTCAACCAGGGCCGTGAGCGCGTCGGCCATCTCGACCAGGTCCATCCGGTCCGCTCCCTTGATGTTGGGCACGACCAGACCGCGCGGGGTGTCCGCGGCGATCCCCAGATTGACCGTTCTGCGGATCACGACCTCTCCGGCCGCGGCGTCGAAGGTCGAGTTGACGCCGGGGAAGTGGCGCACGGCGTCACAGAGCGCCAGCGCGACGATCGTCAGCGGTGAGAGGCGCACGCCCGAGAGGCCCGGTTGACGCTTCAACGACTCGAGCAACTCGACCGTCTTGGTGGCGTCCACCCGATTCCACACGGCGGCCCGCGGAATGCCGAGGCCGCTCTGGGTCATGGCGTCGGCCATCGAGCGCAGGACGCCCTTCACCGCGATGCGCTCCTCCGCGGGACCGGTGGACCACGGTTCGATGTCGCGTCCGACGAAACGAGACGTCGAGGACGGCCCCGTCGGCGCTCTCCGAGCGGGGGCCGCACTCGAGGTGGGAACCGGCGTATTCGATCCGAGGGCGCGCTCGACGTCGTCGCGGGTGATGACGCCGTCGCGCCCGGTTCCGGCCACGCCGGCCAGGTCGACGCCGTGCTGCTTCGCGTACAGGCGCACCGGCGGGGTCGACCGGGGCGACGACGTCGCCGGAACTGCGACGTCCGGTGCGGCGACCGGGTCGGACGCCACCGGGACCGCAGCGGTGGAAGAGTCCTTTCCGCGACGATGCGTTCGAGTGGTCACCGCTTCCTCATTCGACACCCCGTAACCGACGAGCACCGCCTGGCGTCCCGGCTCGGGGTCCGCCGGCGCCGGCGACGCCGCCTCGGCCGGCTTCGCCGGTGCCCCGTCACCCGCCACCTCGAAGGTGATGAGCGGCCGGTCGACCTCGACGACGTCGCCGACCTGGGCGTGCAGGGCCACGACCGTGCCGGCGAAGGGACTGGGCAGCTCGACCACGGCCTTGGCGGTCTCGATGTCGACCAGCGGCTGGTTCAACTCGACGACGTCACCGACGGCCACCTTCCAGGTGACGATCTCGGCCTCGACGAGTCCCTCGCCGACGTCGGGTAAGTCAAAGGTCTGCTCGCTCAACTCTCGTATCCCATCACTCGGTCCACAGCGTCCAGGATCCGGTCGACGTTGGGCCGGAAGTCGTCCTCGATCCGCGAAGGTGGATACGGAACGGAGTAGCCACTGACCCGCACCCCCGGCGCGCGCAGGGAGTAGAAGCAGCGCTGGGTCAACTCCGCGACGATCTCCGAACCGATCGACGCCGTCACCGGCGACTCCTGGACCGCCACCAGACGACCCGTCTTCTCGACCGAGCGCGCCATCGTCTCGAAGTCGAGCGGTGAAACCGAGCGCGCGTCGATGACCTCGATTGAGACCCCCTCGAGGGCGGCGGTGTCGGCGGCGCGCAACAGGGTCTTGACGGTCGATCCGTAACCGACGACGGTGACGTCGGTGCCGACGCGGCGCACCACGGCGTCGAACAGGCCGTTGGGCGGGTTCTCCAGGTCGACCTCGCCCTTCTCCCAGTAGCGGCTCTTCGGCTCGCAGAAGATGATCGGGTCGTCGTGCTCGATCGACTGCTGGATCATCCAGTAGGCGTCATTGGGCGTCGAACACGAGACCACCCGGAGTCCGGCCGTCTGGGCGAAGTAGACCTCGGGACTCTCGGAGTGGTGTTCGATCGCCCCGATCCCGCCCTGGAACGGCAGACGGATGACGAGGCCCATCGTGTAGACGCCGTCGGAACGCTTGTGCAGCTTGGCGACCTGGGAGACGATCTGGTCGAAGGCCGGATACACGAAGCCGTCGAACTGGATCTCGCACACGGTGCGGTACCCGCGGATCGCGAGCCCGACGGCCGTGCCCACGATCGCCGACTCCGCCAGTGGCGCGTCGATCACCCGGTCCTCCCCGAAGTCCTTCTGCAGGCCGTCGGTGATGCGAAAGACCCCGCCGAGTCGCCCGATGTCCTCGCCCATCAACAGGACCTTCGGGTCCTTCTCCATGGCCTTGCGCAGGCCCTCGTTGAGGGCCTTGGCCATCGTCATCGTCGTCGTCGCCATCAGTGCTGACCCGCGCTGACGCCCAGTTCGACCATCTCGCGACGGCCCTCGTCGATCAAGGGGTGTTGAGCGGCGTAGACGTGGTCGAACATCTCGATGGGGTCGGGGCGGCCCATCGCCAGAACGTCCTCGCGCAACTTGAGCGCCAGGGCGTCCGCCTCGGCCGCCACCTCGGCCAGGGCCTTCGACTTGACCCGGTGCTCGCGCGCGAGCAGGGCCTTGACGCGCTCGACGGGGTCACGGTGCTTCCAGACCTCGACCTCGGCGTCGATCCGGTAGCGCGTCGGGTCGTCAGAGGTCGTGTGCGCGCCGATCCGGTAGGTGTAGGCCTCGATGAGCGTCGGGCCGCCGCCGACGCGCGCGCTCTCGAGGGCCCGCTTGGTCACCTCGTAGACCGCGAGCACGTCGTTGCCGTCGACGCGCACCCCGGGGAAGCCGAAGCCGTGGGCCCGGTGGTAGAGGGGGATCTTCGACTGGACCGACGAGGGCGTCGAGATGCCCCACTGGTTGTTCTGGCAGAAGAAGACGACCGGGGCGTTGAACGACGCCGCCCAGACGAAGGACTCGAGGACGTCGCCCTGGCTCGAGGCCCCGTCGCCGAAGAAGGTCAGGACCGCTTCCTCGGCTCCGTCACGCTGCACCCCCATGGCGTAGCCGACGGCGTGGAGGGTCTGGTTTCCGAGCACAACGGTCGGCACCGAGTGGCGGTACTTCTGGGGGTCCCAGCCCCCGGTCGTCACCGCGCGGAAGATCCGCAGCATGTCCTCGGGCGGCACCCCGCGACACCAGGCGACCCCGTGCTCGCGGTAGCTGGGGAAGGAGAAGTCCATGGGCGCGAGCGCCCGTCCGGCGCCGATCTGAGCCGCCTCCTGACCCTGGACCGGGGCCCACAGCGCCAACTGACCCTGGCGCTGCAACGACGTCGACTCGTTGCACAGTCGACGGATGATCACCATGTCGCGGTAGAGGCCGAAGACCTCGTCCGACCCCAGGGTCGATTCGTACTCGGGGTGTTGGACGCGCTCACCCTCGGGTGAGAGCAACTGGACCAATTCCTCGTCGATCATGGAATCTCCTTACACCGGGGCCCGCGACGAAACCTTACTCCCGTACGATTGGCCGATGCCCCGACTGCTCGTCGACGTGACGCCCCTTCGGGTCAATCGAGACTTTCGACTCCTGTTCGCGGGACAGTTGGTCTCACTGCTCGGCAGTAATCTCACCGTCGTCGCCGTGCCGTACCAGGTCTACCGCGAGACCCACTCGAGCCTCTGGGTGGGCCTGGCGAGCCTGATCCAACTCCCGTTCCTGATCGTCGGCGCCTTGTGGGGCGGCGCCATGAGCGACCGGGCCGACAAGCGGACGCTGCTCATCGTCGGGTCCTTCGTGCTGGCCGTGGCGAGCGCGGGACTCGCGCTCAACGCCCACCTCGCCCACACCCACCTGCTCGCGCTGCTGCTGCTCGCGGCCTTCGCCGCCGGCTTCGCCGGCTTCTCGGGGCCGGTGCGGGGCGCGGCCATCCCGAAGCTGGTGGCGCCCGAGGAGCTGGTGGCCGCCTACTCGCTCAACCAGGTCATCGTCAACGCGGCGGCCGTGCTCGGACCCTCACTCGCCGGGGTCCTGCTCGCCGGGTTCGGCCTGTTCTGGTGTTACTCGCTCGACGCGGCGACCTTCGTCGTCCTGATGGTCGCCACCGCCTTCATGGCCCCGATGAAGCCGGTCGGCGAACACCGCGCGACGGCGCTGCTGGCCGCCATCGGTCAGGGGTTTCGCTACGTGCGATCGCACGCCGTCGCCCAGGCGGTCTACCTCGTCGACCTCAACGCCATGGTCTTCGGGCTGCCCCGGGCCCTCTTCCCCGCGGTGGCCCTGACCGTCTACCACGGCGGTCCGCGGACCCTCGGGCTGCTCTACGCGGCCCCCGGAGCCGGTGCTCTGGTGATGGCGATCGTGACCGGCTGGATCGCCCGCGTGCGCCGTCAGGGTCGATTGGTGGCCCTCGCGGTGATCGCCTGGGGGGCGGTCATGGCGGTCTTCGGCATCGCGCACGTTCTGTGGGTGGGCCTCGTCTGCCTCTCGGTGGCCGGGGCCATGGACGTGATCTCGGCGGTGCTGCGCTCCACCATGCTCCAACAGGCGATCTCGGACGAGTTCCGCGGCCGGATCACCTCGATCCAGATGGCGGTCGTCACCGGCGGACCCCGACTGGGCGACGCCGAGTCGGGCGTGGTGGCGAGTCTCACCTCGACCGAGTTCTCGATCGTCTCGGGCGGGGTCGCCTGCATCCTGGGCGTGATCGCCCTGGTCCGTTGGCGCCCGGACTTCTGGCGGCGCGAGGCGCTCTAGCTCGAGCGAACCGGGATCGAGCGCCGTTTGGCGTTCGTGACGTTGGCCAACTGGCCGCACGCCGCGTCGATGCTGCGTCCCCGGGTGTTGCGCACCGTGGCGTTGATCCCCGAGGCGACCAGACCGTCGCGGAACTCGCGCACCCGCTCGGGGGTCGAACCACGCACCAGGTAGCCCGGGGTCGGGTTGAGGGGGATGAGGTTCACGTGGGCCCGCAGGGAGTGCGCGTAGCGCGCCAGTTCGTCGATCGCCTGGTCGGTGTCGTTGACTCCGTCGATGAGGGCCCACTCGAAACTGATACGACGTCCGGTCTGTTCCATCCAGAACGCGCAGGCGTCGTGGAGCCGCTCGAGCGGGTAGCGACGGTTGAGCGGCACCAGCTCGTCACGGGTCGCGTTGTTCGCCGCGTGAAGGCTGACCGCCAGAGTGAGCGCCAGACCCTCCTTCGCCAGGCGTTCGATGGCCGGGGCGACGCCGACGGTCGAGACCGTGAGGTGGCGCGCCGAGAGCCCGAGGTTGTCGTGCAGGCGACGCACGGCTTCGATCGTGACGTTGTAGTTGGCGAGGGGCTCGCCCATCCCCATGAAGACGACGTTCGACAGCCGACGAGGCTGGGACGCGCGGACCGCGAACATCACCTGTTCGACGACCTCACCGACGCTGAGCTGTCGCGAGAAGCCGGCCTGTCCGGTGGCGCAGAAAGTGCAGCCCATGGCACATCCCGCCTGGCTCGACACGCACACCGTCACCCGGTCGTCGTAGTTCATCAGCACCGTCTCGATGGTCGCTCCGTCGGACAGGCGAAAGACCCATTTCCGGGTCGATCCGTGGTCGCTCTGCACGTCGTGGGCGACTTCGAGGCCGCTCGCGAACTCTTCGCCCAACCGTTCACGCAGGGCCTTGGGGATCGTCGTGATCCCACTGATCGGCTGGGCCGCGGACCAGAGCCCGTGCCAGACCTGGTCCACCCGGTAGCGGGGCTCGCCGACCAGCAGCTCGGCCAGCTCGCTCTTGTTGAATTCGTAGGCCGAAGGCATGAGACCACGCTAGGGCGGAATTCGCTTCTCCCCCACGAAGGTGATGACATCGCCACTTCTTAGGCGGCTATGAGCTGGGCCTTAAGCCGTCAGGGATTTCTTAGGCGACCCTTCAACACGCCTTCGCGTGCTCTTCAACGACCGACCCACGATGGGGTGGAGGTTTCACCGAATAGAAAGAAGGAGCCATGATCGCCATGATCTTCTCCCTGCCACTCATCTTCCTCGTCATCGCCGTGGGCGTGTTCCTGCCCTGGCTCGGTCTGCGACTCGAGCTCATGCACCGCGCCGAGCAGCGCAGCACCCTCCTGCTCGAGGCCCAGACCCGGATCATCGAGGACCAGCAGGCCACCATCAACGCCTACCGCGAATTCGTCTCGACCGAGGCCAGCTTCTCCCTGACCAGCCAGTGATCACCCCGTGGCGAAGCCCGCCCCGAGCCGGCTTCGCCACGGGGTGGGCGTCGTCTGCTCTACTCTGTAGCGGTTCAGCCAACCACGCCGACCCCCGACATCAGGAGCACCAATGGAACTCAACAACACCTCAGCCGTCGTCACCGGGGGAGCCTCCGGACTCGGTGAAGCCACCGCCCGCGCCCTTAACGCGCGCGGCGTGAGAGTGGTCGTCGCCGACCTCAACGACGATCGCGGCACCGCGGTCGCCCAGGAGATCGGCGGCGCCTACGTGCACTGTGACGTCACCAACACCGATCAGGTGATCGCCGCCCTCGAAGCCGCCAAGGCCATGGCCCCGCTCTGGAGCGCGGTCAACTGCGCCGGCATCGGCTGGGCGACCCGCACGATCGGCAAGGACGGCGAGTACTCCTCCGCCCACGACCTCGACATCTACCGCAAGGTCATCGAGATCAACCTCATCGGCACCTTCAACGTCTGTCGCCTCGCCGCCACCGCGATGAGCCACAACACGCCTGACGTCGACGGCATGCGTGGCGCCATCGTGAACACCGCGTCCGTGGCGGCCGAGGACGGTCAGATCGGCCAGGTCGCGTACTCCTCCTCCAAGGGCGGCGTCGTCGGACTGACCCTGCCGCTGGCACGCGACATCGCGCCGATCGGCGTTCGAGCCAACTGCATCCTGCCCGGACTGATCGACACCCCGATCTACGGCACGGGACCCCAGTCCGACGAGTTCAAGGCGCGTCTCGGCGCGGGGGTGCTGTTCCCCAAGCGCCTCGGATACTCCGAGGAGTTCGCGTCGCTGGCGGTCGAACTGCTTTCCAACAGCTACATGAACGCGGAGTCGATTCGCATCGACGCGGGCATCCGCATGCAGCCGAAATAGTCGTCACCGCCCAGTCGACGCCCGCGCGTTTCGCGCGGGCGCCTCTCTAGCGCTGGGGATCGAAGTTGATCATCCAGCGGACCGAGAAGCGGTCGAGACAAACACCCCAATAAGCGCCCCAGGGCATGTCGTTCATGCCGGTCGCGTCGGTGCCGCCTTCGCTGAGCGCCATGTACAGCCGGTCAGCCTCCTCGCGCGAATCGGGCTCGAGGTTCATCGTCGTGTTGTTGCCGACCCTCAGCTGGTGACCCATCGACGCGAGCATGTCGGTGCCCATGATGAGATGACCGGCGAGGATCGGCAATTCAACGTGCAGCACCTTTCCTCGTTCGTCATCGGACAGCGGTGGCATCCCCGGGCCAGCGGCCATGTCACCGAAGCGCTGAATCGGCGCGACGAACTCGGTGCCGAAGACGCCGCGATAGAAATTGAAGGCCTCCTCCGTGTCTCCCATGAAGTTGAGATATGTACTGACTCGACTCATCGTCGCCCCCTCTTTCGGCCTAAGGATGCCGGCGAAGAAGAAACTACCCGAATGACCGTCGAGGTCGGCAAGGGCGACAACCGTCGAAGACATGACGAGTGGCCAGCGGCGAAGTGAAGGCGAACATGCAAGCCCGAAGACGTCTAGCAGCGTCTTCGCGATCTCGTCGACGATTCGATTCTCGGATCAGAACTCCCGAGCTTCAGCGACGTTGTCGAAGCGGGCGAACTCTCCGCGCCAGGTCAAGTGTGCGGTTCGCGTCGGGCCGTTTCGGTTCTTGCCCACGATGATCTCCGCGTCCGCCTTCTTATCGTTGGGTACCTCCCCGTACTGCTCGGGTCGGAACAGGAAGAGCACGACGTCGGCGTCCTGTTCGAGCGAGCCCGATTCTCGAAGGTCCGACATCATCGGCCGCTTGTCCGCCCGGTCCTCGAGCTTGCGCGAGAGCTGCGAGAGCGCGATCACCGGGCACTGAAGTTCTCGGGCGAGGATCTTGAGCGAGCGACTCATGTCGGAGACCTCGACCTGGCGGTTCTCGGCGCGACCCCGTGAGCTCATCAGCTGGAGGTAGTCGACGATGACCACGCCGAGGTCCCCGTTCTGCTGCTTGATGCGCCGCGCCCGGGCCCGCACGTCCATCACGGTCAGCGCCGGGTTGTCGTCGATGAACACCTTGGCCGACTGCAGGTAGCCGAATGCGTCGTGGGCCCGGTTCCAGTCGGCGTCGCTCAGATCGCCCGTGCGCAGCTTCGAGGAGTCGATCCGCGCGGTGGAGGCGAGGATTCGCTCGGCGAGTTCCTGGCGACTCATCTCGAGGGAGAAGAACAGGGCCGGCCGCTTGACGACGGCGCCGACGTGGATCAGGATGCCCAGGGCGAAAGCCGTCTTGCCGGTTCCCGGACGGGCACCGACGATGGTCATACTGCTCGGCTGCAGGCCCTGCAGGATGAGGTCGAGCGACTTGTATCCGGTCTCGAGTCCGTTGATCCGACCCCGGGTCTCGCCGCGCTCCTCCAAGATGTCCGCCTCGCTGAGCAACAGCCTCTGCAGAGGCGAGACGGAGTCCATCTTGCGGGCGTCGCCGATGGCGTTGATCTTGCGTTCCGCCTCGTCGATGAGTCCGACCACGTCCTCGGTGGCGACGTAGGCCTCGTCGACGATCTCGCTAGCCACCGAGATCAGTCGTCGCTGCTGAGACTTCTCGCGCACGAGCTCCGCGTAGTGCTGGGCATTGGCGGCCGACGGGGTGTTCATCTGCAGCGCCGAGAGGACCGCGAGCTCGACCGCTACCGCACCACGCTCCTGCAACCTCGCCTGGACGGTGACGTAGTCCACCGGTTCGCCGGCGTTGGTCAACGCGATGATCGCACTGAAAATCTGGCCGTGTAGTGGACGGTAGAAGTCCTCGGGCTGCACGGTCTCGTAGGCAATGCTCACCGCTTCGGCCGACAGCAACATCGCGCCGATCAACGACTCCTCGGCCTCGATGGCGCTGGGCGGGATTCTCCCCCCGCCGGCCTGTCGATTGCGATCTGATTCAAGTTGCGTCATAGGACCTCAACGGTTGTCGATACTGCTTGTGGGACACAAGAACAACAACGTGGGGATAAGGCTGTGCTTAACCATTCCACCACCATCGTGCCCGTGACCTGTGACATTCGCAGTCCTCCGAACGGACGAAACCGGGGCCATCGGCCCCGGTTTCGACGTTGCAGGACTGACTTGAAACTGGCTACTTCGCCACGACCTCGACGTTCACCGTGGCCACCACACCGTCGTACAGGGTCGCGGTGACCGTGGCGGGGCCGACTTCCTTGAGGTGCTCGGCCATGTGGATGGCGTGACGATCGAGTGAGATCCCGGTCGCGGTGCGAATGGCGTTGACGATGTCGGACTCGGTGACCGACCCGAACAGTCGCCCGTTCGAACCGGCGCGCGCGGCGACGCTGACGGTCTGGCCTTCGATCAGTGAACGCTGGGTCTCGGCGGCTTCGCGGCTCTTCGCGTCACGGATGTCCCGGGCCTTGCGCATCGATGCGGCCTGGAGCTCGATGGTGTCGCTCGCCTTGAGGGCAGCGCCCGTGGGCAGCAGGAAGTTGCGAGCGTAACCGGCCTTCACCTCGACGATGTCGCCTCGACGACCCACGCCATTCACGTCACTACGTAGAAGTACTTTCATTCGCTGGCCTCCTCGGCAAACTCGGTCTCGAACGTGTCCACAGCGACTGAAGCGTCCTCGAGGACCTCAACCACCGCACTCTCGGCGCTGGCCGAGCTACCGTCGCGGTCCGGACGGGGGCCGCGCGGGCCGCGGTCGTCGCGGTTTCCCCGACCGCCACGGCGTTCGGTGACGGTGCGCTGCGTGTAGGGCAACAGGGCGAGTTCACGGGCGGTCTTGATCGCGTCGGTCACGTCACGCTGGTGCTGCTGGCAGTTCCCCGACACCTTGCGACCGCGGATCTTGCCGCGATCCGAGATGTACTTACGCAGTTGAGCCAGGTCCTTGTAGTCGACCGTGCCCACGCCGTGCTGGCAGAAAGAGCAGGGCTTCTTCTTGGCTCCGCGACGGGTATCGATCTTCGGTGCGCGCTTCGGCGGCTTCGGATTGTTAATACGTGGCATTAGAAGGGCTCCTCATCAAAGGCGTAGGTGGTTGGTTGGTTGGATCGTGGCGCGGCGGCGGGCCGGTCACCGGACTGGAAGTTGCCGCCCTCGGCGCGCGGGGTCTTGGTCACGACCGCGGTCGCCCAGCGCAGCGAAGGGGCGATTTCGTCGGCGACGAGCTCCCAGGCGTAACGCTTCTCACCCTCGGGGGTGTCCCACGAACGCTGCTCCATGCGGCCAGTGACGACGACGCGTGAACCCTTGTCCAGCGAGTTAGCGGCGTTCTCCGCCATCGGTCCGTAGCACTGGATGTCGAAGAAGGAGGTCTTCTCCTCCCACTCCTGGCTCTGGCGGTTCTGCCAGCGGCGGCTCACCGCCAGCGTGAGGCGGAGCGCGGCCTGACCGGAGTTCAGGAACTTCAACTCCGGCTCGCGCGTCACATTTCCGACGACGGTGATTGAGTTGTCAGCCATTATTTATCTCCTCGGTTCGTTAGGTGCTCGAACTTACGCCTGGGCCGTGACACGGCTGGCGCTCGCTCGCCCATTGCGACGAAGGATTTTGAAGCGAAGGACTTCATCCGACAGGGTCAGGATTCGGTCGAGTTCGACGACCGTCGTCGACTCGCCACTGAACTCCACCAAGACGTAGTAACCCTCTTTGCGCTTGTTGATCTCGTACGCCAGGGGACGCTTCCCCCAACGGTCGATGGTTCCGGGGGTTCCCTCGTTGGATCGGATGGTCTCCAGCGCTCGGTCGAGAGCGATCTGGATGGTCTGTGCATCGACTGCGGTGTCGAACACGATCATGGTTTCATAGGGCCTCATGGCCGGTTTCCTTTCCCTCTGGTCCGGCTAGGCCGGGCTCTGCGGAAGACAGAGCAGGGTTATTTGGCACTTCCCCACGCTTGTGGGAAAGTCAATGCTAGTCCAGAGTGGCCATTATGGCTAGTCGAACAGTCCTTCGGGGTTGGCGTACGCCTCTGATTCACTGGGAAATGAGCCATTTCTCACGTCCTGGGCGTAGCGCCCGATGGCCTCGGTGATCACGTTGCCCACGTCGGCGTACTGGCGAACGAACTTCGCCGGCTTGCGGTTCGTCATGCCCAGCAGGTCGTGGAACACGAGCACCTGACCGTCGGTGTCCGGGCCGGCCCCGATCCCGATCGTGGGGATGTCGAGCGCTTCGGTGACGCGGGTGCCCACGATACTCGGCACCCCTTCGACGACGATCGCGTAGACCCCGGTCTCCTGGAGCAGAAGGGCGTCCTCGGTCAGCATCTTCGCCGCCTCGAGCGTCTTCGCCTGGACCTTGAAGCCGCCGAAGGACATCACGCTCTGGGGGGTCAGGCCGATGTGTCCCATGACCGGGATCTCGGCGTCGAGCAACGCTCGAAGGACGGCCAGGCGGTTCCTCCCGCCCTCGAGCTTCACGCTGTCCGCTCCACTGCGGATCAGGGCGCCGGCGTTGCGCACGCTGTCGGCGAGGTCCACGTGATAACTGAGCCACGGCATGTCGGCCACGATGTGGACATCCGTCTTCGCGCTCGCCACCGCGCGAACGTGGTGGCACACGTCCTCGACCGTGACGCCGAGGGTGTTCTCTTGGCCCAGCACGACGTTGGCCATCGAATCTCCGACGAGGATCATGTCGACCCCTCCGGCCGCGCAGTAGCGCGCGCCGGGCTCGTCGTAGGCGGTCACCATCACAATGGGCGCGGCGCCACTGCGACGCTTCAGGGCCCGTACCGACGGCGCACTCAGCTTCACTCGCCCACCTCGTGGCGTTGTGCGACCTGGGGACGGCGGATCCGACGAGCGCCCGCCGACCACTTACGCACCAGATGGTGGAAGCTGCACGCGACGCAGACCTCGACGGCGTAGCACTGCACCGGGTCCTCGCGCCGTTCGAGCTTCAACAACTCCGCCCGGGTCGACGGGCAAGTGCCCCCCGCCGGAAGGCGGGCGCCAAAGACGTAGGTGACCTCGACCAGTTCGGCATCGCCACAGACCGGGCAGGTCTCGCCGGTCTTGCGCCCGAGGTTCTTCGCCGCCCGCATCAACTCTGGGTGGGCGTCACAGATGTCCTCGTAGCGGAGCAGCCCCGCGGCCACCTTCGCCAGCAACGCGTGACGGACCAATCCGAACTCGACGACTGCTCCATTGGCAGTAGTGGTGCGGAACCTCTTGTCCATTAGGGGTGACACTACCGCCCCCGAATGACCGGAAAGTGACACAGTGTCACGTTCGATATATCGAAGTGATACTATGTTTCGCGTGTTAGACATCGCAATCCTAGGCCTCTTGATGGACCGGGACCACCACGGCTACGAGATCCGCACCCAATTGCGCGATCGACTCGGTGTCTGGGCGAACGTCTCCTTTGGCTCCATCTATCCAGCCCTCGCCCGTCTGGAACGCCACGGGCTGGTCGAAGCGGTGGCCCCGAGCGAATCTCGACTCAGCTCGCTCTCGACCGGATCACTCTCGGGCGAACGGGCGTCGTTGCGCTCCCTGCGCAGCAGTCCCGGTCTCGGGCGACGGGGCCGCAAGGCGTACTGCATCACCGAGCGCGGCCGTCAGGAGTTCGTGTCGCTCCTCGCGGACCCGGCCACCCTCGACGACAGCAAGAACTTCTCACTGCGCATGGCCCTCGCCAAGTACCTGACCCCGAACCACCGGGTGGGACTACTCGAGCGCCGACGCGCCGACCTCGTAAAGCGCCTCGCCGAAGTCCGGGCCGGGGCGCATAACGAACAGCTCGACTCCTACGCCCGCGGTGTCATGGAACACGCGGCCCATGGTGTCGAGCTGGACCTCGCGTGGATCGACGACATGTTGACCGCCGAACGTAATAACCATCAGACCTTCGTACGAGAGACGAAGTAGGAAAGGAGAGCCATGGAGAAGATTCGCGTGGCCTTAGCCGGAGTCGGTAACTGCGCCAGCTCCCTCGTCCAGGGCGTGACGTACTACCGCGACGCCAAGCCCGGTGACCACGTCCCTGGTCTCATGCACGTCGAACTGGGTGGATATCACGTCAGTGACCTCGAATTCGTAGCGGCGTTCGACGTCGACGCCTCCAAGGTCGGCAGCGACCTCGGCAAAGCGATCGACGGCGGGATGAACAACACCATCAAGTTCGCCGACGTCCCCTCCCTGGGGGTCACCGTGCAGCGCGGACCGACGATGGACGGGCTCAACAAGTACTACCGAGCGGTCATCGAGGAGTCCCCCGCCGAGCCGGTCGACGTCGTGCAGGTGCTGAAGGACACGCGGGCGCAGGTCCTCGTCTCGTACCTCCCCGTCGGTTCGGAGGACGCCCAGCGCTTCTACGCCCAGGCCGCGATCGACGCGGGCGTCGCCTTCGTCAACGCGATCCCCGTGTTCATCGCCTCGGATCCGGTGTGGGCGAAGAAGTTCGCCGACGCCAAGGTGCCGATCATCGGCGACGACATCAAGAGCCAGGTCGGTGCGACCATCGTGCACCGCGTGCTGACCCGCCTGTTCGAGGACCGCGGTCTGACCCTCGACCACACCTACCAGCTGAACGTCGGTGGGAACATGGACTTCAAGAACATGCTCGACCGCGAGCGTCTGGAGTCGAAGAAGATCTCGAAGACCCAGGCCGTCACGTCCCAGTTGGACTTCACCAACATGGACCCCGACGACGTGCACATCGGACCGAGCGACCACGTGCCGTGGCTCCAGGACCGCAAGTGGGCCTACATCCGCATGGAGGGCCGCAACTTCGGTGACGTCCCGCTCAACATCGAACTGAAGCTCGAGGTCTGGGACTCGCCCAACTCGGCCGGCGTGATCATCGACGCCGTTCGGTGCGCGAAGGTCGCCCTCGACCGCGGTATCGGCGGACCCATCATCGGACCGTCGGCCTACTTCATGAAGTCACCGCCGATCCAGTACCACGACGACGTGGCCCACAACATGGTCGAGGAGTTCGCCGACGGCGGCGCCGAGAACCAGGTCTGGCCGTAAGCACGTTGTAGCACCCTCTCTGCGTTAGAACCCCGCCGGAGACCATTCGCCGGCGGGGTTCTCTCGTCTAGCCCCTGCGGCGCCAACCGCTCAGCGATCGTTCTCGGACCACCACTCGCGCAGTCTCACGGCGGCTTCGGCCGGTGAGATCTCCCCCTCGTCGAGGCGGATGTCCATGAGGAAGTCGATTGCCCGTCCCACGACGGGACCCGGCGGCACCCCCAGCAGTTCCATGACCTCGATCCCGTCAAGGGCCGGGCGCAGGCGGCTCAGGTCCTCGAGTTCACGCAGCTCGGCGATGCGCACCTCGAACTCGTCCATCCGTTCGGCCAGCGCGGCGGCCTTGCGCACGTTGCGTGTCGTGGCGTCGCAGCGCGTCAGCTCGTTGAGCTCCTCGAGGAGGTGTCCGGCGTCTCGGACGTAGCGACGCACCGCCTTGTCGCTCCAACCCATCTTGTAGGTATGGAACCGCAGGTGCAACTCGACGAGCATGCTGACGTCGTTGATCAGTTCCTGGGAGTACTTCATCGCGACCATGCGCTTGCGGGTCATCTTGGCGCCGACCACCTCGTGGAAGCGGAAGGTCACCCCCTCTTCGGTGATCGCCCTGGTGTTCGGTTTGCCGATGTCGTGGAACAGGGCGGCCAGACGCAGCACCAGTCGCGGCGAGGTCTTGTCGACGACGGCCCAGGTGTGGGCCAGGACGTCCTTGTGGCGATGGATCGGGTCCTGCTCCAGTTGCAGCTTGGGTAGTTCGGGAAAGAAGTGATCGGCGAGTCCCGTGCGCACGATGAAGTCGAGTCCCACCGAGGGTCGCTCAGTCAGCAGCAGGAGGTCCAGTTCGCCGTGGATGCGCTCGGCGGACACCTTCTCGAGCCGGTCCGCCATCTTCTTCGCCGCCGACTCGATCGCCGGGTCGATCGCCAGCGAGAACCTCGCCGCGAAGCGGGCGGCTCGCATCATGCGCAGCGGGTCGTCGCTGAACAGCACCTCGGGGTCTATCGGGGTGCGCAGAACGCGCTCGTGCAGGTCGGCGAATCCGTTGTGGAAGTCGAAGAGGGTCTGGACGCCGGGCGTCGCGGCGTCCAGTGCCACGACGTCGAGAGCGAGGGCGTTGATGGTGAAGTCCCGACGGCTCAGGTCGGCCTCCAGCGAGTCGCCCCACACGACGGCCGGCTTTCGCGAATGGTCGACGTAGGCCTCGGAACGGAACGTGGTTATCTCCGCCTTCAGGCCACTGCCGCGCAGCACTCCCCCGATGGTCCCGAAGGCCTTGCCTTGCTCCCACAGGACCGAGCACAGCGGGGCCATGAGCCGGGTGATGTCGTCGGGACGGGCGTTGGTGGTGAAGTCGATCTCGAAGTCGTCACCGCGGACCACGCCGAGGACCGCGTCTCGCACCGCGCCACCGACCGCGTACAGGCTGAAGCCCTCGCTCGCGAAGGCGCGGGCGAGTGGCGCCGACAACCGGGCTAGCTCGGCGAGGCGATCGGGAACCTGATCGAATGAATTCACTTCGAATGAAGGGTAGTGGGCGCCCGACACGGCGGCCTCACCCAAGTAGCCTGTGAAAGCATGTTCCACCGATTTCCGACCTGGTGGCGGGCGCTTAGCGTCGTACTCCTCAGCCTCGCAACGGTGACGTGGCCCTCGGCCGCGCACGCTGCGTCAACGTCGTCCTTCACCCTCCTGCACCAAGACCCGGTAGTCACCCTGAACGGCCGGGGAACCTCACACTTCAACTTCACGGTGGAACTGGCCCCCGGGTCGGCCGACGGCTCGGTCCAGTTGGCCATCTATCCGCGGATCGTCGAACGTTCCCAGATCACACCGATCGTCAACGGGACCGGACCAGGCGTCGCTCCGGTGGGCACCTCGTCGAAGGTCACGTTGCACTGCGCACTGAAGGAGCCGGCCACGGTCGCCGTTGGTGTCTTCACGACGAGACCGGCTCGTCTGAAGGGGCCTTGCTCCAACGTCGCTCCCCAACTACGCCTGGGTTGCCAAGGTTCGCGATGCGACGGGGTCTATCCGCTTCGCATCACCATTACGACGAACTCGGTGACGTCGTCCGAGTGGTCGCTGCTCGCCGTCCAGACCACCCAGGTGTACCAACCTCTGCACGTCGTGTTGGTCGAACAGATCGGACCGGGATCGCTCGACCATCGCGGCGAGGCCATTGCCACCCTCGACGGAGTGGGACGCCATCCGATGGTCCCGTTGACCCTGGCCGCTGACTACCAGACGCTCAGCGCGCTCCAGCAGTCGGGCGACGCGAACGCGAAGTATCGGGCCGCCCTCGAAGCGGCCCTCGCCAGTCCGCTGCACCAGATCGTCAGCGCCCCGCCGGACTCGATCGACTTCGCCGGACTCGACGCCAACGGATTCGCGAACCAGGTGACCCAACAGCTCGAACTCTCCGCGGGACTGGTCAAGTCGCTCACCGGCAGGTACGTGGACGGTCCACTCCTGCTCGGCGGGCAGCCCTCGACCGCCACGCTGACGGCACTGGCCCGAGCGAAGGTCAGCGACGTGATCGTCCCCGAGCAGGCCCTGACCTACGCACCATCGGCGACCCTCAACTGGGGGGCGCCGTTCCACCTCACCGGCGTCACAGCGCTCACCGCCCTCAGTCCCGATCGGGGGATCTCACAGTTGCTCGGCGACGCGAGGATCTCGCCGGGGCTCCGGGCCGCGCTCGTACTCGGGTCGCTCGCCTTCTTGCACTTCGTCGCGCCCAACGCCGCGGACCAGCGCACCGTCTTGCTCACCACATCCGTCCAGTCCCTGACGCCCAGCTTCTCCGAGCCGTTCATCAGCGGACTAGCGCACAACCCGTTCGCGCGCCTCGCCTCGCTCTCACCATCGTTCGACTCGTCGCTCATCGGCACCAACGGGGCTCCCAGCGCGCGGGCCCTCGTCTCGACGTCGACGGGGCCACGCTGGTCCTCGCGCAACGTGAGTTCGCTCAGCACGCTGATCAGCCAGGTGTCCTCCTACAGCCAGGCTGTCAGTTCGCCCCCGGTCGCGTACGCGCTTCGCGTCGCCCTCGCCCGAAGCGAGATCCTCGCCAGCCCCGACGTACGCCAGGGCGCCATCGGTGCGGCCAGTGAGGTGCTGAGCCGTCAGTTGAGCAACTTTTCGGTCGACCCGAGCGCCATCACCCTCGCCGGGCCCGGTACCGCCCTGCCGATCACGCTGTTCAGCAAGGCCGGCTACACGGTCACGGCGGTCGTCCACCTGATCACCGATCGGATCTCCTTCCCCAAGGGACGCGACGTCGTGATCACGATGGACTCGCCGACCAAGTCCCTGCGGGTGCCGACCGCCAATCATCAGGGCAGCAGCCTCATCCTCCAGGTGGTCGTGACGACCCCCGACGACCAGGTCGTTCTGGCCCGGGCGGCCATCCAGGTGCGAATCGCCGGGACGTCGATCGTGGGGTACCTGCTCACCTTCGCATCTCTGTTCGTACTCGCCCTCTGGTGGTGGAGGACGTACCGGCGCAGATCCAAAGGGCGCCACGCCCGATGACCACCACGACGCACGGGTCTCGGGTCTTCTCGATGGCGAGCGGAACGCTCGTCTCGCGGCTGACCGGACTCCTGCGACTGATCGTGCTCGCCTGGGTGCTCGGACTCAGTCCGGTCGCTGACTCGTTCAACCTGGCCAACACCATCCCCAATATGCTCTTCGACCTCGTGCTCGGCGGCGTCGCGGGCGCTGCGTTCATCCCGGTGTTCGTCGAGCGCCTGGCGCTCGACGGGGAGCGTAGGGCCTGGAAGTCGATCTCGAGCGTCATCACCGCGGCCATCTTGGTCCTGGTCTTCGCTTCGGTGCTCGCATGGATCCTCGCGCCCTGGATCATCGACGGATTTACGGTCTTCAACCACCCGTCCGGCGCGCTCGCCGCGCGCGCCCTCGTCGAACAGCGGGCCGTCACCACCCAGTTGCTGAGGTGGTTCGTGCCCCAGATCTTCTTCTACGGCGTCATCGGGATCGCCACCGCCCTGCTCAACATCCGCAATCGTTTCGGGGTCTCCACGTGGGTGCCAATCGCCAACAATCTGGTCTGCATCGCGGTGCTGGTCTGGTTCCACCTCGTCGATCCGGTACCCAGCCTCACCTCACTGAATGGTTCCACGAACCTGATGTGGCTCGGACTCGGCACGACGCTCGGGGTCGCGATCCAGTTCCTGTTGCTCCTGCCGTCGCTCGCGCGAAGCGACTTGTCGCGACTGTCGCTGCGACTCAACTTGAGGGACCCCGCCGTGCGGGCCGTCGGGCGCCTGGGCAGCTGGACCCTGATGATCGTGATCGCCAACCAGATCTCGCTCTACGTCGTTCTGGCCTTCGCCTTCGGGATCGGCGGAAGTGGACCAGTGAGCGCCTACTCCTACGGGTGGTCCTTCATGTTGATGCCGTACTCCGTCGTGGTCGTCTCGGTCCTCAACGCCCTGATACCCCAGATCGCCAGCCTCGCGACCGCGAAGGACTACCCGGCGCTCTCCCAACGTCTGGGTTTCGGACTGCGCCAGTCACTCGTGGTGATCATCCCGAGCACACTCGTGCTCATCGTGCTCTCCCAACCCATCATCGCGATCCTCGTCAAGCACGCCGACGCGACCCGCAACTACTCGGCCGGCACCGTGCTGGCGGTACTCGCCGCCGGACTGCCTGGATTCGCAGTCTTCCAGCTCTGCGTTCGCGGCCTCCAGGCGATGCAGCGCGCCCGGGTGGCCTTCTACCTCTACGCCTTCGAGAACCTCCTGACCATCGTCCTGCTGGTATTCATTGGACGCCACTCCCTGTCCGGACTCACCGCCAGTGTCTCGATCGCCTACACCGCGAGCGCGGTGTTGACCCTGGCGGTGCTCTCGCGCTACCAGGTGAGGATCGCCTCGGTGGTCTGGTCGCGCCACGTGCGGCGAAGCCTCTGGGCGTCGCTGTCGGCGGCCCTGGTTATCGCCGTCGCCTACGCCGGTCCCACCTGGGACCGCGGACTCGGCCTGGTGGTCCGATTCCTCTTGGCCGTGCTGCTCGGTGCGGTCACCTACATCGTCGCCGTCGTGACCCAACAGCGCTCCGTCTCACACCGGACGCCAAAAAGTGGCAGACTCGGGCAGTTCTAAGGAGGGGCTGTGGCTCACGTTCGAGTGATCACCGACAGCGCGTGCGATCTTCCCGAGGAGATCGCCCAACGGCTCGACATCGACATCGTTTCGTTGAAGGTCCGTTTCGGCGACCAGGAGTACACCGACCGGGTTGATCTGAAACCGGCCGAGTTCTGGGCCAAGTGCAAGGCGTCCAAGACCCTGCCCGCGACGTCCGCTCCGTCGCCCGGAGCGTTCCAGGAGGCCTACGAGCGGGCCCTCGCCGCCGGCTGCGACGGAGTCATCGTGCTCACCCTCTCCGCCCTGCTTTCGGCGACCCACCAGTCCGCGACGATCGCGGCGGAAGCCGTGGCCGGACGGATCGACGTGCGAGTCATCGACACGTTGGCCGTCTCGATGGCCGAGGGACTGCTCGTGATCGACATCGCTGAACAGGCGCAGGCCGGCGCCGACCTCGATCGTCTGGTGGCCCGCGCCGAGGGGCTGTTGAGCAAGGTGGGCGTGGTCGCCATGCTCGACACCCTCGAACATCTCATCAAGGGCGGTCGGGTCGGCGGGGCCAAGGCCCTTCTGGGCCAGGTGTTGTCCATCAAGCCCCTGCTCGAGCTGAAGGACGGCGTCGTCGCGGAGGCCGGACGTCAACGCACCAAGGCCAAGGCCCTCGCCGCCATCGCCGAGGTCGCCAAGTCCCACGCTCCCCTGCGTCGGCTCGCGCTGATCCAGGGCGCTTCTTCAGAGGTGAAGTCGCTCGAGGCCCTCGTCGCGGGAATCCCAGTGGAGTACCCGCTCGTCGTCGCCGACATGGGGCCGACGGTGGGCACCCACGGCGGGCCCGGAATCATCGGCCTCTGCTGGATCGAGGCGTAGCGCCGGCGTTCGCCGCTAAGTTCTTATCGTGAACGAAGCACGCGACGACCGCGAACCGGACTTCATCGATCGGGCCCTGGG
>Ga0075019_10000348_pt1 | contig 26762 bp, 20 predicted proteins | sample ColStrG_CSR_2013_FD_71473 | JGI IMG/M metagenome (GOLD analysis project Ga0075019, IMG submission 71473) | Freshwater sediment microbial communities in response to fracking from Pennsylvania, USA - Cold Stream Run_MetaG_CSR_2013 | ecosystem: Environmental > Aquatic > Freshwater > Creek >...
GCAAGAAAGGGCGGGCAGATCGCCTCGCGATAGATGCGGTAACGATACGTCTTGGCCTTGGCGGAGTGGCGGGCGTGGAATTCGGGCGGAACTTCCGCAACGTCGAGCACGCGCACCGACGTGGGCAGGATATCGTTCAGCGCCTTCACAAAATTTTCCGTGGGGACGGAAGACTCCGTGACAAATGTCACAACCTGCGCCAGCGCGTGTACTCCCGCGTCGGTGCGGCCGGACCCTTGGGGCAGGACTTTTTCTCCGGTGATCCGTCCAATGGCAGAGGCGAGCGTGCCCTGCACGGTTACGGCGTCAGGCTGCACCTGCCAGCCGGAGAAATCCGCGCCGTCATAAGCGAGGATCATTTTGAGATTGCGCATGAAGCGATTTTCCGATTGCACCATCTAAGACTTGCTGACCAAGACTGGCTGAGCGAAGGCGTTCTAAAGCAGCAATGTACCAGTTTCGAGCGAAGCGATCAGAATCCGGGTGCTGGTTGTCGGCTATACTGGTCAGTTTCCCATTGACTTCTGGCTTTGCAGGGGCCGATATCGGCCGCCGGGGCGATTTGTGAGGGGGCGGAATCAAGTTTGACAACAGGGCGGTCGCAGCGGAGGCTTACGCAGTCCCAGCATTCATTTGGATCCAAATTTCATTGGAATCAGCTTTGAGGAACCTTCTGCTCCCATTTTGCGTAATACCGCTTGAGGCCAACGTTAATTTGCTGTCTCGCGCGTAACCAGGGTTTCTAGCTGCAGGTTGTGAATTCATCGGTCTTCATTCATCGGTGCAGGAACTGGTGTATGAACTGGTGTAAATAGACGGAGATGAGTTGATGCCATTCGCACGTTTAGTCTCGATCGTTCGGCTCACGGCGGTTGCCGGTGTGTTCGCCATGTTGACAGCTGCCGGCCTGGCCCAGGATGCTCCCGCTGCGCCACAGCCACAAGCCACGCAGCCACTGCCAGTGTTGAATTACGCCGCGCCGGTGTCGCATTTTCCCAATCCGATTGCTCCTTACACGCCGCGGCACCTGTCGGCGCCGAATCTGGCGAACACCGGGCGCATCGACGGGCTCATGCACGACGGCAAGCTGTATTTGTCGCTCAATGACGCGATCGCACTGGCGCTGGAGAACAACCTGGACATCGCCATCGCGCGCTACAACCTGAACATCGCCGATACCGACATTCTGCGCGCCAAGGCGGGCGCGTCGACGCTGGGCGTGAATACCGGCGTGGTGCAGAACACCCCCGGTGGCGGCGTCGGCGGCCTCGGGGGACAGGTGGGCTCGGGTACCGGCGGCACCACTCTTGGCGCGGGCGGCGCGGGCGCTGGTGCGGGGGGATTGGTCGGATCTACATTAGGTCTGGGGTCGCAGATCACTAGCTTCGACCCGATCCTCACGGGGACGTTGCAGAGCGATCATGCCCGCTTCAAGTGCACCAGCATCTTCTGCGGCAACTTCCAGAACACAACCACCGGGAACTTCGCCTATCAGCAAGGATTTTCTTACGGAACGAACATGTCAATCGGGTTCAACAACACCCGCACCACAAGCAGCAATCCGACCAACTTCTTGAGCCCTTCTCTGAGTTCGAACTTCCAGTTCAAGCTGACACAGCATTTGCTGCAGGGCTTCGGAGTGTCGGCCAACAATCGCTTCATCCGTATCGCGAAGAACAACCGCGAGCTTTCCGACGTCGCCTTCCGCCTGCAGACGATCACCACCGTAAACCAGATTGAGACCATGTACTGGGATCTGGTCTACGCCTACGAAAACGTGCGGGTGCAGAAGGAATCGCTGGCGTTCGCCGAGAAGACCCTTTCTGACACTAAGAAGCAGGTTGAAATCGGCAGCTTGGCGCCCATCGAGGTGGTGCGTGCGCAAAGCACCGTCGCCCAGGACCAGCAGGCTTTGACGATTGCTTTGACGAACCTGCAGTTGGAGCAGTTGCTGATGAAGAATGCGCTCAGCCGCACCCTGCGCGATCAGACTTTGGCCGGAGCGGAAGTGATCCCCACTTCCACCATGGAAGTGCCGGAGAACGAAACCATCCAGCCCACGCAGGACCTGATTGCCGAAGCGCTGCGCCATCGGGCCGATCTGGTGGAATCCCGCATCCAGCTCAACACCACCGAACTCAGCAACAAGGCTGTGCGGAACGCTCTGCTTCCCTCCTTGGATTTGTATGCCTACTACGGCGGATCAGGGGCTGGAGGAGATCAGAGTACTTACAGCACTTGCGGCAGCCCCACTGCCATCACGGGAATCTGCGCACCTGCCAACTCGGTGCCAGCTCAGGGGTACAGCTCCACTCTGAATCAGCTCGTCAACTCCACTGCTCCCGACAAAGGCATCGGAGTCAGCCTGAATATTCCGCTGCGCAATCGTGCTGCGCAGGCGGTGCAGATCCGGTCGGAACTGGAGTACCAGCAGGCGCAGATGCGCTTACAGCAGATCGAAAATCAGATCAGCATTGAGGTGCGCAACGCGCAGTTCGGAGTGGAGCAGAATCGCGCCAGCGTGGCGTCGGCGCAAGCCGCGGTGGACTACGCGAAGCAATCGCTCGACGCGGAACAGAAGAAGTATCAGTTCGGCACCTCGACCACAACGTTAGTGTTGCAGACCGAAAGCGCGCTGGCCACGGCCGAGTCCACCCTGATGTCCGCCATGGCGGCCTACGAGAAGTCGCGGGTCGAGCTGGACCGGGCAACCGGCGTTACTCTCGATCATGCCGGCATCAGCATCGACGATGCCGCCAAGGGCCAGGTCACACACATGCCCGGCGCGCCCTACATTGCGCCGCGCAAGGATCTGCCCACGGAGACGCAGCCGGCACCGCAGCAGTAGGCGGATAGTCCGCTTTGTCATCCTGAGCGCCTTGTCATCCTGAGCGCAGCGAAGGACCTGTGTACCTGCCTGCAGTATCGGTGCTGCAGGCGAGTACACAGGTCCTTCGCTGCGCTCAGGATGACAAGCGGAAACTGTCAAACCCTCGGATTCGGCTCCGCCTCACAATTCTTTACAAAGCCCTGCCCTTTCCGCCAAGCTTCTCCCGCTAAGATGAAGTGACCGCCATTTCTTTTTTCGCATCCAAGACGGGAGCCGGATTCCTGTCGTGTGAGGATGCATGCCTTTCTGGTTCGGAGAAAAACAAGTTCGGTGAATTCGAAGTTGACGAGAAGAAGTTCGAGGAGAAGTTCGAGGAGAAGACCGATGCTTTCACCGCGTGTAAATTTCGCGCTCCGTGCGCTGAGCGCTGTTGCTGTTCTGTCGTTTGTGTTCGTCCCCGGATCGCTATGGGCGCAGCAGGCCACTCCCGCCGCGCCCAGCCAGGCGGCGCCGCCTTCAGCCCCGCAACCTCCAGCGCAGCCGCAGCTGATCCATCTTAGGGATTACTCCCAGCCACGCTCGGCGTTTCCCAATCTGCTGCAGCCCTACACTGCGCAGGATCTGGCGAAACCGAACCTGGGGAACTCGGCGCGCATCGATGGCTTGATGCACGACGGCAAGATCTATTTGTCGATTGACGACGCGGTCGCGCTGGCGCTGGAGAACAATCTCGATCTGGATATCGCGCGCTACAACCTGAATATCGCCGAGGCCGACCTGCTGCGCGCGAAATCAGGCGCGAGCATTCTCGGCGTCAATACCGGGATCGTGCAGAACACGCCCGGCGGCGGCGTTGGCGGGCTGGGCGGTACTGTGGGGTCGGGCACGGGTGGAACGACCGTCGCCGCGGGCGGCGCGGGAACGGGGACTAACGGCCTGGTCAGTTCGACGCTGGGCATCGGATCGCCCATCACGAGCTTTGACCCGCTGCTGACAGGGACGGTACAGCTCGACAAGAACGAGACCATATCGTCCAGCGTGTTCAGTCCTGCTCCCGGGGGAATCATTGCCCAAAACACGTACACGGCGAACTTGGGCTACACGCAAGGCCTGCAATGGGGCACCACGCTGACCGCAGGATTCAACAACACGCACTTGACCACCAACAACACGGCCAGCCTGCTGACGCCACAACTCGGCTCGAATTTTCAGTTCCGGATTACGCAGAATCTGCTGCAGGGCTTCGGATCGCTGCCCAACACGCGCTTTATTCGAATCGCCAAGAACAACCGTGAAATTTCCGATGTCGCCTTTCGACTGCAGGTCATCACGACGGTGGACCAGATCGAGAACATCTACTGGGATCTCGTGTATGCGTATGAAAACGTGCGCGTGCAGGAAGAGGCCCTGACTTACGCTCAGAAGGCGCTGGAGGACACGCAGAACCAGGCCAAGGTGGGAACCGTGCCGCCGATTCAAGTGGTGAGCGCCCAGAGCACGATGGCCACCGATCAGCAAAACCTGATCGTGGCGCAGAACAATTTGCAACTGCAGCAATTGCTGATGAAGAACGCGTTGAGCCGCAGCATTGAAGATCCAGTGCTGGCCGAGGCGGATGTAATTCCAACTTCCACGGTGCAGTTGCCGGAGCAAGAGCCGGTAACTCCGGTTCAGGAGATGATCAATGACGCGCTGCGCCATCGCGCGGAACTGGTGGAGTCGCGGATCGATCTAAGCTCGCGCGATATCAACAACAAAGCGGTGCGCAATACCTTGCTGCCTACGCTTGACGCATTCGTCTACTACGGCGGCTCCGGCCTGGGCGGAGATCTGAACTCGCAGTGCAAGTTCAACGGTACCGCATGCGCAGCCCCGCCGATTTTTGGCGGCGGGACGTCAGTCGGCTACGGGGGCACGCTGAATCAACTGGTCAATTCCACCGCGCCCGACAAAGGCGTTGGGCTGACGCTGAGCATTCCCCTCCGCAATCGTCTGGCGCAATCGAACCAGGTGCGCGCCGAACTGGAGTATCGGCAGGCACAGACGCGCGAACTGCAACTGGAGAATCAGGTACGGATCGAGGTGCGCAACGCGCAGTTCGACGTGAAGCAGAACCGGGTTGCCGTGCAAGCGGCGCAATCGGCGGTGGATCTGGCGCGACAGACGCTGAATGCCGACCAGCAGAAGCTGAAGGTCGGCCTCACCACGCAGGTCACCATTCTGCAGGACGCGGCCACGCTCACCAACAACGAATCGAACCTGGTCTCGGCGAAGGCGGCGTACGAAAAGTCGCGGATCGAACTGGACCGGGCCACGGGATTGCTGCTCGATCATGCGCACATCGATGTCGCCGACGCGACCAGCGGGCAGGTCACGCATCTGCCGAGCGTTCCTTTCGTCGCGCCGCGGCAGGATGTGACGCCGGCGCAGCCGGGAGGACAGATGTAGCTGGTTTCCAGCCACCTGATAAACTAGCGCGCGATGGCGACATCGCCGCGGCCTGCAACTGTTTCCTCACTCCCCAGATTTTTTCTCTGGCTCCTGCCTCTGTCGTTTGTGCTGCAAGTCGCGAGCATTGGCGTTTTTCATCAATATCGGATGCGGGCCGGGGACGACAACTTCGGCTTCGGCTTCGAGATGGGGCGCATTGGCCGGTCGATCGCCGAGGGCCGGGGATTCTGCAGTCCGTATGAAGGCAATACCGGGCCTTCGGCGTGGGAGCCGCCGCTGTATCCGTATCTGATTGGTGGAGTGTTTAAGATTTTCGGAATCTACAGCCTGGCGTCGGCGTGGGTTCTGCTCAGCATCAACTCGCTGTTCGCGGCGCTTACGACAATTCCTATCTTCTGGATCGCTCATCGAACTTTCGGTTCACGGATTGCGTCCTGGTCTGCGTATGGGTGGGCGCTGTGTCCTTACATCTGGTATTGGTCGATTCACTGGATCTGGGACACGACCTTCACGCCGCTGGTGCTGGCGTGCGTGTTCCTGGTTGCGCTGCAGTTGCAGGATTGGCCGGGCCGACGTGGGTGGATTCTATTCGGCGCATTGTACGGCGTGGGCGCGCTGGCCAATCCGACGATGCTGGCGTTTCTTCCCTTCTGCGGATTGTGGATCTGGCGGCAGCGCTACCGGCGCGGCTTGCCGTCGCTGGCTGGCGTGGTGCTGTCGTCGCTGACGTTCTTTCTGGTGCTGTCGCCTTGGCTGATTCGCAATTACGAAGCGTTCGGACAATTCGTTTTTATCCGCGACGATTTTGGATTGCAGTTCCGGCTGGGCAACGGGCCTGGGGCGGATGGCATGCTGATGCCTTACTTTCAGCCGAACCTCAACCGGTTGGAATTGGAGAAATTTCAGCGGCTGGGCGAACTGGGGTATGCGGCCGAGTGCAAACGCTTCGCCTTCGACTGGGTGCGGGCGCATCCCGGACGGTTTGTCGTCATCAGCCTGAAACGCTTTTTCTATTTTTGGAACGGCGTGCCGCGGCCGACGAACAGTACGTCGGCGGTCGATTTTCGAAGCGCGGCGTTTCTGGCAACTTCCGTGCTCGCGTTGTGGGGACTGTTGCGCGCGCTGCGGCAGAAACAACCCGGGGCATGGCTTTACGCGGGATTGGTGCTGACGTATCCCACGGCGTATTACTTCGTCTTTCCGCACGCGCGCTACCGGCATCCGATGGAGCCGGAGCTTTTGATTCTGATTGTGTTTTTGTTGTCGGAAACCGTTGTCGGTCGTCAGCCGTCGGCCATCGGCAGGAAGGTTGGCCAACAACCGACGACCGAGGACCGACGGCCTGTGTGAGACAATACCGCGTTCAATAGCCGGATATGACCATCTCCGTCGCCATCGTTGCCATGGATGAGGAAGCGAACATTGGCCGCACGCTGGCCAGCGTGCGCTGGGCGGATGAAATCGTGCTGGTCGATTCCGGATCGAAGGATCGCACCTGCGAGATTGCGCGCGAATACGGGGCGCGGGTGGTGGTCGAGCCGTGGCGGGGATACGTCGCGCAGAAGCAGTATGCACTCGATTTGTGCACGATGGATTGGACGCTGCTGCTCGATGCCGATGAAGAAGTCAGCCCCGGCCTGGCGGATGAGATTCGGGCGGCGATTGCCGATCCGAATGCGGTGAGCGGCTACTGGCTACCGCGCAAGAATCTTTTTCTTGGCCGATGGATGCGGCATGGCGGCTTTTATCCTGACCCGAAGCTGCGGCTGTTCCGGCGCGGGCAGGGGGTTGTGGCGGGACACGATCCGCACGACCGCTGCGATTTGAAACCAGATGTTCCTCAGACGACGCGGCAGTTCAAGAATGCGATCGTGCACTACACGTATCCCAATCTCACACTCTATCTCGCGCACATGAACCGCTATTCGTCGCTGGGGGCGAAGCTGGCGGTGGAGAAAGGGCATCGCAGCTTCAGCGTGGCCGACATTGTGGTGCGGCCGCTGGCGACTTTTGCGTACAACTACTTTATGCGTCTCGGATTTCTCGATGGCCGCGAGGGCTTGCTGCTGCACATGTATCACGCGGTGTACGTTTCGTGGAAATACGCGAAAGCGTGGGAACTGGCGCGAACTAACCACCCGTCATCCTGAGCGGAGCGCGGCCCGCGAAGCGGGCCGCGCGGAGTCGAAGGACCCCTAACACCTTCCTCAATCTCGGGCCCTTCGAGGAGTTCGCACGACGCGGCTGCGGCAGCGTCGTGAGAATTCCTTGACGCATTCTGGCCGCTGCACGCCGTACAGGGGTCCTTCGACTGCGGGAGAAGCCCGCATTCGCGGGCTTCTCCCTCCGCTCAGGATGACAATGGTTACAGACCGACCGGTCGTCCTGACTACAGACTGGTCGCCTTGCCCGCTGGCATCGACTCCCCTATGATCGATGCAGAACACTGGGGTTCGCATGGAAAAGAAGCCGTTGAAGCCGCAAGTCGCCGAGAGTCCGGTGGCGGACGTTTTCGAGAATCGTCATCCCTCTGCCGCGGAAAAGAATTGGGCGGAGAAGACGCTCGCGCCCACGCTCGAGAAATCTCCCGAGCGGCCGATCGGCGCACCCACCGGCACGAATCTTGACGAGCACGGCCACGCGCGCTTTACGACGATTTCGGGCGTGCCCATCCGGCGGCTTTATACGCAGGCTGATCTGCCGGTCGACTGGAGTGAAGAACAATATCTCGGCTATCCCGGCCAACCGCCCTTCACGCGCGGCATTCACGCTACCGGATATCGCGGCAAGCTCTACACCATGCGGCAATTTTCCGGCTTCGCTTCGCCGGAGGAAACCAACCAGCGCTACAAATATTTGCTCGAACACGGCGGCAGCGGGCTTTCGGTCGCGTTCGATCTGCCGACGCTGATGGGCTACGACTCGGATCATCCGGCGAGCGAGGGTGAGGTCGGCAAGTGCGGTGTAGCCATCGATTCGCTGGAAGACATGGAGATTCTGTTCGGCGGCATCGACCTCGAGAAGACCACTGTTTCGATGACCATCAATTCACCGGCTTCGGTGCTGTGGGCAATGTATCTCGTAGTCGCCGAGAAGCAGGGCGCGGACTGGAAGAAGATTTCCGGCACGATTCAAAACGACATTCTGAAGGAATACATTGCGCAGAAGGAATACATCTACCCGCCGGCGCCGTCGATGCGGCTGGTGATCGACACGTTTGAATTCGGATCGGTGTTCACGCCGCGCTTCAACACGATTTCGATCAGCGGATATCACATTCGCGAGGCGGGTTCGACCGCGCTGCAAGAGTTGGCGTTCACTTTGTATGACGGCGTCGAGTACGTCGAGTGGGCGCAGCGGCGCGGGCTGGATGTGGATGAGTTCGGACCGCGGCTGAGTTTCTTCTTTAACGCGCACAACGATTTCTTTGAGGAGATCGCGAAGTATCGCGCCGCGCGCAAGATCTGGTATCGCATGATGAAAGACCGCTTCGGCGCGAAGAACCAGCGCACCTGGCTGATGCGCTTCCATACGCAGACGGCGGGCGTGTCTCTCCCGGCGCAGCAACCGATGAACAACATTGCGCGCGTCGCCTTGCAGGCATTGGCCGCAGTGCTCGGCGGGACGCAGTCACTGCATACGGACTCCTACGACGAAGCCCTGGCGCTGCCCACCGAAGAAGCGGCGCGCATTGCGCTGCGCACGCAGCAGATCATCGCCTATGAGTCAGGCGTGGCGCAGACCGTCGATCCTTTGGGTGGGTCGTACTTTGTGGAAAATCAGACGCTCCAGATGGAACATGGCGCCCTCGACTACTTCGGCAAGCTCGACGCGATGGGCGGCATGGTGAAGGCGATTGAACGCGGCTATCCGCAGAAAGAGATCGCCGAAGCGTCGTACCAATACCAGCGCGCGGCCGAGGCGAAAGAAAAGGTGATCGTGGGCGTGAACGAGTTCACCATCGAAGAAGAGCCGCCGCACATTCTCTATATCGGTGAGACCGTGGCGCGGCAACAGTCGGCCAAGCTGAAGGCGCTGCGGGCGCGGCGTTCGAATGAACAGGTGCAGAGCGCGCTCGACGCGCTGAAGAAAGCCGCGGCGCAGGAGCCGACCGCCGGATCGAACGGAAATGTTTCTCCAGCGAACACCATGCCCTACATCGTGGACGCGGTGCGCGCCTATGCCACAGTCGGCGAGATTTGCGAGGCGCTGCGGCAGGTGTACGGCACGTATACGGAAGTCAGCATAACGTAGACCGATTTTCTTCGTGCGCCTTGCACTTCCCTCGGCGCGCGGGCCTAAGCAATTTCTCAACGAAGCTTTTTCTTGATCGGATGCACGTCTGCGCTCTCCAACGCAGACCACCGGCCACAACCCCCCGTGCTAGCCATTTCTCATGGACGGCAGTAATCGCGTGAGATGATCGCCGTAATAGCGCTTGAGCGGTTTTTCCCTAAGGTTGAACACGGAAGGCCGATGTACCTGGTGTGAGCAGGACATGCACAGTCGGACACGCGGTAGCGGGATTTGCGGTAGCGGGATTTCTGGTTTTGCTAGTTTCCTCTAATCTGGTTCTCGCGCAAGCCGCGCCTTCGCAGAGTGCGAATGCGCCCTCCGGCCTTCCTACATTTCGCGTCCAGGCCAGCGAGGTGCAGCTTACGTTTTCCGCCACCGATCAGAATGACCGCGTCCTCGCGACGCTGAACGCTGCTGATTTTGCAGTGGTCGACAAAGACCTCATCGTCAGAAACTTTCGCAGCTTTAGACGTGCGGACTATACCCATTTGGACGTAGCTATCCTGCTCGACAGCAGCAGCTCGATCGGCCCTCGCTTCCAGCAGGAAATCGCGCAGACGCTCAATCTGATCTCGGAGACCGCTGGGGTGCCCGAGGACAGCATCTCGATCGTTTCGTTTCACGGGGCCGAGCCGGTGGTTCTTTGTAAAGGAGACTGCCGGGCGCGGCCGGCGGCAAATCTGATCCCCGCCAAGGCAGTGAGCCAAATGACTCCGCTGTTCGACAGCCTCGCGTTCACGGCCGAGCTGCTGGCGCAGTCGGCGAATCGCGAGGCGACCGATCCGAAAGTCCGCAGAGTGGTCATCGTCCTCTCGGACGGCGAAGACACGATCAGCCGCAATTCGGCAGGGCAGGCGGTGGCCGACCTGGTGGCGAACGACGTTCAGGTCTATACGCTGGACGCCAACAAGTCAGCGTATTCGCACGGCAGTATGTTTTTGGAAAAACTCGCGGCCGCTACGGGAGGCCGCTCGTTTCACCTTGGCGACCGCGCAGGCGCGGTGGCCGACGCCGTGCTGGCCGACTTTCATGCCAGTTACCAGGTCACTTATCGCGTTCCTGATTCCAGCGCGGGATTTCACAACGTGCGCATTCTACCGACCCACAACCTCAACTTAAATTTCCGCTGCCGGCAGGGATATGTCGATCCCTCCGGCCGCTAAGAGGCTCCCTATGAAACGCATCTTGATGCTTACTCTTGTGATCTTGAGTGTGTCCGCGATGGTGATGGCGCAGACCGGCGAACGGCGTCAGGGAATGATCGTCCGCATGCGGATGACGGATTGCATGCCCGCGGAACACGGCTTCATGGCGGTGATGGCGGGAGGCGCGACGCACTTGGATACAGGGCTGCAATGCCCGGAGTACGTGCTGGTGACGGACAACGTGGTGTATGCGATCTCAGGGAAAACCGCCGACCAACTGCTCCCGTTGGCCGAAACCACATACTTCCGCCTGCAGAAAAATGAAATGCTGATCCGCGTCGACGATGCCGCGAAGGAATCACACTTCCGCATCAAGGCGATGGTCATGCGTCCGGAGTGGGAGCGCAGCCAGAACGTGCAGATTGCCGAAGCGAACGCTGCAATCAATCGGGGTCTCGAAACCGAGGCCGTCCGGCCACAGCATTAACGAGATGAGGGGCGGGATTTGCGTCGGGGGGCGCGGTCCCGCCCGGTCTGTTTGGATGATCCCAGTTGCCTGGTGGGAAAGGGTTCGTATCAGGGCACGCCTTCAGGCGTGCCAGAGTAGCTCCCCACGAGAATCCGCTTTAGCGGCTGCGCGCGTGATGCGCAGCGCAGCGGCTAAAGCCGACATCATCATCGCGTGTACGGCATCGCTGACGCGATGCCCTGATACGAATCGTTTTCTCGAAAGCGCACCGGGATTTCCGCTCTTGTGATTCCGACGCGCTACTCCAAAGAATTCTGGCAGAGCACCAGGTACTGGCCTCCGAGCGGCAGGGCGCGCAGCCAGCGTTCTGCGGGACGCAAAAAGCCCAACTGGCGCGGGAAGTAGAATAGCGAATCCATTCTTAGAATCTTGAAGCCCGCCTCGGACAACAGTTGGCACGCCTCGCGCGGGCTGATCGTCACCGCATTCTTATCGAAGGCGCAATTCGACATCACGTAGCGCGTGCCCGGATTCCAGGGATTATTTTCCCAGAACGCAAACAGGCCACCCGGATGCAGAGCGCGCCGAACCGCGGCCAGGCATGCGTTGCGCCCGGCCGGCGGGATGTGGTGGAAGACGCCGTTGGTGAAGACAAGGTCCATCGTGGCGTCCGGCGTCCACTCGTGGATGCTCAGGAACGACAATCCGCTCGCGGAATAAGACTGGCGGGCCACGGCGATCGACGCGGTCGAAATATCGACTCCAAGGACATGCTCCGCTTGGAACCCGGCTGCCAGCATGGGCACGTTCGCGCCGTCGCCGCAGCCGTAATCCAGAATCGTGCGAGCGTGGAATTCGAGCCGGGCCAGGCATTGCGCGGTCCAGTCGATTCGGCGTTGCGCGTAATACTCGCGACTCTCGCCGGTGATGGCGAGCGACTTCGCCAGATCCCGCTCGTAGCTTTTGGCGAAGGAGTCGAATTCCGCTGGAGGCATGATTAGCGCCGGCGCAGGCCGAGGATGCTGAGAAAGAAGCTGCTGAAAATAATCTGCGGCCCGAGAATAAGAGCGAACACGGAAAACAGGACGACGCGCAGAATGTTCTCCGAAGGGATGGGGCCGAAGCTGCTGTGCGCCCAGGTGGACAGGGCGAAGATCGAACCGGCAATTCCCAGGGCAACGAACACGGCGCCCACGATCAATCCGGTTTCGAGTTTGATGTACTTGAACAGATCATTCAGTCGAGGATCTTCGGGCAGCAGTCCCTCGGTGATCGCGAAAACTTTGGTGAAGACGGCGAACGCCAGCAACTGGAAGCCGACCAGCATGGAGCCGAAACCGTAGGCGAGGGTGTGAACGTCGAAGACAATGTCGCCGACGCGGCGCGGGCCGGGCATCAACCAGACGCAGGCGGCAAGTCCCACTAAGATAGAAGCCACGCCGGGATACAGGAACAGCCAGCGCGGGCTGTACATCAGCAGAAAGCGCAGGTGACGCCAGCCGTCGTGCCAGGTGCGCAGATGCGGCGGGTGACTGCGGCCATCGGGCGACAGCGTGGTCGGTACTTCGCTCACCTTCATGTGTAACAAGCTGGCCTTCACCACCATTTCGCTGGCGAATTCCATGCCGGTGGAGCGGATGTCCATGCGTTCGTAGCTCTGCTTGCGGAAGGCACGAATGCCGCAGTGGAAGTCGCGGCACGGCGAACGAAAGAAGAGCCGGCCGATCGCGGTCAGCACGGGATTTCCCAGATAGCGATGCAGCGGGGGCATCGCGCCCTTCTCAATGCCGCCGCGAAAACGGTTGCCCATCACGAGTTCGGAACCGCTTCTCAACTGCCCGACAAATCGCGGGATGTGGGCGAACTCGTAGCTGTCGTCGGAGTCGGCCATCAGCACGTAGGTGCCACGCGCGGCCTGAATTCCGCCACGCAGCGCGTTGCCGTATCCGCGATGCTGGACGTGGACAACTCTCGCGCCGGCGGCCTGCGCCAATTCCACGGAGCCGTCGGTCGAACCGTTGTCGGCGACAATGACTTCGCCCTTGATGCCTGCGCCTTTGAGCGCGGCCACGGCTTTCGCCACGCAGATGCCTACGGTCTCGCTTTCGTTCAGGCAGGGCAGAACAACACTCACTTCAGGAACCTCTGCGCTGACTGCGTGGCCTAAATCAGACGGAAAGGTTTGGAGGGACTGGCTCATATGCCGCCAATGCGATGGTTCGAGAACAGCGCCGCCATTATAAAGCTCAGTGCCGCTATTTTCGCGGCTTTCCCGCCCGCTCAGCGGTGGCGAACATTTTGGCAACTGTGTCCATATCCTTGGGCTGAACTTTTCCCGCCGGGATGCGCCGGTGGGTGAGATCTTCGAGCTTCAGCAACAAGTCGACCAGCGCCATCGAGTCGATGAGGCCGGAGGAGACCAACGGTGTGTTCTGGTCGATGGTTACGCCCGGTTTACGAATCAGTGCGACGATGTGCTCGACCATCTGTTGTTGTTCAGCGGTCATTCTTTCGTTTTTCTCCTACACCGAGATCTGCGCGTCGGCGTTCAACTCGGGATGCTCCTTCAGCAACTTCTCGCGCGTCGCCGAGCGCGCAGCCTTGCCTGCGGTGCTCTTCACAATCCACATGGGCGGTTTCAGGAATATTGTCTTCACCGCGATGCCCAGGGTGGCGACGATGGCGCTGCGAATCGAACGTTCGACTTCTACCGCATCGGCCAGCGATTCTTCTTTCTCGACTTCGGCCACCACGACAATGTCTTCCGTGCCAAGATCGGGATTGTACAGGCCCATCGCAATCGCGCGCCCGTCGTGGACTGTGGAGTGGCTGCTGACAATCTCCTCGATATCCTGCGGGTAAATGTTTTCCCCGCCGACGATGAGCAGATCTTTCTTTCGACCGGCCACATAGAGTTCGCCATCGTGGCAAAAACCGAGATCGCCGGTGCGATACCAGCCATCGAGAATCGCCTGCTCCGTGAGGTCGGGACGATTGTAGTAGCCCTGGAAGAGGCAATCGCCGTGGATGAGAATCTCGCCCACGCAGTCGTCTCCGAGCACGGCGCCGGAATCAGAAATGATGCGCACTTGCTGGTTGGGCAGGACGTGCCCCGATGACGTGAACGGGATCGCGAGTGGCGTCCCCTCTTGCACCGTGGCGATGCGATGTGCGCTGCGGAATTGTGGCCCATCGGCCAGGATCGTCGCCGGGCCGTGAGCGATATCCGACTGCGTCACGGCAAAAACGTTCTCCGCCATCGCGTACGACGATTGCAGCACGCCGACGCGGATCGCAAACGCGTTTTGAAATTCCAGCATGCTGCTGCCGCGCACGGGCTCTGAGCAGTTGATCAGCAAGCGAAGCGAGGAGAGATCGTATTGCGCCCAGCGATTCTGGGGAGTGCGGCGCGGTACGAACTGGAAGGCGAAGTTCGGCATCCAGGCCAGCGTGCATTTGTGCTCGCTGACGATTTGCAGCATCGACTCCGGCTGCATCACCCACTCGATCGGCGATTGCATCACCAGCGGAACGTGGCACACCATTGGCAGCATGAAGCAGGCGATCAATCCCATGTCGTGGTAGAGGGGCAACCAGCTGTAGATGCGGTCGGTTGCGCCGTCGATCTTCAACGACTGCGCGAGGTGCTCGATTTGCCGCAGCACCGCGCCATGAGTCAGGGCGACTCCCTTCTGTAGTCCGGTGGTGCCGGCGGAGTGCTGGATGAAGGCCAGCGTTTCCAGTTCGATCTCTGCACGCTTGTAAGGCGCTTCTGAATTAACGGAGCCGCTATTTCCCGCGCGCAGCAGCTTCGTGCCGTCGCCGAGCGTGACGCTGCTCAGCATCTCCTCAGGAAACTCCTGGTCGATAATGACCGCTCTTGCGCTTAGATTGGCCGTGACTCCGGCGAGACCGAAGCGATACTTGGATGGCTCAACCTTGAAATTCGGATAGGCGAGGAATGCAGGCACGGCGCCGATCATCATCGCGGCAACGAAGGTGGTCATCGCAGCAATTCCTTGCGGCATGATGATCACCACGCGATCGCCGGCGGTCAGTCCGTGCTGGCACAGCAACGCGGCCTCCGAGCGGGCGCGCTGGCGGAACTCGGCGAAGGTCACGGTCTCCTGCTCGTCTTCGTCGATCCAGAATGTGATGAAAGGCCGGTCGCCGGGAGCGGCTTCGAGAGCGTCGATCAGGTTGGCGTATCGAATCACAGGACATTTTAGCCGAGCTGCCCATCCTAACTTCCCAATCGCAGGAAGATACCGGCTTCGCCCCGCGTTTATACTCTTACGTTCGTTTCATTGGGAGTCTTACTTCATGCAGTGGGCAGCACGGATGGAAAATTTACGCGAGCGGAGCGCTTTGCTGGGCGCGCTGCTCGTTGTGGTTGTGCTGCTGTTGTATCTTCCTGTGGTTCATCATGATTTTCTGCGGCTTTGGGATGATGACGCCTACGTCATCGACAATCCGCACGTCCGCACTGGGTTAACGCTCGCCAACATCGAGTGGGCGTTCACCAGCTTCGAGCAGTCCAACTGGCATCCGGTAGCATGGCTGTCGCACATGCTGGACTGCCAGTTGTTCGGGCTGAACCCTGGGCCGCAGCATTTCGTCAACGTCGTATTGCACGCGGCGAACGTCTTGCTCTTGTTCTGGTTATTGCAACGAGCTACCGGCGCGGTGTGGCGCAGCTTTTTCGTGGCCGCGCTGTTTGCCGTGCATCCTCTGAACGTGGAGACGGTGGCATGGATTGCGCAGAGAAAGAGCCTGCTCAGCGCGTTTCTTTCTTTGATCACTGTGGCGGCGTACGGATGGTATGCGCGGAAAGTAGGATGGCAACGATATCTCGTCATTGTTGTTGCGTTTGCCCTGGCGCTGATGTCGAAGCCGATGGCCGTCAGTCTGCCTCTGTTGCTGTTGCTCTTCGATTACTGGCCTTTGAAGCGACTGGAGGAACTCCCGTTCTGGCGGCGATGGACTCGGCTGACGATGGAGAAGTTGCCCTTGCTGGCCATGAGCGCAGCCAGTTCCGCGCTGACCGAGATGGCGCAGAATGCCGGCGGGTCGGTCATGAAGCTGTCGCTATTGCCGATTTCGACGCGCATTGAGAATGCGGTGCTCTCCTACGTCGCCTACATTGGAAAAATCGTGTGGCCGGCCCGGCTGGCGACATATTATCCGCTGCGATTCTCCCCGCCCGCGGGCGACGCGATTGCTTCCGCCGCGATTCTGCTCGGCATCACGGCAGCCGCGGTTTACTTCCGGCGGCTTCCTTACATTGCTGTGGGATGGTTTTTCTATTTGATCGCGATGGTTCCCGTGATTGGCATTGTTCAGGTTGGATTTCAGGGCATGGCGGACCGGTACACGTATATTCCGGCGATCGGACTGTTTATCGCGCTGGTCTGGGGATTGGCAGCAGCCGTTGATAATCTGCCCTCTGCGCGCGCGGCGCTGGCATTCGGAGCGCTGGGGATCATCACGGTGCTGGCAGTCACCACCAGTCACTACATTGATTACTGGAAAACTCCGGTTTCGCTATTCGCTCAGGCGAGAACCGCATGGGGTGCACCGGACATGTGGCTGGAACAGCTCTACGGCAACGCGCTATTTTCTGCGGGACGAACGGATGAGGCATTGCAGCACTACCGGGAGTCCTGCGCGATTCAGCCCCGCACGGAATATTGTCATTACAATATTGCACATATATTGGCGGGGCGAGGGCAGTTGATCGAGGCCGTGCCAGAGTATCAGCTAGCGCTGCAATACACCGCGAACCGCGACATGGCGCTGTTGTGCCTGGACGAATCGGGCGAAGCGTTGCTCCGGCTCCGCGATTACGACGGCGCGCAGCGAGGTGTCGCTCAGGCGTTGGCCATTGATCCCACCGACGCCACGGCCTTGCGCCTGCGCGAGCAGATCATCCGGCAGAAGGGCGGGAACTGAGTGGGCGGAATGTTCCAAGGCGCCTGCTACGTTCTGCTGTTTCTGGCTTGCGTTGCGGTCTGCGCCCAGGTTGGTTCGCGAAGCTTGCGGCAGGGGATGCTTCTGGTTTCCAGCTTCGCCCTATATCTGACGTGGGCTCCATGGTTCTCTGCCGTTCTCGTTGCCTCGATTGTAGTGAACTTTTTGGTCGGAAATTGGTTGCGGCGGAATCTGCATTGGCTGCCGCTTTCGGCGGGAATTGTCTTCAACCTGGGGCTGTTGGGCGTATTTAAGTATTTGCCCGAGGTCGCGCCCAACCTGCGGGGCGGCTCCCTTACGAGCCTCGCGAATCTGGCGTTGCCTCTGGGCATCTCGTTCTGGACATTTCAGGCGCTGAGCTACCTCTTCGATTTGTATCGCGAGGAGGAGCTCGATCCGAGTTTTGTTGAGTTCGCGCTGTACATGGTCTTCTTCCCGGTCACGATCTCCGGGCCGGTCTGCCGCATGCCGGAGATGCTGCCGCAATTCCGCTCCGACGAGAAGACCGCAGGGAGCGACATCCTGCATGGGCTGCGCCGAATTGCGATCGGCGTGCTGATGATGCAACTGGCACGGTTGCTGGGCCAGGGAATTCTAGCGGGCGACGGAATCGTCCGCGGCTTCGACCGGATCACTCAGTGGAGCGGCGCCGACGTCTGGTGTCTCGCCTTGGGCTATGGATTGCAATTGTTCTTTGATTTCGCCGGCTACACGCATATCGCCGTCGGCGCGGCGAAGGCCCTCGGCATTACCGTGCCGGAAAATTTCGAGCGCCCGTTTGCCTCAACCAACCCTTCGGTCTTCTGGACACGCTGGCACATGTCACTCTCGTTCTGGATTCGCGATTATGTTTTCTTTCCTCTGGCAACCACTCGCCGCGAAATATGGTGGAGGAATCTCGCTCTGGTCATCTCCATGGCGGCGTTCGGGGTATGGCATCGAGCGAGCCTGCTGTTCTTGCTTTGGGGTTGCTACCACGGCGTGCTGCTGGTCTCGCACCGGCTGTTGCAGCAAATGCAGCGCAAGTTAAATTGGGAGCCTCCTGCGAAACTCGGGAGCACCCTGGGCTGGCTGACGACCACGATTTTCATCAGCCTGGGATGGATTTTCTTCCGCGCAAATTCTCTATCGCAAGCGAAGCAGATGCTCTCGGCGATCGTCTCGCCCGCAGGGTATTCCTCGCATACTCTGAGCTTGAGCCTGTATTGCCTGGTCGCAGCCTTGGCCTCGGGATATGCGATCGTGCTGCCGGTGGGCTCGATGCTCGATCGCTCCCCGCAGTCTGCCACGATTGCCCTGCTCGCACGCTGGCGCTGGTTCTGGATTCCTTCCCTTTATGCGCTGGCACTGCTCTTCGTTTTTATGATTACGCACGGGCAGGAGGCGAGCGCCGGACAGTTGATGTATCGCCGCTTCTAGCTCAGATCAGCGGACCTGCGTTCCATCGGGCAGAAAGACGGGATATCCGTCCCAGGGTTGCGCCAACGCCATCTGTTCCGCCGCGGCCTGGCGATTGTACGCATACAGAAACATGCCAAATTTCAGGCGCAGCATGGCATCGTCGGGAGCTCGCGCTATGGCCCACTGATATTGCGCGGCCGTGTCGTTGGGGGATTCGTCAGGGCGCTGCGCCAGCGGCGCGATGCGAAAAAGCTGCTCGGCGTGATTCAGTTGCGTGGTGAAGGGCGGTTTCTGCAACCGGCCCATCATCTCAGCCGCGACGCGCGCGCGATCATAGCGAGTGAGAGCCAGCAGGTGCTCGCAATCGGCTTGAGAAAGCGCATCTATCTCTGACGAACGGGCCGCCTGCGCTGGCAAACCTTTCGCGATTTGCAGAAACATCGCACGCGCGACCAGATAGTTGCCTTCGGGCGTGGGATGCACGTGCTCGAAGATGAGGTCGCTGCCGATGATGCCGTCAGGACTCGCGTCGCTGAGAATCTTGTCGGCATCGACCACGGCCACGCCGTCGGAGAACGGAGCGGCGACCGTGCGGTTAATGTCGTTGATTTTGCTGTCGGCGCGAAAACGCAGCGCGTCGAGATCGCGGGCACGAAGAAAATGTTCGCGGGCCGATTTGTAGTCGCCCATCGACCAGAAGCTGCGCGCCATGCGGAATTCGAGTTCGGCGTCATCGTCGTCGATCTTCGCCGCCGCGAGATATTGCTTTAGTGCCTCGGCGGGATTTTCCGCCGCATACTGTTCGTCGCCCTGCTGCACCAGTGCCGACCATGAATTCAGCTCGTCTTTTGTCAGACCCTCTCTGTGCATCGACGCGAACGGCGCGCAATCTTTCAAATTCGTAGCGACGGTCGACACGATGACCTTCGCGCCTGCTTTGCGGCCGACCGCGATCGTCTCGCGCAAATTCTTTTCGTAGTTCGCATAGACGTATTTCATGAGCGGCGAACTGGCCGCGACCTGCTTGTCCAGAAACATCTCCATGCCGCGCCATTCCTGCTTTTGCGTGCCCAGCCGGGTCAGGAACTGGCCGATGCGCGTGGAATGGTAGAAGAGGCTGCTGCGGATTACCGGCATGCTCATGCCCGACGACGTCAGCATGGTGCCGGGGCCATACGGTCCAACCACTTCGTTGTTTCCGGAATAGATGATGAAGACATCCGGACGCTGATTCGCCAAGCCCTCCGCAATGGGCAAGACGACATGCGAATTGATGGCCACGCTGCCGGTGTTCACGATCTCGAATTTCATCGTGGGGTAGCGCTCGCGCAACATGACTTCCAGATACCGGCTGAATCCGTAGGCGGAGTCGGGATCGCCCATGGCCGCCGACTCTCCCAAAACGAAGATGCGATACGTTCCCGGCGGCTTGGTGGCAGGGATGGAATAGAGGCGCGGCGTCAGCACCATGCCTGCGGGAAAAAATGGAGCCGCAAAAAATAAGTTGTAGCAGGAGGCGGGAGCGCCTCTTACCGTACATGGAACCAGAAGATCGGTGCTGTATCCAACGCCTGCAGTTCGAAGGCCCAGTTCGGTGATTCCTAGAATGACAACAGGAACGAGAATCGCAGCCGCGACCAGCACCGCCCAGTGCGGGCGGCGAACCGGGACAGCGGCTTGGGTCTCGACTTCCGAATTCATTGCGCGATGGTGGCCGGCTTGTCGGTCTTGGTGCCCGGCTTCATGGTCAGGTGCTGTTCCGCCTGCGCGATGAGGCTCTGCACGCGGTCTTTCTGCGGATATTCCGGATTGGTTTCCAGCAGGCGCTTCCACGAGGCGACGGCGCCGTTCATATCCAACTTGTCCTGCCACTTCACCATGCCTTCGTTGAACAGCGCGTTGGCGTGCTTGCCGTCGACCTTGAGAACTTCGTCATACTCCTGAATGGCGCGATCGGGCTGGCCCATGAGGTGAAACGCCGTGCCCAGGTCGGTGCGGACATCGGTGGCTTTGGGATTGATCTTCAGCGAGTCTTCGTAATACTTCACGGCGTCGGGATATTGCTGCGCATCGTAGTACAAGTTGCCGATCTGGTAGAGCAGCGCCGCGTTGTTGGGATCGGTTTTAAGTTGCGCCAGGAGCGGTTGAGCCTGCGTGTCGGCCATCTGCCGCAACTGCTCGGGAGTGGGCTGCGCTGCGCTACCCGGCGACATTCCACCTTGAGCGCCACCGCCGGCTGGAGCCTGCGCTGCATTCACCGTCGCGGCCGCCTGCGGGGGAGCGGAGCCGCGCACCAGATATCCGACCGCCACGCCCACCAGTAAACAGATCACCGACAGCACATAAGCCTGGGTAGCGGTCCAGTTTCCCGACGCGGAAGTCTTTGTGTCAGCCATAAACAATCTCCTCTTGGAATCCCCGATTTCTGTACGGATTGTGCCGTGAGGGGCGGTTAGCGGGGTGTGATTGAGATCACACCTGCTCGTGCGCGTGACACTGGGCACCGGATCACCGGCTTATTTAGCTTTCCTGGTTCAGCTTTTCGGGGATTCGCCTTTCGGTGAGTGATATGCCCCGCCGGGCTGCGGAATTTCGGGTGCGAGCCGGCGAAAAGTCCGGTTCTGGCCAGCTGAGTGGGCGTAATCGGTTGCGAACAGGAAAGATCGACCCGAGGCACGAGATTCTTTTTGGCAGCTGACGTGCATCGTTGGGGTTGATGTTTTCTTGAGCAGGTTAGGAGATTTATGGAAACGAGCCCGCAAGATTCGAAGTCCTGGAACAATGCCCAAACTTACGGCATGGCAGTGATTTGCCTCGTGCTGGGCATCGCCGCTGGATACCTCCTCCATGCTCCAGCGGCTGCCAATGCCGGCTCTATTCCCACAACCGCTGCACCGAACGCACCGGCGGCCAATGTCCCGCCACAAATGCCCAGCGCAGCGGATATGAAGCGTATGGCGGACAAGCAAGTTGCTCCCTGGCTCGAGCAGTTGCAGAAGAATCCGAAGGATGCCGAACTGCTGGCGAAGATCGCCCACTCCTATATGGCGGCGCAGCAGTTCCAGAGCGCTCAGCAATACTTTGAACAGTCGGTGGCGATAAAACCTGAGCCCGACGCTCTGAACGAACTGGCCTTCGTCTACGTCAAGCTGGGCGATCTGGACAAGGGAATTGCCGCTCTCCAGCAGGCTCTGACCATCGATCCGAAAAATCCCAGCGTTCTGTTCAACCTCGGATTTTATGAGTGGAAAGGAAAAATGGATCCGCAAGCCGCCATTGCCTCGTGGCAGACGCTTCTGAAGGTCGATCCCAAGAATCCCAAACGAGCCCAAGTCGAGCAGATGATGGCGCAGGCGAAGAAGCACCTCAGCATCGCTCCCGGCACGAAGACCGAGAAGCCGGCGATCTAAACCTGTCACGATTGCGTGATTTTGCCCATCGCCTGGGGCGATTTCCCGCCGCTGACTGTTCCCGGTTGTGCACAGGGCGGGGCGATTTCCGCAAACGCCTTCTGGCGCAGGTTCTAGACTGTCGGCCCGATACGCCGGTTTGGCTCAGCGCTTGCACACTCGCTGCTGGGATGGCCTTATGTTGAAGTGGTGCGCTACCGGTCTTCTTTGTCTGAGTCTCGGTTCTGTCAGTGCACTGGGACAAGGAGCGCCGGCTCTGGACATTTTCACCAGCGCGGATGGCACTTTCCAGTTCGTCTATCCTGAAAATTACCAGCTCCTGGTCGGTGAGCGCATGCTGAAGGCGACACAAGCACGGAATGGGGGCATCCCCGTCTGTGATTTCTCGACCGCTCTGGTATGTGTGATCTATCCGGTGGAAACGGCTGCGGTGGAAGCCGAAGGTGATGGCCGCTTCGAAGCGGCAGGCTTCTCGGTGCGTGCGGTGGCGGAGGTGATGAGCGAGTCCGATTGTCTGAACTACGCGGACTTAGTGGCGCGAGTGGCCAGCGAGCCGTCCCCACTTCTCGCCAAAGACGCGAGAAGTGGGGCACCCCCCTTTCTAGTTACGTCGATCGCCATCAATGGCCGTGTGTTCCGTCATGTGTCTGTCAGAAAAACAATCGTCGGCCACTTGCAGGCGGTGGACTCCTACCGGACGTTTCAGGCTCAGAAATGCTACGAAGTGCTGATCGAAGTCTCGATGGCGGACGAGCCAGCCGTGCGGAAGGCGGCGCAATCGACTTCTCTGGGAGGCCCGGGGGCCGACAGCGCGCGGGAATCGCTCCGGCTGATTCTGTCGTCGATGGTTTTCGAGGGGAAGTCCGAGGGGAAGTGAGGTATTGGAAACGATGAGCGTGGGGCAAGACCTGATCGGGCTTTCGAAGCTGCGGGCCCTGCGCCTGCTGGCCTTGACGGCATCGATCGTCGCGGTCGGCACGGAATGCTTCCTCACCAAGCTGACGGTCCTCGACCCGGACATGTGGTGGCATCTCAGCGTGGGCGACTGGATCGTCCAGAATCGGTCCTTCCCGCGTACCGGAATTTTTTCGCAGCTGGCGAATCGCCCGTGGATGGCCTACAGCTGGGGCTACGAGGTTCTGCTCTCACGGGCGTATGCGTGGTGGAGCTTCGTGGGCATGGCGTTATTCGGAACTGTGCTGACCATCGCGGTGGCCGTCGCCGTGTTTTGCATGCTATACCGAATCTCCCACCGTTTCTGGGTGTCATGGGCGCTCTCGATTGCCGTTTACTCCGCGTTTCTGTTTAACATCGCGCCGCGGCCCTTGTTCTTCACGGTTGTGTTGTTCACCATCTGCCTGACGCTGCTGTTCGAATCGCAACGCAGCGGGCGAGTGCAGTTGCTGTATTGGCTGCCGCTGATCTTTTTGATCTGGGCAAATATTCATATCCAGTTCATCTACGGACTGGCGGTGCTGGGGCTGTTTGCGGGAATCAACCTGCTGCAGCGGATCGCGATCTGGTTGCAGGTGTATCCAGATTCCCTGGTGCAGCCCACGCTGCCGGCAGCTCCGCTGTTCGTGATACTTGGCTGCTGCGTGCTGGCCTCCTGCATTGGGCCCTACTCGTATCACTTGTACGTAGAGGCTTTCGTCATTTCGCAGTCGAAGATCATGTACCGGATGATCATCGAACTGCAGGCTCTGAGCTTCCAGTACTACAACCACTACATGGAGCTGCTGCTGGCGATTGGCGCCTACTTTGCCCTGGGCTGGCAGAAGAAGATGGACCCGTTCAAGCTGGCGCTGCTGGTCTTCGTCAGCGTGTTCGCCTTCCGCACCTGGCGCGATGCCTGGTTCGTGTGCGTGACGGCGGCGGCGATCATCGCGGACTTCCCTGTTTCCGCGGAAGAGCGCGAGCAACCGGTCCGCATCTCGGGTTGGGCCACGGTGGCCGCTGCCAGCGTTGTGCTGCTGCTGCTGACAATGCGCAACACGGACTTCAACGAGCGCGGAATGGATCGCGCCATCAGCGGCGAATACCCTGTGGATGCGGTGAATTTTTTGCGCAGAAATCCCGCCGGGGGCCCGATTTACAACAGCTTTGACTGGGGCGGCTTTCTCATCTTCTACATGCCGCAATATCCGGTTTCGATGGATGGGCGCACCGATCTCTACGGCGACGCGATGGATGAGCGGTATTACTCCACGCAGGAGGCGGAGCCGTCGTACACGACCGATCCGGTTCTCAACGGGGCTGGGTTCGTGCTCCTCAAGAATAAAACGCCGATCGCGCAGATGCTCCCCACCGACCGCCGCTTCCGCGTGATTTACAAAGATGAGCTGGCGGTAATTCTTGTGCGCAACTGGTAGAACCCAGAGAGCGTTACGGGCTGGCTGCCCGCCGGACGAATACGCTCGCCAGGTCATCACTGTAGACCAGACGATATTGCGCGCTCAGCACGGGCAGGTTGGTCAAAGCCTTGGCCATCGCGGATTCTTTCTCCAACAGCAGCGTGCTGGATCGCGAGAAGACCGGATCCGTCTCCAATCGCTCTTTGCCCCCTGCCACCTCAAAATACTTGGAGAGGAAATCGTCCCCGTAAAGCTCGACCCGGCTGTCGACCGCTACGGGATATTCCGGCAGATACCAGGTGAGGAAGCTGCCCCAGATGTACGCGTTGTAGAGAGGCGCAGGAAGGTGGTTCGCCTGAATGTAATCGCAGGCTTTCACGGGAAAACGCTGGCGGACCTTGTTCATCAGCGTGTTGGAGTCCGGAACAAGGGCTACAGCAATGATCCCAGCGAGCGCCACAGCGGGCAGCGCAACCCACTTGCGATCGGATTGCTGTTCCTGCTTCAGATTCAGTCCGTGGGAAATCCACCCAATGGCGGGCAGCACCGCCAGCCATCCCTCGCGCTGCGCGCGGAAGGCGATCAATGTGCCGGCCAGCAGAGTGAGTAAGCCGAATAGGTCGAGCGAGCGCCGCCGCCCAAGCGAGAGGAACGCCGTCATCACCAGCAGCATAAGCAGGAAATCCTGCGGCTGGCGGAACGTCATGGCTTTCATCTCAGAAAAATGCTCAAACGCGGCGTGCGAGTAGAGCGTGCGAAACGCACCGGCTAGCGGATGAACGGTGTAAGGGTTGGCGAATGTGGCCAGGAGCGACAACAACGCTGCGCCGCCAGCCTTGGGCAGGTCGAGAGGCTGAATGCGATCGCTGACCCAGGTTGCACCCAGGCTTCGCGACGCCTGTTCGAACCCTACAGCCAGCACGAACAGGGCAAGCACAAGCAGTCCGAAGACAAATTCAATGTCGAGATTCGCCCACAGCAAGAACAACAACGGCAGCCAGAAAAGTTCGCGCACCGAACCGGATTGGCGGCTGCGCACCAGCAGTACCAACTCAAGGGCGAGGAAGAGAATGGAGGGGGCGGACGGCATGGGCTGCAGCCCGGAGATCAGGAACTGGGCGAGTGCGGAGAGCAAAATAGCGCCCCAGAAACGTGCCCGTCCCGCCCGCGCCAACAAGAATGTCGCTACGGCCAGCGCTACCTTGAAGACCACCAGCAGAATCGGAAGCGCCCGCAGTCCGAAAATGTGGTACGCCGCCCCGAGGATCACCTGGAAGCCCCAACTGGAGTCATTCCACGGCAAGTTCGAAGACTGAGAGAACAGACCGGTGTGTGGGAACGAGCGATTGTGCAGGATCCACAGGCCGGTCCGCAGGTGAATCCAGACACCCGGCGCGAGTACGGCCGAAAGATGGATCGCTTCGTAGATCGCCGCCGCCGCGAATAACACCGTCAACGCGACCACCCGCACGGGTGACTGCGAGGAAATTCCACCCTTGGAGGGCTCAGCGGCGATGTGAACTGGTTGAGGCAAGCGACCTTGTAGCCGATGAGCTGAGCGTTCCCGCTGGTACGGCTGCGAGTACACTTTCAAGAAACCTCAGGCGACCTTCTGTGATTTAAATCACATTCGGTTGTGACACTGAAAGCTGCGCCGCCCAGCCATGAGCCCTACTTTGAGAGTACAGCCGGGTTCGATTCGCGGTTGGAAATCCAGTTGCTGCAACAGGTCAGGATCTCCAACGGGCTAGAAGGAAAGGTAGGTCGCCGCATGAACTGGGGGAAAAATCACCTTTGCCCACGCCTGCTCATAGTTGCCTGCATGTCAGCATGTCTGTCAGTGCAAGCCGTTGCTGCATCTCAAGTTGCGGGGTCTTACCAGGTCATCCATCAGTCGGATGCCGCAGGCCAGACTCGCGTGCGGATGCAGCTTCACCTGGTAAACCGCGGCGCCGGCGACCTGCACATTCAGCGGATCACGCTGTGGGATTTCTCCCACCCCACGAAAGGCGGAACGCAGGCGTGCTCGCTGGTGATTCGTGCGTCGAGTTCCGCCGACACCAAACAGGAGTTCACCATTCCTCAAGCGGAGTATGCGCTGTGGAGGCGCGGCGCGCAGCCGCGATTGGTCCTGGAAGTTGCAGCGCCGGGCGGGCGCTCGAGCACCGAAGTGGTTTCACTGGAGCGGGCCGATCGCGGGAAGGGGAACTGATATGAGGTCCCGACTTTTCACTTCCCTGCTCGCGATGCTTGCCGCAGCAGTTTTCCTGCCGCAGATTTCGCTCGCGCAATACACCATCACCACCGTCGCGGGCGGCGGACCGAACAATCTGCCGGCGTTGCAATCGAGCATTGGATTCGCAGGCAGCGTCGTGCTGGATGGCGCGGGAAACGTCTATATCGCCGACTCGTATTCGAGTCAGGTCTTCAAAGTTT
>Ga0075019_10000353_pt1 | contig 26572 bp, 20 predicted proteins | sample ColStrG_CSR_2013_FD_71473 | JGI IMG/M metagenome (GOLD analysis project Ga0075019, IMG submission 71473) | Freshwater sediment microbial communities in response to fracking from Pennsylvania, USA - Cold Stream Run_MetaG_CSR_2013 | ecosystem: Environmental > Aquatic > Freshwater > Creek >...
GAATATGAGGCAAAAAATAGGGAAAAGCATGCTCTGGGTGGCCCTGGGGGCTTTTCTATTCACCCAATCACACAACCTGTGGGCGGATAATGCGACAGCAACTGCTCCTGCTCCGGCAGCGGCACCCGCTGCCGCAGCGGCCCCTGCGGCAGCGCCGGCTCCCACACCCCCGCCGGTACCGGACTCAACTGGTGGTGCGTTGAATGCGGGTACGGCAATGGATCTGCAATGGCCCGTCCCGGCTAACTTCACAGATCCTGCGCAAACCAAGATCACCGTGACTCAGGATGAAATTATCAACAATCTGGCTCACTCCAAGATTCAGATCAACATTGTCTGGACCCTGGTGACAGGCTTCCTTGTCATGTTCATGCAGGCCGGCTTTGCCTTGGTGGAAGCGGGTCTTTGTCGTGCCAAAAACTGTGCGCATGTCTTCAGCATGAACTTCATGATCTATGCCTTGGGCATGCTCGGGTTTTGGATCTGCGGTTTTGCCTTCATGTTCGGTGGTTACTGGAACGGTCCGGTGAACATCGGCTGGCAGCCGACCCTCGGGCAGGGACTTTCGATTCTGAACCAAGAATGGACCATTGACCTCTTTGGCAAGACCTGGGGTTTGCTGGGTCACAAGGGATTTTTCCTGGGTTCCGATGTGTTTGACACGTCGATCTTCTGCCTGTTCCTCTTCCAGATGGTGTTCATGGACACCACGGCCACCATCCCCACGGGGGCCATGGCGGAACGTTGGAGCTTCAAAAACTTCATGATTTACGGCTTCTGGGTCGGCATGATTCCCTACGCCATCTTCGGCAACTGGGTTTGGGGCGGCGGCTGGCTCGCGCAGCTCGGATTGAATACGGCCGGCTTCCTGGGTCATGGCCATGTGGACTTTGCCGGTTCCTCGGTGGTGCACATGACCGGGGGTGTGATCGGTTTGGTGGGGGCGGCGATTCTAGGACCGCGCCTGGGCAAATACGGCAAGGATGGCAAGGCCCGTCCGATTCCGGCCCATAACATCGCCTATGTCATGCTCGGCACCTTCATTCTGGCCTTCGGTTGGTTTGGATTCAACCCCGGTTCCACCTTGGCCGGCTCCGATCCGCGTATCGCCATCGTGGCGGTCAACACCATGCTGGCCTCGGCAGGCGGCGCGTTGGCGGCGGCGTTGATCATGTGGGCGATTTTCAAAAAGCCCGACCCGTCCATGATGTGTAACGGCATGTTGGCCGGTCTGGTGGCCATCACAGCCCCCTGTGCCTTCGTCAGCTCGTTTGGCGCGGTGCTCATCGGTCTGCTTGCGGGTGTGTTTGTGGTTGCCGCGGTGTTCTTTGTTGAACGCGTGCTCAAGATTGACGATCCGGTGGGGGCTATTGCGGTCCATGGTGTCAACGGTGCCTGGGGTGTGTTGAGCCTCGGCCTTTTCGCCAACGGCAGCTACGGCGCCGGTTGGGGTGGTGTGCACAAGCTGATCAAGGGCACGGAAGTGATTACGATCCTGAACGATGGTTCGGCCGCAATCGTAACGAAATACAATGCCATGTTGGCCCAGGGTTACAGTGACATGGGTGTGACGGGTGCCTTGGGCAAGCTGTTCGGCGCACCGGTCAACGACTTCGGCCAGTTCTATGCCGAAGCCATCGGAACGGCCACCAACTTTATTGTGGTTGGAGCGCTGGCCTTTATCTGGTTCAAGCTCTCGAACTTCATTTTCCCGCTGCGTCCGACGCGTGAACACGAGTTGGAAGGTTTGGATATTCCGGAAATGGGAGCGGAAGCCTACCCGGACTTCCAATTGACCGATCGCAGCTCGCCTCCGGTTGAGTAATTGAAAGAAACAAATTAAGTGACAGGCGGTTTTGCGGTGACGCAAAACCGCCTGTTCATTTTTGGAAGAAGCGTTAGGCTGGAATTTCCCTATGAAGATACCCGGAATGAAAATTGCAGCGGTGGTGCTGCTGGTTGTGATCTGCTTCAAACTATGGAGCAAACCGAAACTGGAACAGACGGATGCCTGGGGGACGGATGTCTGGGCAGAACGCCAGGTTCCGGCGGAAATCAAACACCCGGTGCCCGTGCCGCAACCCCTGTTGGTATTGATGGAAAGCCCCGAATTCAAATCGGCCGGTGTGGAAGCCCAGGAGAGGAGTCTTGCTGCCTGGGCCACCCGCACACATCTCTATCTCATGGAGCAGCCCGGATATAACCGGGAAGATGCGGTGAAAAACATCCAGGAACGACTGGACAAAGCGGCCACGATTTTAAAGATCCAGGCTCCCACCCATGAGCATGTGGACCTGGCAGCCACGGCCCGGGTCGGGCTGGTCTGGGTGGTTTTGATAGTCGGCGTATTCGGTACCGTCGGTCTTTACCGCGTGTACCGCGAAAAGAAAAAAAAGGCCTGAGTACCGGGAAGATGTGCTGCCGGGATCCGCACCGCTCAGACCCGCTGGGCGGGGAGGATTTTTAGCAGCTCGCGCAGAGGCAGGCAATTGATCACATCCCGGCTTTCCAGCCAGCCTTTGCGGGCCATATGCACCCCGGTTTTTAAATAACTGAGGTGGGCGGTGGCGTGGGCATCGGGATTGATGACGCATTTGACTCCCTTGTCCCGGGCCTGGCGCCAGTACCGCCAGTCCATGTCGAGGCGCCAGGGGTTGGCGTTGAGTTCAATCCAGGTGCCGGTGCCCGCGGCGCAATCGATGACTTTCTCCAAATTGACGGCATAACCTTCCCGTTCCAAAAGCAGGCGACCGGTGGCATGGCCCAACATGGTGACGTGTGGATTTTCCATGGCGCGGATGATGCGCCGGGTCATTTCCGTTTCGTCCAGACTGAAACTGGAATGTACAGAGGCCACCACGTAATCGAGCCGGGAAAGCACATCATCCTCAAAATCCAGTGTGCCGTCCTTGAGAATGTCGCATTCCACTCCGGCCAGCAAATGAATGTCATCGTGGGTGCGGTTGCGTTCGCGGAGGGAGGCGACCTGGGCCAGCAGGCGCTCGGCGGAAAGGCCATTGGCTTGGATGGAAGACTTGGAGTGGTCGGCAATGCCAAGGTATTCCAGACCCAGCTCGGCGGCGGCCCCGGCCATTTCCTCGAGCGTATTTCTTCCATCACTGGCGTTGGTATGATTATGAAAACAACCCCGTAACTGTGTCCACTCAAGCAAGCGGGGCAGTTGATGCGCGGCGGCGGCTTCCACTTCACCCAGGCCTTCGCGCAATTCCGGCGGGATGTAATCGAGATCGAGTGCGGCGAATAATTCCTCTTCGGAAGGGAAGGCGGGTGTCGTGCCGCTGACCCACGTGTTAAAAGGGGACCCGCGCGTAACGGCCCATTCGACAAGCCGGGCGTGATGGGCCGGACCGCCGGTGAAGTGATGCAGGGCGCTGCCGAATTCGCTGTCGCGGACAATCTGCAACTCGCAGGGCATCCCGCCTTTCAGTCGTACGCAGATCCGTGAGTCATCCGTGCTCAACACGACATCCACTTCATCCAACCCGGAAAAATCAGCGAGCACTTCGCCGGGTTTTTTGGAGGAGGCCAGCAGGTGGATGGCATCGACGGTTTCCAGGCAGCGACGCAAGGGGCCGGTGAAAGCAGCGCGGACGACAGCGGGATGTTGCCGGAGTGTGTCCGCCAGGTCCTCGGCCCGGCTGAGGGCCATGCAGCCGTGATATTGATTTTGGTGACGGCGGACCTGCTCGAGGGCGGTGAGTAGCTTGGCGGCAGTTTTTTCGCCGAAACCGGCCAGGTCGGCCAGGCTCCCGTTGCGGCAGGCCGTTTCCAATTTGTCCAGGCTGTCCACGTTGAGTTCCTGCAGGAGGAGGCCGACTTTTTTGGGGCCGAGGCCGGGAATTTGCAACAGCTCGAAAACGCCGGCAGGGAAGGAGGACTTCAAATCCTCAAGGTAGGGAAGGGATCCGTGGCGGAGCAGCGTCCGGATTTTATCCTGCAGGGCTTCGCCGATCCCGGGCAATTCACCCAGGCGGTCTTCCGCAGCCAAAAGATGCAGATCCTGCGGAAGGGATTCGAGGGTGCGTGCGGCCCTGAGATAGGCGCGGGACTGGAAGCTGTTTTCGCCGCGAATTTCCAGCAGGGTTCCGATTTCATGAAAGACAGCAGCGATATCCCGGTTGGTCATGGAACTTCAAGCGTAACAGCAGCGGGGCGCGGGTCAAAAAACAAAAAATCCGGCTCAAGAAAGAACCGGGCTTGCAAGAGCAGACAAAGGCTAAAGACTTTTTTTAAAATCGCTGCCGGGTGAGAATTTGACACTTTTGGAAGCGGCAATTTTGATCCGTTCCCCCGTCTTGGGATTGACGCCGTGGCGTGCCTTGCGGTTGACCACTTTGAAGGTGCCGAAGCCGATCAATTGCACGGCTTTGGATTTTCTGACCGAGGACTTGATGCACTCGATGACGGCAGACAGAGCGCGTTCGGCGGCGGCTTTGCTGGTTTCACCGCCCAGCTCCTTTTGAATCTTTTCGACTAATTGGGCACGATTGACGCTCATGGGCCTCCTTGGATTTTATTTTCAGCAGGCCGACAACATCCTGATGTCGCACCCTGCCTAGGCGGTGATAATTCGCAAACGGGCCGGTGCCCGTCAACGAAAATTTGGTGATGAGGAATGCAGGTGCGCTGGGGGTTTTCAACTTAGGAATCCGGACCCTGTTGGCGTTATTTGCATGATTCAACCGGGCAGGGGACTTGGTCTTTACGCGGAAGTGTGAACAAGGCTAATGTGGGCCGACAAAAATGGCAGCGAAACAAAATGACAGACCCGGTGGCGCCTGGCCGCGGCGCTGGTGGGGATGCGGAATCAAAGTCCGGCGTTCGGGAATCCAGCCGGCGGGCAGGGATGTCCTGTTCGTGGCGGCCCGATTGTCGTTCGGTGAGGCGCTGGCTTTGGAGCGGGATTTGCAGAGGCCGGTGCGATTTTTATTTTGCGCGACTGCTGAAGCGACGGGGCGGGCGGCGCGCTGGCTGGCCATTCCGGACGCGAGACGGGCGCGGGATGCAGATGAGTTGCTGGCAGAAATGAAATCGGCGCGACGCGCTGGGCGGGTGCTGTGTTTGCTGGCGGACGGATTGTCAGTGGAGGATTTGGAAAAACTTTTGCGCCAAACCGCCGGGGGGGTTGTGCCGCTGGCGGCGCTGGATGATTCCCGACTGAAGCTGAGCCGGAATTTCAAAATGCTGGGCTGGCGCGGTTGCTCACGCGCTTACGGAATTGGCTATGGCCCGGCCCTGGAGCCGGAGAATTTCACCGCCGCGCGGCTGCAACAGGCTCTGCTTGAGGTGGCGGCTGAGCTGGTGCACGGACATCCGGCATTGCAAGGTCACCTGGCGGGTGCCTGTTTGCGCGGCCTGAAAAACCGACCATTCCGGACCATTGCAATCGACACCTACGCGGGTGGCCGCAAAATCACTGGTGCCATGTTGCTGGCCGTGGCGTGGTTGCTGGCGGAGTGGTTGGAGGAAAACATCAAAGACCGGCGCGTGGGCATTGTGCTGCCTCCGGGCATTGCAGTGGTGGCGGCGAATCTGGCCTGTCTGCTGGCGGGCAAGACGCCCGTGAATTTGAATTTCACCATCGGCCGCGCCGCCAACGAACATGCCATCCGTCTGTCCGGTGTGCGCAGCATACTCACAACGGAGGCCGTCCGGAAACGCGTGCCGGATTTCCCGTGGACGGAGTCGTGTCCGGATGTGGTGGCATGGCTGACCCGTCTGTCCAAAAAAACACTGTTGTTGCGTTGCCTGCGGGTTTTGTGCCGGACAACCGGCGGCTTGGCGCGGGAGTTGCGCCTGCCGACGGAGGGCGGAGATGCGGAGGCCGGTCTTTTATTTACGAGCGGCAGCTCGGGCGATCCCAAGGGGGTGGTGCTGAGTCACCGGAATATTCTGGCCAACACCGCGCAGATTGATGCGATTCTGCCGCCGGACCTGGTGCCATCGATGCTGGGTTGTCTGCCGATTTTTCACAGTTTCGGTTTCACGGTTTCGCTGTGGTGGCCGCTGGTTTCGGGTCCCCGGGTGGTGACCTGTCTTTCGCCGTTGGACATCGGGAAAATACTCGAGGCCGTGGAAAAATATCGCGTGGCGCTATTGGTGACCACCCCCACATTTCTGCGGGGGTATTTGAAAAAGGCCAAACCGGAACAACTGCGCGCCCTGCGTCTGGCGGTGACCGGGGCGGAAAAATTACCGGTGGCTTTACAGGAGGAGGTCGGGCGCAAACTGGACATGGCGGTGTTCGAAGGCTACGGCATGACCGAGACGTCGCCTGTGATTTCGGTGAACCTGCCCGATGGAACCCTCATCGGCAACGGATTGAGTTCCTGGCTCTCCGGCAAGGTTGGCAGTGTGGGACGCCCGGTGCCGGGGGTGGCGGTCAAGGTGACGCGACCGGGTTCCAACGAGGCCCTGCCCTTGGGCGAGAGCGGCATGTTGCATTTTCGCGGTGCCAATGTGTTCACGGGTTACCTGCAAAATCCGGGCAAAACCGCGGAAGTACTGGCGGATGGGTGGTATCAGTCCGGAGATGTCGGGCGGCTGGATGCGGAAGGTTTTCTGCATATCGAAGGGAGGCTGAGCCGTTTTTCCAAAATCGGCGGAGAGATGGTGCCGCACGGTACGGTTGAACAGCACCTGTTGCGGGCCCTGCGCCAATCGGATGAGGATGATTTGAATCTGGTGGTGATGGGAGTGGGGGGCGGTGACAAAGGCGAAGCCCTGGTGGTGGTGGCAAATCGTGCGCTGGATCGCGAGACCGTGCGGCGCGTCTTGTCCGAGCAGGGGTTGCCCAATCTCTGGATTCCACGTCTGGTGGGCTGCGTGGAAAGCCTTCCGCACCTGGCGAGCGGGAAGCTGGATTTGCGCGCCTGCCAGAATCTGGCCGACGGGCTGTCAAAAAAAACTGAATCCGAGTGAGTCCCGGACGCTGTGGTCAGTCACCCAAGCCTGCTGTCACCTGTTTCAGGGCGGGTTGATTTTTGGCGGCGGGCGCATCGAGATAGCCGTACACCAGCCTTGAGCCGAGCAGTGGCATGAGTTTGCGCGAGACATGGGAGGCGGGGCCGATGGCCATGACGCCGAGGCGCAGCTTCGGAAAATCAATCAGGAGTCGGGCCAGCACACCGAGGTCGCGCCGACTGCGGGCCAGGGCGGCGATTTTGTAGGCCTGCACGCGGTAGTGACGGAATTCTCCGATCAGGCGTGTGGCCTTGCCCAGGGTTAATTTTTGGGTGATGGAGTGGGCGGAGAGAATGATACCGCGTTTCTCTTTGCGGGCCAGACGGATGACCGGCTGGAGCAGGTGCAGGTTTTGCAATTCGAGATCCACGGCTTCGACATGGGGGATGAGCTGTTCAAACAGGAGCTGGCGCTCGGTGGATTTCCAGGAATGCAGACCGCCCTCCCGCTTGGTGCGGAGGGTGAGCAGCACCGGATTTTTGCGGCGGATGAGATGACGGATGACCACATCCACCGGAACTCCCGCGGCGTGCAGCGCATCGTAGCGGATTTCGACCAGATCGGCGGAGGGCTGGGGCCGACTGAGCAGATTCAGGCCCGCAGCAGTGGAAATGGTGCCGACCTTGAGGAGGGGTTTCTTCCAATTAACGTGTTTGGGTGCTGACATAAGGCAAATATAATAAATCAATTCTTGTTGAAGTCCATCGGGAATTTGAAAGGTTCCAGAAATCTGCTAGATCAATCCTGATTTTGTTCTTGTCGCAGATAGCAGGCCAGGTTTTGCAGGCGCTCCAGGGTGCTTTCCGATTCCAGCAGGGTCTGCCGGTGGCGGGAGTCACGCACCAAGCTGCCAGCCACGATGTCCACGAGGGCATTGTAGTCGTCCAGTTGGGAGAGAAAGTCATGAAGTTCGGCGGAAATTTGCAGGCGTGGATTGTGATTTTTTTTGAGGTGGGACAGGATGTCATCCACCAGTGGGCGGGAGTCCGGGCTGTCTTGGGCGCTCGGGACCAGGCGGGGTTGACCGGCAAAATAGGGACGGGTGCGGGTAAACCCGTCAAAATGTACGCGGCAAAGGCCCTGCAGAATGAGGTTAAAGGTGCCGTCAGGGCTGCGGACGCAGGCCCGGATCAAACCGAGGCAGCCGGTGCGGGAGGGTTGAGCGGTCCCCCGGGCCGACCGTTTTTGGTGAAGGGCAAACATGCGGTGGCTGAGCAGGGCTTCCTCCACCATCTTCCGGTAACGGGTCTCGAAAATATGAAGCGGAGCCAGGTTGTGCGGAAAGAACACCAGTTCCGGCAAAACCATGATTCCAGTTTCGGCAGGCAGTTCCATGGATCAGCATAGACCACATTATTGTCGCTTGCAACGAAGCCGCTCCCCCTTTAATGTGGGCAGCACAACGGCCCAGGCCCGAGTAAAACTTTTATAACACCATGATTAATAGATTTTTAGGATTGTTTTCGAGTGACATTGGAATTGATTTGGGAACTGCCAACACTTTGGTTTATGTGAAGGATCGCGGGATTGTTTTACGTGAACCCTCGGTGGTCGCGGTGCAGCAGGGAACCCGTCGCGTGCTGGCGGTGGGGGACGAGGCCAAGCGCATGCTCGGGCGGACTCCGGGAAACATTGTGGCGGTGCGCCCGCTCAAGGACGGCGTGATTTCAGATTTTGAAATCACCGAGGAGATGCTCAAACAATTCATCAAAAAAGTACACAAGGGTCGCAGCCTGCTGGCGCCCCGACCGCGCATTGTCATTGCCGTTCCTTCCGGCATCACGGAGGTGGAAAAACGCGCCGTGCGTGAATCCGCCTACCATGCGGGAGCGCGTTATGTGAATTTGATCGAGGAGCCGATGGCAGCAGCCATCGGCGTGGGCCTGCCGGTGCAGGAAGCAGCCGGCAACATGATTGTGGACATCGGCGGGGGCACCACCGAAGTGGCCATCATTTCCCTGGCGGGCATCGTTTTCAGCCGCAGCATCCGGGTGGCGGGCGATGAAATGGATGAGGCCATCATCAATTACATGAAACGCGCCTATAATCTGGTCATCGGCGAGCGCACATCCGAGGAGATTAAAATCAAAATCGGCTCGGCTTACCCGATGGAAAAAGAGACCAGCATTGAAGTCAAGGGGCGCGATCTGGTGGCGGGTTTGCCCAAGACGCTGCTGGTCACCTCCCAGGAGGTGCGCGAGGCGCTGTTGGATCCCATTTCCACGATTGTGGAGTCTGTGCGCATCAGCCTGGAGCGTTGCCCGCCGGAGCTTTCGGCCGATCTGGTCGAGCGCGGCATCGTGCTGGCCGGTGGCGGGGCGCTTTTGCGCGGCATGGATCGTTTGATTGCGGAAGAAACAGGCCTGCCGGTTTATGTGGCGGAAGATCCGCTGAGTGCGGTGGCCGAGGGAACAGGCAAAGTTTTGCAGGAACTGGATTTTCTGACCAAGCTGACGTCGCCTGATCTCCGTTCATAGGCGAACCTATGTCCAGGTCGGTATTTTTCATCGGCAGTCTCGTGGTTGTGGCCCTCGCGATCGGCGGTTTTTTTCTGCCTGAATCCGCCAAACCCAAGATCGAAAAAATTTCCATGGAAATTTCCTCGCCGGTCTGGCGTGGTCTGGACTGGGCCAAGGTGCGGGTGCGGGGCGTGAACGACGGGTTCCGCATGGTTACGGCCATGCAGGCGGACAATCGCCGCCTGGTCATGGAAAACGCCCGTTTGGGCGCGGAAAACACCATCCTGCGGGATCTGCAAAAAGAAAACAAACGTCTGCAGGAATTGATGGGATTCAGGGATGATTCCAGCTTCAAACTCCTGGCGGCGCGGGTCATCCAGCGGGATCCGTCCAATTGGTACAATGCGGTGGTGATCAATCGCGGCTGGGCGGATGACAAGGATCTGGCCTCGGACCAGCCGGTGGTGACGGCCCGCGGAATCGTTGGCAAGACCGGGGCCGTGGGCAAGTATGCCAGCCGGGTGATCTTGTTGGTGGACGAGAACTGCAAAATCTCCGCCGTGACGGAAAACAGCCGGGCGCGGGGCATCGTGGTGGGTGCGACCGCGCTGAATGCCGGTGAGCCGCTGTGCCGGATCACCCTGGTGGCGCGCGAAACGGAATTCGCCGTTGGCGAGCGGGTATTTACGACCGGTTTGGGCGGGGCATTTCCGGCAAATTTATTGATAGGTACCATCAAGGAAGCACCGCCGCTCTCAGCCGACAAAAACTTCGGATTGTACCGCGACGGTGTGATCGAGCCGGCCGTCGAACTGAATAACTTGCAGGAAGTGTTCATTGTGACGGGGGTGAAGTGATGCTGCGCTACACCTTCCTTTTTTTATTGGTTTATCTGGGGATGCTGCTGGCAGAGCCGGTCATGCCGGAAATGTTCGGGCAGAAAAACTGGCTGTTGGGCCTGACACCGGTGCTGCTGACCTATCTGGGGCTGCGGGCGGGAAGTCTGTCCCTGATGTTGTTCATCCTTCTGGGGGGTCTGTTGCACGATCTGATCCTGATGCATTATTTCGGGATGGGTCCCCTGCTCTGGGGGCTCACCGTTTTTCTGGTGCGCAGCCAGCAGCCGTGGATTGAAGGTGCCAACTGGCTGATGTCGGTGGTGATTTGTTTTGCGGCCTCGTTTTTGTATTTGTGCTGCGACCGGATTTTCTTTCTGCTCGTGCAGCAGTACTGGTCCTGGGATTTTGAGCTGAGCCTCGGCATTCTGCGTTTGTCGGGCTTCAATGCCGCGATCAGTGTGCTGGTATTTTTCTTTTTTGATCTGGTCCTCGGGCGCAGGTCCAAACAGGAGGCCTGGGGGAGCTGACTGTCATGCTGATTCGCAATCCCACCGCGCGTTCCGACAGTCGGCTGCTGATTTTCGCCATCCTGGTGTTCTGCGGCGGGTGTGTGCTCATCCAGCGGCTCTACGAGTTGCAGGTCAAGGAGGGCAAGAAGTACGCGGAAAATCTCCGCAGCCAGAGCACCGTGCCGGTATTGCTGCCGCCGGCGCGCGGCGGCATTGTGGACCGGAACGGCGTGGGCCTGGCGGAGAACCGGGCCAGCATCGACATTGACCTTTATTTGCGCGAGATGGTGGGCAGCTATGCCCGCAGCCAGAAGGGGGGCCATGTGCCGAAAACCGCCGTGCCGGGTTTCCCCAAACGGGAAATGCCGGACGTGCCCAGAATTGTCCAGGAGACGGCGGGGGATGTGATCAAGGCATTGAATCTCAAGGCCAAGTTCAGCGACCGTGATTTGCTGCGCCATTATTATCAAAAACCGAATATTCCCTTCCAGATCGCCAGCGGGCTGGATTTCGAAACACTTTCGAAATTTGCCGAGCACAGTTTCAACACTCCCGGGGTGGAGCAGTCGGCCCGACCGGTGCGGACTTACAACTACGGGGCACTGGCTTCGCATATTCTCGGCTATGTGGGTCCGCCGGAAGAGGTGACAGACGCTTATTTTGTTCCCGACTCCGTGGGCAGGGACGGCCTGGAGCGCAGCTTTGACAGTTATTTGCAGGGCGTGCCGGGAGGCAAAATTCTGCGCAAAAGCAATCTCGGCTACATTCTGGGGGTGGAGGCGGTGCGCCAGCCCACCGTGGGCGGCACGATCTATCTGGCGATGGACGCGCGCATCGAGCAGATTGTGGAGCAAACCATGCGGGCGGGCGGTGTGGGCCGTGGGGCCTGCGTGGTGATGGATCCCAACAATGGCGATATTCTGGCCATGGTTTCCGTGCCTGATTACGACCTGAATTCCTTTGTGCCCAAGGTGGACAAGGCGGAGTGGCAGCGCTTGAACTCCGACAGCACGCGTCCGTTATTGAATCGTGTTTTGAACGGTTATGCGACGGGATCGACGTTCAAGCCCATCACGGCCATGGCGGCTTTAAAGAACAAAAACGCCAAATTCACACCCGAGACCACCATTAATTCGCCCGCTGCCATCTGGCTGGCAGGTCGCTGGTGGAAAGATTGGCCCAACAACCCCGGAGAGGGGGAAATCACGCTCATGACCGCCTTGCAGTGGTCCACCAACACCTTTTTTTACCAGCTCGGGGTGCGGACGGGCATTGACTCGATCCAGCAGATGGCGCGTCTGGTGGGGTTTGGACAGAAGTTGTTGGTGGATGAGGATGGCAACCCGCTGGTGAATGGGGAAACGCCGGGGGTGGTGCCGGGGCCCGACTTGTTTCAGGCGGAGGGCGAGAAAAAACTCAAGGCTTGGCGTGAAAAACGCAAAGAAGATCCCAAGGGCAAGTGGCCCGTGCCGATCATTGAGCGCTGGAGTGACGGTCACACGGCCAACACCTCCATCGGCCAAGGCTTTGTATCGGTTTCGCCGCTGCAACTTTGCAATATGGTCTGTGCCATTGCCAATGGCGGCACGGTGCGCTTCCCGCGTCTGGTGCTGAAGGTGATTTCCCAGCGGAACGGGGTTAGCGAGGTGGTGCGGGAGTTTTCCGAAAGGGTCAAGGGCAACCTGGGTTTGACGACGGAACAACTGGGTGCGGTGCGGAAAGGCATGCGCATGGTGGTGGATGGCGGCACGGGCAAAAGGGCCGAAGTGCCCGGCTTTCCCGTGGCGGGCAAAACCGGTACGGCCCAGTTTAAAACCAGAATCAACGGCTCGGACGTCAACGACTACCGGACCTGGTTCATCGGTTTTGCCCCCTATGACAAACCGCGCTATGCCCTGGCCATTCTGGTGGAAGGCGGGGTTAGCGGGGGCAGCACCTGCGCCCCCATTGCCCACGAAATTCTGCGCCGTATTTCCGAAATGGAAAAGGGCACGCCGGTGGAAATGGTTTACCTGCCCCCGGCCATCGGCCATTACATGGGTGTGACGGCCTTGTTGCCCACCTCGCCCGGTTTCACCGCCGCCGCCCAACCACCGCCGGCCGGTACACCGGGCGATTTTTCGCAGCCGTCGGAGGTTCCCCAGGAAACAGACGATGTCAAACCGAACTCCATGATGGAGGAGGCCAACCGGCGTCGCAACCGCTGAGAATTTTTCAATCATGAATCTGAGTCTCTGGCAAAAACTGACGCGATTGAACTGGTTTCTGTTCGCATTGATGATGGCCCTGGCCCTGGCCGGGATATTTTTCATCACCTGCGCCACCCATGATGTGAGCATGGTGGAATTGCAGAATGCAGCGCGCCAGCAACGGATGTGGTTGATGGTCGGGGTGGTGCTGTTTTTTGTGATTTCCCTGACAGATTACGAAATCATCATCCGCTTCGGGCCACTGGCGTATTTGGGTGCGGTGCTGATTCTGGCGGCGGTGCTGGTTTTCGGTCACTCGGCCATGGGTGCCACGCGCTGGATCCGCATCGGCGGTTTCGGCATCCAACCGGTGGAACTTTGCAAGGTGGCTTATATTGTGGGCATCAGTTGGTTCTTCAACCGGATGGCGGCGCACATCAAAAAATTCTGGTTCCTGATGCTGGCGGCGGCAGTGGCGGCGGTGCCCTTTTTGTTGATTGTGGTTGAGCCGGATCTGGGGTCGGCCTGCGTGCTCGGGCCCATTACGTTTGGGGCCCTCTGGGTCGCCGGGGCGCGCAAGCGTTATCTGGCCATTCCGGCGCTGGGCATCGGACTGCTGGTCTTTTTTTCCTTTTGGGTGGTGTACAAGGCGCAATGGGACGGCACGGTCGGCGATTTGTCGCGCAGCATCAAATACGGTGCGGTGCATGCCCTGAATCTGGACCGCTGGATTCCGGTGCAGGGGCGGACGGAAGGGCCGGATGAAATTGAACTGCATCATCCTGCCGCCAAAATCGGCATGGCAAAAAAAGGTGACAAGGCCGGGGACAGCGAGCCCCGGAAGTTGAATGGGTCACCGGTGCTTTTAAAAACCTACCAGTTGAACCGCATTGAAACATTTTATAACCCGGACCTGGATCCGTTGGGTGCGGCCTGGACCATCCGCCAGTCCATGATCGCCATCGGTTCCGGAGGTTGGAAGGGCAAGGGTTACTCACTGGAAGAGCAGAGCATTTACAGCCTGGTGCCGAAAAACATCGCCTACAACGATTTCATTTTTTCGGTGGTGGGCGAGGAGGTGGGTTTTACCGGCGGAACGCTGTTCATTGTCGGGCAGAGTCTGTTGATACTGACGGTGATTCTGATGTCCGCCCGGGCCAAGGATTTGTCCGGTTCGCTGCTGACGGCGGGCTTTGCCGCCATGCTGTTCTCCCATTTTTTTGTCAACGTCGGCATGACCATCAAGGTGGTGCCCATCACGGGCATTCCGCTGCCGTTTACAAGTTACGGAGGTTCGTTTTTGCTGGCCTGCATGATGGGCATGGGGCTGGCGCAGAGTGTCTGGATTCATCGAAGGACTTATTGAATGGAACAAATCCCGCCGGGGAAATTAAAGAAAGGAAAGTTTATGATCATCGACAAAATCAAGGGCTTTTTTGGCATGAAAAGAAGCGAGGACCGGAAAGAAATCATCATCAGCATTGAGCCGTTGGAACGCCGCGTGGCCATGCTGGAGGGTGGAATATTGGAGGAGTTCTCCATTGAACGTGACAGTGACCGGAGCATATCCGGGAACATCTACAAGGGCAGAATCCACAACATTGAGCCCGCGCTCAAGGCCCTGTTTGTGGACATTGGCGTGGATAAAAATGCCTTCCTGCACTATTGGGATGCCATGCCGGCGGCTTTGGACTCGGGAGTGGAACGCATCGAGCGCGGCGGCCGGGCCAGCAAGCAAAAGAAACTGACCTACAATGACATTCCCAAGCTCTATCCCCCGGGCGCCGACATCATTGTTCAGGTCAGCAAGGGACCCATCGGCACCAAGGGCGCGCGCATCACGACCAATATCTCCCTGGCCGGACGTTATTTGGTGCTGATGCCGTTTTCCGACCAGTTCGGCATCTCGCGCAAGATTGAGGATCCCAAGGAGCGGCAGCGTCTGCGCAACATTCTTTGCGAGCTGGATGTACCGGAGGGCATGGGGGTCATTCTGCGCACGGCCGGCGAGGGCATGAAGGCGCGGTATTTTGTGCGCGATGTGGCGCTGCTTCTGGAACGCTGGCAGACCATTTCCGAAAACATGGACAAGATGAAATCCCCGGCGCTGCTGCTGGAGGAACCGGACCTGGTGGAGCGCACAGTGCGCGACTTCCTGACGGATGAGGTGGACCGGATCGTGACGGACGATGCGAACACGGCCGACCGCATCAAGGGGCTGGTGCGTGCCATTTCACGCCGTTCCGAGCGCAAGGTGATTCTGCATCAGGAAAATCTTCCGGTATTTGAAAAATACCAGGTGAACAGGCAGATCGAGAATGCCTTCCGCCGCATGGTCTGGCTGCGTTCCGGGGCCTATCTGGTGATTGATGAAACCGAGGCCCTGGTGGCCATCGACATCAACACCGGGCGGAACAAGGGCGGGGATGACACTGAGAATACCATATTGAACACCAACCTGGAGGCGGCCACGGAAGTGGCGCGCCAGTTGCGTCTGCGCAACATCGGCGGCCTGATCATAGTGGATTTCATCGACATGAAATCCCGCCGCGACCAGCAGGAGGTGCTCCGGCATTTCAAGGAATGTCTCAAGCGCGACAAGGCCAAGACCCATGTGCTGCCGATTTCGCCCCTGGGCATTCTGGAGATGACCCGTCAGCGCATGCAGGAGAGCATCAGCCGCGCGGTGTACATGGAATGCCCGGCCTGCAAAGGCAAGGGCATGGTCAAAACCCCGGAAACCATGAGTGTGGAAATCCAGCGCGAGATTGCCCGCCTGCTGGCCCTGCATCCGGATGTGCACGAATTGAAAGTCACCGTGCATCCGAAGGTTTTGGAACGGCTCCGCACCGAGGATGAGAGCCTGCTGGTGGACCTGGAGCGCCGCTTTACCGGGCGCCTGAGTTTCAAGAGCGACCACAACTATCACTTTGAGGAATTCAGGATTCTCAATGCCGTGACCAATGAGGAAGTGAAATAGGCCGGAGGGCCGGGGTTTGGAAAAATATCGGGCCGACAGGATTTGAACCTGCGACCTCTTGAACCCCATTCAAGCGCACTACCAAGCTGTGCAACGGCCCGATTAAGGGTCAAATGGTAGCGGTGAACGGAGCGGGCGACAATCAAAAGTTACGGGCCGTCCGTGACGGGGTGTTTGTGCAAAAAAAACCCGGACAGGGGGACAGTCCTGCCCGGGCTTTTTGTTAACGTCCCTGCTGACTATCGGGAAGCCAGCAGAGAATTGTTTGACGCCGCCGCACGGCTGGCCAGAGAGTTGGCCACCCCCGTCCCCATGTCCATGCCGACAAAGAATGCGGTCCATTCCTCGGGGCTGCTTCCATTGAGCCAGACGGGACGGCGGGACTTGTTGTCCATGCCGTAGTAACGGCCACGCCCGTCCTTGAACACCACCATGGCGTGGGTACCGCTGTGTTTGGTGGCGTAAAAGTTGTAACTCTCCCAGTTGAAGACGATTTTGTAGGCTTCAACTCCCGCCTTGTCCAAACGTTGGAAAAGCTCCTGCGCGTAGCGCTCGCATTCGCCGGAGCGGTTTTTACCGGGGATATCCAGGGCTTTGGCTATCTGGTGGGCATCCAGAGCGCTGGCTTGAAGCCCCGCCGGGAGGGTCAGAAAAAGTGCCAACAGCAGAGTCCTGGCCACATGAAGGGCAGCCGTCCCATTACTTCCAACTGTCAGTGTTGTTTTCATGACCTTATAGAGTGCACAGGTCGTGCCAGTATTTTATAAAAGTCGCATCTTATTTGTTATCAAATGGATGCAAAAAACCATGAATAAGAAAGACTGATTAATTAACTCTAAATTGAAAAAACATTTTCATTTTCGGAAAACTTTTTTCCAAAGGAAGGAGTCGGCAAAAATGTGGATAATCCGCTTTTACTGCTCGACGGGTCAGGCCTAATGTGGTTCTTTCTTGCAGGAGCGGCTTCCAGGCCCGGAAGTCATGGAGGAATAAACTTTCGATTGAGGACAGGAATTGTAGCAGACCAGTACCAATCCACACCGGATGGCTCCCGGTAAGTTCCGTCGTCCCCCCCTTTTTTCCAGTTTTTAACCCCTGATTTTTACCTGAACTCCGCCTGTCGGTTGCTGGCGGGGGATTTAACCCACAACCAAAAGTAAGAGATCAATGAAGAGTATATTCGTCGGCAATTTGCCGTTTAAAGCTACTGAAGATGAAATTGAGCAGGTTTTTTCCGCGCACGGCAAGGTGCATGCGGTCAAACTGCTGACCGACCGCGAAACCGGCAAGCCCCGTGGCTTTGGCTTTGTGGAAATGGACGACGCGGAAGCCGAAGTGGCCATTCGTGCGCTGGATGGTCAGGACTTCCAGGGTCGCGCCTTGCGCATCAACGAAGCGCGTCCCCGCGAAGACAAGCCCCGCGGTCCCCGTAATTTCTGAGAGGCACAAGCCTTTTGCAGAAGGGGCCGTCGCAGGGCGGCCTCTTTCTCCACGCAGCGTTTGATTTCGGGCGCAGTTGCAACGGGACGCTGTTCCGGAGCTTGTGCTGTGACGCGAGGGGTGGGCGGGTCTCCGCCCTCACTTCAGCGGAAGATGATTTTCCGGATGTTGGTTTTGAGCGCCTTCCCTAAAAGGGCGGCCAGGTTCTTTTGTCCCTGCAACTGAAAGTTGCGCGAGGAACTCAGGGATCGGCAGTACGCCACACCCTTGGCGGCATCAATTTTGTACAGTTGCGTTTCCATGGCCGCTTCGGAGCCGACAAGGTTCGCCCAGATCTGTTGCAAGAAATCGGCCTGGTTGGACTGGTTATGGCGCACTTTATCAAGCAGGGAGTTGATCCACATTCTGCGGTGGCCGCCCTTTTCCGCCTGCGGCGGGCTGTCCTGTTGCTGTAAGGCCCGTGCATACTGTTCCTTTTCAAGGACAGTGAGCGCGCGACCCTGGCGTTTTTGAAATTCGCGGTCCAACTGGGCCATTTGCGCGCTTTGTACGGACAGTTGACGGTACACCTGCCGTTCAATGTGGGGACGCAGTAAATTGAACAGGGCATCAGGGTCACCGCCGCTGCCTGAGGTTTGTTGAGACAGTTGCCAGGCGGTTTCCTTCCAGACCCGCAGATACTCCGATTTCAACACCTTGAGATACGGGCGGTCCGGGGTGTCGCCACCCAGAAAGACATAAAGTCCCTTGCGCGACACAGCCTCCCGCTTGGCGCGGCTCTTGAGTTGGCGGTCCAAATGCAGCCGGTAGTACGTGGCGAATTCCCGTTTTTTCTCAGAGTCCATGCCGGTTATCCAATCCCTGCCTGGTCCAGCAAATCCTGGCAGACCCGGCGTGCATCCAGATATTTTTCGGCAAATTCACGCGCCGCCCGGCGGTGGGTTGCATAGTCACGATTGATGGTGGCAATGCCTGCCGCGCATTCGGCCAGGGTCGTGAACGGCACCAGACCCATGCCGTGCGGCAAATGTTCCGACCAGCCTGTGTCCTGGACGACAGCCGGCCGGCCCAGGGCCAGATAGCAGGCGGTCCGGCAACTGAACCAGCCGGTGCGGGCCGCCACATACCCGTGTTTCGCAATGCTCCATTCAGCGCGCGAATTTTTCAAAAAATCACGATAGGTCAGGTGGTCGGGCAAGACCTGGTCGGGCTCGAGAATTTTCCAGCCGATGTTTTCCAGAAATTCCGTGGGCCGTTTTTTGCCGATGCCCTGGCCCATGGCGATGACGAGTTTTTGCGGGGTGTGGCGGGGCAATTCCTGAAAACGGCTGAATTCAATGTCCTTCTGGCCGTACTCCCGGCCCTGCCAGATTTTGGGTTTGTAACTGCACCAGTTCATCACCGTGGTGAAGGGTTCGGCCTCGTTTTCAGCGTAAGGCCAGTAGTTCAATGCCACCGGCTGCAAAGTTTTTTTCCAGCGGATGCCGGTGTCCGGCACCAGACAATCGGCCTCGCCCAGCTTGAGTCCGAAACTGAAATGACTGTCATGGGCGCGGAGCCGCGCCGTGTAACCGCCCTTGTCCGGGTCCAGCATGCCGATCTGGGTGAACATGGGATCGCCATCGAGAAACATCTGATGCTTCACGCCGACCTCGTAGTCCTCAAACCAACTGGCGGTGGATACATTGACCAGCAGGTCGCCGCATTTGATCAGTTCCCGGGCGATTTTTTCTCCCGCACCGTGAAATTTGCCGTCGGCCGCGTTACGGTAAATCCAGCGGTCGCCGAGGTTGAAATCAGCCATGATGCGGGTCAGGGCCCCGACCTGATGGGAGCAGTCGTCGGTGATGGTTTCGCGCACGGGATCATAAGGCCAGACGCCGGTGTCTTCGAGATAATAGACCTCATGGCCGAGCTCCTGAAAGCCCAGCACATACTGGATATAATCCCAAATCACCCCGCCGAAGGGGTATTGGCCGATGAGGCCGGTGACAACAATGCGCATGAGGATGGTGGGCGCCATTTTAGCCGTTCCGGGGCAAAGGGACAGTCGCTTTTTGAATAAAAACGGCAAAAGTGACTGTCCCTTTCCCGGCGGGTTGGTACAGTCCTGCGCGTATCCTCCCATGTCAGAAGAAGCCGCCACACCCATGATGCAGCAGTATCGCCGGATCAAAGGCGAGATCCCGCGCGACGCCCTGCTCCTCTTCCGGCTGGGTGATTTTTATGAGATGTTTTTTGACGATGCCAAGGATGCGGCCGCCCTGCTGAACCTCACCCTGACCCGTCGCAATGGCGTTCCCATGTGCGGCGTGCCCTATCATGCCGCCGAAAACTACATCGGCAAACTCATCCAGCAGGGCCGGCGGGTGGCCATTTGCGACCAGACGTCCGAACCCCGGCCGGGTCAGATTGTGGAACGTCAGGTGACACAGATTCTTTCCCCGGGCAGCGTCTTCCACCTCGATCTCACCCAGCCCAAGGAAAACCGTTTTCTGGCCGCCTATTGCAACCGGAACGGCATTTGCGGCTTTGCCTTTCTCGACATGACCACCGGCGAATTCCGTGCCACCGAGCTGCCCTCGGTCCGCGAATGGCAGGATGAAATGCTGCGCCTGCAGCCGAAGGAGCTGTTGCATCCGGCGGAGCAGCCCGCGCCGGAATTGGGAGACGGACGCGCCATGGCCGTGGTGCCGCTGGATGACTGGGTTTTTGAAAGCAGCCACGCCGAACTTTTTCTCAAGGAGCATTTCAAGGTGCATTCCCTGGATGGCTTCGGCTGCCAGAATCTGCCCGCCGGAATCGGCGCCGCCGGTGCGCTGTTGCATTATGTGACCAGGGAATTGCGGGCCAACGCCGCGCATGTGCTCAGACTGCTGCCTTATTCCGGCTCGGAGTATCTGGTGGTCGATGCCATCACCCAGCGCAATCTGGACCTGATCAGCAGCGGCAGTTCCGCCGCCACCGATACAACCCTGCTCAAGGCGCTGGATCAGACCGTGACGGCCATGGCCGGGCGTGAATTGCGGCGCTGGATCGTGCGCCCGCTGCGCAGCAGGGAAAAAATCGAGGCGCGGCAGAAAGTGGTGCATGCCTTTCTCGATGATGTGGGAAGACTGGAGGATTTCCGGTCCGGGTTGCAGGAAGTGCGTGATTTGGAACGGCTCATCGGCCGACTGGCCCAGGGTTCCGGCAACGGGCGCGATTTGCAGGGACTGCGCCTGTCGCTGGAAGCGCTGCCCGATTTGATCCGACTGCTGGCCGGATTGGACGCACCGCTGGTGCGTGAGTCGGCCGCCCGCATCAAGCCCCTCCCCGAGGCCGTGGAGTTGATCCGGCGTGCCATCGCCGAGGAGCCGCCCCTGGCCTTGAAAGAGGGCGGCATCATCCGCGACGGTTATCATGAGGAAGTGGATGAATTAAGGTCGGCCACGCGAGATGGCAAAAGCTGGCTGGCCGATTTGCAGGCCCGCGAGCAGGAGCGCACCGGTATCAAGTCGCTCAAGGTCCGCTTCAACCAGGTTTTCGGTTATTACATCGAAATCACCAAATCGAATCTGGAGCAGGTGCCGGACGACTACACGCGCAAGCAGACCCTGGTGAATGCCGAGCGGTTCATCACGCCGGAGTTGAAGGAGATGGAGTCCAAAATCCTCGGTGCGGAAGAACGATTGCGCCAGTTGGAATATAAAATTTTTCAGGAAGTGCGCGAGGAGGTGGTGCGGCATACCGCGGTCATCCAGGAAACTGCCGCTGCCCTGGCGCAATTGGATATTCTGGCCGGTTTCGCTGTCACGGCCCGGCTGCACAACCACACCCGACCGGTTATTGCCGAGGGTGGTCGTTTTGAAATTCTGGAAGGCCGGCATCCCGTGCTGGAGCAGATCCATCAAGGCGAGCGTTTTGTACCGAACGACACCATGCTTAACGAGGAGGATTGCCGGTTGGTGATTCTGACCGGACCGAACATGGCCGGCAAGAGCACGTACATCCGGCAGGTGGCCCTGATCGCCCTGATGGCGCACATGGGTTGTTATGTTCCGGCGCAGGGCGCAACCGTGCCGGTGATGGACCGGATTTTCACACGGGTGGGAGCCAGTGACGATTTGTCGCGGGGTCAGAGCACCTTCATGGTGGAGATGAATGAAACCGCCAACATTCTGCACAATGCCACGGCACAGAGTCTGGTCATCTTGGATGAGATCGGGCGCGGTACCAGCACCTTCGACGGCTTGAGCATCGCCTGGGCGGTGGCCGAGCATCTGCACAATGAAGTGCGGGCGCGAACGCTTTTCGCGACGCATTATCATGAATTGACCGAGCTGTCGGTTTTTCTGCGCGGGGTGAAGAATTTCAACGTGGCGGTGCGCGAATGGCACGACCAGATTATTTTCCTGCGCAAGATCGTGCCGGGCGGCACGGATAAAAGCTATGGCATCCAGGTGGCGCGACTGGCCGGCCTGCCCAAGACGGTGGTGGACCGGGCCAAGGAGATCCTGCGCAATCTGGAGGAACATGAGCTGGACGCCACGGGCAAGCCGGCGCTGGCGGCACATCGTTCCGCGGCCGAGCGCAAGGCCAGGCCGTCGCCTTCCGCCAAGCGCGAGATTCCGCAGTTGGATTTGTTCAAACGATTGCAGTGAGATGGTTGACTCCTCCGCCATTTTATGTGCCGTGCTGCCGGTGTATCTGATCATCGGAACGGGATGGTTCCTGCGGCGCACCCATTTTCTCAGCCGCGCCGCGGATGCCACGTTGCTGTCGCTCACCATCAATGTCCTCACGCCCTGTCTGGCCCTCGATTCCATGCTGGGCAACCGGGCCCTGCAAAATGTGGGGGCCACGTTATCGGCCCCCTTTCTGGGCATGGGCAGCATTTTGTTCGGGATGGCCGTTTGCTTTGTGCTGGCGCCGCTGGCCGGGTTGAAAAAGGGGCCGGAGCAAAGAACCTTTGCTGTCAGTGCGGGAATTTACAACTGGTCCTATCTGGCGTTGCCGGTGGTGCTGGCGCTGTATGGCAAGGAAACCGTGGGCGTCCTTTTTGTTTACAATCTGGGACTGGAAATCACGCTCTGGACGGTCGCGATCATGGTGATCAGCGGGGGCGCACCGGGTCAGAGTTGGAGGCGTTTATTCAATCCTCCCGTCCTGGCCATTCTGACCTCCCTGATCCTGAATCTGCTGCACGGGGAGAACTGGATTCCACGACCGCTTCTGTCAGCCAATCACATGTTGGGAACCTGTGCCTTTCCGCTCGGGCTGATGCTGGTGGGCGCCACACTCTATGATCACACCAGAACGGGGATTTTTCGCGGTTCGGTCCGGACCGGTCTGTTGGGCTGTGTCCTGCGCGTGGGCATTCTGCCCTTGGGTATGCTGGCGCTGGCGCACGCGCTGCCGTTGACGCCGGAATTGAAGGCCGTGCTGCTGGTGCAGGCGGCCATGCCCTCGGCGGTGTTTCCCATTTTGATGGCGCAGCATTACGGGGGCAGCCCGGTCACGGCGTTGCGGGTGGTGCTTGCCACGTCGATCGCGGGAATTGTCACGATTCCGTTTTGGGTCCGCCTGGGCCAGGTCTGGCTGATGCGCTGATCAACCAAACCGGACAGGCAGTTGGATGGCGGCTTGCAGAAATTTCAGATAATCGGCGCGCGGGATGTCGATGGCCCCCAGGCGGCGGGTATGAGGGGTGGCGGCCTGGGTGTCAAAAAGCAAAAAACCGTTATGGCGCAAACGGTCCATGAGCGCAGAGAGGGCGATTTTTGATGCGTCCGTGACATGGTGGAACATGGATTCCCCGGCGAAGAAACCACCGATGGATACGCCGTAAACCCCGCCCGCCAGGGTATCCCCATCCCAACACTCCACACTGTGGGCGTGACCCGCGCGATGCAACCGGCCATAGGCCTCGAACATGCCGCCTTCGATCCAGGTGCTTTCGCGGCCCGCTGCGGGAGCCGCGCAGGCCTGCATCACGCGATCGAAAGCGTTGTCGAAGGTGATGGTAAAACGACCGGAGCGGATTTTCCGGCGCAATCTTTGCGGGACATGGAAACCTTCCAGGGGAATGACACTGCGGGGATCGGGCGACCACCAGGTGATGGGATCGGCCGACCAGGGGAAGACCCCCTTGCCATAAGCTTCCAGCAAGCGGGGCAGTGACAAGTCGCCGCCGATGGCCAGAAGTCCATCCGGACGTGCCGTCGAGGGATCGGGCATGGGGCTGCCCGGGGTCAATACCGGGACAAAAAAGCGCGGCTTCACACCGGTGAAAATAAACCGCCACCGGAAAAAATAACAGACCCTTTCGAGGGTAAAAGGAACCGGCATTTTTTTGCAAAAGCTGTTCTAGACAGGGTTGAAAGCGGCCCTATCTTTCGGCTCGTGTCGAGGTTGCTTACAGGCTTGAATCCGCCGCAGCGGGAGGCGGTGCTGACCTTGCGGGGTCCCCTGCTGGTTTTGGCCGGGGCCGGTACGGGCAAAACGCGCGTCATCACCCATCGCATGGCACATCTCATTGCGGAAGGTGTGGCTCCGGATGAAATTCTGGCCCTGACCTTCACCAACAAGGCGGCCCGGGAGATGAAGGAGCGCTTTGTCAAACTGGTGCGTGAGGATCACGACCGGGGTTCGTTGCAACGCCTTTTTGCCGGCACGTTCCATTCCTTTTGTGTGCGCGTGCTGAGGGAGTTCATCGAGAAACTGGATTACAGCAAAAATTTCACGATTTATGATGAGTCGGATCAGGTGGCCCTGTTGAAACAGATTCTGGGGCGTCTGGCCGGACACGACAGCGCGGCCGATCCGCAGAAATTCAAATTCCTCATCGGTCTGGCCAAGAACAAGGGCTACGAAGCCCCGTCGAATACCAGTGAAGCGCTGGCTCCGGCGGTGTTTCACAAATACCAGGAGGAAATGAAACTGCGCAACGCGGTGGATTTTGACGACCTGCTGCTCTTGATGGTGAAACTGTTGCGGGAGCATCCGGAGGTGCGCGAAATTCTGCGCGGCCGCTACCGTTATCTGTTGGTGGACGAATATCAGGACACCAATCGGACCCAGTTTGAAATTGTGCGGCTGCTGGCCTCGACCAACCATGATGTCTGTGTGGTGGGTGATGACGACCAGAGCATCTACAGTTGGCGCGGGGCGGAAAGTGCGCACATCCTGGAGTTTGAGGAGCATTTCCCCAAGGCCAAGGTGGTGCGGTTGGAGCAGAATTACCGTTGCACCCCGAGCATCCTCAAGGCGGCCAATCATGTCATCCGCAACAATGCCCGTCGCCATGCCAAATCGCTTTGGGCGGAGGGCGCGCCGGGAGAACCGGTCAAACTGGTGGCAGCGGGCGGTGAGGAGGAGGAGGCTTCCTGGGTCATCTCCGACATTCTGCGACTGCGGCGGGAAAACAACCTGCCTTGGGAGAGTTTCGCCATTCTCTATCGGGCCAATTATTTGTCACGGGTGTTTGAACATGAATGCCGTCGCTTCCACATTCCCTATCGGGTGGTGGGGGGCCTGGGTTTCTACGAGCGGCGCGAGGTGAAGGATGTGGTGGCTTATCTCCAGGTCATCCTCAACCCCAAGGACGACATCAGCCTTCTGCGCATCATCAACCAGCCGCCGCGCGGGGTCGGCAAAACCACCGTGGAAAATCTCATCCGCACCGCCCGCACGGAACATCATTCCATCTGGGATGAGATGCAACTGGAGCGGGCCCGCAGCGGACGCAGCGGCGCCGGGGTGGAAAAATTCTCCGCGCTGGTGCACCGCTATCATCTGCGTTTTTTGCAGGAAACCTGCTGGTCCGCCATTTTGAAGGATTTGCTGGAAGAGATGGATTATTTCGGCGACATCCGGCGCAACAGCAAGGATCCGGCCGAGGCCGCCAGTCGCTGTGAAAATGTGCAGGAACTGGTCTCGGCCCTGGCCAAGCACGAGGAATCACGGGCGGGTACGCTGAGCGATTTCATCGATGGGCTGCGGCTGGACCAGAAGGATGAGAAGGACGAGGAACAAAGCGGCTACGGTGTCACCCTCATGACGTTGCACGCGGCGAAGGGGCTGGAATTTGACCGGGTCTATCTGGTTGGTGTGGAGGAGGGGATTCTGCCGCACGACCGCTCCAAGCTGGAGGGCAACATCGAGGAGGAGCGGCGCCTGTTTTATGTGGGCATCACCCGGGCACGGCACGGTCTGGCCCTGAGCCATTGCGCGCAGCGCCGCCGTTATGGACAGGAGGAGCCGAAGCATCCCTCCTCGTTTTTGAAGGAGCTGCCACTGGATGTTGTGGAGAGCATTGATGCCGCCAGCACCCTGGTGGTGGTGGAAGCCGGCGCGGCGATTGACCGGCTCAGCGCGTTGAAGGCACGACTGGCCGGCGCGGCTACGGCACCAAAGGCGGAGGGTTGACCGGAATCGGTTTCAGGTTTCCGGCAAAATCCAGAATCTCTTTTTGGTATTCAGGCTCGAAAGGCCGGGATTCATGCCCCGCTTTCGGGATCACATAAAAACGTTTCGGCGCCCGGGCCTGTTCGTAAAGACTGCGCACCAGTGCCACCGGCATGCGCAGATCCTTTTCCCCCGCCATGAAAAAAACGGGTACGTGGATTTCCCTGAGCGCGGCAATGCTGCTGACCGCATTGATGGGGTAGCCGCCCCTCGCTTCAATGCGCGGGTAGGTCAGGTAGAGCAGGGGAAATTCCGGCAGTCCGTAAAAGAGGCGGGCATGGTGTGCGATGGTATTGTGCAGGGTGTCAAAGGGAGCGTCGGCAATGACGCCGCACACGTTTTCGGGATGCAGCGCCGCCGTCATGAGCGCCGTCACCGCCCCCATGGATATGCCCCAGAGACAGACCCGCTTTTCACCGCGGGCTTTGAGAAAATCCAGCGCGGCCACGACGTCCTTGCGTTCGTGATACCCGAAGCTGGCCAGGGCCGGGTCGCTGTCGCCGTGCCCCCGGAAATCGATCACCATGGCCGGGAACCCATTTTTCTGCGCCAACAGCACATGATTGATCATGTGTTCCTTGGCGGCGCCGAAGCCATGCAGAATGAGCAGGATGGGTTTGTCCGGGCCCTGGCGTTTGGGAAACCACCAGCCGGCGATGTGTTTGCCGTCGGAGGTCGTGAGTGTCACGCTTTCGTAATTGAGTCCGATGAGTTCAGGCGACAC
>Ga0075019_10000354_pt1 | contig 26441 bp, 21 predicted proteins | sample ColStrG_CSR_2013_FD_71473 | JGI IMG/M metagenome (GOLD analysis project Ga0075019, IMG submission 71473) | Freshwater sediment microbial communities in response to fracking from Pennsylvania, USA - Cold Stream Run_MetaG_CSR_2013 | ecosystem: Environmental > Aquatic > Freshwater > Creek >...
GTGGTGCAACCTCGGTGCTGACACAAATACCTCCAACCTGAAAAACAATTACGACCACGTGAAACTCTGGAGTTACTCAAAAAATAGTTTTGTTGATATTGGTCAACCGAACTGCGGGCTCATCATGGGCGACCACAGCAAGAGCGGCATCAACACCATGTTTAACACGGGCACGGTAGTGGGCGTAAGTTCCAACATTTTTGGAGCCGGCTATTTGCGAAATTTTGTCCCCTCCTTTCAATGGGGAGGCGCCTCCGGATTTGTTCCTTACCAATTCGAAAAAGCGATGGAAACGGCCAGTCGCGTCAAGGCCAGAAGAAATATTGCTTTAAACGAAGTGGAAAGAGAAATTTTGAATAATATTTTTGAGCAGGAAAAATGACGTTCTCCTCCATTCCCGGTCTGGATGAAGTAAAAAAACAGCTCACTGGTTCGGTGCAGTCGAACCACATTGCCCATGCCCTTTTGTTTGCCGGCAAACCGGGCGCCTTAAGTTTACCGTTGGCGCTGGCCTTCGCCAATTACTTGCATTGTCAAAATAAAAATGGAGACGATGCCTGTGGCACGTGCGCGGCATGCAGTAAGAGTTCGAAATACATTCACCCCGATACGCATTTTGTTTTTCCGCTTGGCAATATCAAAGGCGACAAAGACGAAGAACGATTTCGATCTGAAATTTTGAAAACTTGGCGGAGCTTCTTAATAGAACAGCCTTTTGGCAACCTTGGCAACTGGATCAGTTTTTACGGCGGTGAAGACAAGCAAGCCTTGATCGCTCGCGAAGAAAGCCGCGAGATTGTACGCGCATTATCCCTCAAACCTTTTGAAAGCACCAACAAAGTAATGATCATCTGGCTGCCCGAGCTTATGCATCCTTCTGCTGCCAATGGTATTCTAAAACTTTTAGAAGAACCACCCGCCCACACGTTCTTCTTGCTGGTGACCAACAACGCGGAACAATTATTGCCTACGATTTTATCGCGCACTCAAATGGTTCATGTACCGTTACTTGCCGACCAGGAAGTTGACAATTTTTTAAAAAATAATCTTTCGCTCAACGAAGAGAAACGCCATGAAATTGTTCAACTGGCGGAAGGTGACTTAGCCTTCGCCATCCAACTCATTGACACGGAGGAAGATCATCATCAAACCCGCTTTATTGATTGGTTGCGTTCATGCTTCAAGAAAGATTATCCTAAGCTTCTCCACCTGGCCGATGAATTTCACGAGCTCGATAAACTCGCTCAACGAAATCTTCTTCATTACAGCCTGGGGATGATGCGCGAATCATTGTTGCAAATTTCAGGTGCAAAACAAATCAGCCGTCTGAAAGGCGTCGAAGAAAAATTCATATCCGATTTCAGTAAAGTACTCAATCTACCAAAAATAGAAACGGCCAGCCAACTCATGAACGAATCCTTGTATCACCTCGACCGCAATGGCAGCGCTAAAATGATTTTCATGGATTTATCCGTTCAACTGTCTAAAACCATCAATCCTTAATTCCTTTATTTTACGGCACTAAATTTCTTACCCATGTTTAAGCGAACACTTCTAGTAGTATTGGTCGTCTGCTCACTCACGAAAATTTACTCTCAAAAGAAAGATTTTGTGGTGACCATCAAAACCAATTTCGGGGAGATGGTGGCCATCTTGAGCAGCCAAACACCGAAGCATAAGGCTAATTTCATAAAGCTGGCGCAAGAGCATTACTTTGACAGTCTTTTGTTCCATCGCGTCATTGGTGGATTTATGATTCAAGGTGGGGATCCTAATTCGAAAAAAGCGAAGCCCGGCGAAACCCTAGGAAACGGTGGACCTGGTTACACAATTGACGCCGAATTCAATTCAACACTATTTCATAAAAAAGGAGCCCTGGCTGCCGCCCGGACAAGTAACCCCCAAAAGGCATCAAGCGGAAGTCAGTTTTACATCGTGCAGGGAACAGTACTGTCTTCTTCGGCCGTCGATGAATTAAAAGTCGATCAAGGTAAACTTAAACAAGGGCTTCAGCAATTTCTGACTAAACCGCAGAACATGAGTTTGCGTGATAGTTTGAGCAAACTCTATTCGACTCTGACCAGAGATGCTTTTAATAAAAAAGTGTTCTCCCTGATTCCTCAAATAGAAAAAGAAACCGGAGTGAAAATCACTAAAGATATTTCCCCGGAAATGATCAAAGCCTACACCACCATTGGCGGAGTTCCTTTTTTGGATGGGGACTACACCGTATTTGGCGAGGTCATCAAAGGCCTTGATGTAATTGACAAAATAGCCGCCGTAAAGAAAGATGGCGGAGACAGACCGTTGGAAGATGTGCGGATGTATGTGACGGTAAAAGAACTCTCAAAGAAAAAGATCACCAAACTTTATGGATTTCAATATCCGACAACAAAAAAATGAGAATACTAATTACTGGCAGCAATGGTTTGCTCGGACAAAAATTAGTTGAACTAATTTCATCTAAGCCTGATCATTATTTAATTGCCACCGCTAAATCGAAACTCATTCCAACGCTGAAGCGTGGTGAATTTCAATCCCTCGATATTAGTCATCGCAGGGAGGTGGAGACGATCATCTCCAGGACAAAACCCGATGTCATGATCAATACCGCTGCGATGACGCAAGTCGACCAATGTGAAACAGAACGCGAAAAATGCTGGCAAGCCAATGTTGATGCCGTGGGGCATCTTGTCGAGGTCAGTGAAAAAAACAGGGTTCATTTAATTCACCTTTCTACTGATTTCATTTTTGACGGGTCCCATGGCCCACTCGATGAAAATGAAACACCGAATCCCATCAGCTACTACGGCGAAAGTAAATTAGCGGGCGAAATGATCATTCAAAAAAGCGCTATTGACTGGACAATTTTAAGAACGGTGCTTGTCTACGGGGTCACACAGGACATGAGCCGAAGCAATATTGTACTTTGGGTAAAGAAAAGCCTTGAAGATGGAAAGACCATCAACGTTGTCAATGATCAATGGCGCACTCCCACCTTGGCGGAAGACCTGGCTTTAGGTTGTTTTCTTGCGGCAACAAAAAAGGTCAAAGGAATTTATAATGTGTCTGGGGAACAGATGATGACTCCTTACCACATCGCCCTGGCGACGGCCGATTTTTTTAGTCTGGATAAATCCCTCATTCATCAAACTGATTCGACCAAGTTCACACAACCCGCAAAGCGCCCGCCGAAAACAGGTTTTATTATTGAGAAAGCAAAAAGAGAATTGGGTTATCACCCGCATACTTTTCGTGAAGGGCTCGGAATTATTTCAACGCAATTAGGAGCTCCACGTTAAATTCCTAAAACGCTTTTCAATTTCGAATAGCCGGTTTGGCTCAAAGGAATACGGGAGCCATTCTTCAACACAGCCACGTGGTTGTCCTTTTCCATTGGCTCGATGCGCGTGAGCTCTTGTAAATTGAGAAGGTAGGAACGATGAACACGAACAAATTGGGTAGCCTCTAATGTCTTCTCAAAATACGACATGGTTTTTTTCTTCAGGTAAAATCCTTCGGACGTGTAAATTTTTACGTAATCATCAAAGGCTTCGAAGTAATGAATCCGCTGCACCGGCAACACCACAATGTTTTGCCCCTTTTTTACGACCACACGATTTTGGCTTTCAGGCGAACCAACCACCTCGTTTAGCGTTGGAGGCGCATCGATCTTTTTTTGCACCAACCATTTATTAACGGCCTTATCGAAGCGCTCTTTGCTAAAGGGTTTTAGTAAATAGTCGATGGCATGTGTTTCAAAAGCTTTTATGGCGTATTCATCGAAAGCCGTTGTGAAAATTACAGACGGAGGATTGTCAATTAACTCCAACATTTCAAACCCATTGATCTTAGGCATTTGAATATCAAGGAAAATTAAATCCGGCTGATGTTGTACCATCGCTTTGACTCCTTCAAATCCATCACCACACTCGGCCAGAACTTGTGCTTGACTAAAACTCGACAAATATTCTTTTATTATTCCACGAGCCAACGGCTCATCATCAATGATAACTACCTTCATCGCTGCGGAATTTTTATTGAAGTTGTAAATGTATTTTCATTTTGTTGCGTTGATAATAAATCATTTCTATAAAACAGCAGGGCAAGTCTACGTTGAATGGAATTGAGTCCAAAACCCGTTCCCGGCATCGTTGACCGGGAGGACGGATCATAGGGATTTTTAATTTCCAAAATCAAATTATTTTGAATCGCTCTCGCCTCCACCCTAATGACCACCTCTCCAACCGTATCATACAATCCAAACTTAATGGCATTTTCCAAAACGGGCTGTAGCAATAAAGAGGGTAGTTTCATTTCTAACGCGGCTTCGTCCGCCCTCACCTCAGCTATTAATCGATGTTCAAATCGAACTTTCTCAATATCAAGATAAAGTTGAAGATGGTTAAACTCCTCTTTTAATGGGACCAATTGGTTGATCTCCTTCTTTACTGTTCCCCTCAAAAAATCAGAAAGTTGCTCAATCATTTTACGTGCCAAATTTGGATTGGTCCCTGCCAAGGCACTGATCGAATTCAGGCTATTGAAAATAAAATGGGGTTGAAATTGTTGACGCAGCCCTATGAGTTCAGCCTGGCGCATCACGTTTTCGTTTTCCTTTTCCCGCAATTCATTTTGCTGATGTTCCTTAATGAAGAAAAATAACCAGCCATTAATACCGGCCAGCACAATCATCAACCAAATAAAAATAAATCGTATGGGTAAAGTACGGTCTAACCATTGCAAATAGCCGACACTTGATGGCAGTACTTTTAAAGTACCATACAAAAGGCCGCCGCTCAAAACCGTCAACGCTACGGCGGAAACCAAGACGGCAAGGGCATTCTTAGCCGATGGCTTAAAATACTTTACCATGGTGATCATCACATAGCCAAATAGGACAACCATACTGCTGGTCACGGTGGCATCCATCCACGATTGGCGAACGGAAATTCCATAGTAGACCATAACAGAAAATTGAAGGGCACTCCACAGCAACCACCAGCCAATAAAAAATAACTGTTTTGTAGCACCCACGTGTTCAGAAGTTTAGACGCGCGGTTAGTTGCATGTTCGCTGCCCGGCGGTGAACATAATTAATGTAGTGATTCGTTTCTTCCATTTCGCGCACTTGAGAGTGAATTTCAAGACCGTCCCTCAAAGCCTTTATGTCGCGTAATTCGACCACATTCACAAACTCCCATTTCACCGGTCCGTGATTTTGACGGATCACGGAATCTTCTGCGTTAATACCCAAGGTGCGAGCCTTCAAAAATCCATCTTCAAAATTCTCCGCCTCAATCAGTAGAAGGCGTTCGTCAAACTGTGGTTTGGGCTTACCCTTGTCATTGATCTGAAAAACAATTTTGGCGATATACCAGCTCATATCGATAACGAATTTAGAATTGTTTTTAATAGCTTTTGATTTCAATCGATCCGAAAACAACGGAGCCTTTCAAGACCAATGTTTTATTCTCAACAGCTCCTCCAACGTCGCGTCTTTTGTCTTCCACCGATCCAAACACACAATCCACCTCAGATTTGATTTGCCAGTGAGAAGGGACAATTAGTTTGACCCCACCGAACACAATATTTGCCTCTATCACCGCCGTATTGTTAAGGTCTGCTTGGGAAAGATCGAGATCGTGACCACCAAAGACCGTATTGATATCACCTCCCTTGAAATCTTTTGACAACATTTTCTTCTTAGTGCTTCCGAACACCGAGTTTATCTCAATCGTGTTGTCGGAAGAGTCTGGCTCCACTTGCCAACCCTCCCAATTCCGTTTTGCTCTTCGTGGCTTGAAGATCATCCAAAGACCTACCAGGATGATGGCCACTGGCCAGAGGTAATGCCAGATCAATATTTCCGGATAAAAGTCCTGTAGCAAAAAAAAGGTGCCAACCAAAATCATGATCATCCAACCGCCGGGTTGAAATGATCGGCGTGCACCAAAATAAACGCCCAAAGCAATGAGCAGCATCTCCCAAGTGACCGCCCACTCCGGTAGATCAAGCCCCAGCTGTCGACTTAACAATACACCACCCACGATTACAAGAACTAATCCGGCAAAGGCGCGGCCTGATCTTGTAGCCCTGAATCTTTGACGAGTTGAATTTCTGCTATCCGTTTCCATTTTTTCTGATTTATATTCAAAGTAACGCAGGAAAATGGGCTCAGGCTATACCCGATAGGTCAGGGCAGGAAGAACGTAGGTGAATGCCGACGTGGTGTCGGTGAAATCGGGTCTGACAGCTTGCCTACTCCGCCGATCCGCTCCGGTCGTGAATACGGATTTTACTTAAATCGATATCCACATCCTCCTCTTCACCATAAAACCCGGGGTCAATCTCATCGATGAGTAATTTCTCTTCCTGTAATTTTTTGGGCTTATCAAACGTCATGATCAAGGCGGGAAGCAGAATCAAATTAGTAAACATGGAAATGACCAGTGTGGTTGACGTAAGCAGACCCAAGGCAATGGTCCCTCCAAACGAGGAGAACGCAAAAATGATGAACCCAGCAAACAGCACGATGGAGGTATAAATAATACTTTTACCTGTCTCCAAAATACTTTCGCTCACCGAAAGGGGCACGAAAAATTTATTGACCAACTGCTCCTGCCTGTATTTGGCAAGGAAGCGAATCGAGTTATCCACCGAAATTCCAAACGTAATGCTGAAAATCAAGGCCGTGCTAGCTTTTAAATGTATTCCAAAATAACCCATCAGTCCGGCAGTGATCATCAGCGCCAGCAAGTTCGGCACCAATGAAATGATGATCATGCGCACATTGGCAAATAACATGGCCATCGATAGGGTGATGAGAATGAAGGCAAGCAACAAACTCTCCTTAAGGCTGTCGATCAGGAACCGGTTTCCTTTGATAAAAAGTTTGGTGGTGCCTGTGATATTGGTCGTAATGTTCGTGCCGGCAAAAATCTTCTTCATCCGTGGCACGATCACTTCGCTTACCAGCGAGTCCATTCTAGTGGAGCCAATGTCGGCAATCTGCATGGAGATCCGCATCCGCGTGTAGGTAGAGTCAACAAAGGATTTGAGCAGGCCACTACTATCACCCTGACTTTTCATATAGCGTAAAATATAAACGCTTTCTGGTTTGGTAGGGAGTTCATACCGGTTTGGATCACCTCCATAATAAGCCTGTTTAGAGGCTTTGACTAGGCTGATAATGGAAATCGGTCTTGATACTTCAGGAAGGGAATCAATGAACATTTCAAATTCATTGATCTTATTGAGATTGGCGATGTTCAATACACCTCTTCGTTTGCCCGTGTTCACCTCCACCTCCAGTGGCATGATACCACTAAAGTTTGCTTCAAAAAATTTAAGGTCTTTATGGATGTCCGTATTCTCAGGAACATCGTCAACCATGAACGTGACCGACACTAACTTCGACATTCCCCAGGCAGAGAAAACGGCAAGGAGGGCAGCGACCAAATAAATGATGGTACGATGACGGTGAACGGTAAGGTCTGTAAGCTCCAAAAACTTACCCATGATTTTAAAATCCAAGTGACGAAGGTGCTTGGGTTTAGGTTCCGGAAGCCAGGAGAAAATAGCAGGGATCATCACCAAGCTCACCACAAACAACGCCATAATGTTAATGCCTGCGACGATGCCGAATTCCCGCAATAATAAAATATCTGTTGAAAGCAGTGTTAGGAATCCAATCGCAACAGTAAGATTGGTTAGGAACATGGCTAGTCCCATTTTCTTGACCACATTGGCGATTGCTTCAGGCTTATTTTTTCGTTTGAAATATTCGAGGTGGTATTTGTTTAATAAATAAATCGCATTCGTAATTCCAATGGTCACAATCACCGGAGGAATCAAGCCACTCAGCAAGGTGATCTTGAATCCAAACAAAGCCAGCGTACCCATCACCCACACCACCACAATTCCAATAATAATCATAGAAAATAATACCGCTCTTACCGATCGAAAAAATAAAAACATGATTAGTCCCGTGACCAGAGCTGAGAGGCCAAGAAAAAACTGCATCTCATTTTTCACTTTGGTGGCCATGATCGTGCGAATGAAGGGAAGCCCGGCGTAGTGCAGTTTGATGCCCGTTGACTTAGTGAACGAATCACCGATTTTTACCAACTCGTTGGTCAAATCCACCCGCTTAGCCGAATTCATAATCTCTTTTTGCACCGAAATGAGCATCATGGTAGCTCCGTTGCGTTCATTGACGAGTTGACCCATGTAAAATTTCTGCCGGTGTAGTACCGTCATCAAGCTATCCAACTCGTGTTGACTGGCAACTTCCTTTGGGAAAAGCGCATCCAGTTGAAAGCGTTTGTGAACGGTATCTTTACGGATGATCTTAAGTTGTGTTAAACTCAAAACATTATTGACACCCTTAATGCCCTTAATCGATTTGTTGAGCTCACGAAAGCGATTAAAATTCTGAAGCGAATAAATTGCGCTGTCCTGCAACGCCACCCCGATGATATTCGCATCCTCACCAAATTGCTTTTTAAACTGCTGAAGGAAAACCATTTCCGGATCATCGGCTGGCACCGTACGGGCAAGGTCGTAACTCATCTCCACTTTCGTGGCATAGTATCCCATCACCACCGTGACAAGGCAAATGAGGATAATCAAATAAAGTCGAAAACGAATAATGAAAGAAGCGATTTTATCCCACATAGCAGATTACCGATTTTAACAAGGGGTAAAGCTAAGGAATTTTGGAAATTGATCGATGGGTCAGACTTGGGGCACTTTTAGTCCAATTTTCTTGTCCTCCAACAAGTTCTGATAGACCAGCCAAGCGCAAATTCCAGTGGATATAAGAAAATAAGCCGCTAACATATATTGTGCTCCAGGCAACATAGAACTAACTCCAAACCAGTCTTTCTGAAGGTATAGAATGGAAAGTGCAAGGGCATTTTTTAGCAACTCCCAAACGATCGCATACTTGCTTCTATCCAGCAATTCGGTGTAAGCGTAGATTGATAGAAAAATGATACCACCGTACCAAAACATGCCGGGCGAACCAATCTTGGCAATATTGCCAAACAAATAACTCACCAGCAAAAGCATCATGGTCATCTGCACCCAACTCCATCCCAGCAGGCCTGAAGAAACTTTAGGGTCGTATTTTTCAAAATGATATACATCCTTGATCTTATAAATGGGGAATTTTTGGGCGACATCGGCAGGACGCCAGCCCAGTGGCATGAACCAAATTCTTAATTTGTCTTTCCAGTCTTTTGCATACCAGGCATCTTTTATCAGCAACCAAAGATGGATGAAATTTATTTTAATTGGATTCCAGGTTTGTACCGGTCTGGTCACTCCAAAAACAGGAGGGATGGTTGCCACTTCTTGTTGAAATGTCCCGAACAGTTTATCCCAAATGATAAAAATCTGTCCGTAATTTTTGTCCAGGTACTCCGGATTGATCGCATGATGGACTCGATGATGGGAAGGCGTCACAATAATTTTCTCCAAAAAACCCATCTTGCCAATGTGTTGGGTGTGATACCAAAACTGGGCAAACAAATGCAGCGGCGCCACGATCGCGATCACCTGGCCGGGGACGCCAAGCAAGGCGGCCGGTAAAAGGAACAGGGCGAAAATCTTCACCACTACCGAAACACTTTGCCGCAGGGCACAAGCCAAATTAAATTCTTCGCTGCTGTGATGAATGATATGATTGTTCCAGAATAAATTGTATTCGTGTGAGATGCGATGCACCCAATACCCGGCAAAGTCGAGAGAGATAAAGGCAATCAAATAGACTAACCAGGATGCATCGATATGGACCATCGCTATTTTAGTAACAAGCCATTCGTAGCTGATAATGGCCACCCCAAGACCGAGCACGTCTTTGGTCACATTCGTAACCCCCGAACTCAGGCTCGAAATCATATCATTGGTACGCACCGTGTCATGACCTTTGCGCCAGCCATACCATTTCTCAAATAGCACCAGCAACAAAAAACCGGGCATCGCGATCAACAAAATCCTTCCGTACGCCTCCATCATTTCAAATTATTGAAACAAAAATAATGAAATGAAATAATTTATGATGAGCAGATTTATAGAATTTAGTACATTGATTTTTGAAATTTCGTTCCATGAAAGTATTCAATATCGTCTTTGCTATTCTCTTTTTGGGGTTTGCTGCACTGCAATACAACGATCCTGATGCGCTGGTTTGGATAGCCATTTATATGGCGATGTTTGCCGTCTGCTTACTGGCTTTTAAACAACGGGCTTACAAAATTCTTAACGTTATCCTGGCCTTTGCTTACATTGGGTACGCAGCCATGCTTACCCCTGCGTTGCGTACGTGGTGGCTATCGGAAGACCGGTCACTTTTGTTTGATGACCTGGCGAAGATGCAATTTCCTTACATCGAGGAAACGCGGGAGTTTCTGGGATTGGTTATTTGCCTGGTGGTGTTAGCCATTAATCACTTTGTATTTGCCCATAAATCCAAGGCTAACTAAAAAGAAAACCCTTTTAGTTTTCGATATAAAGAAAGGGCATGTCGGTCGGTGAGGCCAGAAATAAAATCGACAATCAAACGAAGCATCGAGTAGGCATTCTCTGGTTGCTGTGAAAGTTCCCACCGGATTTCTTCCGGCAGCATCAACTGAAGGTTTGCATACTTGCGTGAAACGGAAGTGCCTTGCAACGACTGCCCAGTAGTGACAAATTCTTCCAACAAACCAGGCAAGACCTCATGGCCACTGGCTTCAATCTCCACGACCGTTCTGGCCCTATAAATTTTTTCAATAGAAATCTTTGCTATTTCTTTCAATGCTGCTTTTGAGGGGATCGAATCCGTTAGTGCCTGGTCAAATTTGCCCCGTAAAATATTTTCTTCCTGATCAAGAAATAAAGTGGTGCATTCTTCCACTAGTTTGTTAATGGTCATCGCCCTTAGTACTCCAAGTTTTTCGGTGATACCCACAATCTTGTTTGCTTTCTCTCTATTAAACTGTTGCCCTAAAATGGTGGCCATCAACTCCACCGCTTCGTCAATACGAACCAGGCCAAGTCGGCAACCATCTTCCAAATCAATAATTCCATAACAGATATCATCAGCCGCTTCTACCAAGAACGCCAGCGGATGACGGTTCCAGGAATGGTTGTCAATCCGGGCCAGTCCAAGGCGGCTTGCTACCGTCCCAAATATTTCTTTCTCCGATTCAAAATAGCCGAATTTCTTCTGACTCTTTTTGGATTTATCGCGATCAGGAAAAAAAGCCGGGCATGGATATTTCGTAAAGGCCCCCATCGTGGCAGCGGTCAGCTGCAATCCGTATTGTTTCTGATTCAGCAACCGAAATCCTTGCGCGTTGCCCTCAAATTGCGTGAGGTCCGCCCACTCGCTCTCTGACACAAAAGGTTTCAGCGATTGGCCTTTCGGATGTTGAAGAAAAAAATCCGAAATGGCATCTTCACCAGCATGGCCGAAGGGCGGGTTGCCTAAATCGTGTGCCAACGAAGCGGCTGCCACAATGGCACCGAAATCAAACAATGAAATTTTTTCATTTAATTCCGGGTGACGCTTCAAAATTTGCTCCCCTACTTTTTTTCCAAGAGATCGGCCAACGCTTGAGACTTCAAGACTGTGTGTTAGCCGCGTGTGAACAAAATCTTCCACCGGCAGCGGATGAACTTGCGTTTTATCTTGCAGTCGGCGAAACGGATGAGAAAAAATAATGCGGTCATAATCCTGCTCAAACGCACTGCGCGATTGATCGGGAATGTCTTGCTTTTGCCCGACACGGTGGGGAGAAAGAAGTTGTGGCCAGTTCATCCCAGGAATTCAAATCCTCTTCAACAATGCTGTCATTGAAACCAGGTTCTGAATCTTCTCGCTCACCGCAGCAATCGGAATTCGTTCCTGCTTCATGGAGTCTCTCTCGCGAAGGGTAACCGAATTGTCTTGCAGGGTTTGGTGATCAATGGTAATGCAATAAGGGGTTCCAATCGCATCCATCCTACGGTATCTCCTGCCGATCGTATCTTTCTCCTCGTAGTAGCAGCGGAAACTTGATTTCAGCAGATCGAAAACCGATTTTGCTTTTTCATCCAGACCATCTTTCTTCACCAGCGGCAACACGGCTACCTTATAAGGGGCGATGGCAGGCGGGATAGCAAGGACCACCCTTTCATTCCCCTCTTCCCCATCTGCCGAGGCCAACTTTTCTTCCTTATACGAGTTCGACAAAATAGATAGGAACATGCGGTCCAATCCAACGGAGGTCTCGACCACATAGGGCACATAGCTCTGGTTGCTCTCCGTATCAAAATATTGTAATTTTTTACCGGAGAATTTTTCGTGGCTCTTCAAATCAAAATCGGTTCGGCTATGAATTCCCTCCAACTCTTTAAAACCCATTGGGAAATTAAATTGAATATCGCAAGCAGCATTGGCATAGTGGGCCAAATTCAAGTGATCATGGAAACGGTAATTTTCCTTTCCAAGTCCTAACGCCTGATGCCACTTCATTCTTTTCTCCTTCCAGAATTCATAGGCTTCCATTTCCGTTCCCGGCTTCACAAAATATTGCATCTCCATTTGCTCGAATTCGCGCATGCGGAAAATAAATTGTCGTGCGACAATTTCATTTCTAAACGCTTTACCGATCTGTGCAATCCCGAAAGGAATTTTCATTCGTCCGGTTTTCTGTACGTTCAAGAAGTTTACAAAAATTCCCTGGGCGGTCTCCGGACGCAAGTAAATTTTGTTGGCATCTTCGGCGACCGAACCCATTTCCGTGCTGAACATTAAATTAAACTGCCGCACGTCGGTCCAGTTTTTGGTGCCGCTGATCGGGTCGTTGATTTCCAAATCGATGATCAACTGCTTCATCGCCTCCATGTTATTGTCGCTCATTGCATTCTTCAACCGACCGTTGGCCTCGTCAATTTTCTTTTTGTTTTCCAACACGCGCGGGTTGGTGTGCCTGAACATTTTCTCGTCAAAGGACTCTCCAAAACGCTTGGCCGCCTTCTCTACCTCCTTTTCAATCTTATCTTCCATCTTGCCGATGGCCTCTTCCACCAGGACATCAGCGCGATAACGTTTCTTGGAATCTTTGTTGTCGATCATTGGGTCGTTGAAGGCGTCAACGTGGCCGCTGGCCTTCCACACGGTGGGGTGCATAAAGATGGCCGCATCGATGCCCACGATGTTGTCATGGAGCTGCGTCATAAACTTCCACCAATATTCCTTAATATTATTTTTCAATTCCACGCCATTCTGCCCGTAGTCATATACGGCGCTTAGGCCGTCGTATATTTCACTGGAAGGAAAAACAAACCCATACTCCTTAGCATGGGAAATCACTTTCTTCAAAAGGTTGTCTTGCTCGTTTGCCATAAGGGTGCAAAAATATAAAATTCTGGATGCTGGATGCTGGATTCTTTAGGCTGGATACGACAAGATTAGAGTTTTTTTGCGAGGCGCCCCTGCTGCCCGCTGCCGGACACACCATGCTATGGCAATCGTGTTGCGCTACTTAGAACAAAAATCGCAAACCAGTCAGAGAGCAATTGGTAAACCAAGGGCCTATTTTCCGACCCATCAGTTCGTATAATAAATGGTCTGCCCTTTCTTATCCAAAATCTTCTTGTCTCTGACATGACCGATGGCTGTTCCGCTAGTGTTGTATAAAAAGCCATTCAAGAAGTGACCGATTTGTATGCCCGTTTCACTGAAGAGATTCTTGCCGTCAGGCGTATAGGCCTTGTACGTGCCGCTTGGATCGAAGTACTGTGTCATGATATCATTTCAAACAAAGGTAGTGCATTAACAAGCGATCCCCTTCACGATCACTGGCAATATACTAGTTGAGAAAAATTGAGTACATTAAACGGTCTGCCAACTTTAAATTCAAACACCATGGCAATCGTACTCATCACCGGCACAAGCAAAGGAATCGGCTTTGAAACCGCACTGTCGTTTGCCAGGAACGGTCACCACGTTGCGGCCGCTATGCGGAACCCGGAGCTGGCTCCTGCGCTAAACAACCTGGCCAAGGGTGAGAATCTCCCCATTACGGTTTACACGATGGATGTCGATACCGACGCGTCGGTGCGCCAAGGCATTGACCGTATCTCGAAGGACATTGGACCAATTGAGGTGCTGGTCAACAACGCAGGTATTGAGCGAATGGGTGCTGTGGAAGAACTTCCGCTGGCTGAATTTCGTGCTGTGATGGAGACTAACTATTTTGGAGTCATTCGCTGTATACAGGCTGTTCTCCCTTCCATGAGAAAAAGAAAGAGTGGCTGGATCATCAACCTTGCTTCCGTCGCGGGGCGCATTGCCTCCCCTGCAATGAGTGCTTATTCCGCTTCTAAATTTGCACTGGAATCATTGAGCGAAATCCTCGCGCAAGAGGTCAAGTCGTTTGGAGTACATGTTGCCATCGTCGAACCAGGCATTATCAACACGCCAATGGCACAACACATTACGGTTGCCAATAACGCTTCCCACTATTCTCATCAAACCCGTTTGGCTGCACTCTTTACCGAATCGCTCAAGCATCCCGTACCGCCCTCTTTGGTGGCCAATAAAATTTTTGAAATTTATGCGAGCGCAACCTGGCAGCTCCGGCATCTCGTCGGACCAGACGCCGCTCCGTTTATTGGCTGGCGTCATTCGATGAGTGATGAAGCCTGGGTAGACCTGGGGCCACTGGATGATAAAGATTGGTACGCCCGAACAAATGCCGACTTTGGAATGCAGATGCAGCCCAAGGGCGGATGATCAGGGACGACCCTTCAGATAACATGTTGTTCTGTCTCCTGCCGGGAAATGAGTTACCAGAGCGCATTTTGTTAAATTTTGAAATATCACGGCCGCTTGTGTAGGGTCCTAAAATCAATGGGCATTGGGGCTGGGCGCGTTAAAAGTCGGTCCGGAATTAACATCGGTAGCTTAGTGGTGGTGCTTGAAAAGAGTTGAAAGGGCACGTCATTTCTGGTCTTGATACAGGAGTCCCAATTTCAAGACGATATCAATGGCGGAGTTACCCTGGATTGATTAACGATACGTGAAAAATCAAAGGGATCCAATTTGCTCTGATCAATTTCGAACAGGAAAATCTTTTCGAATTCTTCCTCTTTTTTCAATTTGCGTTCTGCCCAGATCGCCGGGTAGTTCTCTTTTTTCATAACACTTCAACGACCTACTTTGCAAGGGGCAGGGTAATCTCAAAACGCGTTCCTTTGCCCTCTTCTGATTTCATTTTAATGGTGCCGCTCATTCTCTCAACAATCTCTTTGACAATATACAGTCCCAGTCCAGAACCTGAGGATTTCTCTGTGGCACGAAAGAACATTTCAAAAATTCTTCCCTGCAGCTCCTTGGCAATGCCAATACCATTGTCTTCCACACTAATTTTGCAACCTGTTTCATCGGTCATCGTTTCAATTCTCACCCAACTTTGCTCTGCCCTCACATTTTGATATTTAATGGCATTCGAGATAAGGTTGTTCATTACCATTTTCATTCGTCCTTTATCCAATAGCAGTTTTCCAGCCGCGTCGTTTATGTCAAATTGAATCCGGTCAGCATGATCAAGAAATTTCAGGTTAGAAATGACTTCGTTGGCTACGTTACTTAAATCCGTTAGTTCATTGCTGAGTTCGGTCCTAGAATTACGGGAGTAGTCGATAATCTCGTTGATAAATTCATCCAACTTACTGGTTCTGTTTTTGATCATCGCGAAATACTCCAGGTCGTGTGTCCGGTCAGCATCCATTAGCGCTAGCTTGGTAATTCCCTGAATGGAGGATAAGGGCGCTCGTAAATCGTGCGAAGTGCTGTATACAAAACGGTCCAGCTCTTTGTTTATCTTTTCAATGGCGTCCTTTTTTTGCTGCACGCTATCGGCCAGCTGGCGCAACAAACTTTCGGACTTTCGATTGGCTTTCATCATAAACTCCACAAAGAAGGTGACCATCAGCGACGTGATGACAGCGTTAATGACAAGATTGTACTTTCCATGCTGGGAGGTAGCCAGTTTAAAACTGCCAAACAGACTAAAGTCGGTAATTCCAAGTAAGACAAAAAGAACAATGGGAAGCAGGATGAAGGTGATCCGAAAAGAAAATTCCTCGTCTTCGAAGATCGCAAACGCCATCGTGATTAAGGGACGGAAATACAGAAAAATACCCCTGTCGCTGGGAAGGGCGGAAGCACAAAATAAGGTGAACAAATTCATCAAGATGAGAAAAAAGCTTTTTGCAATCCGCTGATAGCCTAGCTGAACCATCCGGAAAGAAACCAAAATGACCAGGAGAATAACTAAATCAATGTACACCGACATGGATACACGCATGACCAAAAGGTCCTTAATCGTAATCAACGCCTCCATGAAAGCAGATAGAACAAGAATACGGCTAAACAAAATTTCCCTGCGCCTGGTAAATGAATACGGACTATCGGAGCTCTCAGTATGGTAGCTTAACCAGCGATGGAAAAAATTCAAAACGGCGGTTTGCATGACCTGGGGATAATGAAATCAAAAATTAAGTATTGGCCAAGAGAAATCAAAGCCAGGCATGCAATTGATACTTTTTTGTTGGATTTCATTATGAACGCGCTTCTGGTTTAATGTCGCAAGATCAATCTCTTACAGATTCTCCTGGCCAAGGCCGGTCCTTCATAAATAAATCCAGTGTAAACCTGAATCAAATTGGCACCGGCATCTATTTTTTCAATGGCATCTTCCGCCGACATGATTCCGCCTACTCCAATGATGGGGTAATTTTTTCCAAGCTTTGATCGCAAATACGAGATCACCTCAGTGGATTTTTTTGCCAACGGTCTTCCACTGAGTCCTCCGCTACCGATGCGGGAGAGGGTTTCAACCGGGGCAGAAAGATGTTCGCGTGAAATCGTCGTGTTCGTGGCAATCACCCCATCGGTTTCGGTGGAAAGAAGAATTTCAATGATATCGTCCAGTTGTGATGGCGTGAGATCGGGAGCAATCTTTAAGAGAACGGGCTTCGGTTTATCTTTTTGCGCGCTTAGCCGTTTTACAAGAAGCATCAAATCCCGAAGGGGCCCCTTCTCTTGCAACTCACGCAGGCCTGGCGTATTAGGGGAACTGACATTGACCACAAAATAATCCACGTAAGGATATAACGCTTCAAAGCAGTAATTATAATCGTCAACGGCTTTGTCGTTGGGAGTAGTTTTATTCTTACCGATGTTCCCTCCAACAATAATGGTTGATTTCCTTTTTTTTAGTCTTTCTACGCAGGCCAATGCGCCTTCGTTATTAAAACCCATTCGGTTGATTAATGCCTCATCCTCTGGTAACCGAAACAATCTTGGTTTGTCATTCCCGGCTTGTGGTTTAGGAGTAAGTGTCCCAATTTCAATGAACCCAAAACCAAGACAAGCCAATTCATCAATGAGTCTGGCATCTTTGTCAAAGCCAGCTGCCAGTCCGATGGGATTTTTGAATTTAAGTCCAAATACTTCGCGCTCCAGGTTTGGGTTGTTGTAGCTGTAGAATGAATTCATTATATCTTTAGCGAATGGAATTTCTCCCATTCTTTTAAGGAGAGAAAAGATAAAGCGATGAATTTTTTCTGGATCAAAAAGGAAAAGTAGGGGGCGGATTAGGAAGCGATACATAGTTGTGCCAAAGGTAACATTGTCAAGCCAGGTTCATGTCTTGACGAAGCAAAAAAAATGGTAGATTGTGACTTCCCCAACAAGCCCTTTTAGGAGATGAAAAAGACTTCATTCTTTATTTTCAGTTTTCTGCTGTCCATTACTACCCTCGCTCAAGGAATCTCCGGTCATGTTTTTGTTGACAACAACAACAATGGCATTAAAGACAAAAATGAGGAAGGCGTAAAGGGCGTCGTTGTTTCCGACCAAATCACCTCTATTGAAACAGATGCGAATGGAGCCTATCAGATCAACCCACAGGGTTATGGATTTGTTTTCATCAGCCTACCGACTGGATACAGATCCTTAAAAAGCCATTGGCAAAAAATCGGTGACTATAAAACAATTGATTTTCCTCTGGTGAAGACTTCCATCAAAGAAGAATTCACGTTCATTCATGCTTCCGACACCCACCTGAGCGACATGAGTATCGACCGAATGACGAAACTAAGAGCCATCGTCGATGAAGTCAAACCGGATTTTGTAATCATCACGGGCGATTTGGTGCGCGACGCACTGCGCGTCTCCGAAAAAGAAGCGGCGGGTTATTATGAACTCTACGTGAAGGAAATCCAAAAGTTTTCCGTGCCGGTGTGGAGTGTTCCCGGCAACCATGAAAATTTTGGCATCGAGCGCCATCTGTCTTTGGTGAGTGCCTCCCATCCGCTGTACGGAAAGAAAATGTACCACCATTATCTCGGCCCAAATTATTACTCCTTTAACTATGGAGGTGTTCATTTCATCGGCCTTGATGATGTCGATTTCGAAGACTTATGGTACTATGGGCACGTCGATTCCTTGCAAGTGGCCTGGATGAGAACGGATTTAGCATCCGTTTCTGCAAACACACCGGTCATTACCTTCCATCACATTCCGTTTTTTTCCGGAGGGCTAAGTTTGACAACCTTCACCGAGACCGGATTGTCGCGTACCCTGGAGCGAGAGAAAGGAGTTTTGCAATTCCGTCACACAGTATCCAATGCCCATGAATTAATTTCAGTTCTCAGTAACTACAATTTTCCAATCGCCTTATCCGGACATTATCATGCGCGCCAAGTGTTTTGGTATGAAAATGAAAGTCACAAAACAAGGTACGAACAAGCAAGTGCAGTCATCGGGCCCTCCGAAGAGGGAGGGATAAAAATTCCATCCGGTGTAACATTGTATGCTGTGAAAGGTGGAAAAATTTCGGAAGGTCAATTTATTGCCCTTGACAAGAAATAATTTTTTATAGAAAAAAGTGATCTTTTGATACCGCTATTTCGATTGCGGGCCTTACTTCACAACTTTCAAAGTTATAGCGATCGGCCCGCCTAATTTCCGTACCTTCGCCCCTCATTTTTTAGCCCAATGATTTCAGTTAATAACCTCTCTCTTCAGTTTGGAAAGCGCGTTCTGTTCGACCAGGTAAACCTCAAGTTCGCCGACGGCAATTGCTATGGGGTAATTGGTGCCAATGGAGCCGGCAAATCCACTTTTTTGAAAATCCTGGCCGGGGACATTGATCCCACAGCAGGACAGGTTGCCCTTGAGCCTGGTAAAAGGATGGCGGTGTTGCGCCAAAACCACTTTGAATTTGATGAAGTGCCTGTGCTGGATACGGTGATGATGGGCCACGCCAACCTTTGGAAAATCATGCAGGAGAAAGAAGCCATCTACGCCAAGCCTGATTTCTCCGAAGAAGATGGAATCCGTGCCTCTGAACTGGAGCACGACTTCAGTGAAATGAACGGATGGAATGCGACTTCCGATGCGGCTGCCTTGTTAAGCAACCTGGGCATCACCGAAGATCTGCATTACCTATTGCTTGGAGAATTGAATGGAAATCAAAAAGTAAGAGTATTGCTCGCGCAAGCCATTTTCGGAAATCCAGATCTTCTGATTTTAGATGAGCCAACCAACGACCTGGATATTCACACCATCACCTGGCTCGAAGATTTTTTACTGGAATTTAAAAATACGGTGATTGTGGTGTCTCACGATCGTCACTTTTTGGATACCGTTTGTACCCACATCGTAGATATTGACTTCAAGGCGATAAAACTATTCACCGGGAATTATTCATTCTGGTATGAATCCAGCCAGCTGGCGTTAAGTCAGCGTTCATCGGCCAACAAAAAAGCAGAAGAGAAAAGAAAAGAACTCACTGAGTTTATTTTGCGCTTCAGTGCCAATGTTTCCAAATCAAGGCAAGCTACCAGCCGAAGAAAGTTACTTGAGAAAATTACCCTCGATGACATCCAACCTTCATCTCGAAAATATCCTGCCATCATCTTTACACAAAAAAGGACAGCCGGCGATCAGATCCTTCATGTCGAGAACCTAAGTATGTCGCTCGGTGAAAATCGGTTATTTAAAAATCTGGATTTTTTTGTGAATAAGGGAGATAAGATTGCCGTATTGAGCAAAGACAGTTTGGCGATCACTTCGTTGTTTCAAATTTTAGCCGGCGAATTAAAACCTGATTCAGGAGAATTTAAGTTTGGACAGACCATTACATCCGCTTACCTGCCCAATGAAAATGAAAACTATTTCAAGTCGGACGACAACCTTGTCGATTGGCTCCGGCAGTTCTCCGAAGACAAGGATGAAGTTTATATACGTGGGTTCTTAGGCAAAATGCTTTTCTCAGGCGAAGAAGTATTTAAGAAATGTAGTGTGTTGTCAGGAGGAGAAAAAGTGCGTTGCATGGTATCGCGGATGATGCTGGCCGGCGCCAACTTTTTGATTCTTGATGAACCTACAAACCATCTTGACCTTGAATCCATTCAGGCATTCAACAACGCGTTGAAAGATTTTCCCGGCACAGTGGTGTTTACCTCGCACGATCATGAGTTTACGCAAACGGTGGCTAACCGTATTATTGAAATCGCCCCAAATGGTTTCTTGGATAAGTTGATGACCTACGATGAATACATTTCCAGCGAGAAAGTGATAGAACAGATGGAGGCTTTGTATGCTTAGCCAAGCGTAAACTCCGTTAGAAATTACTGGCATTCATCGTTTTTGTTTCACCAGAGCACGAAACAAGGTGGAGGCATCCTATACCTGCGCTACTCCATTCATCACATATTTCTTTTTCCATAGATCGCAAAATTTCTCATTGCAGTTTCTAAACATTCCATTATGACCAGGACCGTTTATCTCCTTGCCTTTGTAGCCGTTTTCCGTGTAGCATCAGCACAGACTTCATCCCTTCCCACTCCTAAGGAGCATTTCGGATTCTCCATAGGAGATGATTATAGCCTGGCCACCTATACTCAAACGGAAGCGTATTTTCGGAAGCTTGCCGCTTCCGATCGCGTGAAGTTGGTGGATATCGGTATGACAGAAGAAGGACGACATCAGTTGATGCTTGTCGTAACTTCTCCAGAAAACCAAAAGAAGTTAGATCGGTTCAAAGAGATATCAACCAAGCTGGCCCGCGCCGAAGGGGTAAGTCAAGAACAGGCTTTGGCCATGGCTTCCGAAGGAAAAGCAGTGGTATGGATTGATGGTGGACTTCATGCAACGGAAACCGTGGGGGCGAGCCAACTTATTGAAACAGCCTATGAATTGACTACCCGCACTGATCCGGAAACATTGAGAATACTGGACAAGGTTATTATCCTACTCACGCATGCAAACCCCGATGGACAGGAGTTGGTATCAAGCTGGTACATGCGCCATCCCACTCCTGAAAAAAGGACCATGGATAATCTTCCCAGGCTTTATCAGAAATATATTGGTCATGATAACAACCGCGACTTCTTTATCATGAACATGAAAGAGACGCAAAACATGGGGCGGCAATTGTTTGTCGAGTGGATTCCTCAAATCATGTACAATCATCATCAAAGCGGTCCTGGCGGTTCGGTCGTCGCTGGCCCACCCTATCGCGATCCGTTCAACTATGTATTTGATCCCGGCATGATCACCGGAATCGATGGCGTCGGTGCCGCCATGATCAATCGGCTAACAATTGAAAACAAACCGGGTTATACCCGCCTGGGCGGATCCGTTTTTTCCACGTGGTATAACGGTGGCTTAAGAACAACCACCCACTTTCACAACATGATCGGCCTGTTAACCGAAATTGTGGGAAGTCCGACACCGGCTGAAATTCCGTTGATCACCTCACGGCTGATCCCCAATAACAATACTCCTTATCCGGTTACCCCGCAAAAATGGCATTACAAACAATCCATCGATTATTCACTCTCTCTGAATTATGCCGTTTTAGATTACGCAGCCCGCAACAGCGATCATCTGTTATATAACATTTATCGCATGGGCAAAAACTCAATTGAGAGAGGAAGCGGTGATTTCTGGACTCCTTATCCCAATCGAATCGAGGCGATCTCCACGGCCTATAAGAGCAAGCAAAAAAAAGATGAAAAAAAACCAGAGACAACTTACCAAACAAGTATTATGGGCGGCCTGGGCATGCCATTAAAGTACTATGATAGTCTCTTTAAGGTGGCTGACAAGCGGGATGCGAGGGGTTACATCATTGCTGCTGATCAAGCTGATTTTCCGACCGCCGTGAAGTTTATTAATGCATTAATCAAAACCGGCATTCGCGTTGAGATGGCAAAGTCTGACTTCACCGTGGGAAAGAAAAAATATCCTGCAGGTTCCTACATCGTAAAAACGAATCAGGCATTCCGTCCCCACGTGATCGATATGTTTGAGCCGCAAGATCATCCCAATGACTTCCAATATCCGGGTGGCCCACCCGTTCGTCCCTACGATGCAGCCGGTTGGACATTGGCCTATCAGATGGGAGTAGCGTTTGATCGCGTTCTTGAAAATTTTGAGGGGCCTTTTGAACAAATTAACTATGGCGAACTGCAAAATCCTAAGGGCCGCATCGATGCTAACCAATCCGCTGGGTATATTTTAAATGCCAAAACGAACAATTCATTTGTTGCTATCAATGATCTTTTAAAAGAGGGAGTCAGTGTTTATCGACTCGCCGATGGTGGTGGTGGGGCTAATCCCGCCGGGTCGTTCTATGTTCCTTTTAGCGGCAAAGCGAAAAGCATTTTAGAAAAAGAAGTTTCCATTCTCGGTTTGACCGTTTCTGGGGTTTCAAAAAAGCCAGCAAGCCAAATGATAAAAGTGTCCCCGCAACGAATCGCTTTGTGGGATACGTACGGTGGTTCTATGCCGTCGGGTTGGGTCCGCTGGTTGATGGAACAATATCATTTCAATGCCGATATTATTTATTCTAAGAATGTTGACGCGGGCGGGCTTCGCGATAAATATGACGTGATCATTTTTGTCACGCGCGGCATTCCTCCAATCGGAAAAGAGACGTTGGATGAATGGGAAGCCAATCGAAAAGAACCCAAGCCGGAAGAAATTCCAACAGCGTATCACCACACCATGGGAAAAATCACTCCCGAGAAATCCATTCCCGAATTAAAAAAATTCTTGGAAGCAGGAGGAAAAATTGTAACCATCGGAACGAGCACCAACCTTGCCTATCATCTTGGTCTGCCTGTAAAAAACGCCATGACAGAAATTTTCAATGGCCAGGAACGCAATTTGCCGAACGATAAATATTATGTGCCCGGCAGTATTCTTCGGGTACATCTCGATTCAACACAAAATGCAACGTGGGGCATGGCTAACAAAGCAGATGTTTATTTTGATAATAGTCCCGTGTTTAAAGTTGCCCCGGAGGCTATCCTTCAGGGAAAAGTTAAACCGCTGGCCTGGTTTGGAGATGAGAATCCCTTGCGCAGCGGATGGGCCTGGGGTCAATCCTACCTAAAAGAAGGAGTGGTTGCCTTTGAAGCTCCCGTAGGTAATGGAAAACTGTATGCGTTTGGTCCGGAGATCACTTTTCGAGGACAAGCGCAAAGCACATTCAAGTTGTTGTTCAATGAACTTTATTTTACGGACGAACTGCAGAAGAAAATAAATTTTGTGGAGAAAAAGAAATAAATTCCTAGTCCTCAATGGATTTTTTAATTAATGATTGGTACGATTTCAAAATGAATTCATGACCCAGACAGGCATTGATCACACCCTACTGAACCATACAAGAACATGGATAAACCAATGCGCCAGACTATTGTGATCTGAACGCTTAAAAGAAAACTCCAATCAGACTTGTTTATCCCTTGCCGCCTCCGAAGGTTTCAAGTTCCTCTTTAAACTGCTTCTCGCCCACAGCGCGCTCCCCAACGTGAGCACCGCTCCCAGCAGCATCGCGGCCCCGGGAAAATAAAAGGGAGCAGCAGGCCCGGTAAAGTATGCAAAGACGCCATTCATAATGGGCGGGCCAATTATGGAGGAGGCACTCATCATACTGGTGAATCCGCCTTGCAGTTCACCTTGCTCATTGGGTGGCAAAATCGTTGATACGATCCCTTGCAATGCCGGCCCCGCAATGCCCCCCATACAATACACCAGGGTGAAGGCATACATCATCCAGGCTTCCGTGGCGTAAGCGAAAAGTAAAAATCCAAGTGCATACAAGGCTAACCCAACATAGACACTCCGCTGCTGTCCTAGTTTCGGTATAATGATGCGGATCAGACCGCCCTGAACAACGGAAACCGCGATGCCAATGACCACTAAAGAGAGTCCAATTTGCCCGGGAGTCCATTTGAATTTCTCGATCGTGTAATAAGACCAGTTGCTTTGCACGGCATGACCGGCTACATAAACGAGGGCAAGCGACACGAACAATCCAACGACTACTTTAAAGCGAAATAGACTTTTAAATGTTCCAATCGGATTGGCTCTGGCAAAGGTGAACTTCCTTCTGTTTTCGTGCGTGAGGGATTCGGGCAAAATGAAATAACCGTATAGAAAATTAAGCAGCGCCAGCACAGCAGCTGCAAAGAAAGGAATCCGTGATCCATAGTTTCCTAAAAATCCGCCAATGCCCGGTCCGATGATAAAGCCCAGACCAAAGGCTGCACCCATCATTCCGAAATTTTGTGCTTTTTTTTCCGGAGGGCTGATGTCGGCAATGTAAGCTCCCGCCGTGCTGAAACTCGCCCCCATCAACCCCGCGATGATACGCCCTACAAAAAGCCAAACGATGTTTGGTGCAAAGGCAATAACCAGATAGTCGATGCCAAACCCAAAAAGTGAGCCAAGTAAAACCGGTCTTCGTCCAAACTGGTCGCTTAGCCCACCAACAATGGGTGCACAAAAAAATTGCATGATGGCATAGGAAGCAATCAGCCATCCACCATAGGTGGCCGCATCGCTTACACTGGATAAATGGTCCGTGCTTCCTCCCAAAAGTTCGCGCACCAGATTAGGCATCACCGGAATGATAATGCCCCAGCCGGTGACATCTAACAGTAACGTAATGAAGATAAAACCAATAGCGGGACGTTTAGCAGGCATAGCGGAATTTTGGGGTGAAAATACTAAGTTATCCGGTAATCGTTGTTAGTTGCCAGGTATTCGTTGGTCGATCCATCGAATAGCTGACAGACCGTTAATTTCCATCAACGAATAACGATTTACTAATAACTTTAACTCGCTGTAACCTTTCCCCCACGTTCCGGTAACTAACTCGAAAATTGAAAATACACCTTGCCTTGACCACCGATGAACAGATTATGGAAGCCGTGAAAAACGGTGAGCTTCAGCAGGCTTCTGTGCTGTTTGAACGGTACAATAAGCGGATATTCAATTTTCTGCGGCAACTGACCAACGACAGCATGTTGGCGGAGGATCTGGCGCAAAATGTATTTCTGCGGTTGATCAAATACCGGAACAGCTATCGCGAAGGCAACCGGTTTCAATCATGGATCTACCAGGTAGCGCGCAACGTTTTTGCCGACCATTATCAATCCAGCAAAAACAGAACAGCAAGCCACATTGATGTTGAAAAGATGAGTAACCATATTTCAGCGACGGAGGATAACTTGGATGAACGCGAACAATTGCTTCATCGTTCCTTGGCCAAATTGAGCGATGAACACCGCGAGCTCCTGGTACTCACGCGCTTTCAGCATCTGAAGTACGAGGAAGTAGCCGCGATCATGGACACCACGGTGGCTAACATCAAAGTCAAAGTGCATCGCGCGATTGGAAAATTGAGAGAACATTATTTTGAATTGGAAAAAAGTTAACGCGATGGAAAAAGAAAACCTAGAAAGCCTGCTAATCGATTATATCGATGGCCTTCTCAATGTTGCCGATCAGGCGATGGTGGAGAAGGAATTGCAAAATGAAAACACCCAGAAACTTTACTTCCAATTGAAAGAGGTGATGGATTTGATGGCCAATTCAAAGATAAAAAGTCCAGGCATCGCGTTGAAACAAGAATTTGAAAAGGCTTTACGAGCGGAGATTTTAAAATCAGAATCATCTCGGAGAAAGCAAATTTCTTTTTCTCCTTGGGTATGGCGTGTTGCCGCGGCCCTTGTTTTGGTGATCGTTGGCGTGGTCATTGGCCAGACGATTAACGCCCATCGTCAACGAGATCAGGAACTCGCAAAGTTGAGAGAAGAAGTTGAGAACAATAAACGAATCATGCTATCCATGCTGGAAAACCAGCAGTCAGCAAGCCAGCGCGTGATGGGCGCCACCGTAGCCTATGAACTTCCGAAAGCCGATGATGAGATTGTAAAGGTGTTATCAAAAACATTAAATGAAGATCCCAACACCAACGTGCGGCTCGCGGCCCTTGAAGCGTTAGGTAAATTTTATCAAGATGGGCAGGTGCGGGAAAAGTTGGTCAGGGCGCTCACCACGCAAAAAGATCCGGTCGTGCAGATCGCGCTCATCC
>Ga0075019_10000357_pt1 | contig 26305 bp, 21 predicted proteins | sample ColStrG_CSR_2013_FD_71473 | JGI IMG/M metagenome (GOLD analysis project Ga0075019, IMG submission 71473) | Freshwater sediment microbial communities in response to fracking from Pennsylvania, USA - Cold Stream Run_MetaG_CSR_2013 | ecosystem: Environmental > Aquatic > Freshwater > Creek >...
GAAGACGTATTCTCAATCTCTGGCCGTGGTACTGTTGTTACCGGTCGTGTTGAGCGCGGCATCGTTAAAGTCGGCGACGAAGTTGAAATCGTGGGTATCAAAGATACTGCGAAATCAACCTGTACCGGTGTTGAGATGTTCCGTAAGCTGCTGGACCAGGGTCAGGCAGGCGAAAACTGTGGTGTTCTGCTGCGCGGTATCAAGCGTGAAGACATCCAGCGTGGCCAGGTTCTGGCTAAGCCAGGCTCAATCAAGCCACACACCCAGTTTGAGTCAGAAGTTTACGTTCTGTCTAAAGACGAAGGTGGTCGCCATACTCCGTTCTTCAAAGGCTATCGTCCACAGTTCTATTTCCGTACAACTGACGTAACCGGCTCAGTCGAGCTGCCAGAAGGCGTTGAAATGGTCATGCCAGGCGACAACATCAAAATGGTTGTTACCCTGATCCACCCAATCGCAATGGACGAAGGTCTGCGTTTCGCAATCCGCGAAGGTGGCCGTACCGTTGGCGCGGGTGTTGTTGCTAAAGTTATCGCATAATTACCGATAACGTTTGACGCAATGCACACGGAAAGGGCATCATTTGATGCCCTTTTTGCACGCTGTTTCATAGAACCTGGCTCATCAGTGATTTTTTGAATCATAATCATTGCTGAGACAGGCTCTGTTATGCGGCGTTGGATACCGAGTTACGCCCCAAAAGCTCATTCGGTTTGGACGCCTCGCACTGCGGGGCAGAATAGTTTCTGAATTATTGTGGCAGGTTGGTTTATGAGTGCGAATACCGAAGCTCAAGGGAGCGGGCGTGGCCTGGAAGCGGTAAAGTGGGTAGTAGTCGTATTACTGCTGCTTGCAGCGATTGTAGGTAACTACCTCTATCGTGATGTGTCACTGCCACTGCGTGCTTTAGCCGTAGTTGTACTGATTGCAGCGGCTGGCGGCATTGCGCTTTTAACGACCAAAGGCAAAGCGACCGTGGCTTTTGCTCGTGAAGCAAGAACAGAAATGCGTAAGGTTATCTGGCCAACCCGCCAGGAAACGCTGCACACCACGTTAATCGTTGCCGCGGTTACTGCCGTGATGTCACTGATTTTGTGGGGGCTGGATGGTATTCTGGTCCGTCTGGTATCGTTTATCACTGGCCTGAGGTTCTGAGATGTCTGAAGCTCCAAAGAAACGCTGGTACGTCGTACAGGCGTTTTCCGGTTTTGAAGGCCGCGTAGCACAATCGCTGCGCGAGCATATCAAATTGCACAACATGGAAGAGCTGTTTGGCGACGTCATGGTTCCGACTGAAGAAGTCGTTGAAATTCGTGGTGGTCAGCGTCGTAAAAGCGAGCGCAAGTTTTTCCCGGGATATGTACTGGTTCAGATGGTGATGAATGACGCCAGCTGGCATCTGGTACGCAGCGTCCCACGCGTGATGGGTTTCATCGGTGGTACATCTGACCGTCCGGCACCTATCAGCGATAAAGAAGTTGATGCGATCATGAACCGTCTGCAGCAGGTGGGCGACAAGCCTCGGCCGAAAACGCTGTTTGAACCAGGTGAAATGGTTCGCGTCAATGACGGTCCTTTTGCTGACTTTAACGGTGTGGTTGAAGATGTGGATTACGAGAAGAGCCGCCTGACGGTATCCGTTTCCATCTTTGGACGTGCAACACCGGTTGAACTCGACTTCGGTCAGGTGGAGAAAGGTTAACCTCTTTCCGCTCACAAATTAGCTGTTGCAGCAGGCGCGAAACTTAACTATAATTTCGCGCCTTTTGTTTTTATATGCTGGCAACAGCGTATAAATTGTTATCACGGGGAGCCTTTACAGGCGCTATAACCCAATAGAGGAAATATCATGGCTAAGAAAGTCCAAGCCTATGTCAAGCTGCAGGTTGCAGCTGGTATGGCGAACCCAAGTCCACCGGTTGGCCCAGCACTGGGTCAGCAGGGCGTTAACATCATGGAATTCTGTAAAGCGTTCAACGCTAAGACCGAATCTCTTGAAAAAGGTCTGCCGACTCCTGTTGTTATCACCGTATACAGCGACCGTTCTTTTACCTTTATTACCAAAACGCCTCCGGCTGCCGTACTGCTGAAAAAAGCAGCGGGCATCAAGTCTGGTTCTGGTAAGCCGAACAAAGATAAAGTCGGTAAAGTGACTCGTGCTCAGGTACGTGAAATCGCAGAAACCAAAGCTGCGGACATGACTGGTTCTGACGTTGAAGCGATGACTCGCTCAATCGAAGGTACTGCTCGTTCCATGGGCCTGGTAGTAGAGGACTAAGAAATGGCTAAGCTGACCAAGCGCATGACCGTAATTCGCGACAAAGTAGACGCGACTAAGCAGTATGACATTGCTGAAGCTGTTGCTCTGCTGAAAGAACTGGCTACTGCCAAGTTCGTCGAAAGCGTTGACGTTGCTGTTAACCTCGGCATTGATGCGCGTAAATCTGATCAGAACGTTCGCGGCGCGACCGTTCTGCCACACGGTACTGGTCGTTCAGTACGTGTTGCTGTCTTCGCCCAAGGCGCCAACGCTGAAGCTGCTAAAGCAGCAGGCGCTGAGCTGGTAGGCATGGAAGATCTGGCTGATCAGATCAAGAAAGGCGAAATGAATTTTGACGTTGTTATTGCTTCTCCGGATGCAATGCGCGTTGTTGGCCAGCTGGGCCAGATTCTGGGCCCACGTGGTCTGATGCCAAACCCAAAAGTGGGTACTGTAACCCCTAACGTTGCTGAAGCGGTTAAGAACGCTAAAGCGGGTCAGGTTCGTTACCGTAACGACAAAAACGGCATTATCCACACTACTATTGGTAAAGTGGATTTTGACGCTGACAAACTGAAAGAAAACCTGGAATCTCTGCTGGTTGCGCTGAAAAAAGCAAAACCCTCTCAGGCGAAAGGCGTGTACATCAAGAAAGTCAGCCTTTCAACCACCATGGGCGCCGGCGTTGCCGTTGACCAGGCTGGTCTGAACGCAACAGCAAACTAATTGCTGCTTGAAACGGGCGAAAAATTCACCTAGAATCTTACGCCCGTTGTTCTGTTATTTACAGAACAGGACGTCAAAGAGCCGGAACCGACTGATGCGTTTATCGCCTTTCTTCTCTGACTCTGCTGCGTCGCACAGAATTTAGGTTGGAGCCAGGCCTTATCCTGGCCTCCGTCCAAGACCGCAGGCGCTGATTATCTCCGGATATTCCGCTTAATACCCTGCGTAGACGGTGACAGAACCAAAAGAATTTTTTCTTAGCTGGATTCTGCTCACCGTGTTCGAGCACTTATTTTGCCTTGGGCAAGTAAGTGAAGTGAGTTCCGGGGAAATCCTTTCCCGGTCAAATCCAGGAGCAAAAGCTAATGGCATTAAATCTTCAAGACAAACAAGCGATTGTTGCTGAAGTCAGCGAAGTAGCCAAAGGTGCGCTTTCAGCGGTTGTTGCGGATTCCCGTGGCGTTACCGTTGATAAAATGACCGAACTGCGTAAAGCAGGCCGTGAAGCTGGCGTTTACATGCGTGTTGTTCGTAACACCCTGCTGCGCCGCGTCGTTGAAGGTACTCAGTTTGAGTGCCTGAAAGACACGTTTGTTGGTCCGACCCTGATTGCATATTCTATGGAACACCCGGGCGCTGCTGCTCGTTTGTTCAAAGATTTCGCGAAAGCGAATGCAAAATTTGAGGTCAAAGCTGCAGCCTTTGAAGGTGAGCTGATCACGGCGGCTAATATTGACCGTCTGGCAACGCTGCCGACCTACGAAGAAGCACTGGCACGTCTGATGTCGACCATGAAAGAAGCCGCTGCTGGCAAACTGGTTCGCACTCTGGCTGCTGTACGCGATGCAAAAGAAGCGGCTTAAGGCCACATTCTTTTTCTTCGTACTTGCTAACGTATAAACTTTTCTGATTCTTAGGAACAATTGTCATGTCTATTACTAAAGACCAAATTCTGGAAGCTGTTGCAGCTATGTCCGTAATGGAAGTAGTTGAGCTGGTTTCTGCTATGGAAGAAAAATTCGGCGTTTCTGCTGCTGCTGCTGTAGCTGTTGCTGCGGGCCCGGCTGAAGCTGTTGAAGAAAAAACTGAATTCGACGTTATCCTGAAAGCTGTTGGCGCGAACAAAGTAGCAGTAATCAAAGCCGTACGTACTGCGACTGGTCTGGGCCTGAAAGAAGCCAAAGATCTGGTTGAAGCAACTGGCGTAATCAAAGAAGGCATCAGCAAAGATGACGCAGCTGCACTTGAAGCTGCTCTGAAAGAAGCTGGCGCTGAAGTTGAAGTTAAGTAAGACAGCCTTTGGGTTGCAGTCTGAGTAGTTTCAGACTGATGGCTGGTGACTTTTTGGTCACCAGCCTTTTTGCGCTACAGGGTCTCAATGGGGTTTCACACTGTTTGTCCATTGTTACTCTTCAATATCTTTCTCTATCGACGACTTAATATACCGCTTTCCTGTGCGGGTTCCCTGCCTTCTCAAAAGCGATGAAATGATTTAAGCGTGATAGAAAGAGGTATTGCACTGCTGCCGCGCAGCCAGTGAATCAAACAAAATCGTGTTGCATGAACTGTCCTGTCAGGACGGACAGCGTGGGTCGACTTGTCAGCTAGCTGAGGAACCCTATGGTTTACTCCTATACCGAGAAAAAACGTATTCGTAAGGATTTTGGTAAACGTCCGCAAGTACTGGACATACCTTATCTCCTTTCCATCCAGCTCGACTCGTTCCAGAAGTTTATCGAGCAAGATCCAGAAGGTCAGTACGGACTGGAAGCTGCCTTCCGCTCTGTATTCCCTATTGCGAGCTACAGCGGCAACTCTGAGTTGCAGTATGTCAGCTATCGCCTGGGTGAGCCTGTCTTTGACGTGAAAGAGTGTCAGATCCGTGGCGTGACCTATTCGGCTCCGCTGCGCGTGAAACTGCGTCTGGTGATCTATGAGCGTGAAGCGCCAGAAGGCACCGTAAAAGACATTAAAGAACAAGAAGTCTACATGGGCGAGATTCCGCTCATGACCGACAACGGAACCTTTGTTATCAATGGTACCGAGCGCGTTATCGTTTCTCAGCTGCACCGTAGTCCTGGCGTGTTCTTTGATAGCGATAAGGGTAAAACCCACTCATCGGGTAAAGTGCTCTACAACGCCCGTATCATCCCTTACCGCGGTTCATGGCTCGACTTTGAGTTTGACCCGAAAGATAACCTGTTTGTCCGTATTGACCGTCGTCGTAAGCTGCCGGCCACTATCATCCTGCGCGCGTTACAGTTCACGACACCTCAGATCCTCGATATCTTCTTCGAGAAAGTGGTGTTTGAAATTCGTGACAACAAGCTGCAGATGGAGCTGGTACCTGAGCGCCTGCGCGGTGAAACTGCGACCTTCGATATCGAAGCGAATGGCACCGTCTACGTCGAAAAAGCACGCCGTATTACTGCGCGCCATATCCGTCAGCTGGAAAAAGATGGCATTCAGCACATCGAAGTCCCGGTTGAATACATCGCGGGCAAAGTGGTCGCTAAAGACTACATCGATGAGAGCACGGGTGAGCTGATTATTGCAGCTAACATGGAATTGTCACTGGATCTACTGGCTAAACTGAGTCAGTCCGGTCACAAACGCATCGAAACGCTGTTCACCAACGATCTGGACCATGGTCCATATATGTCCGAGACCCTGCGTGTCGACCCCACCAGCGATCGCCTGAGCGCACTGGTTGAGATCTACCGCATGATGCGTCCCGGTGAGCCGCCAACACGTGAAGCAGCAGAGAATCTGTTTGAGAACCTATTCTTCTCTGAAGATCGTTACGATCTTTCTGCTGTCGGCCGTATGAAGTTCAACCGCTCATTGCTGCGTGATGAAATCGAAGGTTCAGGCATCCTGAGCAAAGATGACATCATCGAAGTGATGAAGAAGCTGATCGATATCCGTAACGGTAAAGGCGAAGTGGACGATATCGACCACCTTGGTAACCGTCGTATTCGTTCAGTCGGCGAAATGGCTGAGAACCAGTTCCGTGTTGGTCTGGTCCGTGTTGAGCGTGCGGTTAAAGAGCGTCTGTCATTGGGCGACCTTGATACCCTGATGCCACAGGACATGATCAACGCGAAGCCGATTTCGGCCGCGGTGAAAGAGTTCTTTGGCTCAAGCCAACTTTCTCAGTTTATGGATCAGAACAACCCGCTGTCAGAGATTACACACAAACGTCGTATCTCTGCTCTTGGCCCGGGTGGTTTGACGCGTGAGCGTGCCGGCTTTGAAGTGCGTGACGTACATCCAACGCACTATGGTCGTGTCTGCCCAATCGAAACCCCTGAAGGTCCGAACATCGGTCTGATCAACTCCTTGTCTGTTTATGCACAGACTAATGAGTACGGTTTCCTTGAGACGCCTTATCGCCGCGTTATCGACGGTCTGGTTTCTGACGAGATTCACTACCTCTCTGCTATCGAAGAGGGTAACTACGTTATCGCTCAGGCGAACGCCCCTCTGGATGACAACGGTGCGTTTGTTGATGACCTGGTCACCTGCCGTAGCAAAGGCGAATCAAGTCTGTTCAGCCGCGATCAGGTTGACTACATGGACGTTTCCACCCAACAGGTGGTTTCTGTCGGTGCATCCCTGATCCCGTTCCTGGAACACGATGACGCCAACCGCGCCCTGATGGGTGCGAACATGCAACGTCAGGCCGTTCCGACTCTGCGCGCTGATAAGCCGCTGGTGGGTACCGGTATGGAACGTGCTGTTGCCGTTGACTCCGGTGTAACAGCCGTGGCGAAACGTGGCGGTACCGTACAGTACGTCGACGCATCACGTATCGTTATCAAAGTTAACGAAGACGAAATGCATGCTGGCGAAGCCGGTATCGACATTTATAACCTGACCAAATATACCCGTTCTAACCAGAACACCTGCATCAACCAGATGCCATGTGTTTCTCTGGGTGAGCCGGTTGAGCGCGGCGACGTGCTGGCAGATGGCCCGTCCACCGATCTGGGTGAACTGGCACTGGGCCAGAACATGCGTGTGGCGTTCATGCCGTGGAACGGTTACAACTTCGAAGACTCCATCCTGGTCTCGGAGCGTGTGGTTCAGGAAGACCGCTTTACGACTATCCACATTCAGGAACTGGCATGCGTGTCGCGTGACACCAAACTGGGGCCAGAAGAGATTACCGCTGATATCCCGAACGTGGGTGAAGCTGCACTCTCTAAACTGGATGAGTCAGGCATCGTCTATATCGGTGCTGAAGTGACCGGTGGCGACATTCTGGTTGGTAAGGTGACGCCGAAAGGTGAAACCCAGCTGACGCCAGAAGAAAAACTGCTGCGCGCTATCTTCGGCGAAAAAGCCTCTGACGTGAAAGATTCGTCACTGCGCGTACCGAATGGCGTGTCAGGCACCGTGATCGACGTTCAGGTCTTTACCCGCGATGGCGTTGAAAAAGACAAACGTGCGCTTGAAATCGAAGAGATGCAGCTGAAGCAGGCCAAGAAAGACCTGTCTGAAGAGTTGCAGATTCTGGAAGCGGGCCTGTTCGGCCGTATCCAGAACGTATTGATTTCTGGTGGCGTTGAAGCAGACAAACTCGACAAGCTGCCGCGCGAGCGTTGGCTGGAACTGGGTCTGACTGACGAAGCTAAGCAAAACCAGCTGGAGCAGCTGGCAGAGCAGTACGACGAACTGAAGCACGAGTTTGAGAAAAAACTTGAAGGCAAGCGTCGTAAGATCACCCAGGGCGACGATCTGGCACCGGGCGTGCTGAAAATCGTTAAGGTTTATCTGGCTGTTAAGCGTCAGATTCAACCGGGTGACAAAATGGCAGGCCGTCACGGTAACAAAGGTGTTATCTCCAAGATCAACCCGATCGAAGATATGCCTTACGATGAAAACGGCACGCCGGTTGACATCGTTCTGAATCCGCTGGGCGTACCATCGCGTATGAACATCGGTCAGATTCTGGAAACCCACCTGGGTATGGCAGCGAAAGGCATCGGCGAGAAGATCAACGCCATGCTCAAGAAGCAGGAAGAAGTCGCGAAACTGCGCGAATTTATCCAGCGCGCCTATGACCTGGGTAGCGATCTACGTCAGAAAGTTGACCTGAACACTTTCTCCGACGACGAAGTACTGCGTCTGGCTGAGAACCTGAAGAAAGGTATGCCAATCGCCACTCCGGTGTTTGATGGCGCGAAAGAGAGCGAAATCAAAGAGCTGTTGCAGCTCGGCGGCTTGCCTTCTTCCGGTCAGATTACCCTGTTTGACGGCCGTACTGGTGAGCAGTTCGAACGTCAGGTAACCGTTGGCTACATGTACATGCTGAAACTCAACCACCTGGTTGATGACAAGATGCATGCACGTTCTACCGGTTCCTACAGCCTGGTGACTCAGCAGCCGCTGGGTGGTAAGGCGCAGTTCGGTGGTCAGCGCTTTGGTGAGATGGAAGTATGGGCACTGGAAGCTTACGGTGCCGCGTATACCCTGCAGGAAATGCTTACCGTTAAGTCTGATGACGTCAACGGCCGTACCAAGATGTATAAAAACATCGTTGACGGTAACCATCAGATGGAACCGGGCATGCCGGAATCCTTCAACGTACTGTTGAAAGAGATTCGCTCGCTGGGTATCAACATCGAGCTGGAAGACGAGTAACCCCATTTCAGGCTGCGGTTCGCCGCTGCCTGAAAGCGCTGGGTTTAAAGCGCTCGCAATTGTACTGGTTACGGGGCGTTCAATTTCGGTTGGACGCCCCCTGAGTCTCACTCCGACGGGAGCTAATCCGTGAAAGACTTACTTAAGTTTCTGAAAGCGCAAACTAAGACCGAAGAGTTTGATGCGATCAAAATTGCGCTGGCTTCGCCAGATATGATCCGGTCCTGGTCTTTTGGTGAAGTGAAAAAGCCAGAAACCATTAACTACCGTACTTTTAAGCCAGAGCGCGATGGTCTGTTCTGTGCCCGTATCTTCGGGCCGGTAAAAGACTATGAGTGCCTGTGCGGGAAGTACAAGCGCCTGAAACACCGTGGTGTGATTTGTGAGAAATGCGGCGTTGAAGTGACCCAGACTAAAGTACGCCGTGAGCGTATGGGTCACATCGAACTGGCGTCGCCGACTGCGCACATCTGGTTCCTGAAGTCACTGCCATCGCGTATTGGCTTACTGCTGGATATGCCACTGCGTGATATCGAGCGCGTGCTCTACTTTGAATCTTACGTGGTAATCGAAGGTGGCATGACCAACCTCGAGAAGCGTCAGATCCTGACTGAAGAGCAGTACCTTGACGCTCTGGAAGAGTTCGGTGACGAGTTCGACGCCAAAATGGGCGCGGAAGCGATCCAGGCCCTGTTGAAAAACATGGATCTGGAGCAGGAGTGCGAACAGCTGCGTGAAGAGCTGAACGAAACCAACTCCGAGACCAAACGTAAAAAACTGACCAAGCGTATCAAGCTGCTGGAAGCGTTCGTACAATCTGGTAACAAGCCAGAGTGGATGATCCTGACCGTGCTGCCTGTTCTGCCACCGGATCTGCGTCCGCTGGTACCGCTGGATGGTGGACGTTTCGCAACGTCGGATCTGAACGATCTCTATCGTCGCGTCATCAACCGTAACAACCGTCTGAAGCGTCTGCTGGATCTGGCTGCGCCAGATATCATCGTGCGCAATGAAAAACGTATGTTGCAGGAAGCGGTCGATGCACTGCTGGACAACGGTCGTCGCGGTCGTGCGATCACCGGTTCCAACAAGCGTCCGCTGAAATCGCTGGCTGACATGATCAAAGGTAAGCAGGGTCGTTTCCGTCAGAACCTGCTGGGTAAACGTGTCGACTATTCAGGTCGTTCGGTTATCACCGTTGGTCCATACCTGCGCCTGCATCAGTGCGGTCTGCCGAAGAAAATGGCACTCGAACTGTTCAAACCGTTCATTTACGGCAAGCTGGAACTGCGTGGCCTGGCCACCACCATCAAAGCCGCGAAGAAAATGGTTGAGCGCGAAGAAGCGGTTGTCTGGGATATCCTTGACGAAGTGATCCGTGAGCACCCGGTTCTGCTGAACCGTGCGCCTACACTGCACCGTCTGGGTATTCAGGCCTTTGAACCGGTTCTGATTGAAGGTAAAGCGATCCAGCTACACCCGTTGGTTTGTGCGGCCTATAACGCCGACTTCGATGGTGACCAGATGGCTGTTCACGTACCGCTGACGCTGGAAGCCCAGCTGGAAGCACGTGCGTTGATGATGTCGACCAACAACATCCTGTCACCGGCGAACGGCGAGCCAATCATCGTTCCTTCTCAGGACGTTGTACTGGGTCTGTATTACATGACCCGTGACTGTGTTAACGCCAAAGGCGAAGGCATGGTGCTGACCGGCCCGAAAGAAGCTGAGCGTATTTATCGCGCTGGCCTTGCCTCTCTGCATGCTCGCGTTAAGGTGCGTATTACCGAACACGAGAAAAACGAGCAGGATGAGTGGGTTGCTAAAACCAGCATCATCGACACAACGATTGGCCGTGCCATCCTATGGATGATCGTGCCGAAAGGTCTGCCTTTCTCTATCGTTAACCAGGCGCTGGGCAAAAAAGCTATCTCCAAAATGCTGAACACCTGTTACCGCATTCTGGGCCTGAAGCCGACCGTTATCTTTGCTGACCAGACAATGTACACCGGTTTCGCTTACGCCGCCCGTTCAGGCGCGTCAGTCGGTATCGACGATATGGTTATTCCAGAGAAGAAAGTGGAAATCATCACCGAAGCGGAAGCTGAAGTGGCTGAGATTCAGGAGCAGTTCCAGTCTGGTCTGGTAACCGCAGGCGAACGTTACAACAAAGTCATCGATATCTGGGCAGCGGCTAACGAACGTGTTGCGAAGGCGATGATGGAAAACCTCTCTACCGAAACTGTGATTAACCGTGACGGCGTAGAAGAGCGGCAGGTTTCCTTTAACAGCATCTTTATGATGGCTGACTCCGGTGCGCGTGGTTCTGCAGCACAGATTCGTCAGCTGGCCGGTATGCGTGGTTTGATGGCGAAGCCAGATGGCTCCATTATCGAAACACCCATCACGGCGAACTTCCGTGAAGGGTTGAACGTACTCCAGTACTTCATCTCAACCCACGGTGCTCGTAAAGGTCTGGCGGATACCGCACTGAAAACAGCGAACTCCGGTTATCTGACACGTCGTCTGGTTGACGTTGCACAGGATCTGGTTGTTACCGAAGATGACTGTGGTACACACGAAGGCATCATGATGACACCTGTCATCGAAGGTGGCGACGTTAAAGAGCCACTGCGTGAACGTGTACTGGGTCGTGTTACCGCTGAAGATGTTCTGAAGCCTGGCACTGCTGATATTCTGGTTCCACGCAACACGCTGCTCGATGAGCACTGGTGTGACGTGCTGGAACTGAACTCAGTTGACAGCCTGAAAGTTCGTTCAGTAGTGGGTTGTGAAACTGACTTTGGTGTATGTGCGCACTGCTACGGTCGCGACCTGGCACGTGGTCACATCATCAACAAAGGTGAAGCGATCGGTGTTATTGCGGCACAGTCCATCGGTGAGCCAGGTACACAGCTGACGATGCGTACGTTCCACATCGGTGGTGCGGCATCACGTGCGGCTGCTGAATCCAGCATTCAGGTTAAGAACAAAGGTACCATCAAGCTGACCAATGCTAAGTCGGTAACGAACTCGGCTGGCAAGCTGGTGATCACCTCGCGTAACGTTGAACTGAAAATGATCGACGAATTTGGTCGTACCAAAGAGAGCTATAAAGTTCCTTATGGTTCTACCATGGCGAAAGGTGATGGTGAGCAGGTTGCAGCGGGCGAAACCGTAGCAAACTGGGATCCGCATACCATGCCGGTAATCACCGAAGTGGGCGGTTTTATTCGCTTCACGGACATGGTTGATGGCCAGACCATTACCCGTCAGACAGATGACTTAACCGGTCTTTCTTCGCTGGTGGTTCTGGACAGTGCTGAACGTACGGCGGGCGGTAAAGATCTGCGTCCTGCGCTGAAAATTATTGATGCTAACGGCAACGACGTTCTGATCCCGGGCACCGATATGCCGGCTCAGTATTTCCTGCCAGGTAAAGCAATTGTTCAGCTGGAAGATGGTGTTAAGATCAGTGCAGGCGACACGCTGGCGCGTGTTCCGCAGGAATCTGGCGGTACCAAGGATATTACCGGTGGTCTGCCACGCGTTGCTGACCTGTTCGAAGCGCGTCGTCCGAAAGAGCCAGCTATTCTGGCGGAGATCAGCGGTATCATCTCCTTCGGTAAAGAGACCAAAGGTAAGCGTCGTCTGGTAATTACTCCGCTAGATGGCAGCGATCCGTACGAAGAGATGATTCCGAAATGGCGTCAGCTGAACGTGTTTGAAGGTGAACGCGTTGAGCGCGGTGACGTGGTTTCCGATGGCCCAGAGTCTCCACATGACATCCTGCGCTTGCGTGGCGTGCATGCGGTGACCCGTTACATCACTAACGAAGTGCAGGAAGTTTACCGTCTGCAGGGTGTTAAGATTAACGATAAGCACATCGAAGTCATCGTTCGTCAGATGCTGCGTAAAGCAACCATCGTGAGCGCAGGAAGTGCAGACTTCCTGGAAGGTGAGCAGGCTGAATTCTCTCGCATCAAGATCTCCAACCGTGATCTGGAAGCGAATGGAAAAGTTGGCGCAACCTTCATGCGTGACCTGCTGGGTATTACCAAAGCGTCACTGGCTACCGAATCGTTCATCTCTGCAGCATCGTTCCAGGAGACCACGCGTGTTCTGACCGAAGCGGCAGTAGCAGGCAAACGCGACGAATTGCGCGGCCTGAAAGAGAACGTGATCGTGGGTCGTCTGATCCCGGCCGGTACCGGTTACGCCTACCATCAGGATCGTATGCGCCGCAAAGCGGCAGGTGAAGTTCCGGTTGCACCGCAGGTTACTGCGGATGAAGCCTCAGCCAGCCTGGCTGAATTGTTGAATGCCGGTCTCGGCGGCAACAAAGACGATTAATTGTCCTTTACCTGATAAAAACCCTGCTTCGGCAGGGTTTTTTTTGTCTCGGATTCAGGCATTCCAGTCGTTACGGCCGATGCCAATATCTTTCAACTGACTGTCACTCAGCTTCGACAGAATGACACGCGTCTCACGCCGCAACTGCCAGCGTTTATAACTGCGCCACAGTTTAATAACTATATGATAAGGCGTGCCTGAAAACGGTTTAGCTGCGCGATTTTCATCGTATCCCATGGTAGAGCCCTCAATAATTTGTCTGAGGACTATTTTCAGCGGATCGTTATACATGATACAGATGCAAAAAATACATTTTTTTAACATACAGATTGCCCTAATGGAGATCTGAATGGTAGAAAAGGAGCATAACTGTACTGGTTGCAGCTCAATCTCGAAGCCACAGGAAATACAATGACCCGATATGAACATCTGGCCACACTGCTGGCTCAGCGTATAGAACAAGGCTTATATCGCAGTGGTGAACGCCTGCCGTCGGTACGCAGTCTGAGTGCTGAACATGGCGTCAGTATCAGCACCGTGCAGCAGGCTTATCATCTGCTGGAAGAGAAGCAGATGATTACGCCACAGTCGCGCTCCGGCTATTTTGTTGCCTCGCGCAAAGCGACGCCGCCAATCCCTGCGCTCACCCGTCCCGCACAGCGGCCAGTTGAGGTGACGCAGTGGGATGCTGTACTGGAACTGATTAATAGCCGTCTGGAAGATGATGTGTTGCAACTGGGCAGCGGCATGCCCGATCTGACGCAGCCGACGCTAAAGCCGCTCTGGAAAACCTTCAGCCGACAGGCGCAGAAGCAGGAAATCGCGCTGCTGAATTATGACAACCTCTATGGTGTACTCGCGCTGCGGCAACAGGTTGCGCGACTGGCGATAGATAGCGGTTGCCAGCTCACCGCCGATGATATCGTTATTACTACTGGCTGCCACGAAGCATTGTCGGTAGCCGTGCGTGCAGTCTGCGAGCCGGGCGATATCATTGCCGTTGAGTCGCCTTCGTTTCACGGCATCATGCAAACCCTGCGTGGCTTTGGCATTCGTGCCATCGAGATCCCGACCGATGCGTTAACCGGCATCAGTCTGGAAGCGCTGGAACTGGCTTTTGATCAATGGCCGATTAAAGCCGTCGTGGTCGTACCGAATTGCAATAATCCGCTGGGATTTATTATGCCTGAGCAGCGTAAGCGTACATTGCTGGCACTGGCGCAGAGGTTTGATGCGGCGGTGATTGAAGATGATGTTTATGGTGAGTTAGCCTGGGAATACCCGCGCCCACCCACCATTAAAGCGCTGGATCTCGATGGCCGTGTTCTGCTGTGCAGCTCCTTTTCCAAAACGCTGGCACCGGGTTTGCGCGTCGGCTGGGTTGCACCAGGCCGCTATCGCGACCGTGTGCTGCACATGAAGTATATTGTCACAGGTTCCACCGCTACGCAGCCACAGCATGCGGTCTCAGAGTTTATCCGCCAGGGCCATTATCAGCCCCACCTGCGCCGGATGCGGCAAATCTATCACCGTAACTATGAAACCTTTAGCTGCTGGGTACGGCAATACTTTCCCTGCGGCATCTGTGTTTCCCGTCCTCAGGGTGGCTTTCTGATGTGGATAGAACTACCAGAAGCATTTGATGCGGTCCGGCTTAACCGCGAACTGCGCGAGTCAAAAATTCAGATTGCTGTGGGTTCACTGTTTTCGGCATCGGGTAAATATCGTAACTGTTTGCGCGTAAACTACGGGCTGCCAATCAACGAGCAAACTGAACAGGCGCTGGCGCTGGTGGGTGCAGCCGTCGAACGCGCCATGCTCTCGTGCCAGCATGAGACGCAGACTTCAGCCTCTACTCTCACGTAGTGAAAAGAAGGAACAGGGCCGGCAAGAGGAGGGAACCGGCCCTGGTCAGATAACCTTAACCTGACGGATGCCACGTTAAGGTTTTGGATTAAAGCACGCCAGCGGCAACATAGGTTTTTGCGCGACGCTTTCCCGAAAGAATGCTGGCATTACTTATTTTGCAGTCGCTATGCGAAACAGGTTCCACACATTCCTATTTCTGCGGCTCTGCCAGTGCCAGCAGGGTACGCGTTGCTTCACGCCAGTCATCTGCCTGGGTAATCGCACTCACCACCGCGATGCTGCCCACACCGGTTGCGAGCACATCGGGTGCTCGTGCAATTGAGATTCCGCCAATCGCCACGGTGGGAAGATGCGTCAGACGTGTCAGATGTCGCTTTAGCTGCTCAATGCCCTGAGGCGCAGAAGGCATCTCTTTGGTCTGTGTCGGAAAGATATGCCCAAGCGCGATATAAGAGGGCTGGATCGCCAGGGCGCGATCCAGTTCCGCATCATCGTGGGTGGAGAGTCCCAGTCGCAATCCGGCCTGATGAATGTGGGCGAGATCTGCGAAATCCAGATCTTCCTGACCCAGATGCACGCCATAGGCGTGATGCTTAATCGCCAGCTGCCAGTAGTCATTAATAAACAGGCGCGCGTCAAAGCGTTTGCCCAGTGCAATCGCCTGAGCAATGGCGTGCTCGGCGACCTCATCGGGCTGATCTTTCATGCGCAGCTGCAGCGTGCGAACGCCCGTCTCCAGCAGGCGTTCAATCCACGCGGGACTATCAACTACCGGATAAAGCCCCAGGCGCGGAGCGGTAGCGGGAAATGCAGGCATGGTTAATCCTCATTAATGGCATCGGCGGGGTGATAAAACTCATCGCCGCGGCTGCGTAAACGGTCTGACATTTGCGCCATGCCTACTTCAACCGGCTCGGCACGGGCATCCTGGCGTGCCGCAAACTCGCGCACCTCCTGGGAAATTTTCATCGAGCAGAATTTAGGACCGCACATTGAGCAGAAATGGGCCACTTTGCCCGACTCCTGCGGCAGGGTTTCATCATGCATAGCCCTTGCAGTATGGGGATCCAGCGCCAGGTTAAACTGATCTTCCCAGCGGAATTCAAAGCGCGCTTTGGACATGGCGTTATCACGTATCTGCGCCCCCGGATGGCCTTTCGCCAGATCGGCGGCATGCGCCGCGATTTTGTAGGTGATCAATCCTTGCTTCACATCGTCTTTGTTCGGCAGGCCCAGATGTTCTTTGGGCGTGACGTAACACAACATGGCGCAACCAAACCAGCCAATCATGGCGGCACCGATACCTGAGGTAAAATGGTCATAGCCAGGTGCAATGTCAGTGGTAAGCGGGCCAAGCGTATAGAAGGGGGCTTCATCGCACAGGTCGAGCTGTTCGGTCATGTTGCGACGAATCATATGCATCGGGACATGCCCCGGCCCCTCAATCATCACCTGAACGTCATATTCCCAGGCGATGCGGGTCAGTTCGCCCAGGGTACGCAGTTCGGCAAACTGTGCCTCATCATTGGCATCCTGAATCGACCCCGGACGTAAGCCGTCACCCAGAGACAGGGAAACATCATAAGCGGCGCAGATTTCACAGATCTCCCGGAAGTGCTGATACAGGAAGCTCTCCTGATGATGCGACAGGCACCATTTGGCCATGATCGATCCACCCCGCGACACAATCCCGGTCAGACGCTTCGCGGTCATCGGGACATAACGCAGCAGCACGCCAGCATGGATAGTGAAATAATCGACGCCTTGCTCTGCCTGCTCAAGTAGCGTGTCCCGGAAAATTTCCCAGTTCAGTGCCTCGGCCACGCCATTCACTTTTTCCAGCGCCTGATAAATCGGCACGGTACCAATGGGCACGGGACTGTTTCGCAAAATCCATTCGCGTGTTTCATGAATATAACGGCCGGTAGAGAGATCCATCACCGTATCGGCTCCCCAGCGAGTCGACCAGACCAGTTTTTCCACTTCTTCCTCGATGGAAGAGGTTACTGCCGAGTTACCGATGTTGGCGTTGACCTTAACCAGAAAGTTGCGGCCAATGATCATCGGCTCCGATTCAGGGTGATTGATATTGGCAGGGATGATGGCGCGGCCGGCAGCGACCTCCTGACGGACAAACTCGGGCGTGATATCGGCGGGCAGATGCGCGCCAAAACTATGGCCTGGATGCTGTTGCAGCAACACCTCACTGCGGATTCGCTCACGGCCCATGTTTTCCCGCAGGGCGATAAATTCCATTTCCGGGGTAATGATCCCCTGGCGGGCATAGTGCAGTTGCGTGACGCGGTGGCCTGCGCGGGCACGGCGCGGTGTCGGAAGTTGATCGAAGCGCAGATGGTCCAGCCCCTCGTCAGCCAGCCGCTGCTGGGTATAGCCCGAGCTGTTCTGTTCGAGAAGTTCACTGTCGTCGCGTTCAGCAATCCAGCGGGCGCGCAGCTTTTCAAGGCCACGATGAACATCGATCTGTGCCGCGGAATCGCCATAAGCCCCCGCCGTGTCATAGACCGGTACCGCTTCGTTTTGCTCATAAAGAGGCTGTTCTTTGCTGCCGCCGAGGTGGGTCGGGCTGAGCGCGATTTCGCGCATGGGAACGCGAATATCCTCGCGGCTGCCGGTAATCCAGATGCGACGGGACTGGGGAAATGCACTGCCGCTTTGCAGGGAATCGATAAATTCCTGCGCCTGGGCACGTTGTTCACGACGGGTTATTTTTGGGTCAGACATAGCAATCTTCCTGTTAAGGGGGAACGATGCTTGTCCGGAGTTCGGAAGGAGTAACCGTATAGACAGCGTAAACGTACTGGCATACAGAAAATATTTACTCTTGTTCCCTTCGCAGGTTCTAACCTGATCAGGTTCCGCGGATCCCGAATTAACGGTCTCAGCCCAATTGGGCACTCCGACAAGAAGCTGTTTTTACGCTGGCGTCTGATCACAACAGAGTCAGGCGTAAACCTTGTATTTCAAAGCAAAAATAAAAAAGGTTCTTTGGAGTACGCTCCTCAGAACCTGTTCAGCATAAAAGGGCGACGAGATAATCTCAACCCTTTTACCAGTGATGACGGCTAAGCCGGACGCGCGATATGGCTGTCATTGGCAACCGGCGGAGTGGCAAGCTGGTTATCCCATGCCAGCTGGATCAGATTATCTTCCAGCGTAAACCGTGCTTCCAGCACTTCGCCGACTTCGGACAGCGCCTGCTGAAAGGTCATGCAGTTCTCGTCGTCGATCGCCTGTTGCAGTTGACCGTCATACAGTTGCATCAGACGTTCAGTGTTGGCTTCCAACGGTGGATAGATCTGCGCGGCGGCGATCATCGGGCTGTCGCCACTCATTTCACTGATGACGCGTTCATAGATACTGAAGTGACCTGCAGAAAGATAATCGACCAGGCTGTGACAGAAGTTGTCCAGAGCCTGTTCATCCAGACGCGTCAGCGCCTCTTTTTTAGGTTTAAGGCCGACAAGGTGATAATAGGTCACCAGTAGCTGACGACGAGCTTCAAGCCACGAATCGACCAGTTCATTACTGCCACCTACGCGTTCAGCCAGGACGTCTAACTGGTTAAGCATATCTAACTCCATGTGAGTTATAGTTGTTTATCTACACACTTAACATCAGGGCTTCAGCGTGCGTTTTGACGCTAAGGATGACGAAATAAATGCAATACGAAATCTCAAGCGTAGACGCTGGATGGTGGATTGTCAGCCATGAACAGAAACTTTGGTTGCCACAAGGTGATTTGCCCCACGGAAACGCCGAAAAATTTGGTTTGACCGGCAGTAAGGCCCGCACTATCGGTGAATGGCAGGGCGAAAAAGTCTGGCTAATTTGTGAGCCGCGTTCTGCCGATATGTTCTCAGTACGACAGTTGATCGATCAGGATGTAGAGCTGTTTCAGCTGGTGGGTCGCGGTGTGCAGCTGGCAGAATTCTACCGGTCTCATCGCTGGTGCGGCTATTGCGGCCATGAGATGTACCACAGCAAACATGAATTTGCCTGTCTCTGCAGTCACTGCCGCGAGCGTTACTATCCACAGATCGCTCCCTGCATCATTGTCGCTATCCGTCGTGGTGATGAAATCCTGCTGGCGAATCATGCCCGCCATCGCAACAAGGTCTACACCGTGCTGGCGGGTTTTGTGGAAGTTGGCGAGACGCTGGAGCAGGCCGTTGCCCGCGAAGTGATGGAAGAGAGCAATATCCGGGTCAAAAACGTCCGTTACGTCACCTCCCAGCCGTGGCCCTTTCCGCAATCGCTGATGACCGCGTTTATGGCGGAATATGCCAGCGGCGATCTGCAACACGACGGCAAAGAGCTGCTGGATGCGGCCTGGTACCGTTTTGATGACCTGCCCCTGTTGCCGCCGCCAGGCACCGTGGCGCGCCGTCTGATTGAAGATACCGTCGCCCTGTGCCGCGCCGAAGTGTGAAAGTGCTACACTACACGCCTGTTATTGAGAGAGTGTTGAGATGAGTGAACTGAAGAACGATCGTTATTTGCGTGCCCTGTTACGTCAGCCAGTTGATGTCACGCCGGTATGGATGATGCGACAAGCCGGGCGCTATTTACCGGAGTACAAAGCGACACGCGCCCAGGCGGGTGACTTTATGTCGCTGTGTAAAAACGCCGAGTTGGCCTGTGAAGTCACTCTCCAGCCGCTGCGCCGTTATCCGTTGGATGCCGCCATTCTCTTCAGTGACATCCTGACCATTCCGGATGCGATGGGACTGGGTCTCTATTTTGAAACCGGCGAAGGCCCGCGTTTCTCTCATCCTGTGACCTGTCGCGCTGACGTCGAGCGTTTACCGGTGCCCGATCCAGAAATGGAGCTGGGCTATGTGATGAATGCCGTCCGCACTATCCGTAAAAACCTGAACGGTGATCTGCCGCTGATTGGCTTCTCAGGCAGTCCGTGGACGCTGGCCACCTACATGGTGGAAGGCGGCAGCAGCAAGGCATTTACCAAAATCAAGAAGATGATGTATGCCGATCCCGCTACGCTGCACGCGATGCTGGATAAGCTGGCCGACAGCGTCATCCTCTATCTCAATGCTCAGATTCGCGCCGGTGCGCAGTCCGTGATGATATTCGATACCTGGGGCGGCGTGCTGACCGGTCGTGATTATCGCGAGTTCTCACTTCACTACATGCACAAAATTGTCGATGGCCTGCTACGTGAAAACGACGGTCGCCGCGTACCCGTGACGCTCTTCACCAAAGGGGGCGGACAGTGGCTGGAAGCGATGGCTGCCACCGGTTGTGATGCGCTGGGTCTCGACTGGACCACCGATATCGATGACGCCCGACGTCGCGTGGGCGACAAAGTCGCGCTGCAGGGCAACATGGATCCCTCTATGCTCTATGCTGCACCTCAGCGTATTGAACAGGAAGTGGCCGGGATCCTGAAACGCTTTGGCTCAGGCACCGGACATATCTTCAATCTGGGACACGGTATTCATCAGGATGTTCCACCCGAAAATGCAGGTGTCTTTGTTGACGCTGTACATCGCTTATCACGTCCCTGGCATCAGGAGTAATCATGGACATTGCCGCACTTCGCGCTGAGCAGTTAGAACGCGCCGCTGACGTGGTGCGCGAAGACGACTTTGACGTGCTGCCGCCCCGCTTTATTGGCGGAGCAGACGTTGGATTTGAGCAGGAAGGCACCGTCACGCGCGCGGCGATGGTAGTATTGGAATATCCATCGTTGAAGCTGGTGGAACATCGCATCGCGCGCGTTGAGACCACTATGCCCTATATTCCGGGCTTTCTCTCATTCCGTGAGTATCCAGCGCTAATGGCCGCCTGGCAGATGCTGAAACAAAAACCGGATCTGCTGTTTGTGGATGGGCACGGTATTTCGCATCCAAGACGGCTTGGCGTCGCGTCGCATTTTGGCCTGCTGGTCGATGTGCCAACCATTGGCGTCGCAAAAAGTCGTCTGTGTGGACGTTTTGCCGATCTGGATGCGGAGCCTGGCAGTCGTCAGCCGCTGATCGACAAAGGTGAGCAGATAGGCTGGGTATTGCGCAGCAAGCTGCGTTGTAATCCGCTGTTTGTCGCCACCGGCCATCGTGTCAGCCTGGATACCGCGCTACACTGGGTCGAAAACTGTACGCGTGGTTATCGGTTGCCTGAACCTACACGCTGGGCCGATGCGGTTGCTTCGAATCGAGCCGCTTTCCAGCGCTGGCAAAACGCGCTTTAACACTGTTTGTGCTGCGCTTTTGCAGTTACACTGCGGCCAGCGAAACGAATAAGAGCCACCTTTATGTTACAAAATCCCGTTCATCTGCGTCTGGCGAAGCTGGAAAGCTGGCAGCACCTTACTTTTATGGCCTGCCTGTGCGAGCGCATGTATCCCAACTATCGTGCGTTCTGCGAGCAGACTGAATTTGCCGATCCGGCACTCTATCGCCGGGTTCTTGATCTGATCTGGGAAAACCTGACCGTCAAGGATGCGAAGATAAACTTCGACAGCCAGCTGGAAAAGCTCGAAGCTGCCATTCCTGATGGCGATGCGTTTGAGGTTTATGGTGTTTATCCGGCTATCGATGCCTGCGTGGCATTAAGCGAAGTCGTGCATGCGCAGTTGAGCGGTGAAACTCTTGAGCATGCAATTGAAGTCAGCGAGACCTCAATTACCACTGTTGCCATGCTGGAAATGACTCAGGCTGGACGCGAAATGACCGACGAAGAGCTGCGTGAAAACCCAGCTATCATTGATGAGTGGGACCTCCAGTGGGAGATTTTCCGCCTGCTGGCGGAGTGTGAAGAGCGCGACCTTGAATTGATTAAAGGTCTGCGATCTGACCTGCGTGAAGCGGGAATTAGCAACATCGGTATAAATTTCCAGCAGTAAGGCGATAAAACGTGACTTCAGGCCCGAATTAGCGCGCCTGGAGGCTTCACATTGGCCCCCTGTCTGGTCTACATTTGGGGGGCTGAAAATTGTGGCTATCGGTGCGTGCAGGCAGAAGAGTGCCAGAATATGGCTTTTCCCTCGCACTCGTTGCTTAGCAAGCGATAAATACACTTTAAGGATAACTTATGAATAAGACTCAATTGATTGACGTGATCGCAGAAAAAGCTGACCTGTCTAAAACTCAGGCAAAGGCAGCGCTGGAATCTACTCTGGCTGCGATCACTGAGTCTCTGAAAGATGGTGATGCTGTACAACTGGTTGGTTTTGGTACTTTTAAAGTGAACCACCGCGCTGAGCGTACCGGTCGTAACCCGCAGACTGGCAAAGAGATCAAAATCGCTGCAGCAAATGTACCGGCATTCGTGTCTGGTAAAGCGCTGAAAGACGCCGTTAAGTAAGACGTCGCACTGCGGTTAAGCTTTAAAACAGGGGGCGTTTCGCCCCTTTTGTTTAAGAGGCCAGCCATCATGACCCCGCTGTTTAAGCGTTTATCTGTTCTGTTTCTCTCCTTGTTTCTATTTGGTTGCAGCTCTACTCCGGATATTCCCCCCTTTTCTGCTAGTGGCTATCTTGCCGATCGTGGTGTTGTTCGTATCTGGCGCAAAAACAGCGACCACCAGTCGGTACATATTCGCACCTTTTATACGCCGTTCAGTGGCGGTGAGGGGGAGGTGACGGATTATGTCTGGCTGCAAGAAGCGTTAATCAGCATTCAGCGTCAGGTGAAGGGTAAACAACCTGACGATGTGACTCTGCGTTTTGATCAGGCTGGTGGGCTTAACTTTATGCAGCGTCAGCTTTCAGGCCGGCGTGAAGCGGTCAGCCCGGATGCCGTTGAACTCTATAAATTTGATGCCCAGCGGATGCGCAGCCTCAGCGATGCGCTGTTAAGTGGTCAGGTGTTCCTCAGACAGGGACACTGGCTGGGAAACAATGTGCTGAAGAGTTGCGAAGGCCAGCAGGTCAGACCCGCTTTTGATGCTGACGCTCTGCAGATGCTGACACAACAGCAACGCAGCGTATCGGCACAGCTGATGGTGTCATGGCTGGAAGCACCGGAAGGCATACAGCTGTTGCGCGTCAGTCAGCAGGATGATTGCTCACAGCAGCCGACAGAAGAAGATATGTGAATTGAAAAGGGGGCACCTTGTGCCCCCTGAATTTATTTACGATTAATGGCGCGGTAGCCAATATCGCGGCGACAGAAGCTGCCCTGCCATGAGATCGGCTTTGTCAGCTCGTAAGCCCGTTTTTGTGCCGCAGCCACATCATCACCCAGCGCGGTTACGCACAGCACGCGGCCACCGTTCGTCAGCACCCGGTCATCTTCCAGCCTTGTTCCGGCGTGGAATACCTTGCCGTCAGCAACCTCTTCCAATGGCAGACCATGGATCTGATCGCCCTGAGTGTAGTCTCCCGGATAACCGCCTGCCGCCAGTACCACACCCAGCGCAGGACGGGGATCCCATTCTGACGTTTTCCGATCCAGCTTACGATCACAGGCGGCCAGGCAAAGATCGACCAGATCCGACTTTAGGCGCAGCATGATCGGCTGAGTTTCCGGATCGCCAAAGCGGCAGTTAAATTCAATCACTTTCGGCTGCCCGCTGTGATCGATCATCAGGCCCGCATAGAGAAAACCCGTGTAGACGTTGCCTTCAGCGGCCATGCCACGTACTGTCGGCCAGATAACCTGATCCATGACGCGCTGGTGGATCTCATCGGTGACAACCGGAGCCGGAGAATAGGCTCCCATTCCGCCTGTGTTCGGACCGGCGTCGCCATCGCCCACACGTTTGTGATCCTGGCTGGTGGCCATTGGCAGCACATGCTCGCCGTCCACCATCACGATGAAGCTGGCTTCTTCGCCATCCAGAAACTCTTCAATCACAATGCGGTGTCCGGCATCGCCAAAGGCGTTGCCGGCCAGCATATCCTGAACCGCATCCTCGGCTTCCTGCAGCGTCATCGCTACAATCACGCCTTTACCTGCGGCCAGGCCGTCGGCTTTAATAACGATAGGTGCGCCTTTCTCACGCAGATAAGCGAGAGCAGGCTCAATCTCGGTAAAGTTCTGGTACGCCGCGCTGGGGATCTGATGACGTGCCAGAAAATCTTTAGTAAAGGCTTTAGAGCCTTCCAGCTGTGCAGCGGCCTGAGTCGGGCCAAAGATAGCTAGCCCTGCCTCACGGAATGCATCTACTACACCAATCACCAACGGCGCTTCCGGTCCGACAATCGTCAGATCGATCTTTTCACGCTGGGCAAATTCAAGCAGGGCAGAGACATCTGTCGCACCAATCGCGACATTTTGCAGAGCAGGCTCTAATGCGGTACCTGCGTTACCCGGCGCGACAAACACGGTGTCCGCCAGTGGCGATTGGGCCGCCTTCCAGGCCAGAGCATGTTCACGTCCGCCATTGCCGATTACTAAAATTTTCATTTATTACTCTCCCGAACGATTAGTGGCGGAAATGGCGCATGTTGGTGAAGATCATGGCAATGCCGTGCTCATCAGCCGCCGCAATCACTTCTTCATCGCGGATGGAGCCGCCTGGCTGGATAACGCAACTCACGCCTACCGCCGCTGCAGCATCAATACCATCACGGAACGGGAAGAATGCATCCGACGCCATGGCTGAGCCTTTCACTTCCAGGCTTTCATCGCCCGCTTTGATACCCGCAATTTTAGCGGAGTAGACGCGGCTCATCTGCCCGGCGCCAATGCCGATAGTCATGCTGTCCCGTGAATAAACAATGGCATTGGACTTAACAAACTTCGCGACTTTCCAGCAGAACAGCGCATCACGCAACTCCTGCTCAGTTGGCTGGCGCTTACTGACTACGCGCAGCTGGCTGGCATCAACCATGCCAAGATCGCGATCCTGTACCAGCAGGCCACCGTTGACGCGTTTGAAATCCAGTGCGGCAGTGCGGTTTTGCCATTGGCCGCAGATCAGGACACGAACATTCTGTTTCGCGGCGGTAATCTTAAGAACGGCCTCGGAAACGGCTGGCGCAATAATCACCTCAACAAACTGGCGGCTGATAATGGCCTGCGCAGTTTTTTCATCCAGTTCGCGGTTAAAGGCGATGATACCGCCGAACGCAGAGGTCGGATCGGTCTGGTAAGCACGCTCATAGGCTGACAGAAGAGAGTCACCGGTCGCTACGCCACAGGGATTAGCATGTTTGACGATGACGCAGGCGGGTTCACTGAACTCTTTGACACATTCCAGAGCGGCATCCGTGTCAGCAATATTGTTATAGGAGAGCGCTTTACCCTGAACCTGCTGCGCGGTCGCCACTGAAGCTTCAGCGATGTTCTCTTCTATATAGAAGGCCGCATCCTGATGGCTGTTTTCACCGTAGCGCATATCCTGCTTCTTAATGAAGTTCAAATTCAGGGTACGCGGGAAACGGCCGGCGGGCTGATTACGTTCACCGTGATAGGCGGGTACAAGGCTACCAAAGTAGTTAGCGATCATACTGTCATAAGCGGCGGTGTGTTCGAAAGCTTTGATCGCCAGATCGAAACGGGTCTCAAGCGTCAGCGCGTTCTCATGGGCATCCATTTCGGCAATGATGGCCTCGTAGTCGCCGCTGCTGACCACTATTGCCACATCCTTATGGTTCTTAGCGGCAGAGCGCACCATGGTCGGGCCACCGATGTCGATATTTTCCACCGCGTCTTCCAGTGAACATCTTTCACGGGCGACGGTCTGTGCAAAGGGATAAAGATTAACGACCACCATGTCGATTGGGCTGATGTCGTATTGCGCCATAATGGCATCATCCTGGCCGCGACGACCTAAAATGCCACCATGCACTTTCGGATGCAGGGTTTTGACGCGTCCATCCATCATTTCCGGGAAACCGGTATAGTCAGAGACTTCTGTGACAGCCAGACCCGCATCCGTCAGCAGGCGCGCTGTCCCGCCAGTAGAGAGCAGTTCGACACCGCGATTAGAGAGCGCCTGAGCAAATTCGAGGATACCGGCTTTGTCAGAGACACTGAGCAATGCGCGGCTTACAGGACGAGTTTGTTGCATGGTGGTTTATCCCTTGGCTTTGTTTCGCGTATATAAGAGCGTTACATCAGGTTTTACAGCGGTTTTCTCTCCTATATAAGAAGAAAAAAATCAAAAACCTCAGGTAACGCCCCGAAAAGGGGGGGCGTAATTTTGTCCGGCATTGTAGCGAAAACGTTTGCGTGATGCTCGCTTAAATTTATTTAGCCCGGCCAGTGTGGATAACGTTGTGTGTAACTGCGTATAACAGTGGCTTTTGCTGTGGAATGCAGCGAACGCTCTTTTTTATGCAATTTATGGGTTGCGCCTCTCAGACAACGCCCTATAATGCGCATCCATCAACACGGCACGCCGGCAACGGGAAACGGGTTGAGAGGCGCAGGAGACTGGGCCGCCGGAGAAAAACTTCTGAAATAGAGGTTGACTCTGCAGGAGGAACGCGTAATATACGCCACCTCGCGACAGGACGCT
>Ga0075019_10000359_pt1 | contig 26181 bp, 31 predicted proteins | sample ColStrG_CSR_2013_FD_71473 | JGI IMG/M metagenome (GOLD analysis project Ga0075019, IMG submission 71473) | Freshwater sediment microbial communities in response to fracking from Pennsylvania, USA - Cold Stream Run_MetaG_CSR_2013 | ecosystem: Environmental > Aquatic > Freshwater > Creek >...
GTATATACATACTAAAATAGCAGTATTGAAAGGTCAATAAATAAGCAGATATAGTATTAGATAATTGGGTGTTATCTAATGTCATTGGCAATTTTGGGAGTTTAAGAGACAAAATCAGTACGATATGCAGGTAATGCGAGACAGCTAGCGGATCAATGAATTGGGGCTATTTAGCATCATCTGGATAGTGTTTGTCGTAAAGAATGATGACCGGGGAATGGCTTCTTGGTTTGCGGGGCGAGCCGTTGCCTCTATGGTGGAGCCCTCAGGGGCAGTGCAAAAGATTCTGGAGCTGTCTTGCTGGCAGCCGCTTGAGCAGTTGGAGTGCCTACGGCTAATCTTCCTCTTGAAGGGATTGTATTAGTAGCGCAAGTCCCTCGTACGGGTCTGCACCCAATACCTGACAGTATTTTACAAACTCCACTAATTCAATTTTCTTTCTGCGCTGTTCTATCTTGCCAACAATCGAATGATGGCGATTCATAATTTCGGATACTTCGCGCTGCGAATAACCACTCTTTCTCCGCTGTTCTTTCAGCCAAGTTTGTAGTTTTTCATAGTGAGGTGAATAAGGAGAGGATTTCATTGTCTCGATGATAGAGACCAGCTAGAATGGCGCGAAATTCGCGGCACAAATGATAATATATCCCATGAAAGAGATTGCGTTAAAATCTGAAATACTGGATGTCTTGAAAGATATCCGTGCTACTTCATTTACCGTGGATGAGCTTACGGAGACTTACCTGAAACATCCATCGAGCTTACACACGTCAAAAAAAGCAGCTCGACAATTTGTCTATCGCAATATGCAGCGTTTGATGAAAGTCGGCCATATGGAACGCTTAAAAGCCGATGGTGGATGGCCGCATTACGCGCTGACGCAGAAATTTCTCCGGTCATATAAATCCACCCCATCAATATCACCAGCTCCTGTTGAGGTTACTGTGCAACTGCAAATTGATCCGCTGGCCGGTCTTAAAGAAAGATTAAAAGTGCATCAGGCGGAAGTCTTGACGGCCATGGGTGAAATGGAAGAATACGAGGCTATTTGTCAGGAGATGCCGGATTTGCGGGAGATTGCACAACCGCGCTATAACGAGTCGCGCGAGCGTTGTTCACGATTACTGGGACGAGTAAAAGCACTGGAGAGCTTATTGGTAACAGAAGCAGGTTAATGATGAGTCTGCGCCAGTGGCAGTCAACCTGCATCCGTAAAGCATTAGTGAAATACAACAGTGGCCATCATCATTTCCTCTGTTTGGCGACGCCTGCCGCAGGGAAAACTCGAATGGCCTCCACACTGGCAGGACTACTGCTCCAAAAAAATAAAATTGATTTGGTGCTGTGTTTCTCTCCTTCCGTTATCGTCGCTACCGACTTTCAAAGTGCGTTGGAGCAACAAATCCAAGTGCCGATGGACGGCCGTTTAGGATCAAAAGGACAGTCGCTGACCTACCAATCCATGTTAAGCCAGGATGAAAAGTTTTGGGCACTGTTCGACAGATATCGCATATTTGCTATTTTTGATGAGATTCATCACTGTGCGGGTGACTCGCCTGAGAACGCCAATGCATGGGGTCACCAGATTATCGAGCGCATTCAGGGGCGAGCTGCGTTTACTATGGCCTTGACTGGTACACCGTGGCGTTCCGACCGTATTCCAATTTCCTTGGCAAATTACACACAAGAAGACAAAGTTCACTGCGATTTCGTGTACGGGTTGCGAGAGGCGGTCCAGGATAACGTGTGTCGCGCTCCAGTGATTACGCTCGTGGACAATGACCGCATTCATCTACAATCAGGAGGTGAGGAAAAGGTATTTACTTGCTTTGCCGAGCTGCTGAAACAATCCGATTGTTCCTATCAAGAACTCATCAGAAACGAGGCATTGATTGCCTATCTGTTAGAGCAATCTTCTAAGAAACTGCGCACATTGCGCAAGCACCATGCTGACGCCGGTGGACTGATCGTGGCCGCGTCGGTGGAACACGCCTACAAGATTGCAGATATTTTGCAACGTCGCCTTAACCAAACAGCTGTAATTGCCACCTACATGGGGGATGATCCACAAGCGACAATTGCGGAATTTAGAGCAGGCAGCGAACCCTGGATCATATCTGTCGGTATGGTGAGTGAAGGTACCAATATTCCTCGTCTGCGAGTGTGCTGTCATTTAACCCGTGTTAAAACAGAACTGCATTTTCGACAAGTGTTGGGGCGCATTTTACGTATGGATGGCATTCACACCGGTGACAGCTACCTATATGTTCCTGCCGAGCCCAGCCTGGCTGAATATGCAGGACGTGTCATTGAAGAAATTCCTGATGCCGGTACCCTTCGCCGAGATGTTATGCCTTCGGTATTGGTGGCAGATGAATTATCAAAGCCACTGGCTCAAAATGAACCGCCAAGCGTTGACGTGAATGCCTTGCATCTCAATTTCGATGAGCCTCCATCCTCATCAGTTGCCTTGCAAGATATTAATCCAATCCCACAAGGTTCATTGTTAGCGACTTACTATGAAGCCAATATCAATATGTTTGGTCGTTTCAGGCAAGAACTGCTAACGTTGCAACGGCTCTGTGCCTAAGGTATTGATCCATGACAGCTCCGACTGATGCCATTCAGGAAGTGGCGAATATGCTTTACCGTAAAGGCGACATGTGTGATTTCGGCGTTGATGAATCAAGTTTGCCAGCCATGATTGACATGGCAAGTACGCGCTACCCTAATAAAGCAATTAGGGCCGTTAAGAATTGGATGTGGTGGGATTTTGAGGTTTCAGAGGAAACTCTCACTCGCTTTCAGGAGAGTGGCGTACAGCCCGCTATTATTTTCGCACACTACTTGATTTGGGATAGTAGCAGGCGCTGGCAAGAAGGTTGGAATGTCAAAACCACAGCCTTGGTTAGGTTTGAAGAAAACTGCTTTTTTATCACGCGTAATACTGTCTATATTTTGGTGGGCAAAGGGCATCGGAAAACCGTCGATCCGCAAGTAGCTGCAAGCTTACATTTCTAAGGGATATCAATCTTTCCTGGCATCGGTAGAACGAGTAATATTAGCTACTTTTCGGACGTTGGATTTTGCCGGCTTGATACTATTTCGCTTGCCAAGCACCTTTTGGCGATAGTCCAAATATGGCATAAACCAAAATTTTCCGCTGATCCAACCTATCAGCGCGATGACTATGCCGATAGACAAAATAATTCCTACTGATTCAGCACCGAATGGGCTTAGAGTTCCGGTAATATTCAGTGGTATTAGGTTTGTCAGGGATGATAGTTTCATAAATGCCTCTGTTTTCGAAACTGTGCCGCAAAATTTTACTGTGGCATCACGACTCGACATTGGGCGCTTTCCGAAAACCAATTTCCTCTTGTGGGATTTCCATCCAAACAGGCCTATGGTCTGAATAGTAGGTTTTTTATGATGGTGTTACCCCCGATATTGGATTTTGAAGCAAGCAGTCTTTCCGATACCAGTTATCCCATAAGCGCAGGTTTGGTCGTCGGAGGACAGGTTTATTACTGGGTTATCAAACCACAATCAGATTGGATTGACTGGTCACTTGAAAGTCAGGCTATCCACGGACTTAAACGCTCCTTTCTTGAAGAGCACGGTGTTCCGGTTCATCAGGTGTACGCAGAAATAACCGAGAAACTGAATGGGTATCAGGTCATATATTCCGATGCCCCGGCGTGGGAGGGTTTATGGTTACAACGGCTGGGAGCATTCAATCTTCGCATCGCCGATATTGGCGAGTTGATCGGCAATGACCAGCGCGAAGGCTTTCCCGGCGAGCTTGCTAAGATCTTTGCAAGCAATAAATTAACGCAACATCGTGCCGATCACGATGCGCTGGCCATAGCGTTAACAGTGGAAAAATTGCTGAGGAATAAAGTCGCTTAGGATGGATCAATAACTGTACTTTTCGTTAATACGGCACGATTAGTTTCGCTAAAAAATAGCATTGCCCAGTCATCGGGTTTGTAACCTTTTTGTGTCCAGTGTATCCATCTACCTTTTGCTTGTGGTTGAAGGATACCCGTGAAGGGTCGCGCTGCTTTTCCCGTTTCAGTGTCTTGCTCGATACGCCCACTGAATAAAACTTCCTGGGCTGGCGAAGTGATAACGAGATGATCGCCTTCATCAATTACAAACAATCCTTCATAACCCGGATCACCGTCCGCTTGCAGTGCCCATACCGTTCCTTCCAGTCCCGTTTCGAACCAACCGAACAATGTGCCTTCAACTCGCATACCGACCTCAGTAGATAATCACTCAAAAAATGATAAATTCAGTAGGAATCACCTTGTTTAAACGAATAATCACATAGCGTTTTACAATGTTTTATTCCGTAATCTAAGTGCATTACCAATAACAGATACTGAGCTTAACGCCATTGCCGCACTGGCAATCATCGGACTTAACAGAATTCCGAACCAAGGATACAAAATGCCCGCCGCAATCGGTACACCTAAAAAATTATATATAAATGCGAAAAATAAATTTTGCCGAATATTTTTCATCGTGTGTTGGCTAAGCAAGCGCGCTTTGGCGATACCACGCAAATCACCTTTAACCAGTACGATGCGCGCGCTGTTCATTGCAACATCGGTTCCTGTGCCCATCGCAATACCCACATTCGCTTGTGCTAACGCCGGGGCATCATTTACCCCATCACCGGCCATCGCAACGATCCGGCCTTTTGCTTGCAGCTCTTTTAAATAATTTAATTTATCCTCAGGTAAGACATCGGCTTTGAAATCATCCAACCCCAATTGTTTGGCAACCGCCGCAGCGGTTGTTGCGTTGTCGCCAGTGAGTACAATAATTTTTATGCCCGCTGCATGTAAGGTCTCGATGGCTTCACGCGAAGTCGATTTAATCGGATCAGCAACGCTGATGATGCCCGCTAATTTCCCCTCAACGCTTAAAAACATCACGGTTTGTGCTAATTCGCGCAATTTTTTTACGTCAGCGGCGAGCAGCGTAATGTCGATTTTTTCATCTTCCATCATGCGCAGGTTTCCTAGCGATATTTTCTTATCAGCTAATAAACCGCGTACACCTTTACCCGTAACAGATTCAAATTGGTCGATGGGTTCCAGTGAAATATTTTGTGCTTTTGCATGATTAACAATGGCAACAGCTAAGGGGTGCTCGCTTAATGCATCAAGGCTGGCGGCAAATTTTAATACATCCTTCTCATCAACTCCGGCAACCGCAATAACGCTTTGAACTTTTGGTTTTCCTTCCGTCAATGTACCAGTTTTATCGACGACGAGCGTGTCCACTTTTTCCATCAACTCTAAGGCTTCTGCATCTTTAATTAAAACACCTTCAGTAGCGCCGCGACCAACGCCAACCATAATCGAAATCGGTGTTGCTAAACCTAATGCACAAGGGCACGCAATAATTAATACCGAAACCGCTGCAACCAAACCGTTAGCTAATGCAGGTGATGGACCAAAAACTGACCATATCGCAAACGCAAGTACTGCAATTCCGATCACGGCAGGCACAAACCAACCGGATACTTGATCAGCCAATTTCTGTATTGGCGCGCGTGAACGTCCTGCGTCATTCACCATTTGCACAATACGCGATAGCAAGGTATCCGCACCGACCTTATTGGCACGCAATAAGAACGTACCGGTTTGATTAACGGTACCTGCGGTAACCTTGTCCCCCAGCTTTTTTTCTACCGGAACTGGTTCACCCGTAATCATGGATTCATCAATATTGGAGTGGCCGTCAGTCACTTCACCATCCACGGGAACTTTGCCGCCGGGCTTAACACGCAGTACATCACCAACCTGCACTTGATCCAAATGAACTTCTTCTTCGCTGCCATCAGGCTTAACACGCAATGCCGTATTGGGAGCGAGTTCGAGTAAGGATTTAATCGCATCGTTGGTGCGTGAACGTGCGCGCAGCTCCAACACTTGTCCCATTAACACCAAAGTCACAATCACCGCTGCGGCTTCAAAATACAGCGGGATCATGCCGTTCATTTTAAAAGCGTCGGGCAATAGCGTGGGAAACAGCAATGCAAAAACACTGAAAATAAATGCTGCGCCGGTGCCCAGTGAAATCAAACTAAACATGTTGAGATTCCATGTTTTAAATGATGCCCAACCGCGCGAAAAAAATGGCAATCCACCCCAAACAACAACAGGTGTTGCGAGTACAGCTTGCAACCAATTAAAAATATTGAGCCCAATGCGATGATGTAGATTCAAGCCGGGGATGAATTCGCTCATGGTGATAAACAATAACGGCAAACTCAACGTAAGGCTGATCCAAAAGCGCCGCGTCATATCTTTTAATTCGCTGTCATCTGCTTGCGCGGTAGCATCCATTGGCTCAAGCGCCATGCCGCAAATGGGGCAAGTTCCAGGGCCAGACTGCTGAATTTGTGGATGCATTGGGCACGTGTACGTCGTACTTTTTGGAGTGGAATTATTGGCTGCTTTAACGACTTGTGGTTGTAAATATTGCTGAGGATTTGCGCGAAATTTCTCGATGCATTTTTGACTACAAAAATAATAAGTCACGCCAGCATTTTCAACTGATTTAGTTGGATCGGCCGCTGTTTTCATGCCGCACACGGGATCGGTATAAGGTTTGTCATCCTTAGCGCTCGCGTGCGCTACCTGAGCGCCGGGTGTTTGCATGGTTTCTTGTATAGGTAATACAGATTTCATGATATTCCTTGCCCCAGTTAAAAATAAGTTTCGATGAGCCTAAAAAAAATAATGGATTAAATATCTATTTTTGCAAGAGCGATCCGATATTGATGCTAATTACGTAGCACACAAGCCCCAGTAACCAAACAACTGCGGGCATCAATAGCAACCATTTGAAATCTGAATTTAATAAGAAGTTAGTCCAACTCATTATTGCTACGGTAAGCAAGCCAGCACAACTTAATACTGGGCCTGTTCCTCGATGCGATTGCGGCACAATATGTAGACCCATAAAAATAGTAAAGACTCCACACCCCGCTATAAATCCACCCATCACCATGAACACGTTTTGCAACCATGGCATCAACTGCGGCAGGAGAAGTTCAACCTGAACAGTATTCTGTCCTAGATAGCGTAAATCTTCCGGTAACAGCGACGGACGCGCGAACATGAAATATCCGCCCAATCCAATCAGCCAGAAACCGCATACCACAAAAATCCATTTCGAGATAAATTTTAGGGTGTGGCTCATGAACTTACTGCCCCGCAAATGCTGTATTCTCTTGTCCTAGCAACAACAACCCTTTGCTTGTTGACCATGAATAACACTCTCGGTATCGATGCCATAGCCCGCGTCGTGTATGACCAATTTGAGCTTATCGGGAGCCGTTAGCTGCTCGTCGTAATGTACGGTGGCTTCATTGTTTTTGAGTGACACAGCGACATCATTGACACCGGGAGTTGCTTTCAATGCGTGCTCAACTTTACTGGTGCAACCTTCGCAAGTCATACCGGTTACGTTCAATGTTTCAGTTTTCATAATGATGCCTCTTTTCATAGAATTAAATAACAACGACGTGATGATACGCGTCTATTTGTAGGAGCTTAGAGAACCACAGGTTTATCCGGCAATTCATTCTGGCTACCCTCAGAAGCGGGAAAATGTTGTGTTAAAAGTTGAGTCATAGCGTCAATACCCATGAGTACGCCATTTTGGTAATTCGCTTGTTTAAAATCACTTTCCATCCTGCGACATATTGTTTGCCATTCCTCCGCACCGACTTTTGCATGAATGCCCCGATCAGCCACAATTTCCACTGCGCGATCAGCGAATAACAAATAGATCAGCAAGCCGTTATTGTGTTCGGTATCCCAAGTATCCCAAATACGCAATTGCGAGAACACATCTAGGGCGCGCTCTTGCGATGACTGATGCTTGAATAAGGGTGCGCAATCCAGCGCTCCTTCCACGACAAAACGAATTTGCCCAGCATGTGCTGCCTCGCTTGTTTTTATAGATTCCTCGATGGCGGTAAGGGTCTTTTCGGTAAACACCTGTTTAACCTGCCAGTCAGTCATTGTGAGATGTTTTGCAATACGTTTAATATTCATGATTACCATCGCCCCGATGCGCCACCGCCACCAAATCCACCACCTCCGCCTCCGAAGCCGCCACTACCAAATCCACCTCGACCTCTGCCCAAGCTACCCAACAACATAGCGCCTGTCATACTGCTGCTGAGTAAGGTGAACAAGAGTGCAACTACACCTGCCATTAGCGCTATAGAAAGCGCACCTGCAAAAAACCATGCGAGAAAAGCAATGACTCCACCAGTGACTATTGCCCCTGGAAATCTACCGAGTGCGGAACGCAACACGCGGCCTATTACCAATGCAAAAATAAAAATGATCGGAAAATATTGCTGAATTCCAACGCTGCTATTGGAATTTTTTGTACTGGGTTCAGGTAAAGGTTCACCATCAATCACTTGAATAATCTGACTGACGCCAGCATTGATACCACCATAAAAATCACCTTGTTTGAAGCTCGGTGTAATTATTTCGCTGATAATACGTTTGCTGGTGGCATCATTCAGCGCGCCCTCCAAACCATAGCCAACTTCAATACGCAGGGTGCGATCATCTTTGGCGACTATTAAAATCACACCGTCATCCACTTTTTTTCGACCTAATTTCCATTTCTCCGCAACACGAATGGAAAATTGTTCAATCGCTTCTGGGTTAGTTGTGGGCACAATAAGCACCGCGAGCTGACTGCCTTTTCTCATCTCAAATGCTTGTAAAGTCTGCTCTAAGACTTGCTGCTGATCAGTGGTAAGCGTGGAGGTTTGATCAATAATGTGAGCTGTTAAAGGCGGTACGGCAACCTCCGCTTTCGCCAATGACCAACATAATGCGAGTGTAATGAATAGTACCCGTCCTCCGAAGGTAGCCATTACTTGGTTTCACTTGATGAATTGCTCGGTGCCGCATTAAAGTTGACGGTCGGTGGCTTCGCAATTTCATTCTCATTTTCTACAGCAAAGTTTGCCTTGGTTTGAAAACCAAACAACTTCGCAGTGAGGTTGGAAGGAAAGGAACGTACCGTGATGTTGTATTCCTGCACTGATTTAATGTAGCGGTTGCGCGCAACCGTAATGCGATTTTCAGTCCCTTCTAATTGCGCCTGCAAGTCACGAAAGTTAGCGTCAGATTTAAGTTGGGGATAATTCTCCGACACCACTAACAATCGTGAAAGTGAGCTGGACAAATCTTTTTGTGCAGATTGAAATTTTGCAAATGCCTCAGGATTGTTGAGCAGCTCTGGCGTAGCTTGAATACTGCCAACTTTAGCGCGGGCATTAGTCACGCCCAATAATACTGTCTGCTCCTGCGCCGCAAAACCTTTTACCGTATTCACCAAATTAGGCACCAAATCCGCTCGGCGTTGGTATTGATTTACCACCTCAGACCAACTTGCTTTAATTTGTTCGTCGTTAGATTGCAGAGCATTGTAGCCACAGCCCGAAAGGCTGGACGTGATCACTACAACTAACAATATCCATAATTTACGCATTTCCGTTCTCCAAAGAGTGGCAAAAAGTTTAGTGGCTCGATTCTCCTCGTTACAGGAAGGCTCAAGGCGTCATGCGATCCATCATCATTTGCATCATGGTTTCCATCATCTGCATGCGTTTTTCCATCATTTTATGATGTGTTGCCATATCACCTTTCATGCCGTCTTGCATTTTGCTTTTTTCGTCGCCCTTCATCGTGCTGTGATTTGACATATTGCTCATCATTGCCATGCCGCCTTGCATCGCCTTCATGTGTTCAGCCATGAGCGACTTACGCTCATCAGGTGTTTTTGCGTTCATCATCTTTTCATGCATGTCGTTCATTACTTTCATCTGGCTATCCATTTTTTCCATGGACTCCTGTGCCATAGCGTCATGCATTTTTGACTCGTTTTTTGTTGTGGCTTTAGCATCGGCTTTCGTCGCTTTGCTAGAGCTGGCGGCTGCATCAGGGTGATGAGTGCTGTGCTCATCTGATTCTATAGCCCAAGTAGCTGAACTGAGAAACATGCAAATACTTGCAGCAGCAAGTGAGCGAATAATTTTCATGATTAATTCCTGTGAGTGATCGAAAGTTTTAAGTAACTGGCTAAACGAATTTTCCAATTCTAAAATTCATGTGTTAATCAGTTGATGAGATAATTACATTGAAATATTTTTTACTTCGTAACACATTAATTACTTTTTCAGCGTTGCATTGTAAATGGCCGCCACAGTCGCACCGGCTAACCAACCCAGTACAAACACTTCAACAAACCCCATCAATGCTTCCAGCAAAGAGATATTCATACGAATGATGTGAGTGACATCCAAGCCATGAAGCAAGCTGTTAAAAAAGAGAATGGTTCCTGCTTCACCTGCTGTTGCCATAACAAATAAACAACCTAAATGCAGCAGCGCCAATGTTGTACCAACAGCGAATCCAAATCGTTTTACATCAATGCTGTTCATTATTGTTCTCCTTGTCAGATTTACTATGATCGTGTTTACCGTGTCCGCCCATCATCATTAAATGACAACCGAACATTAAAATCATAAACACAAATAGTGATACCCCTTGGCCCACACCAAATAAAGGTAAGACAAAAATCAGCAGTAACGGTAACAGACAGCCAATAAGCATTCGTAGGTGATGATTCATTTTTCTGTCCTCATTTCAAATAAGTTTCTCCACTGTCCCCAACGTGGAATAAAACCGGGGACACGGAGCCGGTAAGCGCGATATTCATCGCCAAACTCATCCAACATTTTTTGCTCTTCACTTCGCGCCAATAAAACATATGCAATGATAATGACAGGGAAAAGCACGATAGAAAAAATGGTTGGCCAATGCACAATACCTTCACCAAAAATACCGATAAAAAGACCGGTGTATTGCGGGTGTCGCACCACACTGTATAATTTATCGGTAATTAGTTTGTGTGCTTGCCGAGCTTGATGAAGTTCTCGCCAACCCTCCATAAATAAACCAATACCCGCAAACAAAATTAAATAACCAAGAATCATTGAGATCATCATGCCGGTCTCACCATAACCCAATAGCGTTGACCAGAGATTAGCGTTGAGATTCGTTTTATCGATACCAAAAAAACGAACGAGCAAATAAATAGTGAGAGGAAAGCCGTACATCTCGGCATAAAGTGCAATAACAAATGCTTGAACTACTCCCGCGCTTGCCCACTCTCGCCAAGTCTTGGGTGCGAGGTAGCGATATAGCAACCACGAGACCACCACGATGACAATCAGTGTCACGCCCCATGCGCCGGAATGTGCAATATGTTCATTCATGTTAATGCCTCCTGTAAAACTCAAAACGATTCATTGAAGCCTTCAATCAAGTAACATATTTCATGTCCTGTTGGCTCTTGGTTTGATTTGTTTTTCCAGTCCTTCATCGCATTTTTCATATGCTTTCGTAATGCACGTTGCTCGTTAAAACTTTGTTCGGTTTCTTTCAATCTTTGTTCGAGAATTTGACGAACCAAGGGGCAAGCCATTTTGCCTTTACTGGCCTCGCGAATAATTTCTTTTATATCATTCAGTGTGAAGCCTAAATTCCGCGCACTGAGGATGAACTGCAATCGTTTACGATCCTGTTCGCGATACTCTTTGTAATTATTATTCGAGTTGCGCATTGGTTTGATCAGACCAATGCGCGTGTAATAGCGAACGGTGTCAGCCGACACACTTAATTCACGCGCTAATTGTGCTACCCGCATACACACACCAAATATTTGTTGATTATTTTAATGTACGCCGACTGATGCCTGTCCTCTTGATCAAGATCAAACCGAAGAGTTAAACCTACGTTTGGGTAATGAATTGAATACACTCTAAAGCTATGTGTAGCTCACAGGTCAATGGCGCATTCTATTTTTGGCGTTGAAAATCTCATTCAATCTTATTGAGAAAAAACCGATGGAACGAAATGCTTATTGCATTGTGGATGAAGTAGCTACCTTTACTCTCATGTGGTCTGTACGTTGTGTAACACAGGGATAGATACAGAGATAAAGACACTCACTACACTAGGAAGCGGAATAGTGTTTTGGTAAAGCGCTAGACGCACTAGGAGGGATTGAGCTATGCTTATCGCATCCGGTCTTTAGTAGACCACTACCCACTGCGGATTCACGATGTCCCTAACTGGCTACAAAAAACTCATTGTCGCGTTGTTCTTGATGGTTTTCACTAGCCAATCAATAGCGGCATTGGCGATGTCTTGCCAGTTGAATAGCCAGACCAAGCCATCCTCTGAGCAAGCAATGATGGCCGGTATGGATCATTCAATGATGGACATGGATGGCTCCATGGACATGATGAATCACCATTCGATGCCTTCGAGTGGTGATCAAGCTGACTGCTGTAAGGCAATGGGACATTGTTCACTGAGCAATTGTTCGCTCATCAGTGTGACAAATACCTTCGCTGTCTCCCTTGTGGCCTCGAGTTCCACCGCAATAGATTCCTATACCAGCGTGCAGCCATTGCCGTTGATTTCTTCACTCTACCGCCCACCCATTTTCCGTTAATACAGGATAGCTACGTCCAAATTTTGGCGTTGCTGTGAGTTCTTGATATTAACGGGAGCCGTTTTGCTCCTCGTTATTTAGGGTTTTAACCAGCCTGAATGTCGCCTTGGAGCAGTTATGTTTTTACACCTCTCTTTCAATCGCTTTGCGGTTTTATGTGCTGTTTTTGCACTTTTCATCAGCGAGTTTGCCGGTGCTGCGTCGTTACCTGCGGCTGGCGGCTCAACGCAAGCATCTCCTGTTAGCAATAAAGCAATTACTCTGGATGTGTTTAAAAGCCCCACCTGTATGTGTTGTGAAAAATGGATTGCACACCTGCAAGCCCATGGGTTTCAAACCACAGTTCACCATCCGGCAGATTTAAACCAAGAGAAAGCCTCGCGCGGTATTAAGCCGAAATACCAATCCTGCCACACCGCTGTTTCAAAAGATGGCTATGTCTTTGAAGGCCATATTCCCGCCGCTGTTATTCAGCGTTTCCTGACAGAAAAGCCGAAAGATGCCATTGGCCTTGCGGTACCGGGCATGCCAATGGGCAGCCCTGGGATGGAAATGGGCGATCACATTAATCCCTACGATGTACTGCTGCTGAAAGCGGATGGCTCAAGTGCCGTCTATGCCCAAATCACCAGTATTGATCAGCAACACTAAGGAGTCTGCAATGAAAACCACCCAATTGGACTCAGCCGTCATGAATCCAACTTTCACTAACCCAGCTCAGGCAGTTTCGATACCGTTGGCCGATAAAGCCTTGTCGCGTCGCCACTTTGTGCTGGGCGCTTCGTCAGTATTGGCACTAACCGCGCTGCCATTTCCCAAGCAAGCGTGGGCTAATTCATTACCCTTAACCAACGGTGCAACCGTGCTTAGCGGCAACCATTTTGATTTACAGATTGGCTACCAAAAGGTGAACTTCACCGGCACCGAACGTATCGCCACTACCGTCAACGGCGGTTTGCCGGGGCCAACGCTGCGCTGGAAAGAAGGCGAACGTGTAACGCTGCGCGTGACTAACAACCTCAAGCATGAAAGCTCCATTCATTGGCACGGCATTGTCTTGCCTTCCACGATGGACGGTTCACCGGGGTTTGATTTTGCGGGGATTAAACCCGGTGAAACCTTTGAGTATTCGTTTGATGTGAAACAAAGCGGCACCTATTGGTATCACAGCCACTCCGGTTTTCAGGAACAAACCGGGTTGCTGGGCTCCATCATTATCGACCCCAAAGACCCAGATCCCGTGGCCTATGACCGCGAGATGATTGTGCAATTATCGGACTGGTCAGATGAAGCACCTGAAAATGTGTACGCCAAACTCAAAAAGATGAATGACTACTACAACTTCCGCGAAAGAACGGTAGGCGACATGTGGGGCGATGTGAAAACCAAGGGCATCATCAAAACGTGGAACGAGCGCAAGATGTGGAACCAGATGCGCATGAACCAAAACGATATTTCAGATGTGACGGGATATACCTACACCTATCTCATGAACGGGGTGACGCCGGATCATGGCTGGCTGGGCGTGTTTAAACCCGGTGAAAAAGTGCGCTTACGCATTATCAACGGCGCAGCCATGAGCATTTTTGATGTGCGCATTCCTGGCTTGAAAATGACTGTGGTGGCTGCCGATGGCCAAAATATTCAGCCCGTCGTGGTAGACGAATTCCGCATTGCGGTGGCCGAAACTTACGATGTGATTGTGGAACCAGAAGCTGACCGCGCTTACACCCTGTTTGCGCAAAGCATTGATCGCACCGGCTATGCGCGCGGCACTCTAACCACCAGCCCCAGCTTACACGCCGAGGTCCCCGCCATGGACGCTGTACCCGTACTTGGCCATCGCGAGATGGGTATGGATATGTCGAGCATGGACATGGGAGGTATGGATATGGGGAGCATGGATCATAGCGGCCATGATATGGCCAAAATGGATATGAAAAGTATGGACATGAAAAGCATGGATCACAGTGGCCACGATATGGCGACTATGGATATGAAAAGCATGGACATGAGTGGTATGGAGGGCATGGACATGAAAGATATGGATATGTCCGCTATGGATCACGGTAAACCGGTCGAGCTGGCCAAAGCTGGATTTGGTAGCAATTTCGATGGTGATGGAAAAATTACGCACCCTAAAAGTGAATTCGGGGCGCACGTAGACAGCCATGCAATGGCTCCCCAAAGTGGGTTGACTGACCCCGGTATCGGTTTGCGCGAGCACCAAACATTACATGGCCGCAAAGTGCTGACCTATGCCGATCTTCGGGGTCTGCATCCCACGCGCGATAAACGTGAACCCACCCGCGAAATCGAGTTGCACCTCACTGGCAATATGCGCCGTTACATGTGGTCTCTCAACGGCATTAGCTTTATGGATGCCGCTCCCCTTGAGCTGAAATACAACGAGCGAGTCCGCATCATTTTAGTCAATGACACCATGATGACGCATCCGATTCACTTACACGGCATGTGGAGTGAACTCGAAACCGGCGATCCTGACTACATTCCGCGCAAGCACACCATCATCGTGCAACCCGGTGCAAAAATCAGCTATTTACTGACCGCCGATGCCAAAGGCCACTGGGCGTATCACTGCCATTTGCTGTATCACATGCTCGGCATGATGCGCACGGTTAAGGTGGTATAGGAGATGAACATGCAAAAAACTTTCTGGAAAAAAAGCCTGATGGCGCTGTTGCTACCAGCATCCATGCTGAGTTTCAACACTTACAGCCACGAGAGCGATGACCCGGTATTAACCCGCGTCATGCTTGACCAATTGGAGTTGCGCAATAGCGATGGCTCCAATCCCACCGTGCTGGAGGGGCAAGTGTGGATCGGTAAAGACCTGAATAAGCTCTGGCTGAAAACCGATGTAGAACGGCGTGAGGGAAATACTCTGGATGCTGAGATACAAGCGCTCTACAGCCATGCAATAGCGCCGTTTTGGGATGCGCAAATTGGCGTTCGCCACGATGCGAAACCAACACCAACGCGCGACTGGGGCGTCATTGGTTTGCAGGGATTAGCGCCTTACTGGTTCGATATAGACACCGCATTATTTGTGGGTGAATCCGGTCGTATTGCTGCCCGTTTTTCAGCGGAATATGAGCTGTTATTTACCCAGCGTTTAATCCTTGCCCCCAACGTCGAAGTGAATGTGTATGGGCAAAATGATGCACAAACAGGCACCGGATCTGGTTTATCCGATGCTAAAGCGGGGCTGCGTTTGCGCTATGAAATCCGGCGCGAATTTGCTCCCTACATGGGCGTAAATTGGAACAAAAAATTCGGTAATACCGCCGAGTTTGTAAAGAACCAAGGAGAGGCCGTTAGCGATACAGAGTTGGTTGTGGGGTTGCGCGTTTGGTTTTAGGCGCACTCGATAATGTAACTCATTTTTCATCTACGTTTTTAATTCACTACAGGAAAATTATTATGAACATCACACACCGCACCATTTCTACGTTTCGCCAATTCTTGTTATCGCTGGTGGTCTTATGTTTTGCCAGTAATGCACTAGCGCACGCAGGGCTTGAAAAATCTATTCCAGCGGCTAACGCCATGGTCGATGCCGCTCCACCAGAGCTGGTACTGGAATTTGAAAATCCCGTCATGCTCATGAAGTTAACCTTGACCGACAAAATGAAAGGCACTGCGATTGATTTGAACTTCAAAGCCAGCAGCACCTTGGTAGAAACCCACAAGTTTCCCTTACCCAAACTTGAAAACGGCCATTACGTTGTGAACTGGACTGCTATGGGCAAAGACGGACACAACATGAATGGCGAGTTTGCCTTCATGGTAGGCCCGATGAAGGGAATGAAAAAAGACGATATGAAACACGATGACATGAAAGGCCATGACGGTATGAACATGGATCACGCAGGACACGACAAATAATGAGTCTTAGCCTATGGGCGCTGTTCACCCTACTGAGCAGAATTACACTCTATGCCAGTGTGGCTAGCGCCATAGGCGGACTCTTTGCCTCGGTGTTGCTGGTGCGACATCGAGAGTCCTCAGCGGCTATACGCCGCTATACCTTCTGGGGATGTGTGGCTGGAATTATTGCTGTGCTGTTTGGCTTTGGGATTCAGGTCGGTGCATTGTCCGATCAGGGACTCAAAGGCATGGTAGATACCACAATGATGGCCATTTTATGGCAAGCCTCCGTGGGTACCGCACTAGCTTTGCAGTTGAGTGGCTTTTTACTGATCGGAGTCGCTACAGGGTGGTTACTGAAAACACAAAAAACGAATAGCACTTTGGTAAAAGTGCTAACGATGTTGGGCGGACTCACTTTGCTCACATCATTTTCGCAAGTGGGGCATTTCGCAGAACAGCCACTGCTCGGTAAAGCCGCTATTTCATTACATGTACTGGCCATGTCGTTATGGATGGGGTCGCTCTATCCACTTTGGCGAGTAAGTCGCACCACTGATCTTCCCGAAATCCAACGCTCTATGGAACGCTTTGGCCAACTCGCTACCATCATTGTTGGCGTTCTGGTTGCCTGCGGCATTCTCATGGCCGCGATGCTGCTGAAAGATTTTCACACCTTATTTTTTACACCTTATGGGCGAGGCCTGCTTCTGAAATTAGCACTGGTAGGTGGTTTGTTATTACTCGCGGCCAGTAATAAATGGTTAACAGTACCACGCTTACTTCAACCCAGATTTTCAACACGATTATCGCGCGCCATAGTGATTGAGATGTGTATAGGCGCGGTTATTTTATTAATCACCGGTGTTATTACCATCATTATTGGTATTGATGCCGCCGCGTAATCTATGAGTAATAGAGAGAACACATGAGCACTGAATTACCGTCACTATTAGACGCTTACAAAAATGATAAAGAATCAGTATTCAACACTTGGTTCATCAATAATGGCGAGCGCTTAAAAGCTTTTCGCTCCATTCGTCGTGGCGTTTTCAACGTAATTCAGGATATTAAAACACAGCAATTTGGCAATGATTATAAAAACTCTTCCCTTGAATTTGTGATGAATTGTATTACCGAACAAAAACAGGTTTTTATTGGCGCAGCACATGCGTTTTACTGGAAACCAAAATTACGCATTCCTGATATTTACGAGAACGAAGACAACAAACAAGCATTTGGACAGTTTTTGGAAAACTGCATCAATACCACGCAGACAGACAAAATTATTAAAGAAATTATCTTGCTAGATCAACGCAAGATAAAAGGTCTCGGCCCTGCGGTAGCCAATATTCTGTATTTTCTTCACCCGGAAATTATTCCGCCATTTAATACCGCCATTGTTAACGGTTTTAATGAGCTATTTACTGACAAGGTGAAGCTAGGCTCATGGACAGAATACTTGCGTATGCGCGAAATTATTTTGCATCAAAACCAACAGTATAAAATCCACACATCCAAAGACCTGGGCGCCTTTGCAGGATTGTTGTTTGATGTTGGTATTAAAAAAATCAGGATTGATAATAGCCCTATGCTCACCGAAGAAGAACATAAAAAGATAAGCAGTATTCTAAAGCATCGCCATCAAGAGGTGATTAGTGAGCAAGCAGAGGAAAATTTACATACGGAAATGCAACATCACTTACTGACTATTGGCAATGCCCTTGGGTGTGATGTGATTAGCGCCGTCAATGATCGTTCACGTTGTCATGCCGGTAAAAATTTCTCATCCATCAGCTTGTCCAAGTTTCCCGATATCGGTATCGATAAGGGAACCAATAACACCATTGCGCTGATTGATATTGTGTGGTTTAAAAAAGGCACGAACATCATCACCCATGCTTTTGAAGTTGAAAAAAGCACCTCTATTTATTCAGGCATTCTGCGCTTAACCGATTTGCACCATTCATTTCCTGACAACAATGTTGCGCTTTTTTTAATTATTCCAGACCAGCGTGAAAAAGAACTTATTGTACAATTAAACCGCCCATCCATTAGAAACAATAAAACAATTATTCACTACATCTTGTTTTCTGATTTACGAAAGCATTGCGATGCGCTGTGTAAGTTTGGCGAGAGCACGGAGATATTGAAAAAAATTTCGAAACTGGCCGTGTAAGCGATACCGATATTGCGGTACAGAAAGGGGTAATGATGATGAAATTAACTCAATTGGTTTACGCTCTGACACTGACAGTCGTGCTGAGCAGTTGCAGTACATTGCCAGAATCAACGATAAATGTTGATGTTGTTTCCAGCAATTTGCGACAACACAATTTGTATTTAACCTATTTGACAGCCACTGTCGATAACAACTTATTAACGATTAACGGTGGGATTAGAACCCGAACTGCGCCCACGTATGTAGCGCCAGGTTTTATCGAAATTGAAGTGTACTCAACCGAACATGTTCTTCTTAAAACCTTGGCAACATTGTATTCGCCCAACATTTTACATTACCGGCCAAAGGCAAGACGGACAGGTTATTTTTCAGCAACGGCCACTGGTGTAGAACCACAACCGTTGTTAGTTAAAGTGTTTTATCGAAAAAAATGTAAAACTTTTACCATAGCAGTATGCAGTTATGGGGAAATAAGCAGTGGTGAAATGCAGTTTTAGGATTCTTTAAAAAATGCTGACACCAATATTCTTTACATCTCTTATGAGGATAAATTTTATGCCAATTTCATTTGTACCAACTTCAGGTATCCACGAAACTGCATTGCGGTTGCGTGGCCAGCGAGCGAGCGTCTTGGCCAATAACCTAGCCAATAGTGATACACCCAACTACAAAGCACGCGACCTCGATTTCAAAACAATATTGAATCAAGCCGATACAGAAAATCGGCTCGCCGCACAAACGACCAACGAGCACCACATCGCGACAGATGCCGTTGCCGATGAGCCGAATGAATTGTTATACCGTACACCACAACAACCCTCCATTGATGGCAACACCGTTGAGGATCAAATTGAACATGCCGAATATATGAAGAATGCGTTAGCACTTCAGGCCAGTTTTGAATTTGTGAACGACGAATACAAAGGTTTAAAAGCAGCCATTCGCGGCGACTAAAGTTGTTGCTCGATTACCTCCGAAGAGGTAATGAAAGTAAGTGCCCAATCAGTTAGAATTTGAATATGCGCCGATACCCTATCTACATAGTTTTGTTACTCAGCTTTTTACTGCCGCTTCACGTAGCAGCGAGTACGCTATTGTCCGCAAAAACCTGTCCCGCAACATCGGCGATGACTATCGATGTTTCCTCCAACAAAGCACCTCCAGATTGTTGCGATGAATCAAACAAAACAATGGATTGCCAGCAGATGCAAAGCTGTCACGGCTGTAATATTTGCCAATTATTTTCCCCCACCACAATCGCTTTTAATTTCCATTCGAAGTCAAATCTTCATTTCTCTTTGAATACACCTGTGCTTGGTTTATTCGATCCCGCCTCGGTGTGGCGCCCTCCAACGAACTCCTAATTGCTGCGATAACGTCTGTCTGACTTTGGTTAGCGGATGTAGCTTTTTCGTATCTTTCGTTTATGGAGTTTTGCTATGTCTTCCTCTTTTTTACAGCCTCGCATGCTGGGCATACTCGTATTGGGTATCGGTCTTGGTGTAACTATTAGCATTGGTGTGAAGCACTTTATGGTTCCTACTACCAAACCAACATCAACCGCTGCCGGGCAAAAAATGCCCGATGCGGCACCCAAAGTTCTCTATTGGTATGACCCCATGGAGCCTACCCAGCATTTTGATAAAGCGGGTAAATCACCCTTCATGGATATGGAGCTAGTACCCAAATACGCCGAGACTGGCGCGGCCATGAATACATTTAAAGTTGATCCTGCTCAGGTGCAAAACCTGGGTATGCGTAAAGCAAAGGTGATGCGCATGCCGTTGCACCCGCAGCATGATTTGCCGGGAACCTTGCGTTTTAATGAGCGCAACCAAGCCATTATCCAATTACGCGCTGGCGGTTTTGTCGAAAAAGCATGGCCATTAGCACCCGGTGATCATGTGACTGCTGGTCAACCTATCGCAACGTTCTACGTCCCCGAATGGCTGAATACACAAAATGAGTTGCTGGCCTCGAAAACAATCAGCAGCCCGCGTTTACTGGATACCTTGCGTACTCGACTGCGTCTATTGGGTATGCCTGATGCCTTGATTGCAAAGGCCGAAGAAACCCGTAAACCCGAAACGCGAGTCACCATCACCGCACCGATCAATGGGGTTATTGAGTCATTAGAGATCAAAACAGGCATGTCATTGGCCAGCGGCCAGACGCTCGCACGCATTACCAGTATTGATTCACTATGGCTGGATGTAGCGATTCCCGAAGCTGAAGCCTCAGGTTTACATGCGGGCGATGCCGCCATCTTCTATGCGGCGAACGCAAACTCAGCGCCTATTGCCGGAAAAATTGAATCGCTTTTGCCCGCCGTGAATGACGCAACTCGCACTATCACTGCTCGCGTTGTACTGCCCAATCCAAACGGCATCTTGAAGCCCGGTACCAGCGGTCACGTAGTCCTTAGCGGGAATCAAGTCGATACAGGCTTGCTAGTACCGACCGAGGCTGTAATCCGCACGGGCAAGCGCACACTGGTGATGGTGACTGATACCGCCAACCATTTCCGTCCAGCTATTGTTACACTAGGGCAAGAAATAGGTGACCAAACCGTCATCACTCAAGGTCTTGATGAGGGGCAGGATGTAGTGACTAGCGGCCAATTCTTGCTGGATTCAGAAGCGTCACTTATGGGAATAGAACCCGAGTCCGCCATGGAGATGCAGCCATGATCGCTCGTTTAATTCGTTGGTCAGTCAGCAATCGTTTATTGGTTCTACTCGGCGCGGTCTTGATTGCCGGTTGGGGTGTTTGGACAGTTAAAACAACACCTATTGATGCCTTGCCGGATTTATCAGATGTGCAAGTGATTGTGCGCACCAGCTTTCCTGGCCAAGCGCCGCAGTTGGTAGAAAATCAGGTGACATATCCACTCGCCAGCAAAATGTTATCGGTGCCTGGCGCGAAAACCGTTCGTGGCTACTCCATGTTTGGCGATAGCTATGTGTACATCCTGTTTGACGATGGAACGGATGTGTACTGGGCGCGCTCGCGCGTATTGGAATATTTAAGCCAAATCCAGTCGCAGTTGCCGCCCAATGCCAAGGCATCTCTGGGGCCAGATGCTACGGGCGTGGGCTGGATTTTTCAGTATGCATTGATCGATAGAACCGGAAAACACGACCTTTCACAACTGCGCGCCTTACAGGATTGGTTTATGCGCTTTGAGTTGGCACCTTTGCACAACGTGGCCGAAGTGGCAGCCATAGGCGGCATGGTTAAGCAATACCAAGTGGTGCTTGATCCAGTGAAACTTGCCAGCTTGAAACTCAGTCACCAAGACATCATTGCGGCACTCAGCCAAGCAAATCAGGAAACCGGTGGCGGCGTAATGGAGCTGGGCGAAGCTGAATTTATGGTGCGCGCCACGGGCTATCTCAAGACACTTAATGATTTTAAAGCCGTGCTCATCAAATTAGTCGATGGCGTGCCCATCACACTGGGTGATGTGGCCTTTGTACAAATCGGCCCGGAGATGCGGCGTGGTGTGACCGAGCTGGACGGCGAAGGCGAAGTTGCAGGTGGCGTGGTGATCATGCGCTCGGGTGGTAATGCCCGTGAAACCATTGCGGCAGTTAAAACAAAATTGGAGCAATTGAAAGCCAGTTTGCCACCCAGCGTTGAGGTAGTAACCACCTATGATCGCAGCCAATTAATTGACCGCGCGGTAGAAAATTTAAGCCATAAACTTCTGGAAGAGTTTTTAGTGGTGGGATTAGTGTGCGGACTTTTTCTCTGGCATCTACGCTCATCGCTAGTCGCAATTATTTCCTTGCCGTTGGGAATGTTGGTGGCGTTTATCGTGATGCATTATCAGGGAGTCAACGCCAACATAATGTCCCTCGGCGGCATTGCGATTGCGATAGGCGCTATGGTCGATGCCGCGATTGTGATGATCGAAAATGCGCACAAACATATTGAGGCTTGGGAACATCAACATCCCAACGAAAAACTGCAAGGTGAAATACGTTGGCAAGTCATCACAGAAGCGGCAGTAGAAGTTGGCCCAGCACTGTTTTTTTCGCTGCTAATTATTACGCTGTCGTTTATTCCGGTATTCACATTGGAAGCGCAAGAAGGCCGTTTATTTGGGCCACTGGCTTTCACCAAAACCTATGCGATGGCGGCAGCTGCCGGATTATCCATCACACTCATACCCGTGTTAATGGGTTACTGGATTCGCGGCAAAATTCCACAGGAAAAACACAATCCTATTAGCCGCTGGCTGATCCATATTTATCAACCGTTACTCGCCACAATGCTGCGTAAACCAAAGCTTACTCTCATTCTCGCAAGTCTAATTTTGCTTACAACAGCATGGCCAATCAGCCAATTAGGCGGAGAATTTTTACCACAACTTGATGAAGGTGATGTGCTCTATATGCCGAGTGCGCTACCGGGGCTTACGGCGCAAAACGCCAGCAAACTTTTGCAACAAACAGATCGCTTAATTAAAACTGTACCCGAAGTTGCCCGCGTTTTTGGTAAAGCTGGACGCAGCAATAGCGCGACCGATCCAGCACCGCTGGAGATGTTTGAAACTACCGTGCAATTTAAACCGCGCGATCAATGGCGTGCGGGTATGACGGTTGAAAAACTCATGGCCGAGCTAGATGCAAAAGTCAAAGTTCCTGGGCTGGCCAATATTTGGATTCCTCCAATTCGCAATCGTATCGATATGTTGGCCACCGGAATTAAAAGCCCGATAGGTGTAAAAGTCGCAGGAAATAACCTCACCGAAATAGATCAGGTTGCACAGCAAATTGCCCAAACTGCCAAAATGATTCCTGGAGTCTCTTCTGCAATTGCCGAGCAATTAAATGGCGGGCGCTATATGGATATTCAGCTGGATCGTCCTGCACTGGCACGTTATGGGTTGAGTATTACACAAGCACAATCTGTGGTGAGTAGTTTGATCGGTGGTGAAAATATCGGTGAAATTGTCGATGGCCGCGCGCGCTTTCCGATTAATGTTCGCTACCCACGCGAATGGCGCGACAGCATTGAGAAACTGCGCAACCTACCCATTATCACCTCACTGGGCAGCCAAATTACCTTAGGCACGATTGCCACAATTACGATTAACGATGGCCCAACCATGCTCAAAAGTGAAAACGCACGGCCAAGCGGCTGGGTCTATATCGATGTGCGCGGTCGTGATCTTGCATCGACAGTGGCCGCTCTTCGCGAAGCGGTATCCGCCAAGGTAAAACTTCCGCCCGGCGTAAGTCTTAACTATTCAGGTCAGTTCGAATTTATGCAGCGCGCTAATACCCGTTTGCAATGGGTAGTGCCCGCCACACTCGCGATTATTTTCGTGCTTTTGTATCTCGCGTTTAAACGCTTTGATGAGGCCGTGCTCATTATGGTTACGCTGCCGTTTGCCCTCACCGGCGGCGTGTGGTTGCTTTATTTTATGGGTTACAACTTATCGGTAGCTACCGGTGTTGGATTTATTGCACTCGCAGGAGTATCAGCAGAATTCGGCGTGATTATGTTGCTCTATCTCAAGCAAGCCTGGCAATGCCGTATTGATAGCAACACTACAAATGAAGCGGATTTGAATGCGGCTATTCAAGAAGGTGCAGCACTGCGGATTCGCCCCAAGGCAATGACGGTCGTTGTAATTGTGGCGGGATTACTGCCTATTTTTCTAGGTAGTGGTACGGGCTCAGAAGTAATGGGTCGTATTGCTGCGCCAATGATTGGAGGAATGCTCACTGCACCACTGTTATCGCTTTTTGTGTTGCCTGCGGCCTTTTATTTATTACGACGAGCCAAGTCATGATACGTTTACAAACCAGTCCTATTTCAAATAGGACTTAATGACTTGCAAGACAATGTCAAGATCCTGTTCCCGCTGTTCAAGTTTAGGTTCCTGCACGAGATGATCTTTTATATGCCCTTCAATAACAGCGGTCATCAAACCATTGACAGCTCCGCGTATCGCAGCAATCTGCTGAAGAATTGCTGAGCACTCAGTACCGCTATTCAACAATTTTTCTAACGCAGCTGTTTGTCCATGAATGCGCCTCACGCGTGCCAATAATTTTGTTTTATCTCGAATTATATGTGCCATAAGTAAGCCGTTCCAAATTCTGTAAGTGAATTATAGGTTATCACATCCATACTAGGGGGTAGTATTTTAATACTGGGGGGCAGTATACTTAACATCAAACACAACTTCATTTTTGAGAACTCTATATGCTCGATTTTGCTACATTGCTGCAACAAGGCGCCAATAACGCTTGGCTGTTCATTCCAAGCGCTATATTACTGGGCGCATTGCATGGCTTAGAACCCGGCCACTCCAAAACGATGATGGCTGCATTTATAGTGGCCATTCGCGGTACTGTTGGCCAAGCGATTATGTTAGGTGTTGCAGCAACCTTATCCCACACAGCGGTTGTCTGGGCGGTAGCAATGGGGGGAATGTATTTAGGCAGTCAGTGGGATGCAGAATCCATAGAGCCTTACTTTCAGGTAGCCTCTGCCGTTTTGATTATAGGTGTTGCGCTATGGATGATCTGGCGCACATGGCAGCAACAAAGCAGTTGCCTGCATAACCATGAGGATCATGCCCACGACCACGACCACGACCACGACCATGGTCATAGCCATACTCACGAGTCTGACATCAAACAAATTGATACCGGCCACGGGATTGTACGCATTGAAGTATTTGAAGATGGCGTACCGCCACGATTTCGTTTTTTTGAAGAAACTACAAGCAAGCAACATTGGACACCTGCAACAACATTTATTACGACTGAACGACCCGATGGTAGTCGTCATCAATTCGCTCTGGTGCAGCGCAATGGATATCTGGAATCCATTGATGAGATTCCAGAACCGCATGAGTTTATTCTGCGTTTAAGTCTTGGGCACGGTGATCATACACACGATTACGATGTCGAATTTACCGAGCACAATCATGCACATGCGATTATGGATTACGCCGGATTGGATGCAGTTGCTCCGGGCTACCAAGATCCGCATGAACTGGCGCATGCCAACGATATTCGCAACCGTTTCACCAATCGTGAAGTTACCAACGGTCAAATTTTATTATTTGGTTTGACGGGCGGCTTGATCCCTTGTCCGGCGTCTATCACCGTGTTGTTACTGTGTTTACAGCTCAAGAAAATTGCATTGGGCGCAACATTGGTGTTGTGCTTCAGTATCGGGCTTGCACTTACATTGGTTTTTTCAGGTGTGGTTGCCGCTGTGAGTATTCGTCATGCAACAAAACGCTGGTCTGGCTTCGGTGAGTTTGCCCGTAAGGCTCCGTATTTTTCGGGCGGATTGATTTTATTGGTTGGACTTTATGTGGGTTACCAAGGATTGAAAACATTGTTGTAATTCCTATCGTGAATAAACATTGTTTTTTACCATAAGAGACCTTTGCACGAACCAAACAAGTAATCGTCAACACAATGAGGTTGTGAGAAAATAGCGCATCGCATAAGAGCAATCAATCATGGCCTGGAAAAACACAAAACAAT
>Ga0075019_10000368_pt1 | contig 25883 bp, 21 predicted proteins | sample ColStrG_CSR_2013_FD_71473 | JGI IMG/M metagenome (GOLD analysis project Ga0075019, IMG submission 71473) | Freshwater sediment microbial communities in response to fracking from Pennsylvania, USA - Cold Stream Run_MetaG_CSR_2013 | ecosystem: Environmental > Aquatic > Freshwater > Creek >...
CTGCCAACCAGGCGGCCCGCTCCTCAAGCGTTGTCGGTTCGTCGCGATAAATCGCCGTCGAAGCGGCGACGATTTGGTTGTAGATCGCCAGCAATGCGGGCAGGTCGCGCGACTGAACCGGGCGAGTCTCCAAAGTCGCCCTCTCGTCGCCGAGGTTCAAAGTCATGAACACGCTGTTGGGGTCAGGCGCGTAGCCGACGAATGGGCCGGTGTCGCGAAAGCCCCGACGTCGGTAGAGCCGTCGCGCGGGGTGGAAAAAATCCCATGAGCCGGTCTCAAGACTGAGCCGCTTGAGCCCGCCCGCGCGCGCCGTCGCAACGAGATGGGCGAGCATCGCCGCGCCCTCGCCGCCGCCACGCCGCGTCTCAGCGACATGCATCGACTTCACTTCGCCGCGCCCGTCGCCCAGCCGCTTCAGCGCGCCGACGCCGACGAGGTTTTCGCCGTCGAACCCTGCGAAAAAATCGATATCAGGCTGCGCCAGGCCGCTGACGTCGAGAGCGTGGGCGCTGCACGAGCCCGTCTGAGCGCGGCAATGCCTGAGATGGGTCTCCAACAGCGCGAGAATGCGAGGGTCGGCGAGGTCGCCGCGCGCGATCTCCATCACGCCGCCGCTTGCGCCAGCGCCTGCGCGAACACGTCCTCGCTCTGCGCCCCCGACACCGCCCATTTTCCCGCGAAGATGAAGAACGGCACGCCTTCGACGCCAATCCGCCGCGCCTGCTCGATCTCGGCCTGCACTTCTTTGGCGCCCTCATCGCTGGCGAGGCGCGGCCCGATGCCGGTGAGCCCAATGTCGCTCGCCGCCGCCTCCAGCACGGCGCGGTCGCCGATGTCGCGTGCGTGCTCGAAATAATCAGCGAACAGCCGCTCCGCCATCGCGTCGCCCGCCCCAGCCTCAGTGGCGAAGCGGATCAGCCGATGGGCGGCGAGCGTATTGGGCGAGCGCTTGATCGCGGCGAAGTCGAAGGCGATCCCCACCTCGGCGCCCAGCGCTGTCAGCCTCTCCTGGACGTCGCGCAGCCGTGACGCATCGGGGAATTTGGCGGCCATGTAGGCGGCGCGGTCGCGCCCTTGGGCGGGAATCGTCGGGTCGAGCTGGTAGGGGCGCCAGCGCACCTCGACGCCGTCCGCCTTCGCCATCGCGCTCTCCAGCCGGCGCTTGCCCAGATAGCACCAGGGACACACGACGTCGCTGACGACATCGACGACAAGGGGCTGCGACATGCCAACGTCTCCAAAGCGCCGATCCCGTCGGCACGCAAATATGGGCGCAAGCCGCGCTCCCCGTCCAGACCCGGCGCCGCAAGTGTCACGAAAACGCAACGGAAATCCCGGGCGAAAAAGATGTTGGATTGGGCGGGCGAATATGGAAAGAGGGCGCGCGTTCCGGGCGAGCGTGGGTCTCGCGGCTCTTTGTGCGCCAGCGCCCCCCGCCCGGCGCGAAGACGAAAGGACGTTGGATGAATTTCCGGCTCACGCGCCTTGGCGCCCTGGCCCTCGCGACCGCGCTTGGAGCCTCCTTGGCGAGCGCGCAATCCCCCAAACCCTCGCCTTCGGCGAGCCCGGCCGCCCCTGCCGCGCCCGGCGCTCCGCCCGCGCCCGCCGCGCCGCAGCCGATCAAGCTCGACCTTATCCCGCTTCAGGCGCCGTGGACCAAGGTTTGCCAGAAGGACCCCGGCGGGGCCAAGGAGTTCTGCCGAACGATCCGCGCCTTCGGCCAGGCGATCGACCAGCCGCCGACGCTGGCGATGGCCGTCGACACGCTGACCGGCGAGGAAAAAAAGATCATCCGCATGCAATTGCCCGAGGGCCTGCTGATCCGCCCCGGCTTCCGCATCCTTTTGGAGAAGGCCGACCCGATCGACGGGCGCTATTCGATCTGCGCCAGCGGCTCGTGTTTCGCGGAAGCCGAAGTGACGGCGGCGCAGCTGGGGATTCTCAAAAAGGCGGCGCTCGCCTCGGTGGTGGTGCGCAACCAGGTCGGCGCGGAAGTGACGTTCAACGTGCCGATGCACGATTTCGCCGCCGCCCTCGACGGCCCGCCGGTCGACCCCAAGAAGATCGAGGAGCAGAACAAGGCGCTGCAGGAGCAGCTGGAAAAGAAGGGCAAAGAGCAGCGCGAGCAGATCGAGCAGCAACAGCAGCCGACGCCCGCCCCGTCCGCAACGCCTTCAGCTGCGCCCAAGCCAACGCCGACGAAATGACGGCTTAGGCCCAATTCAGATTGTTTGGTTAGCCGGCGTGGCGGGTCGTCCCTTCCCGTCGGCGGCCTGCATGCCGAAATTAGGCGCCGCGCCGCGCATTCCATGTGGCCGCGCCGAGCCCCCGGCCTTGACGCCAGCGCCCTTTCGCCGCGACGATAAGGGACCGGATTCGGACATCCCTGCGAGGCGATCATGCGGGACAACATCTCAACCCTCCTGAAACAGCGAAAGGCTGGCTATTCGCTGCCGCGCGACTTCTACGTCGACCCGGAGGTCTACCGGATCGACCTCGACCTCATCTATTACAAGCAATGGCTGTTCGCGGGCCACGATTGCGAGATGAAGCTGCCGGGCGACTACCTCACCGTGCAGGTCGGCGAATATTCGGTCATCGTCGTGCGCGGGCGCGACGGCGAGATCCGCGCCTTCCACAACACCTGCCGCCACCGCGGCTCGCGCATTTGCACGCAGGACAAAGGTTCCGCCGTGCGATTGGTCTGTCCCTATCATAGCTGGAGCTACGATCTCGACGGGCGGCTCTTGTTCGCCCGCGACATGCAAAAACCGTTCGATCCGCAGGCGCTTGGCCTCAAGCCCGTCGCGTGCGAATCGGCGGGCGGCTATGTCTGGATTTGCCTCGCGCAAAATCCCCCGGATTTCGAGACGTTTCGCAGAGTGATGACGCCGTATTTCGCGCCTCACAATCTCAAGAACGCCAAGGTCGCTTTTGAAAGCACCATCGTCGAGAAAGGCAATTGGAAGCTCGTTTGGGAGAACAACCGCGAGTGCTACCATTGCAACGCCAACCACCCCGAGCTGTGCCGCACTTTCCCCGAGGCGGCGGCGGTGTCGGGGGTGCTGGGCGCAGCGGGCGATCCCGCTATCGCGGCGCATTGGGCGCGGATGGAGGCGGCGGGGCTGCCGAGTGAGTTCCATATGTCGGACGACGGCAAATATCGGCTGATGCGCGCGCCGCTGCTGCCGCACGCGTGGAGCTACACGATGTCGGGCGAGCCGGCGTCGGCCAAGCTGCTCTCGCCTGACGTCACCGAGCCCAAGATCGGCTCGCTGCTGACCTTCAACTATCCCACGCTTTGGAATCACGTTCTGGGCGATCACGCCTGCTCGTTCCGGGTGCTGCCGATCAGTCCCACCGAAACGCAACTGACCTCGCGCTGGTTGGTCAACGCCGACGCGGTCGAGGGCGTAGATTATTCGCTGGAGGAGCTGACGCAGGTCTGGATGGCGACCAACGACGAGGATCGCCGCATCGTCGAGGAAAATCAGCGGGGGATAATGTCGCCAGCCTATGAGCCGGGGCCCTACAACGCCATCCACGAAGACGGCGTCATCCAGTTTGTTGATTGGTATGTCGGCGCGCTGGAGCGCGCGTTGGGCGGTGCGGCGCGCGCGGTTGCGTGAGAACGACGCCCGCCGCTGAGCAAGCCGGTGGGCGCGTTCACATTTTTTATTCCTATTTTCTGCGCCGTTGTTATGCGGGCGCGCCGGGCGACTTGCCTCGTCTTTATTCATGCTTTCAGGTAAACGCGCCGTAATAACCACGCGAAAAGGTTTCGTATTGCTTTTTCTCCCCGGATGTCGTTAAGCTTTCGTTAAGGTATGGCGGATGGCGGCCGCCGCTCCTGATCGATTCTGAGGGGACTTCCATGACCGTTCGTCACGGGCTGCGTTCGCGCGGGACCGCTAATGATTCTGCGCCTTTGCGTTCGCCGCGACAGGTTCTGTACGCTTTTGGCCTCGGGCTCTCCCTTTCCGTCGCTGGTCTGGCGGCGCTCGCAGCGGGCGCGCGCGGCAATTTCATTCCGCTCGACCTCGGGGCGTCCTCAGACGCTCAGGCCAACGCGCCGTCGCGCGCGGAACGATTTGATCGGACGGACCGCGGCGAAATCACCTTTGTCCGTTACAACGGCTATGCGGCGCATAATCTCCATGAATCCGACGACGAGGATTTCGGCCCGCGCCATCGACACCACCGGCGCCATGCGTCCGTCAGCGCTTCCCTCATCCGATTCGCTGGAACAAGCCCAACGGTCTCGGGCAGCCAACCTGTGTGCGTGCGCTTGTGCGACGGGTTCTTCTTCCCGCTGCCGACGGCGGCGGGCGACGTCGCCTCGCAAGGCCAGGCCTGCAACAGCCTGTGCCCCGATGCGCCTACGGAGGTTTTTTATCGCAAGGGCGACGACAAAATCGAGGATTCCGTTTCCGTCTCCGGCAAACCCTATTCGGCGCTGCCGGTGTCGCTGCGCTATCGCACGGCGTCGGACGAGACCTGCTCCTGCCACCGCAACACCATCGCCTATGCGCCGCTGAAAGACACGACGCTCAAGCACGGCGACGCCATCATGACGCCGGCGGGCTTCATGGTGTTTCGCGGCGTCGAGGGCATCGCGCATGGCGCGAAGGATTTCATCGCGCTCGCTGGCGCCGGCCTGGGGTCAGGCGCGCGCGGCGCCTTGCAGGCGATGGAGCGCGCCAGCCTCACGCCGGCGCATCCGACGCTGAAGGACTGGCTGATGTCGCAGAATGTCGGTCCCGGCTATGGACGCCAGGCGACTGCGCCCGCCTCGACTCCCGTGGCTCTGCGCGGCCCGACGATCGGGCGCGCGCCGACGGTTTCGGGCAGCGGCAAGATTCAGCTAATGACCTGGCGCGGTCGCGAGCAATAGCCGCAGCGCTTAAAAACGCGCTATGATTTCGCACGCCTTCGCGATTCGACGCGCTGGCGAGGGTCGAGTGGCATGCGTCATCGGACGATAGCGGCGGGCGCCGCGCTGGGCGCCGCACTCGGTCTCGTGCTGGGCGCCGTGCATTGGCCGATCGATCCCGGCCGTATCGGCCGCGACTTCTCCACAGGTTTGGGCGCCATCGACGCGCCGTCTCGCGCAACGCTCACTTTGCTGCCTAGGCCGACGCTGAGGGTCGTCGGCGTTCACGCCGAGGCGCCGGGTCTCAAGGTCTCCGCCGCGAGCGCCGAAGCGACGCTGCGGCTCGACCAATTGATGATGGGCGCCTTCGTGCCCCTCGGCGTCACGCTGCGTGACGCCGACGTCCGCATCGATCTCGACGCGGCCAGCGCCGCGCTCACCGGGCTCGCCCGGCCGCCGCTGACGCGGCTTCTCGTCAAGGGGGGCGAGGTCGCGCTTTCGCGGCCTTCGCAGGGCTGGGAAACCCACGCCAGCGTGGCGCAGGCGCAGTTCGACTGGAATGCGTCGCAAGGCCCGTTGCGGGCCGCCGGCTCGGGCCGCTGGCGAGGCCAGCCGCTGGAGATCTCCGCCGAGCTGGGCCTGCCGCTCGAAGCGGCGCAGGGCCGCACGAGCCCGCTGCGCGTCGCCCTCGACGCGCCGCTCGCGCAAATTCGCCTTGCGGGCGATCTCGCGCCAGGCGGCGAGGCGCAAGGCGCGCTTTTTCACGGCCAGGCCTCCGCGCTGGCGCCCTCGCTGCCGCGCTTTGCGCGCTGGATGGGACGCAGCGCGCCTGACGAACTTCCCGTCGCCGGGCTCGAAATCGAGAGCAAGCTCACCACGACCGCGAAAGGCGTGCGGTTAGCCGACGCGACGCTGACGCTGGGCGGTCAGGCGTTCGAGGGCGCGCTCGACGTTTCGCGCGAGGGCGAGGGCGTGGCGGTGTCGGGCACGCTGGCCGCCGAGGCCCTGGATCTGGCGGCGTTGCTGGGCCCGCCGCCGCCGCTGTTCGACGAGGGCGGCGAGTGGTCGAGCCGTCCCTGGCTCCCGACGCCCGTCGAGGGCGTCGCGCTGGACCTCAGAGTGTCAGCGAGCAAAGCGGTGTGGGGCGCGCGCGAGCTCGACAATGCGGCGGCGGCGATCTCGCAAAAGACGGGACGGCTCAGCGTCAAGCTGCTGGAGGCGGGCTTCGCCCATGGCGCCTTGAGCGGCGAACTCTTGGTCGAGGCGGGCGACAGCGTGTGCCGCACGCGGCTCGCCGCATCGCTGGAGAACGCCGATCTCGGCGCCATCCTCGCCGCCTTCGGGGCCCGCGCCCTCACCGGCGAAGGCTCGCTGAAACTCAACCTGCGCGCGCGCGGCCGCTCGCCCAGCGAGATCGTCGGGAGCGCCGATGGCGAGGCGATTCTCGATATTTCCGACGGCTCGTTGGCGAGCCTCAATTTCGAGGAGGCGTTGCGGCGCGGGCGGCGCCGGCTGATCGACGTCGCGCGCGACATGAACGCAGGGGCGACGCGCTTCGGCGCCGCGCATGGTCGCGTCGAGATCAGCGCGGGCGAAGCGCGCTTCGTCGATTCGGCGACCCAAGCGGCGGGCGTGTCGCTGGCGGTGACGGGGGCGATCGACATCGCCGGGCGCGCGTGGCGGGCGCATGTGGCGGCGCGCGAGAGCGCCGACGACGGGCTGCCGACGCCGGACGGGGCGAGGCTCGATTTCGCGCTGTTTGGCCCGTGGAGCGGCCCGGTGCTGACGCCGCTGCTCCCTCCGGCGGATTGACCGCTTCGGCGGCGCCGCTAAAGCTTGGGGCGTGATCGGAGTGCCTCAATGAAAGCGCCGCGAAAATATTTCGAACCGCTGGCCATTGGCGCCCCCGCGCCGTTCCGCGATCTGCCGTTGCGGCTGGAGCGGATGATCCATTTCGTGCCGCCGCATAATGAGAAGGTGCGCGCCAAAGTTGGCGAGTTGGCGGGACAGGTGGATGTGATCCTCGGGAATCTCGAAGACGCGATTCCGGTGGAATCGAAGGAGGCTGCGCGCGAGGGGTTCATCGCGATGGCCAAGGCCAACGCCTTCGGCCAGACGGGACTGTGGGTGCGCATCAACGCGCTGAACTCGCCGTGGATTCTCGACGACCTCACACGCATCGTGTCGGAGATCGGCGACAAGCTTGATGTCGTGATGGTCCCCAAGGTCGAGGGGCCGTGGGACATTGCGTTCATCGACCAATATCTGGCGCTTTTGGAGGCGCGGCATAAGGTCGCCAAGCCCATCCTCGTCCACGCCATTCTGGAGACGGCGCAGGGCGTTAACAATGTCGCAGCCATTGCGGCGGCCTCGCCGCGCATGCAGGGCATGAGCCTGGGCCCCGCCGATCTTGCGGCCTCGCGCGCGATGAAGACGACGCGGGTCGGCGGCGGCCATCCCGATTATCGCGTGCTGGCGGACGGCGCGGGCGAGGGACGCGGCTCCGCGCAACAAGACCCCTGGCATTACACGATCGCGCGCATGGTCGACGCCTGCGCCGCCAATGGCATCAAGCCTTTCTATGGCCCGTTCGGCGATTTCTCGGACCTTGAGGCGTGCGAGTCGCAATTCCGCAACGCCTTCCTTTTGGGCTGCGCGGGCGCGTGGACGCTGCATCCCAGCCAGATCGCCATCGCCAAAAAAGTGTTCTCGCCCGACCCGGCGGAGGTCGCGTTCGCGCGGCGAATACTGGAGGCGATGCCGGACGGCTCCGGCGCGGTGATGATCGATGGCAAGATGCAGGACGACGCCACATGGAAACAGGCGCGCGTCATCGTCGATCTGGCGCGGCAGGTGGCGGCGCGGGACGGGGCCTTTGCGGCAATCTACGGATTCTAAAGGTCTGCGGTCCCAATTGACACGGGCGCGCGCCTTGCCCTATCCGGGCGCCGAAGCGTCAGGGTCCATGCAGTCTCGTTCCGCCAAATTCGCCATCGGGCAGGTCGTCAAACACCGCATCTATCCGTTTCGCGGCGTGATCTATGACGTCGATCCAGTCTTCGCCAACACCGAGGAATGGTATCTCGCCATACCTGCGGAACTGCGCCCGTCGCGAGACCAGCCGTTCTATCATTTGTTCGCCGAGAACGCGCAAACCCAATATGTCGCCTATGTCTCCGAGCAGAACCTGTTGGCCGACGAATCCGGACAGCCGGTGAAACACCCGCAGGTCGAGGAATTGTTCGAACCGAAAGATCGCGGCTTCTATCGCCGCAGGGTCGACAGCGCGAATTGACGTCAATGCGTCGGGGCGATCTCCGGCAAGAATAGACTTTCGCAACTGGTCTTAACGACGCCGCAACGGTAGGCGACGATAATGAGCGGGAGATGCGTTGAACGGTCCCGCTGATTGCGGCGACACATCTGGGGCGGCTGTCGCCTGGAGGAAACTGCAAATGGCCATCACCCGTCAGGTCATCACCGCCCTCAATCGCGACGGCTCCGACATGCTCGGCGCCAAAAACGTCGCCATCAAGATCGTCGACGAGAGCATCGTATCGGGCTCGCTGCTCACGGTGGAGAGCAACCATTTCTGCGTCCTAAAATCGCGCGGCGCGGTGCTCAACGTCTACGAGACCGGGCAATATGCGCTGACCACGCCCGACAAGCCGATCGTCGGCTCCATCGTGCAAGGCTTTTTCGGCGGAACCTCGCCGTGGGTCTATGAGGTCATCTACATCAACCGCTCCAAGCTGCTGGTCTCCAGTCGCGGCATCGCGACCTCGTCGGAGATGGCGGAAGTGTCCTATCAGGTGGATTATTACATCCACGTCGACACCCGCGAGGCGGCGCTAGATCTGGTCACGCACCTGCCGTTCGTGGGACAGGCCATCGACGTGCAGGAGATCGCCGACTACGCCGGCCCCGCCATCGAGCAGGCGATCAACCAGATCGTGCAGGTGACGAAGCTGGAGAACATCAACGCCCATATCAGCGAATTGCGCGAGGCGGTGAAGGCGCATCTCACCGATTTTCTGCGCGTCTACGGCGTCACGCTCAACGACCTCAAGGTGCTGGTGCTGCCGCGCGACGAGCGCATGCGCGAGTTGATCTCGTTGCAGGCTCTCGGCCTCACGCCGATTGAAGCGGTGCGTTATTATCTGGCGCTCAAGATGGCGGAGAAGGGTCTGGTTTCGGCGCCCAACGCCGCTGTCGGCGCGCCGTTCTATATCGGCGGACAGGGGCCGGTAGGCGTCTACGACCTCGGCAAGACGGCGGACATCAAATGACGGGCGCGTTTGACGACGTCGATGCGCTGACCAAGGTCGCCGTCAATCTGTTCTATGGCTGGGGTTACAATTTCTACCGCGCCGAGAACCATCTGCGCGCCGACGATCTGATGGTGCGCGCCAAGGTCGGCGCGCTTCTGGGCCGCTCGCGGGCTTCCGTCGAACAGGCCGAGAGCGCGTGGCGGCGCGAGCGCATCGCCGCGCCGACGCGCGAGAAGCCCTTGCCCGACCCCGCCGCGCTGGAAGGCGCGCGCAAGCTGGAGGCGCTGTCGCGTGACATCGGCGCGCTGGAGGGGCAGATTCGCACGCAGCCGGTCCCCGAGGCCGACCGCATGACCAACCGCTACCGACGCGAGAAAGAGACGTTGCAACAGCTTTGCGATTTCGACACGACGCTGGTTGGTCGCGCGGAGGTCCTGCGCGGGCTGGTTGAGGACGCGACGCCGCAGGTTTTGCTGGAGCGGGCGGGCGAAATCGAGGGCGGCTTGCTGAGCCTGACGCGGGGTTTGCGCGAGCGTCAGGCGTGGTTGCTGGGCTGAGCCCACCACAGTAGGGTGGGCTTCAGCCCACCTCCTGACACCGCGCACGCTCCGCGCATCGGCGAGGCTGCTGTCTGCACGCGTTCAACTAAAGGGGTGGGCTGAAGCCCACCCTACTCGGCCGAGCCCCACGCGGGATTGCACGAACGTCAGGTCTGGCCGTTGGGCCAAGCCACAGCCAGACGCTCATTCCCGCCAGCGGGGTCAGCCAGCCGGCGAAGGCGTCGCAGGAATAGAACGTTTTGAAATGCGCGTAGCCGTTGAGCGCGACCCAGCCCGCCAGAAACACGCGAAAGAACATCGCGCCCGATGTCACCGCCGCCATCAGCAGCATGCAGGCGCGATGCGCGCGCACGTCCCCGCGCTGGATAGCGAACACGCCTCCCCCCAGCAGCGCCAACCAAAGGACCGCCTGCGTCGTGAACCCCGCCGCCGTCCAGCGCGTGATCGGACTTTCCAGCGCGACGGGAACGGCGGTGAGCGCCGCCACAATCACATCAGCCGCCGTCAGTCTCGCGACCCAGCGATGCCAGCGCGTGCCGGACACGGCTATCGCCAGCGGCACGAGCAGCAGCGCCAACCCGCCCATCACCATGTGGACCGGAAAAACCAGCGGCAAAGCCTCAACTTTGATCAGCAGCATGTCGGGGAAATCGGAGCTGTCCCAAGCGCCGCTCAGCGCCCTGACGACGGTGATAAGCGCAAGCCATCCCGCCGTGAGCGCGATTGCAGCTTTCGCAATCCGCCAAAACGCCATATTCGCGGGGTGAATTGTCCGCATCGGGAGGTCGTCATGTTGAAGTGGCAGCACAGCAAAGCTCTTGTGGGGGCGCTCGCGTTGATCGTGGCCGCGTTCGCGGGCCAAAATACGGCGCAGGCGGCGGAAACGAAATGGAATCATTTCGGCCGCTGGACCGTCGACGATCCCACCGACAAGTTCTCGGCCAACGGCAAACTCTATCGCGTCGTCGACATCGCGCCCTGCGGCAAGGATTTCTGCGGCGTCAGCGTCGACAACGGGACCTGCGGCGCGACGCTGTTCCGCTTCCTCAGCACGCACGGCAAGGACGACACGCTGGAGGGCCATGGCAAGTGGGGGGCGGAGATGAAGAAGCTGTTCGTCTATGTAGGAGGCGACGCCCCTACGATGAATGTCTCTATGGGCGACCCCCGCTACGACCCGGAATCGCGCTCGGGCAGCGTGCCGACCTTCACCGCCGATTATCACCGGATCGGCGACGCTCAGTGCAAGGCGGACGCGCCGGGCGCTTGACGATGACGCTCCGCCCGCGCCCTATGGCGGCGGGTCGGGGGGCGGATCATGTGGGCGTTAATGAGCGCGCGGCGATTTGCGCCGTTGTTCTGGTGCCAGTTTCTTTCGGCGTTCAACGACAATTACGTGCGCCAGATGTTGGCGCTGATGATCCTGTTTCGCTTCGGCGGGCAGGATGCGGGCGCCAAGATCCAACTGGCCGTCGCCCTGTTCGTGCTGCCCGCGATCCCGCTCTCGCCCATCGGCGGCGAGATCGCCGATGCGCATGACAAGGCGGCCATCGCGCGGCGCATCAAATTCGGCGAGATGTTTGTTCAAGCGATCGCAGCGGCGGGGGTGCTGACGGGGTCGCTGGCGCTGCTCTATGTCGCGTTGTTCGGCCTGGGCGTGATCGCGGCTTTATTTGGTCCCATCAAATATGGCCTGCTGCCCGATCATCTGGCCAAAGACGAACTCGTCGCCGGCAATGCCTTGGTGGAAGGCGCGACCTTTCTGGCGATCATCCTGGGCCTCGTCGTCGGCGGCGCGGCGGCTGCGCGTTCAGGGGGGTCCGTCGCTGTGCAACTGGGCGTCGTCGCCATCGCCTGTTATCTAACCTCGCGCTGGATACCGCCGACGCAGATCGGCGCCCCCGGCCTGCGCGTCAATTGGAACCCGTGGACGGCCACGCGCGACGTTTTGCGCGAGCTTCGCGCCGACAGGCGGCTGTGGGTCGGCTGCGTGGCGGTGAGCTGGTTCTGGACCGTGGGCGCGCTGACGCTCTCGCTCGTGCCGGTCATCGTCAAAGCGCGCATCGGCGGCGGCGTCGAAGTGGAGACGGCGGTGAACCTGATCTTCGCCATCGGCGTCGCGGGCGGCTCGCTGGCGGCGGCGCAGGCCGCGCATGGCGCCATCAACCTCAAGCTCTCGCCGCTCTGGTTGGTCGTGATGGGCGCCGTCGGGCTGGCGCTGGGCCTGGCGCTGCACGCTTTGCCTGACGCTCGACAGGAGATCGGGCTCACCACGTTCTTCACGAGCCTGTCAGGCCTGGGGCTGGCGCTGGGTCTGCTGATCTATTCGGCGGCGGCGGGTTTGTTCGTGGTGCCGATCTTCGCCGCCGTTCAGGCGTGGTCGCCCATCGCGCGGCGCGCGCGGGTAATCGGCGCCAACAATACGCTGAACTCGCTGTTCATGGTCGCGGGCACGCTTGGCGCCGGGGTCGTGTTGAAGGCGACGGGCGCGGACGAGGCCAGCATTCTGGCCGGCCTCGGCGCGCTCAATCTGCTGGCGGCGGCTTATTTCGCGCGAACCTTGCCGCGCGCCTGATCTCACATCATGGAGGTCAACGTCGGCGCCTCGGCGCGGCTGCGGTGGGCGTCGCTGGGGCGGAAGCTGCGGTCGATGGCGAGCGCGCCCTCGGCGACGACGCGGCGCGCGCGTTCGGCTTCCAAATCCGCGACCAGATGCGTCTCCTTGTCCTGGAGATGTTTGATGGCGGCGCCAGTCTCGGCCTGATAGGCTGCGAAGCGCCGCTCGAAATCGGCAAGCGTCGAGGAGAGCTTGGCGCTCTCGGCGGCCTTGTCGCGCAGCGAGGCGATCAGCGGCTTGACCCGGCGCAGCAGCGATTGATGCAGGTTGCGCGAGTTCAGGAGATCGGCGCGAAGATGATCGCGAACGGATTCGGCGGTTTCGGCGCGCGCATGTGTCTGGCTGAGCTTGATGCGCAGCTCAGAGAGCTGGCCCTCAAGCTCGCTCCCCTGACGGCGCAGCAGATTGGTCTCGCTCTGCGAGGCGGTCAGCAGACGCTGCAACGCCTCGTCTCGGCCGCCCGCCTGCGCCAAATCCTCCTTCAACCGGCTGATGATCTCGTTGGCGCGCTCGGAATCCTGCGTCCACACCGAGCGGGCGATGGAGAATTTGTCGGTGAGTTCGCGAAGCTGCGCTTCCAGCGCGGCGATGCGGCTTTCCGAACTGGCTAGCGCCACCCGCTCTTCGTCGAGCCGCGCCAGCGCATTGGCGGCCTCGTGGCGCGCCTCGTCGAGCGCGCGCGCGGACGCCCGCGCCGATTGCTCGGCGATCTCGCAGCGCTCGTGCAATTGCCCGATCTCGTTGATCTTCTGCGCGATATAAGCGTTGGCGGAAGCCAGTTCGACATTGGCCGCGTCATGCTCGCGGCGCAATTGCGCCTCCTCGGCGCGGCGGCGCTCGATTTCATTGCGCGCATCGTCGAAAGCGGCGTTGAGCGAGGTCTGGTCGGCCTCCATTTCGCTGATGCGCGCATTGGCCTGGCCGAGCGCGTTGTCGAGACGGCGAACTTCGGGGCGCAGCCGCTCCACCTCGGAGACGGTGCGGTGATAGTCGGAGGTCGTCGAAGCCAGCCGCTCGGACACGGCTTCGCGCGCGTCGCGCTCGAATTTGGCGGTGCGCTCGGCTTTGGCGAGTTGCGAGCGCGCCTCGCCCAGGTCGTCGAGCGCGTGATAGGCGCGGTCAAACGCGGCGTGCAACTCGTTCTGCAAGGTCGACAACATCGAGGCTTTGGCGAGGATGGTGTCATGTTCGCGGCGGATGTCGGCGCTATCGCGCGCCACGGCCAGAAGGCTCTCGTCCATCATCGGGGCGGAGGGGGCCAGCGCGGGCGGATCAATCAACAGCGGAGAATGATCTCTCACGTCGTGGCGCTGGGTCACGAAGAAAATCGTATTCTTGAAGACTTTGACGGCGTCATTAGTCAGGCTCATCTCCTAATCCTCCGGCCCCCGCCGCTGTTACTCGAAATCGTGCGTGAGTAGAGATATTATGGACAGTCCCCGCACTCCACACCTTAGTATATTTTTGGTAAACAGGGGAGCAATATGGTTAATACAGTGCGTTAATAACGCGTATATTCGCACGCCTTTTGGTCGGCGCGATGCGTTATTTCGCGCAAGAAATAGGGCGGCTTAAGCGACCGCGCTTACCGCGACCGCGCGCGGTCCTGGCGGGGTCTTGGGGATCGTCACCAGCACCACAGTGCCCTCGCCGAAGCGGCTGGAAATATTGAGAGAACCGCCATGCAGTTCGGCGTAGGAGCGCGCAATGGCGAGGCCGAGCCCCGAGCCCTTCATGCCGTTGGCCATCGCCTGGCTCGCCTGCTCGAACGGCTGGCCGAGCCGCGCCAAGTCAAGGTCGGCGATGCCGGGGCCATCGTCTTCGACATAAAAATAGACGTGATCGCGGAAAGTCTGCGCGCCGATGGAGACCGACCCGCCGCGCGGCGCAAATTTGACGGCGTTGCGCGCCAATGTGGTCAGCACCCGCGTCACCGCGCCCCGGTCAGCCTGCAGCGCTGAGCCCGCCTCGACCTCGACGCTGACGAGGACGCCCTTGTCGCGCGCGACCGCAGCCACGTCTTCGACCGCCGCCTCCACGGCCTCTGCGGTGGCGAATTTCTGGTAGCGCAACTGAATGCGCCCGCTCTCCAGATTGGACATCGCCAGCACGTCGTCGAACACCTTGAGCAGCGATTGGCCGCTGACGAGAATGTCGCCCGCGTAGCCCGCATATTTGGGCGCCAGCGGCCCCAGCGTCTGGCTTCGCATGATGTCGGAGAAGCCGATGATGGCGTTGAGCGGCGTGCGCAATTCGTGGCTCATATTGGCCAAAAACTCCGCCTTGGCGCGGTTGGCCATTTCCGCCTTGGCCTTTTCCTCCAGATAGCCCTTGGCGAGTTCGGCCATTTGCTGGGCCTGCGCCTCCAAGGAGCGCCGGCTCTGGTTGAGCTGCGCCACCGTCTGCAACAACAGGCGCTCGGACTTCTGCAATTCCTCTTCGTGCTGTTTGATCGCGGTGATGTCGGCGCCGATAGAGACGAAGCCGCCGTCGCGCGTGCGCCGTTCGTTGACCTGCAACCAACGCCCGTCGGCAAGGCGCGCCTGATAGGTGCGCGCGGGCGCCTCGCCCTGCGGCGCCGCGATTTCATTGGCCACGCTCGGCGTCGCGCCCAGACGCGCCAGTTCGGAATAATCGGCCCCGGCCCGCGCCGCCTCGGCGGGCAGCCGGTGCAGGTGCTGATATTTGCTGTTGCACATGACCAGCCGGTTGTGGGAATCCCACAATACGAAGGCTTCCGAGATCGCCTCAATGGCGTCGCGCAATCGCTGGTCGGCGGTGGCGGAAATCTCCGCCTCGCGCATGCGGTCGGTGACGTCGACGGCGATGCCGACCAGCTTGCGCTGGCGGGTGGCGGAATCCTCGACGACTTCGGCGCGGCAATCGACCCAGATCCATTGGCCGTTCGCCTGTCGCAGGCGGCGGCGGAACGCGACGGAGCCGAGCGGACCGTTGCGCGCGACCTCGGCGACCTCGTCGAGCGCGCCATCCTGGGGATGCAGCAGGCGGGCGAAATCCGCGCGGCGCAGAACCGCCGTGGCGCGCGGCGCGCCGATCAGATCGAACATTGAGGTCGAGCAGATGATGCGGTCCTGCGCGAGGTCCCAGCTCCAAAGGCCGCAGCGACCGTGGCGCAGCGCCATATCGAGATTTGCGCGCCGCGCCGCCGCGCGCGCGGCAGTCGCGCGCATGCGGCGCGCGTCAAGATGAAACGCCGCCGCGCAACCCGACAGCACCAGCACCACGGCGGCGAGCAGGCCCGCCAGCGCGCGCGCGTCGGCGCGCCATTCGGCGAGCATTTCGCGCTCGCTGACGATCAGCGCGACCTGTCCGTGCGCAAGCGCGCGCACTGCGGCGTAGGCGGGAGCGCGGCCCGGCGGCTCGATGCGAATGGCGCCAGCCTTGTCGGCGAAGAAGGAGAGCAAGGGGTCGCCGCCCAGCGCGTCGGCGAGGCTGGCGGGGCCATGGGCGCCGGTCGGCCAGATCGCCCGCACCGCGCCGTCGTCATCGGCGATGACGGCGATGCCGGCCTCAAGCGAACCATGGACGAGCGCGTGCTCCAGCCGCGCCTGCGGGTCGGCGAGCGGGTCGGCGTCGAGGCGGCGGGCGAGTTCGCCGGCGCGCAGGTCAATCAGGCGGGCGGCGATGTCGAGCGCGGCCAGGCGCGAGCGCTCCAGCCGCCAGGCGCCCAGCGCGACGACGATCAGCAGGATGGCGACGGAGGCCAGCGGCCCCGCATGCGTCATCGCCCGTCTTGCGCGCGCCCGCATCCTGATCCAACGACCCTCCGAACGCCGCGAGGCGCTGAATTCTCGGGGGGAGTCGAAGGCAAACGACTCCCCAGCTGCCGCGCTAACGCGCGTCATGCACAACCCCCAACCAAGATGAAGATTTCGGCGCTACTCAAACGCGGAACCGAATCACTTGGATAAGAATCCTTGGGCGATTCTTTGTCCAGCAAATTGTGGCGGGGCCGCCGTAATTTCCTTTACGTCAGTGCCCGCGCGCGCCCTTGAGGCTGCGGGTGACGATGTCGCGCACGTCCGCCGACAGGGTTGGGCGCTCGCCGATGCGCGAAAGCGCCCTGAAAGCCGCCTCGCGCCGCGTGGGCTCCAGCGATTGCCAGGAGCGCATGGCGGTCAGCAACCTCGCGGCGATTTGCGGGTTGGTGGCGTCGAGTTGCAGCACGACGTCGGCGAGCAGGTCGTAACCGGCGCCGTCGGCGCGGTTGAACTGCGTTGGATTGGCCGCAAAGCCGCCGATCAGCGCGCGCGTCCGGTTGGGGTTGGTCAACGAGAACGCGGCATGACGCATCAGGCCGCGCACGCGCTCGAGCGTGCCCGGTTCGCCAATCATGGCCTGCAGCGCCAGCCATTTGTCGAGGATGAGCGGCTCGGACGCGTAGGCTCGCGCAAAACCCTCCAAAGCCGTTTCGCGATCCGCCCCCGGCACGGTGGCGAGCGCGGCCAGCGCGCCGAATTTTTCCGTCATGTTCTGCGATTGCTCATATTGCGCCTTGGCCGGAGCGGCGCCGACGGCCGCCGTCAGCATGTTGAGCGCGCCGTTGCGCAGGGCCCGTCGCCCGGCGCTGGCGGCGTCGGGGCTGAACGGGCCGTTATTGGCCATCGCGGCGTGCAACCGAGCCAGCGCTTCCGCGTGGGCCTTGGCGAGCGCGCCCCGCAGCCTCTCGCGCGCGGTGCGGATCGCGTCGGGATCTACGTCCTTGGCGATCTCGCGCGCGACGTCGGCTTCGCCGGGCAGAGTGAGCGCCAGCGCAGCGAAGGCGGGGTCGATGTGGCCGGCTTCGGCGTCGGCGATCACGGCGCCATAGGCGTTGACGAAAGCGGCGGGAACGTCGGGCGTGGCCGCCTTCAACCAATCCATCGCCAGCGTCTGCAACGCCTGCCAGCGGTTGAAAGGATCGCTGTCGCGCTGCAGCAGCAACAGCCGGTCGGCGTCGGTCAGATCGTCCTCGACGTTCACCGGCGCCGAGAATCCGCGCAGCGCCGAAAGCGCGGGCCGGCGGGCGACATTGGTGAAGGTGATCGTGCGGCTCGTCGCTTCCAGCGCGAATACGCCGGCGGAAAGTTCGTGCGGCGTCGCGTCGGCGCATGCGAGCGGCAGGTCGCCCGAGGGGCCCACGAGGCCGAGGCGCACGGGGATGGTCGCGGGCAGCTTGTCAGGCTGACCGGGCGTCGGCGCAAGGGTCTGCGAGAGCGTGACGCGGAAGGTTTTGGTTGTCTCGTCGTGGGCGGTCTCGATTCTGAGGCGCGGCGTGCCGGCCTGCGTGTACCAGCGCTTGAAGATGCCGAGGTCGCGGCCTGACACATCAGCAAAGCAGGCCAGAAATTCTTCGATGGTCGCCGCCGTGCCGTCGCAGCGCTCGAAATAGAGGTCCATGCCTTTTCGAAAAGCTTCGGCGCCGATCAGCGCTTTCAGCATACGGATCACTTCGGCGCCCTTCTGATAGACGGTCGCCGTGTAAAAATTGTTGATCTCGTGATAGACCTCGGGCCGAACATTATGCGCCAGCGGCCCGGCGTCTTCGGGGAATTGCGCGGCGCGCAACATGCGCACGTCGGCGATGCGCTTGACTGGCGCCGAGCGTTGGTCGGCGGAGAAATCCTGATCGCGGAAAACCGTCAGGCCCTCTTTCAGACAAAGCTGGAACCAGTCGCGGCAGGTGATGCGGTTGCCGGTCCAGTTGTGGAAATATTCATGCGCGATGACGCCTTCGATGCCCATGTAATCGTCGTCGGTGGCGATCTCCGGCGAGGCCAGCACATATTTGTCGTTGAAGACGTTGAGGCCCTTGTTCTCCATCGCGCCCATATTGAAATCGGAGACGGCGACGATATTGAACACGTCCAGATCGTACTCGCGGCCATACACCTTCTCGTCCCACGCTATCGAGCGCTTGAGCGCGTCCATCGCATAAGCTGCGCGGGTTTCGCGGCCGGGCTCGGTGTAGACGCCGAGTTCCACGCGACGGCCCGAACTGGTGACGAAATGGTCCCTGAGGACCGCCAGATCGCCCGCGACCAATGCGAACAGATAACAGGGCTTTTTGAACGGGTCTTCCCAGACGGCGAAATGGCGGCCGGCGCCCGCCTCGCCGCTCTCGACGAGATTGCCGTTGGCGAGCAGCACCGGCGCTTCGGCGCGGTCGGCTTCAAGGCGCACTTTATAGGTGCTCAGCACGTCGGGGCGGTCGAGGAAATAGGTGATGCGCCGAAACCCCTCGGCCTCGCATTGCGTGCAATAGGCGGAGCCGGAGCGGTAGAGGCCCATCAGCTTGGTGTTGGCCGCCGGGGCGAGGCGGGTCTCGATCCTGAGTTTGAAGGGGCGGCGCGGCGGGCGCGGCAGCGTCAGCGAGTCGGAGGCGGCGACGTAATCGGCGGGGGCGAGGTCGGCGCCGTCGAGGGCGAGCGCAACCAGCGTCAATTCGTCGCCATCGAGCCGCAGCGGCGTGTCGGATTGGCCGCGCGGGTTGGGGCGCAGCGACAGAGTAGCGACGACGCGGGTAGCTTCGCGGGCAAGGGAGATGTCGAGATCGACGGCGTCGATGAGAAAATCGGGGACGCGGTATTCCGCCAAGCGGACGGGCTGTCCGGCCGGATTGCGCATAGGGAGGCCTCCTGCCGGGCGGTCCCGGCGTTGACCTCACGAGCTAACGGTCAGGCCGCGTTCGAGCAAGGCCCCCCGAAGCGCGGGCGAAACCGGGGCGCCGGACGTGAAGATCGCCAAAGCCGGCCTGGAGGCCGCCGCTCCGGTCGTGGGACCCAGCAAAGCGTCGACCCGGCGGGCGATAGCGGGCGCCGGATCGACCCATTCGACAGGCCACGGCGCCAAAGCCGTCAGCCGCTCGCGCAGTAGCGGGAAATGCGTGCAAGCCAGAACGATCTGATCGGTGCGCCGCCCCGCCCGCTCGGTAAAGGCGGGGGCGATTTCCTCGGCGATATCCTTGTTTGCCACGGCCTCGCCGCGCAAGGCGGCTTCGGCGAGCGAAGCCAGCCGTCGCGCGCCCACCAACGTCACCTCGCAATCGCCGGCGAACTCGTGGATGAGGCCGCGCGTGTAATCGCGCGCGACCGTGCCGGGGGTGGCCAGAACGGAGATCCGTTTGGAGCGCGAGGCGAGCGCGGCGGGCTTGATCGCCGGAACCGTGCCGACGAACGGCGCCCGATAAGCTTCGCGCAAAGGGGCGAGCACGAGGGTCGAGGCGGTGTTGCAGGCGACGACGACGAGGCAGGGCCGGAAGCGGGCGATCAAATCGCCCATCAGCGCGACGACGCGGGCGACCAACGCCTCTTCCTCCAGCGCGCCATAGGGGAAAAAGGCGTCGTCGGCGACGTAGATCAGCTCGGCGTCGGGGCGCAGGGCGGCGACGGGTCCGTAAACGGTCAGCCCGCCAAGGCCGGAATCGAAAATGAGGATGCGCGGCGAGGTCATGCCGCTTGCCTGGGCACATGTGGAAATTTTCTCGACGCCGTGCGCGCCCCCTCCCCCTTGAGGGGGGAGGGCTGGGGTGGGGGTGAAAACCACGGCGCTTTCAGGATGTGGCTCCCCCTTCCCTAACCCTCCCCACAAGGGGGGAGAGGACGCCCCGCGCCTCCCGCAAGCAGCCGATTCCCTAACGCAAAATTCTTCTCACCGCATTTCCGGCAACGCCTCGGCCCGCGCCAGATTGCCGAACCTCGTAAACTCCGCCTCGAAGGCCAACTCCACCATGCCGGTCGGGCCGTGGCGCTGCTTGCCGAGGATGATTTCCGCGCGGCCGTGCGCGCGCTCCATCTCGGTCATCCAGGTCACGTGCTCCTCCGAGCCGGGGCGAGGCTCCTTATTCTTCAGGTAATATTCCTCGCGATAGACGAAGATCACCACGTCGGCGTCTTGTTCGATGGAGCCGGATTCGCGCAAATCCGAAAGCTGCGGGCGCTTGTCGTCGCGCTGCTCGACCTGACGCGAGAGCTGCGAAAGGCCGAGGATCGGCACGTTCAGCTCTTTGGCCAGCGCCTTCAGGCCCGTTGTGATCTCGGTCAGTTCCTGCACGCGATTGTCGCTCTTGTTCTTGGAGCCCGACAACAGTTGCAGGTAATCCACCACTAGAAGGTCGAGCCCGCGCTGGCGCTTCAACCGGCGCGCGCGGGCGACAAGCTGCGCAATCGACAGGCCGCCGGTCTGATCGATGTAGAACGGGATGCGCTGCATATCCATCATCGCCTGAGAGACGCGATGGAAATCCTCCTCGGTGATGTCGCCGCGCCTGATCTTGTAGGACGGCACTTGGCTTTGCTCGGCGATGATGCGGGTAGCGAGCTGTTCGGCCGACATTTCCAGGCTGAAGAAGCCCACGACCCCGCCGTCCACCGTCTGCGTCTGCCCATTGGCGCCGACTTCGCCGCGCCAGGCTTTGGCGATGTTGAAGGCGACATTGGTGGCGAAGGCGGTCTTGCCCATGCCGGGGCGGCCCGCGATGATGATCAAATCCGACGCCTGCAAACCGCCCATCTTGTGGTCGAGATCGGTCATGCCGGTGGCGACGCCGCTGAGATGCCCGTCGCGCTCATAGGCGCGCGCGGCCATGTCGACGGCGGCCTTGAGCGCATCCGAAAACGTCTGGAAACCACCGCCGTAGCGGTCGCCCTCGGCGATGGAATAGAGCCGCTTCTCGGCCTCCTCGATCTGCTCGCGCGGGCTGGCGTCGACCGGCGAGTCGAAGGCGACGTTGACGACGTCCTCGCCGATCTTGATGAGTTCGCGGCGCACCGCGAGGTCGCGGATCGAGCGCCCGTAATCATGGGCGTTGATGATGGTGGTCGCCTCCAGCGCGAGGCGCGCAAGATATTGCTGCACGCTGAGGCCCTGGCCCAGATCATGCTCGCCCAGAAAGGTCTTGAGCGTGATCGGCGAGGCGAGTTTGCCCATGCGGATCAGCGATCCCGCCAGCTCGTAGATGCGGCGGTGAATCTCCTCGACAAAATGTTCGGGCTTGAGGAAGTCCGAGACGCGGTCATAAGCGTCGTTGTTGATGAGAATGGCGCCCAGCAGCGCCTGCTCGGCCTCGACATTGGCAGGCGGCGTGCGCGGCGGCGCGGTCTTGGGGAAGGGATCGAGAGTGTCCATAGGATCAGGGTTCGGTCTCGTTGAGAATCAACGCCGGAAAGACGCGCAAGGGGCTACAGGAACACCGGGCGGCGGACCGCGCTCGGCGTGCCGACTTTGTGTCACAAAACCGGAGGGCTGACCAGCGGGAGGCGACTTTTCCCCGCTATTCGGGAGATAGAAATTTTTTTCTTTTCGTCCCGCTTGACAGGGGGCGGCGCGCGAACCCGACTGATTCGGGGCGGTCGGCGCCTTGGGGCCGCTGGGCCGCTACGGCCCCGAGCAACCGTCATTGCGAGCGAAGCGAAGCCATCCAGCCCCGCCGTGAGCCGGCGCATTGTTTGTTCCGCCGCTGCGAGCGCAGCTTCTCCCAATCACGCGACGGCTGGATGGCTTCGCTTCGCTCGCTATGACGGAGATGGCGGTTCTTCCAATCAAACCGCAACCTGCTTCTACTTCTTCTTGCGCGCCTCTCTGAACGCCTTCGCCCAACCGGGCTTCTCAGCCTGAACTCCCCGCGCCACCGCCAGCGCGTCGGCGCTGACGTCGCGCGTCACCACCGACCCCGCCGCGACAATCGCCCCGTCGCCGATCTTTACCGGCGCCACCAGCGCCGAGTTGGAGCCGATGAACGCCCCCGCGCCAATGTCGGTTTTGAACTTGCCGAACCCATCGTAGTTGCAGGTGATCGTCCCCGCCCCGACATTGGCCCCCGCGCCGACCCGCGCGTCGCCGATATAAGACAGATGGTTGACCTTGGCCCCGGCTTCGATCCGCGCCCCCTTGATCTCGACGAAATTGCCGACCCGAGCCTTGGCCTCGATCTCGGCCCCCGGCCGCAGCCGCGCATAAGGGCCAATCGACGCGCCGCTCGCCACGCGCGCCCCTTCCAAATGCGAAAAGGCGTGAATGACTACGCCGTCCTCGACGCGAACGCCGCGCCCGAACACGCAATGCGGCTCGACGATCACGTCGCGCCCCAGCACAGTGTCCCAGCAAAGAAACACTGTCTCCGGGGCGATCAGCGTCGCCCCCGCTCGCATCGCCGTCTCGCGCAGGCGCGCTTGCAAAGCCGCCTCGGCGCGGCTCAATTGCACGCGGTCGTTGACGCCCATCACCTCGGCCTCCACCGCAAGGGTCGCAATCGCCGACAGCCCGCGCCGCCCGGCGATCTCCACCACGTCGGTCAGATAGAACTCGCGCGCCGCGTTGTCGTCCTTCACTTCATCGAGCAGGCTCAGCGCCTGCGCCCCCGCCAGCGCCACCGTGCCCGCATTGCAGCGGCGGATCGCACGCTCGGCTGGCGACGCGTCCTTCTGCTCGCGGATGCCGACCAGCGCGCCGCTCTGCTCGATCAAGCGCCCGTAGCCGGTGGGATCGGCAGGCTCGAAGCCCAAAGCCGAGACGGCGACCTTGCCGCCCAGCCCCGCGCGCAAGGCGCGCAAGGTCTCGCCGGTCAGCAACGGCGTGTCGGCGTAATGCACAATCACGTCGTCCGCTCCGCGCGCCAAAGCCGCCCGCGCCGCCAGCACCGCATGCGCGGTGCCGCGCCGCTCGGCCTGCACGAAAATCTCGGCGTCCGCGAACAATCCGCGCGCGGCGGCGGCCAGCGTCTCGCCGCCGGCTCCCGGCCCGACGACGACAGCGATGCGCGCGCAGCCCGCCTCGAGCAGCGCCGCCAGCGCGTGCGCCAGCATGGAACGCCCCGCGACCTCGTGCAGCGGCTTGGGCAGGCTCGATTTCATGCGTGTGCCTTCGCCCGCCGCCAGCAGCACGCCCAGACTTGCCCTCTCGAGTCTTGCGCTCATTCCTGTCTCCCTCGAAATCCCCAGCCGTCGAACAGCGGGAACAGCGCCAGACCGCCGACGAAGCCGCCGATATGGGCGATCCACGCCACCGGCTGGTCGCTGAGCCCCAGCCTCTGCGCTCCGGCGCCGAACAGTACATTGGTCGCCAGCCATACGCCGACGAAGATCAACGCCCTCTTGTCGGTAAACACTTCGTAAAGGCTCGCCGCCCGCTCCGGCGCCCTGCGGCGCGGGGCCCCTCCCAGAGGCTCGCCGGGCTGGAACATGAAGCGCGCTGCGCCCGCCATGAAGCCCGACGCCGCCGCCGAAGCCCCGATGATCGGCGTGAAATCCATCGGCGCCGCCGCCCAGTGCAGCAAGGCTCCGCAAGCCGAAGTCGCCAGAAAGAACCCGAAATAACGCAGCGTCCCGAAACGACGCGCGAGGGGCGGCCCGAACGCCGTCAGCCACACGCAGTTCAGCCCCACATGCGTCCACGAGCCGTGCAGGAAAGCGTAAGAGAAGAAGGTCCACGGCTTCAGCCCCGGATGCTGCGCCGTCGTAAATTGCCAGACGGCCCGCATCTGCGGGTTGGATACGCTTTGGGCCAGCAGAGCGGCCAGACGGCCGGGCCACAAAGTCAGCGTCTCGCGGCCGGGGATGAAGCCGAAATCCAGCACCGCCGCCGTCTGCATCGCGGGCGTGGCGAACTCAAGGGCGGCGTGAACGAGCAACAGCGCCGCGACAAGCGCCGCCGCCGCAAAGGGTAGAGAGAGCACCGGCTCGCGCGGGGGCCGCCCGCTCGAGGAGAAATCCAGCATGTCGCCTCACGTCGCGCGCCAAAGGCCGAGCGGATAGCAGGCGGGGGGCGATTTTGCGAGGGAGAGAAGAACGAGGGGAGGGAAGAACGAGGGGAGAGCTGGAGCGAACTCTCCCCCCGTTTCTCTGATCGGACCCGGCGGACCCAGGACCTTGCGACGCTTCGACGGGAGCGAACACCGTGTGGCGTCTTCTTACCGGAAGCGATCAGCGGCTGGAGCAAACCGTGATCGTCGTTTCCGATTTCGTAAGGAGACCTTGCCACCGGCTCACCTCCCGCGCAACGCAAGCCTTTCGGTATTGTTAATTTCGCACGGCATCTTGGCGGCGGCACGGCGCCTGCGGGTAACCACGCGAAAAGCCACGTCCGTCTGACGCCCTGCTCCATTTCGGAACAAGCGTTACGCGAACGCAAGACAGGATGTCTGAGTTGAAGCTCGCCGCCAGTCAGCAATTGTTCGCCTATTGGGACGCCCTGCGCGGCGTGCGCGGCGCCCCCGAGCGCAACGACATCGAACCCGGCGCCCTGCGCGGCGTCATCGCCGACACCTTCATCCTCGAATTTCGTCAGGCCGAGGAGTTTCCATTGCGGGTGGTCGGCGGGCGCACCAACGCGCTGTTCAGCCGGGAATTGCGCGGCGCGCCGTTCCTCAGCCTTTGGGACGCCGCTTCGCGCCCGGAAATCGCGCGCGTCATTGAAAGCGCCGCCGACGGCGCCCAGCCGTTCCTGGTGGGCGCGCGCGGCGGCCCCGCCGGCGCGGCGGCAGTCGATTTCGAAACACTAGTCCTTCCGCTGCGGCACCATGGCGCAACGCACGCGCGCGTGCTGGGCTCGCTGACGCCCGCCGCCGGGGCGGCCTGGTTTGGGCTGCTGCCGCTTCGCCCGCTCGGACTCACCTCGCTGCGGGCGCTGGCGCGCGACCCTGAGATCGCCTTCGGGCTTGCGGGAGATTTGCAGCGGCCGCCGGCCCGGCGTGCGCATCTCTTTGTCTACTCCTCTGCGAAGTCGCAGCGCCCTGCCTGACGTCGGGACCGACGCGCCGCAAAAAAATTGTCGGAAAAAGCGCGCTATTGACGCGGCGTTTAGCATGACGGGCGCAAGCTGGCGTTAAGGACCCCATCTATACTTTGTTTGCGAAGCGGCGGCGTTGCGCAAAGGTCGCGTCGGCCCGCCTTCGCTCTGGAGAATGAACTGTGAGCGCGCTCGCAAACTGGATCGACGACCACCCCCTTGCGGACGAGCGACGACGCTTTGGTCGCGTCAAGGTTTGTCTGCCGGGCCGTTTCATGCGCGCCAACCGGCAGGAATTCGACTGCATGACCTCGGATATGTCGCCGGGCGGGGTCGATCTCACCACGGACGAACCGGTAGAGATGGGCGAGCGCATTGTCGCTTATATCGAGCAGATCGGACGCCTCGAAGGGGTCGTCGTGCGCGAACTCGACGACGGATTCGCCATTTCGATGAAATTGCCCGCGCCCAAGCGCGAGCGCCTCGCCGACCAGCTCACCTGGTTGGCCAACCGCCACGATCTCGGTCTGCCCGAGGATCGCCGCCACGAGCGCATCCGCCCTCGCCACGTCCGCACGACCCTCATCCTGCCGCGCGGCCGCGAGGTGCTGGCGACCATCATCGACATTTCGCAATCGGGCGTCGCGTTGGCGCTTTCGCGCCCGGTGAGCCCTTCAGTCGGCACGCCGGTGACGGTCGGGACTACGCTCGGCCGGATCGTGCGCGTCCTCAACGATGGCGTTGCGGTCGAGTTCTCTCGCATCTTCCCGGACGGAGAGTTTAGCGCCGAAGTGGAATTGTGAGGATTTGTTAGGTCTGTGCGGCGAGTCCGCCGCTTT
>Ga0075019_10000369_pt1 | contig 25870 bp, 23 predicted proteins | sample ColStrG_CSR_2013_FD_71473 | JGI IMG/M metagenome (GOLD analysis project Ga0075019, IMG submission 71473) | Freshwater sediment microbial communities in response to fracking from Pennsylvania, USA - Cold Stream Run_MetaG_CSR_2013 | ecosystem: Environmental > Aquatic > Freshwater > Creek >...
GCCGTGGCGCGCGCGCGCCACGGCGGATCGTGCGCCCGCACCGGGCACCTTGCGCGCGTCTTTGCTTGCCTTGCTCGCCCTGGTGGTGGTGTTGCTGCTGACCGGCGCGGGGCTGTGGTGGCAAAGCCGCAATCTGGAAGCGCTGACCCAGGCGCGCTTCAACCAGGGCGCTGACCGAACGCGCGCCGAAATCGTTCGCCGGCTCAATCTGGCGTCGTATGGCCTGAAGGGTGCGCGTGGACTGTACGCCGCCCAGCCCGAGGTCGGTCGCCTGGCGTTTCGCGCCTTCGTGCAGTCGCGCGACCTGGCGACCGAATTCCCGGGCGTGCGCGGTTTTGGTTTTATCGAGCACGTGCAACGCAAGGACCTGCCGGCCTTCCTTGCCCGAACGCGCGCCGACCATGCGCCCGACTTTGCCGTGCAGACCAGCGGCTCGGCGCCTGATTTGTTCATCGTGAAATACGTGGAGCCCGAAGCGGCAAACGCGGCGGCACTGGGACTCGACGAAGGCGTGGGCCTGGACCGGCGCCAGGGGATGGAGTACGCCATGAACACCGGCGAGTCGACCCTGATGGGGCCGATCACGCTGTACCGTGACGGCAAGAGCCTGCCCGGATTCCTGTATTTGCTGCCGATCTACCGCCAGGGCAGCACGGCGCACGATGTGGCGACGCGGCAAAAAGACCTGGTGGGCATTTTGTACGCGCCCATTGTTTCAGCGGAAATGCTGGGGTCGGTTGCGCAAATCAGCGACGGCTTGCTGGACTTTGCACTGTTTGACGGCGACCAGCCCGATCGCGCGCGCCTGATTTACGACGCCGATGGCGCTGTGTCGCTCAACCAGGCGAACCCCGGACAGGCGGACGAGGGCAAGCGGCGCTATGTGGACCAGCAAGTCTTTACCGTAGGCAGCCACGTTCTGACACTGCGCATTTCGGGCAGCCCGGCGTTTGATGCGACGCACGACGTCTCCAGCATCTATATCTTGGGCGCGGGCGGGACTTTGCTGAGTGTGTTGATGGCTACCGCGGTCTGGTTGCTGGCCGCCGGACGCCAGCGCGCGCAGGCGCTGGCCCGGCACATGACCAGCGAGCTCAACCGCATGGCGCAGGTGGTGCAGCACACGGACAACGCCGTGACCATCATGGACAGCGAGATGCGCATCCAGTGGGTCAACCGCGGCTTTACCCAGATCACCGGCTACACGCTGGACGAGGCCAAAGGGCGCAGGCCGGGTGATTTGCTGACCTCCGGGCGCAGCGATCCAGCGGCCGTGGCGACGCTCATCGAGGGCGCCAAAAACGGCCTGCCGTGCCGCGTCGAGCTGATCAACCGCGCCAAGGACGGAACCGAATACTGGGCCGACACCGAGGTACAGCCGCAGCGCGGCGCGCAGGGCCAGCTCTTGGGATTTATGGAAATCGGCACCGACATCAGCGAGCGCAAGCGCGCGCAACAGCGCCTGGAAGCGGCGCTGCGCGAATCGCGCGCCCTGCTGAACACCGTGGAGGTGCACGCCATCGTGTCCACCACCGACCCTTCGGGATGCATTCTGGACGTGAACGACGCGTTTTGCCGCATCAGCGGGTACAGCCGCGAAGAGCTGATTGGCCACAACCACCGCCTGGTCAATTCCGGTCGGCACGACCAGGCCTTCTGGGAGGATTTCTGGGCCACCATCTGCAGCGGTCAACCCTGGCGCGGTGAAATATGCAACCTGGCCAAGGACGGCACGCCGTATTGGGTGGACAGCATGATCGCGCCATTTGTTGGCGAAAACGGCGTCATCGAAAAATACGTCTCGATTCGTACCGACATCACCGCGCGGCACCAGACCCTGGAGCGCTTGCGCCGCAGCGAGGCGACGTTTGCCGCAGCCTTTCAGCACGCCGCCAGCGGCATTGCCTTTGTCTCTGCCCGTGGCCAATGGCTGCAGGCCAACCCGGCGCTGTGCGACTACCTGGGTTACGACGAAGCGAGCTTGCAGGAACTGACTTTGTCGGACGTCAGTCCGCCCGACGAATGGGACATAGACCGGCAGCAAATGCAAAGGCTGCTGGACGGGGAAATGCCGGTATACCAGCGCGCCAAGCGCTACCTGCACAGCGACGGCCACGTGCTGTGGGGCCTGGCCAGCGTGTCGGCGGTGCGCGCCGAGGACGCCAGCGTGCAGTTCCTGATCGTGCAGATCGTCGACATCACCGCGCGCAAACGCGCCGAGGAAGCGCTCAGCGTGAGCAACGCGCTGCTGGAGGAGTCGCAGCAAGTCGCGCGGGTTGGCGGCTGGGAACTCGACCTGCGCGATAAAAGCCTGTACTGGACCCGCGAGACCTACCGTATCCACGATACCTCGCCCGATGAATACACGCCGCAGATCGACACCGCCGCGGCGTTTTTTCTGCCGGATTCGCGCGAACGCCTGTTTCTTGCCACGCGCAAGGCAGTCAAGGACGGCGAGCCCTTTGATCTGGAACTCGACCTGCAAACGGCATCGGGTCGCCAGATCACGGTGCGCACGACGGCGACGGCAACGCGCGAGAACGCGAGGACGCTGCGCCTGAGCGGCATTGTGCAGGACGTGACCGAGGCGCGGCAGTACGAGCGCTCGCTGCGCGAAGCGCGCGAAAAAGCCGAACAGGCGACGCAGAGCAAGGGCCAGTTCCTGGCCAATATGAGCCACGAAATCCGCACGCCCATGAACGCGATTCTGGGGATGCTCAAGTTGCTGCACAACACCGAGCTGAGCAACCGGCAGCGCGATTACACCGAGAAAACCGAGGGCGCGGCGCGCTCGCTGCTGGGCCTGATCAACGACATCCTGGACTACTCCAAAGTCGAAGCCGGCAAGATGACGCTGGACCCGCAAGCGTTTCGCGTGGACCAGCTCATGCGCAACCTGGCGGTCATACTGTCGAGCAATGTCGGACCCAAGGCGGTGCAGGTCCTGTTTGATATCGACGCGGCGCTGCCGCCGGTGTTGCTGGGCGACGCCATGCGCTTGCAGCAGATCCTGATTAATCTGGGCGGCAACGCCGTCAAATTCACCTTGCAAGGCGAAGTCGTGGTCGCGGTGCGCTGCGAGTCGCAGGACGCGCACAGCGCGCGCGTGACCTTTGCCGTGCGCGACTCGGGCATCGGCATCGCGCCGGAAAACCAGGCGCGCATTTTCACCGGCTTCTCCCAGGCCGAAGCGTCCACCACGCGCAAGTTCGGCGGGACTGGCCTGGGCCTGGCGATCAGCCGGCGCTTTGTCGAAATGATGGGTGGCACGCTGGCTCTGGAAAGCACCTTGGGACAGGGCAGCACCTTTTATTTCACGCTCGATTTGCCCCTGGTCGATCCCGTACCCCCCGAGTTGCAGGACGCGCCGCGCCCCACGGTGAAGGCGCAGCGCGTTTTGGTCATTGACGGCAACGCGGTGGCACGCGCGCTGCACGCGCGCTTTGTGCAGTCCTGGGGCTGGCCTGTGGACGCCGTGGAAAACGCGGAAGTCGCACTGGAACTGGTCCAGGCACGGACGCAAGCCGGCGAATTTCCATTTGACGTGGTGTACGTGGACTGGCGTTTGTCCGGCATGGACGGCTGGGCCTGTGCCGCGCAATTGCGCCAGCGCTGCAGCGCGCTGGGCGCGCCACAACCGGTCATCGTCATGGTCTCGGCCAATGGTCGGGAAACGCTGGAGCAGCGCACGCGCCAGGAGCAGGAGTTGCTCAACGGCTTTCTGGTGAAGCCGGTGACAGCGTCCATGCTGCTGGACGCGGCACTCGAAGCCAGCAGCTCACCCGCGCGGCTGCGCCAGTCGGTGCGTCCCAGCAAGGTCGGTCAGCGGCGCCTGGTTGGCATGCAGTTGCTGGTCGTCGAAGACAACCTCATCAACCAACAGGTCGCCGAGGAGTTGCTCATGGCGGAGGGCGCGCGCGTTTCGCTGGCAGCCAACGGCCAGCTCGGCGTCGACGCGATCGCATCCGCTGAAGCCAGCGGCCGCCAGTTCGACGCGGTGCTGATGGATATCCAGATGCCGGTGCTAGACGGCATCGCGGCGACGCGCCAGGTGCGCGAAAAACTGCATTTGACGCAGCTGCCCATTATCGCCATGACGGCCAATGCCCAGGCCTCCGACCAGGAAGAGTGCCTCGCGGCCGGAATGAACGACCACGTGGGCAAGCCGTTCGATCTGAATCACCTGGTCAATACGCTGCTGCGCTGCAGCGGCTACACCCCTTACACACCGGCCGAGCAGCCAGGCGCGGCGCTCGCTTCGACCGACGCGGCGCCTGAGGTTCCCGCTGCGCCAGACTCCGTGGACGTTCGTGGCGCCTTGGCGCGCATGGGCGGACTGCAAAGCCTGTATGCCCGGGCGCTGCGGGACTTTATGCGGGAGCTTCCCGGGCAGCTCGACGCCATCGTCGAGCTGCAAAGCGGCGACCTGGCGCAGATGGCGCTGCTGGCGCATACGCTCAAGGGAACGTCGGCGCTGCTGGGCGCCATGGCTTTGTCGCGCCAGGCCAGCGCCCTGGAGCAACGGGTCAAGGGTGGCCGCAAGCCGCTGCCGCAGGAGCTGGAGCAGGGCGTGACGGCCTTGCTCGACGAAGCCGCGCGCAGCGGCGCCGCGCTGCAAACAGTGCTCGCCAGCCTGCCGCCTGGCGAGGCGACGCCGCCGCGGCCTGCGGGAAATGCCTTGGCGCCCGGGCAGCGCGAAGCGGCGCAGCAGGCCTTGCAACGCCTTTTGCCGCAGCTTGCTGCCAGTGACCTGGGCGCGCTTGCGCAGTTCGCGCAAGACCGGGACGTGCTCGCGCTGTTCCCGGAAGAATTGATGGCTGGGCTGGAGGGCGCATTGCAGTCGCTGGATTTGGCCCATGGTTTACAGCTGGGTCAGCGTATGCAAGACTGGCTGGCCGCTGGCGCCTGAGCGCATAGGCCACCGGGCTTCGGGCCGTTCACGGCATACTGGTCGCACGGCGGGCTAATTCCCGGGCTCGCCTTTCCTGGAAACTTTTGCACCATGACCCAAGGAAATCACCTGACTGAGCACACGCACTGGACCAGCACCGACGTCATGCGGCCCACGCAATGCACCGTCGGCTACCTCGAGGTCGAGTACAAAATGCGCGAGTTGCGCGCACGTGCGCACAAACCCGAGGCGTTGAAAAAGTATCTGCTGGGCCATCCCTTGCCGGCGGTGCGCGGCCCCGATCAGCGTTTGTACCTGACCGACCACCACCATATGGGCCTGGCGTTGTTGCGCCTGTGCGAAGAGTGGGACGACAGCGCGCAAGCCGCCGCCGACAACCCCTATCGTTCCTGTTGCTTTCTGGTGGTGCACGATTGGTCGGCGCGCGCCGGCTTGTCGATGCCGGGCTTTTATGCGCTGTTGCAGTCGCACCAGCTCAGCCATCCCCGGGACGCCCAGGGCAAGCCCGTCGATCGCCTGCCGCGCAGCCTGTACGAACTGGCCGACGACGCGTACCGCAGCCTGGCCGGTCTGGCGCGCAAGGCCGGCGCCTACAACAAGGTCGACGTTCCGTTCACCGAGTTTCTCTGGGCCGATTTTTTGCGCGACAAGGTCGCAGCCCATGGCATTTGCGAAGCGCATATCGACCAGGCCATCTTGCAAACCTTGAAAATCGCGCACAGCCAAAGTGCGGCGGCGCTGCCAGGCTGGATAGGCGCCCGGGACGCTTCCGCCCTGCCGTCGCTGGAGCAGATACGCGCACGCCTGGAACAGCGTCACGGGGCCGACGACGCGGCGCCCGATCTGCCGCCGGTGACGGGCGCGCCTGCTGCCCACGGACACGCTGGCGTGGAAAGGACGGCAACGTGAAAAACGCCCATGCCATCCCCGCCAGCGATACCGTCCCCGCGGCGCTGGGAGTCGACACCATACCTTCGGTGCTGGGGCCAGATACGGTGCCCGCGGCGCTGAGAAGCAGCAGCGCGCACGCGCCCATGCAGCGCAAGGACGCACCCGGTCGCTGGCGCACGCGGCTTATCTGGCTCGCACTGCTGATAGCCGTCCTGTACCTGCTGCAACACGGACTGGCGCACAGCGGCAGCTAGGGCGAGGGCGAGGGCGAGGGCGCTTCGGCCGCCGGGTTTTGCGGCGACCTTGACGACGCAAATGTGTTAATGAGTGTGTTTGTGAATGTGGCATAGCTTCGTAAAGTCGATTGCTTTAACCCTATGCCCGCTGTCACTATGGCACTCCTCAACGTAATCAGTGTCAGCTCCGTCATCAACGAGTACGGTCTTGACCTCCCTGACATCCTGAGTGCCACGCTGCTGCGCAATGCGCGTCTGCAATTGCGCTCCATGTTTTTGTTTTCCGGCGGAAACATCATGCAGGTTCTGGAAGGCGCGCACGAGGCGGTCAACAAGGGCATGCAGGAGATTGCGCGCGACGGCCACTTCGTAGAACTGCTGGAGCTCAATCGGGTCACGGTGGACGAGCCGCGCTTGCAGACCAATAGCCTGGGCGCCGGTCGCCTCAGCGCGTCGGTCTTGGAGCGCCTGCCTGCGGATCTGGTGTTTTTTCCCTTGGGTGCCAGCGCGGTCGAACAGCGCGTTCGGCCGGGGGTTGCGTGCAACCTCCTGGCCCAATTTGCGCGCGATTACAGCTGAAACAGCGCCCGGTGTGTTCCCATGCAGTCGCGAAGCCGAAGATGTGCGAATAAGTGTATTTGACGCCAACCCTATCGCGCAGATACTCACAGCATGAAGTACCAACAAGAAGACTTCAAGAAAATCGTTGGCCAGCAAGTAAAGCTTTTGCGTCTGCAGTCCGGCCTGACGCAGGATGTTCTGTCGGAACGCTGCGGTATTTACAGGACCTATCTGTCCCGCATCGAAGCCGGTACGGCCAATCCGACGCTCTTGGTTCTCATTGCCCTCGCGTCCACGCTGGACGTGGATATCTGCGATTTTTTTCGAACCACCCGCTAGCGTAGCGCGCGCACCCTTACGCCGTGCGCCTGCGCGTACGGGACTAATGGCCAGCAGGTGTCTGCCAGCCTAGAAACACGACATTGCCACGATACTCTCTTGGCAAGACGGCCTGAAGACGAGATACTCCCGCTATGGCGCGCGCAGTATCAAAGTCAATACTTGGCAAAACCGTCAGGGGTTTGCGGCTAAAGGCCGGCTTTACCCAGGCAGAGTTATCCCAGCGCGCGGGTATTTTTCGTACGCACCTGGCGCGTATCGAGGGTGGCAGCGCAAACCCCACACTCACCGCCATCGTCGCCATTGCCCGCGGTTTGAACGTCGACCCGGAAAAACTGTTCGACCATTGCCAGGCGCCCGACTCCGGCACGCCCTGACACCAGTGCCGGCGGCGCGTGCACGCGCCGCTTGCCGCCATTCAAGTCCGGATTCAAAATACCCCCCGATGTAATCCTGGGCCTGACCCGGGGCGTGTATCGGGAGGCCTGATTTGGACCGTATCAAAGCCGTGGAAGCGCATCTGCTGTGGTGCGCGCAATGGCAGACAAAAATGGGCGGCGGCACGCAGCCCGACCTGGAATGGTTGCAAAATCCGGCGCATTCGGAGCTCGAACGCTGGCTGCTGGAAATGCCCTGCAGTGTGCAGCGTGCGCGTCCCGAGTACCGGGTGCTGCGCGAAGAACTGCGCCGCTTTCGATTGCTCGTGTGCCTGCAGGCCATGCAGGCAAGCGGCGGGGACGGCGCGCAGCATCTCTTGCAGGAACGCGCGCTGCAGCGCGCCTCGGCGTGCGTCCTGTTTGCCATAGCCAAATTTTTCAGGGGCCAGGGAAAGACTGCGTGACGTGAGGCTATCTGACAGCTAAGTCTTGGCCGTCAGATTGAACGGTTTCCAATCCAACCAAAAAGGAATGCTGCCGTGAAAAATGCTGACCTTCACCCTGTCGCCGTCGATTCTTTCGACGTCAACCCTGTCGACGCCCCGCGCGACGCCCAGCCCACCGCCAAGAAAAACTCCCTCGTCCACCCCCGGCCAAGTTGGTCTGGGCCCCGCGCCGTACACGTCGCGTCCCGCAAAGCCTCCGTCCAGGGGCAGGCCATCGCGAGCGCGCTTGCGCCACTGGCCTTCGTCGCCTTCGCGGTATGCGCAGCGTACCTGGCACCCGCTGCCTGGGGGCAGATGGCGGCTGCGCACGCCGCGTCAGACAAGGCGGCGCGTATCGCCAGCTTTCGTGCCATGGCCGTCGAAGCCAGCGCCCTGGTGGATAAAGCGCAGTGGGACGCCGCCCGCAAGCACGTTGCCGATCTGGACGCAAAGTGGGACGCGCTGCAAGCCGACGCTTCCCAGTACCCCGCGCAGGTTTGGGCGACGGTGGACGCCAGCGTACACCAGGCCATGCAGGTTCTGGCCAAGCCAGCTCCCGATGCCAAGGAGTGCAAGCAGGCGCTCAGGGCTGTAATTGCCGAATTCGACAAGTTGCGCAAGCAGGGTTGACGCCGCGCAGAACGCGTACCGCCTACCCCCACAGAACGCGTATTTCCCGCACTACTTTTCGCGTCATCACGGGCGCTGCCTTGCGCCCTAATCTTTGCGTCATCTTTCCCGGCTATCATTTTGTCGCATGACAAATTCACACAGCCCACAGGACACGCTCCCCAAGCGCTACAGCGCCTTCAGCCAGCTATTGCACTGGCTCACGGCGATCACGGTGCTGCTGGCATTCGTCTATGGTCTGGGGGGTCCCGAGGACCGTGTGTATCTGCCGGCGCGAGATTTCAACCGGCATTTGCATGAAACGCTGGGGATGCTGGTGATCCTGCTGACGCTTGTGCGCGTGCTCTGGAAGGCCTTCGACAAGGCGCCACGCGTCGCCGGATTGCCGCGCTGGATGGAGTTGGCGTCTTCGTCCGTGCAGGGCTTGCTGTACGTGCTCTTGCTGGCCGTGCCGCTCTCGGCCATGGTCGGCGCCTGGCTCGAGGGCCACGCCGTGGTGTTGCTGGGCGGAATCAGCCTGGCGTCACCGCTGGCGCAGTCGCATGCCCTGGGCGTTACGGTGTCCAATGTTCACACCTTGTTGGGCGACGCCATCATGTGGCTTGCCGGCGCGCACGCGCTGGCAGCGCTCTACCACCACTTCCTGCTGCGTGACGGTGTGCTGCTGACCATGCTGCCGCAATCCTTAGGCCGCATGTTGCCCGGCGTGAAACCGCTGTAAGCCGCGCAGCGGCTCAACGCGGTGCCTGCGCGTCGCACGCGGCATTGCTGAACATGCCACCGTCGATCACCAGCTTGCCCGCGTCTGCCAGAACAATCTTTACCGGTGGCGCAGCGCCCAGCGTGGTACCAGCTTCGCGGTAGTCGTCCCACACAATGCGATCGCCTTGCACCGGGGTCATGACAACGCCGCGCGCTGTTGCAAATCGAATTTGCGAAGCCCCGGGGCTGAAGCTGATGGTCATCGCGGGCTGCGTGCAGCGGTAACTCAGAAACTGCTGCGGTATGGGCGGCTCGTACACGGCCACTAGATAGTAGGTCACGCCGCCGGTGAGCAGCATGAACAGGCCCAAGGCCAGGACCACGCGGTAGTCGCCGGTCGGTGCACCGTGCGCGCGTGGGCGTTGGGGCGCCGGCGCCACGCTGCGCGTCGGGCGCTCGCTCGCCGCGGCAGCGGCCGGTCGCGGGGTGTCGACCTGGATTTTTTGCGCCCTGGTTTCTGCCGGGTCGACCGGGCGCAGCGCAGCTCTCGCGGCGGCCTGGACGCTGCCCGCGCTTAGCGGACTGGCGCCCGCATCGGGGCGGCGCTGCAGGGTCGCAGGCGCGCGCTGGAACAGGATGGACAACAAGGCGCGCGGTACCGGACGGCCTTGAAGTGCGGCACGGTTCGCGCTTATCACCCGGCTCCATTGCAGGACAAACAGCGCGCTGAGCGCCGGCGCCAGCATGGGGGTGAGCGACGCCGGATTGTTGAGCGCGCCACCAAAGACGGGGTCGTCGACGATGAGCGCGCCGGCCACGCCACCGAGCAGCGCGCCGCCCACCCATATCAGCCAGGGCATGCGGTCCAGCAGGCGCGACACGCCCATGCTTCCGAACATCAGAATGGGGATGCTCAGCAGCAGTCCTGCGAGCAACATGGGGAAATTGTTCTGCGTAATGGCCGACAGGGCGACCACGTTGTCCAGGCTCATGACCAGATCGGCCAGGATGATGGTTTGTGCTGCCTGGAAAATACTCTGGCCCGCACTTCCCAGCGGCGGGTGCTGCGCTGCGCTGCCGTGGTTGTCCAAAATCAGCGACACCGAAATTTTCAGCAGCAACAACCCTCCCACCAGCTTGAGCAGGGGGAGATTCAGCGCCAGCGAGGCAAAGCCGGTCAGTACCAGGCGAGCCAAAAAGGCGCCGAGAACGCCCAGCCAGAGCGCACGCGCGCGCAGCGGCAAGGGCAGTGTGCGGCACACGAGTGCGATCACGATGGCGTTGTCGCCGCTGAGCAGAATATCGACCAGCAGCACGCCAAACAGCGTGTTCAGGGACAGCAGGGAGGCATCGGCTTCCATGGGGTCGCAGACCGGCGCGCCCTATTTGCTGCGCGCCGCGCCGCCGGGTCCGCTTTTCAGGTCACGCAGGAACTCTGTTTCCGGCGAAAGAAAGAGCACGGGGGCGCTGTCGGACAAGGCCTGGCGGTACGTTTGCAAGGACCGGTACATGCGGTAGAACTGGGCGTCGTGGCCAAACGCGTCAGAAAGAATCTGGTTGGCCTGGGCGTCGGCCTGGCCCCGGCTGATTTTGGCCGTGCGCTGCGCGTCGGCCAAAATGGCCGACTTTTCCGCGTCGGCCTTGGACTGGATCTGCTGCGCCCACTCGGCGCCCTGGGCACGCAACTCCTTGGCTTCGCGCTGCCGCTCGGATTTCATGCGTTCGTAGATGGCCTGGCTGGTTTCCAGCGGCAAGTCGGCCTTGCGAAAACGTACTTCCGACACTTCCACGCCCAGCGATCGCGCACGCGCCTGCACTTCGGCCTCGATGCGCGCGACGATTTGTACGCGTTGCGCCGACAACAAGGCGGGCAGGCTCACCTGGCCGAGTTCCTTGCGCAGCGACGAACTGACGAGCTGGCCCAGCTGTGCGTTGGCCTGTTCCGGCGTGCGCAGCGCCTGGTAGAAGCTCAGCGGGTCGGCGATGCGGTAGCGCGCGTAGGTTTGCACCTCGATGCGCTTCTGGTCGCCCAAAATCACCTGCTCCAGCGGCGGCTCCAGCAGCAGTTGGCGGCTGTCGTACAGCACCAGCGAATCGACCAGCGGCAGTTTGAAGTTCAAGCCCGGCGTACTCACCACACCCACGGGCGCGCCCAGCCGAATAATGAGCGCCTGTTCGGTTTCAGACACCCCATACGCGCACAGGGACAGCAGCCACAGCGTCAGCAGCGCGATGGCCCCCAGGCCCAAGGTCGTGCGCTTCATTTGCCAGCCTCCCGCGCAGCCGGCTTGTCGCCCAGATTCATATAGGGCATGACGGCTGCCGAGCCTTTGCCGGTGGTGTCAACAATCACCTTGCTGGCGTGGCGCAACAATTCGTCCGTGCTTTCCATGTAAAGGCGCCAGGCGGTCACGTCCTTGGACCGCACATAGCTGTTGTAAACCGACAGAAAGCCCTTGGCGTCGCCCTCGGCCAGCTTCACCGCCTGCTCCTTGTAGGCCTGCGCTTCCTGGGTGATCTTGGACGCTTCGCCGCGGGCGCGCGGCAGGATGTCGTTGGCGTAGGAGTCCGCGTCGTTGCGCGCGCGTTCCTGGTCGGCGCGTGCGCGCTGCACGTCGTTAAACGCGTCGATCACTGCGGCGGGCGGGTCCACGCGCTGCAGCTGGACCTGCAACACCAGGATGCCGGCGTTTTCATGGTCCAGCAGCGCCTGCATCAGGTCGCGTGTCTGGTCGGCGATCTGCTGGCGCTTGTCGGACATGGCGGCCTGTATGGGCGTGCGGCTGATGACTTCGCGCAAGGCGCTTTCGGCGGCGATGCGCACCGAAATTTCGGGGTTGCGCACACGAAACAAAAAGTCCTTGGCGTTCTTGATTTTCCAGAACACGGCGCTTTCCGCCTCGACGATGTTTTCGTCTCCGGTCAACATCTGGTGTTCGTGCGAATCTTCGTTGGACGTGGCGCCGGCGCGCGGCGCGCCCAGCTGGAGCTGGTTTACTTGCGTGACTTTTGGCAGAAGAACGGTTTCCACAGGGTACGGCCAGTGAAAATGCAGGCCCGCGTCCACGGTGCGTTCGTATTTGCCAAAGCGCAGCACCACGCCTTGTTCGTCCGGCTGCACCTTGTAGACGCCCGAGTTGAGCCACAGCAACCCAAACAACGCTGCCAACAGCCAGCCACCGCGTCCCGCCAAGCCCAGCAACCTGGCGTAGTAATCCACCCAGTCCAGCACCAGGCGCGTGCGCGTGGGGCTTGGTACGCCCGCGTCTGCGGAGTCGTTGCCAGGGGGCGAAGTTTCAGTCTGCATGCGTTGCGGCTCAGGCCAGAATGCCGGCGGCGACGGCGAGCAGCAGACCCAGGCCGAGGACCGCGCGGTAGGCGACGAAGAACCAGGTCGAGAAGGTTTCCAGGAACTTCATCAAGCCCCAGATGGCGAGGAATGCCGACACGCTGCCCACGCCCAGCCCGACCGCCAGGTGCAGCCAGGCGTCCGGCGTGAGCCCGGCGTGCAGCAGCACCCACGCTTCTTTCAGGCCTGCGAGTGCAATCGCGGGCAGTCCCAGCAAAAAGGAGAAGCGCGCAGCCTCCTCGCGGCGCAGGTTCAGGAACAGCGCTGCGGTGAGCGTCGAGCCCGAGCGCGATACGCCTGGAATCAGCGCGCCAACCTGCGCCAGACCGACCAGCAGCGCGTCGCGCAGCCGCAGATCGCTGATGCGTCGCGAGTGGCTGCAGGTCCATTCCGAAATCGCCAGCAACAGCGCCATGGCAATGCACGCCCAGCCGATCACGGACAGGCTGCGAAACGGCGAGCCGCAGGCGTTCAGACGCGAAGCCAGCAGCAAGCCGGCAAGGCCTATGGGCAGCGTCGCCAGCACAATCCCGGTCGACAGCCGCAGTTCCGGCGAGAGTCCGTTGCGCTCGCGCAGCGCCAGCAGCGTACCGCGCAGCAGCGCGCTGACGTCCCGGCGAAAGTAACTCAATACCGCGGCCAGTGCGGCCAGCTGCATCACGGCCGAAAACGCCGAGCCGGGGTCGGTCCAGCCCAGCAGTGCCGGGACAATGCGCATGTGTGCGGTGGACGAAATCGGAAGCAACTCGGTAATGCCCTGAACCAGGCCGAGGACGACGATCTGAACGTAACTGAGTGTGGCAAAGCCAATGTCAATGCCGTTGGCACATGCGCTGGACAATAGGGGCTCCTGTGGTTTGCTGCCGGACTGCGGGCAGTTTACCAAGTCTTGTATGGCCGCCCCAATCGTCAGGGACCTGATGCGTCGCGCAGGTGCACACGGCTGCGTGCAACAAAGTCCTCGGCGACTAGCTCCGCCTGGGCACGCGTTGGCGCGCACACCATGACGTAGCCAATACGGTCGGCGTTGTCCAGGGGCGGACGAACCGCGTCGCCCGGCTGTTTCTGCATTTCCACGGCGCGAATGTGCGCGTCCTGTGATGGCGGTAATTCCACCCGATCGAGGATTCCGCTGTGCGCAGCGACGATCCAGCGCGTTACCGCGACCCGGGGTGCCGCAGCGCCTGGCTCCGGCGCCTGCCACTGGCCGCAATGCAAGGCGATGAGTTCCTGATGCAGGTCGCGCTCCAAAGCGTAGTTCACCAGCCGCGCAATCTTGGCGCCGACCAGGCGCGCGTTGATTTCTATCAGCCGCAGTCCCTGCGCTGTCAGCATCAGTTCCACGTGCGCCGCACCGTCGGCGAATCCCACGGCGTCCAGCAGCGCATTGAGCAACTGCACAATCGCCGCTGCATGCGCGTGCGTGCTGCTGAAGCAACTGCCGCGGATGGCGAACGAGGGCGCGGCGAAAAACAGTTTTTCGTGCACGCCCACGAGGTGGTGCCGCCCCCCGCAACTGAGAACATCGCAGCCCAGCACGGTTCCCTCGAGCAGGCGTTCGACCAGCAGGCGGTCGTTGGCGTGTACGCCTAGCCCGTAATCGGTGTGCGCGGGCAGCATATCGACCAGGGGGCCTAGCAGCGGATCCAGGTCCCAGGGGTCGCGCAGGGCAGCAATGTTTTGCGAGCCGTACCCATCGGCCGGCTTGACCAGCAGCGGCAGTCCCAGCGCGTGCACGGCCTGTTGCAGCTCGACGTTGCTTTGCGCCAGCGCAAAGTCTTCCTGCGCAATGCCGCGCTCAGCCAGGCGGCAGCGTACCTGGTATTTGTCGCGCAGCAGGCGCGCGCCTTCGGGCGCCAGGTGGCGCAGGCCCAGGCGCTCGGCCAGGCAGGCGGCATCAACCAGCCGGATGTCGAGCAGGCACAGCACGGCGTCGAAGCGCCGCGCGGCGTGTGCTGCGAGCACGGCGTGCTCGACGTCGTCGTAGCCAAAGCCCGGAACTTCCAGGCAGTCCAGCGCTTGCGCCAACAGTCCGGCAATGCCCGCCTGGCGGCGGTACAGGCCCAGATCGGAGCTCAGAAACACAAAGCTGTCGCCGCGCGCGCATGCGGCTTGCACAATATCCGCGTCGTTGCCGCCGGGAAGCTCGATGATCAGCAGGTGCGCCATGCACGTCCACCTTACAGCGTTTCGGCCAGGCGAAAACCCATGGCGTACGTGGCGGAACGCGGGTTGTGGCCGTGGCGCCGGCGCGTGCGCGCCAGGTCCCGAAAGCGCGCAAAGCTGCCGCCGCGCGCGACCCGGTAGCGGCCGTGAATCTGCACCAGATGGTCGGCGACCCATTCGCCGCCCGGGTACGCGGCGTAATCGTCGGCCACGTACTCCTCGACATTGCCCGCCATGTCCAGCAGGCCAAAGGGCGAAGCGCCGCCCAAAAAAACGCCCACCGGGGTGCTGGCAAAAATGCCGGTTTCGGCGCTGTTGAGCAAGTCGGCGTCAAAGGCGTCACCCCAGGGAAATTCCAGTCCCTGCGGGCCCGCGGCGGCCCATTCCCATTCGGCTTCCGTCGGCAGGCGAAAGCCGCGCCCGGTGCGCGTTTGCATCCACGCGGCGTAGGCGTCGGCGGATTGCGCGCTGACGCTGTAGACCGGGTGGTTGGCAGCAGCCAGCGGGAATTGGCGGAAACTCCAGCTGCTGGGAAGTTCGGTGTGGCCCGTGTCCAGCAGAAAGCGCCGGTACTGGGCGTTGGTTACCGGGTAGCGCGCCAGGGCAAAACGCTGCAGCTGAACCGGGTGACGCGGGCACTCCTTGACGATCCAGCTGCGGTCCAGTCCCAGCCCGGCGTAGGCGCTCAGCACGCGCGCCACGTCGACGGCGTCCAGGCCCACGTGCACCGTGCCGCCGGGAATTTCATGCATTTCCGGGACGTCACTGGCAATCCGCGGGTCGCCCACCGGCGCCAGCAGTTGGCCTGCCGCGATGCGTTCGGTGACATGCAGTTGCGCATCTGTGAGCACATACAACAGCGCGTCGGTGCTTGCCCGACGCCAGCGCGCCATCGCTTGGGACACGGCCTGGTCCCAGCGCGCCGCGACGTAGTGCGCCGGCAAACCCAGGCGCTCGCGGTCCGTAAGAGTGCCGCACAGTGCCGGGCCAAAATCGGGCCAGTGCCAGTCTTTGTGCGCCACGGCGGGCTTCATGCCGCCTCCGTTCGGGCGACGGCCGCGCTGCCGGCAGCCGCCAACAGGCGCTGGAGCGCGTAATCGATGTGCGCTTCGGTGCTGGCGCTAAAGGAATAGCCGGCGTCGCTCCAGCGCTGTTCTGCGTGCGCAACGCTGATGCTGGGTCCCAGCACATTGGCGCCGACGTAGCCAAACAGCGCGCGCAGCTGCACGATGGCCAGTGCGCCGCCACTCCAGCCGGTTGACGCGCTGCACAGCAGCACGGGTTTGTCCAGAAAGGGCGCCGGCGTCGCATGCGCGCCCGTGCCATTCTCCAGGTGCTGCAGTCGGGTGACCCAATCGACCGTGTTCTTCAGGTAGGGTGTCGCCTGGCCGTTGTATTCCGGGCACGCGACGACGAGGGCGTCACAGCGCGCAAAGCGCTGCGCCACAGAGTGCACGCGCTGCACTGTCGCCGCGTCGTGTTCCAGGTCCTGATCAAACAGCGGCAGGGCGACGTCCTGCGGCAGCAAGGTGTCGCACGCGCACTGCCACTGCAGGCTCCAGGCCATGTGTTGCAGCAGCCGCGCGTTGTAGGAGTCGCGCCGCTGGCTGCCACAAAACAAGAGCACCTGGGTCACAGCGCGACCGGGTGAAGTTCGCCGTCGTAGGACGCGGCGATGAAGCGTTCGCCCGCTTCGTCCCAGCTTATGGACGATATGCCGCAGCTGCTCGGTCGCGTCAGCGCGCTCCAGCGCCGCTGCGTCAGGTCGAACAACGCCAGTGTGCCGCCGTAGCTGCCCGTGAGTACCGCGCTGCGGCGCGTGTCCACGGCCATGCACTTGATCGAGTTCGGGTGCGCGCTTGGATAGGTCTGGACGCTGTCGCCGTCCCAGATGCGCAGGCTGCGGTCGCGGCTGACCGTGGCAAAGCGCTGTGCGCCCAGGCTGCAACACGCGTTCGCAATACGCGCGTGCGCCGCTGGAACGCGCCGCGTCAGGTGCCAGTCACTGACACGATGCCAGGCGATGTCGGTGGACGCACACACCGAAAACAGCAGGCCGTCGCAATAGCTCAGGCCTTTGACGGCGTTTTCATATACGGCCAGCGATTGCAGCAAATTCCAGTGGCCTGTGGCGTCGCGGGAAAAAACCAGGACTTCACCGGTATAGCTGCCAACGGCCACGCAGTCGACGCCGTCGCGGGTGAAGGTGGTGGCGCAATTGAGCGGCGCATGGTGCTGGTACAGCACGACACCGGTGTGCGCGTCAAACAGCTGCCCTAGCTGGCCGCCGGTGAGCAGGGCGTCGGCGCTGCCAACCAGGAAGTTGCACAAACTCCCCATGCGCGCGTGCGCCTTGCCGTCGCGCAAGACCTGTCCGGCGTCGCCGACGCTGTAGCACGCGCCGCCGTGGTGCAGCACCGCGTTGATCGCCGGGCCCGCTGCCACATCCTGCAAATCCCAGGTATTGGCAGCGGGATCGAACAGCGCGTAACTGCCGCCGAAGGTTCCGGTGGCAATGCGACCGTCGGCCAGTACCGTGGCGGCGCGCGCCCAGACGTCCGCGGGCAGCGCGCTGCGTTCCAGCAACTCGGGCAGCGCGGTTTCGGACAGGCGCCATACCGCGATGCTTCGGTCGTAACTCAAGCTGACCAGGGTCCTGGCGTCCTGGGCCAGCGCAATTTTCTTGATGCCGGCCTGGTGCGCCTGCACAAATTGCAATGACCCGGCGCGCAGCACGGCCAGTCGGCCGCGGTCATCGCCCGCATAAACGCTCCCGTCGGGCGCAATCTCCACGCTGTCGGAGCGCACGTCGAGCACACTGCACGCGAGCGCCGCGCCGCTGTGCGCGTCCCAGCGACGCAGCGTGCCGTCCACGCTGGAAGTGACGACGCTATTGCCGTCCGGTGACCAGGCCAGCGAGAGCACGTTGCCGGTATGCCCGGGCATGCGCTGCAGGCACTGCCCTTCGAGCGAAAAAATACGCACGCAGCGGTCCAGGGCGCAGGTGGCGATGCGCGTTCCGTCGGGGGAAAAAGCGGCCATGTCCACGTCGTCGCTGTGACCCGTGAGTACGCAGCGCAGGCGCAGTTCGGGCAATTCCCAGACGCGTGCGCTGTAGTCGCTGCTGGCCGTCACCAGCAGGCGCCCGTCGTGGCTGAAAGCGCAGTGGTTGACCAGGTGGTCATGCCACGCGCGCGCAACGCCGCGGCGCGACCGGGTGTCCCACACAATGACGCGGTTGTCGTAACCCGCGCTGGCCAGATAGTGGCCATGCGCGGCCACGGCGGCAATCGGGCCGCTGTGCTGCATCGCCCCCAGGTGCATGTGCGGCTCCTGGGTTCAGGCCAGGAAGCTGAAGCTGCCGCCGCTGGTGGCGCCCGCCGTGGCGTCCGGCGTGCCGGAGCTGCTGCCAGGCCCTTGTGTCGCGCTCTGGGTGGGGTGATGGTGGCTGGCGCGCTGCGTCTGAAATTGCACGGCGGCCTTTTGCGCTGCGGCCAGATCGCCCGATTGCAGCGCCGAGGCAATGCCCGCCAGGGGACTGTGGCTGTTCACCGTCGTGCCGCCGGTCAGGCCTTGCAGCGCGCTGCGCGCACCCGCGAGATTGTCTGACTGCAGTGCCGTGAACAAGTCCTTGAAACTTTGCTGGCGCTGCTGCCAGCTCGCGGTGGCGGCAGCTTGCGCACTGCTGGCGCCGGACATTCGGGCAACGCTGGATCCCATGGTGCACTCCTGAAAGCTTGCCGGGGCAGCGGGGCGCTGCATGGTCGGCATGGAAGGAGTTTGTCAGCGTGCCGGTTTCGCTATGGCCGCATAAACGCTGCAAATGCGGCCTTGTTAAGGCGCCGTTCATGCGGCGTTTGTCCTTGCTTAACGCGCGCTTAACACGCGCCGCTTGCACCGTGTCGCGCGTGTAAAGACCCTATTTAACACCAGGATATGGCCGAAATAGTCAGGGTGGGAGCACAAGCGTGCGGCCAGTTTCCGGTCGCCATTGCATCCCCAGGGAGAATCGTATGGCATGGAAAGTTTCAGGCGCTGGCGCGGGTGGCGCGGCCACATCCGCGGCCTGGCAGCAACGCCAGCAAAGCATGCAGGCGCTGATGCAGGCGCTCAAGTCGAACGACCTGGGGGCTGCGCAAAACGCCTTTGGCGCGCTCAGTGCGAACGCTTCGCCGCAAGCGCTGTCGCAATCCCACAGCCCGCTGGCGCAACTGGGTCAGGCATTGCAAAGCGGTAACCTGGGGCTGGCGCAAAGCCTTTTCTCGGGCATGCGCGGGACCTCGACCGGGTCGGCAGCGGCGAGTACGCTGCCCAAGCCCACCGACACCATGGGCAACTTTGTAAATTACCGGGTGTGAATCGCTACCGGCGCTGCGCGCCGGGATCCGCCTAGTTGCCCGCCATGGCCTGGTGCATCTTCTCGCGGTCTAGCTCGCCTTCCCATTGGGATACGACAACCGTGGCAACGCCGTTGCCTATGAAATTGGTGATGGCGCGCGCCTCCGACATGAAGCGGTCAATACCCAGGATCAGCGCCAGGCCGGCCACGGGAATCGACGGCACCACGGCAAGCGTCGCTGCCAGGGTGATGAAGCCGGCGCCGGTCACGCCCGAGGCGCCTTTGGAAGTCAGCATGGCCACGCCCAGCATGGTCAGCTCCTGTCCCCAGCTGAGATTGATATTGAGCGCTTGCGCCACAAAGAGCGCTGCCATCGTCATGTAGATGTTGGTTCCGTCCAGATTGAAGGAGTAGCCGGCAGGAACCACCAGTCCGACGACCGACTTGGAACAGCCCATGCGCTCGAGCTTTTGCATCAGCGGCACCAGCGCAGACTCGGACGAAGAAGTCCCCAGCACGGTGAGCAATTCATCCTTGATGTACACCAGAAAGCGCAGGATGCTAAAGCCCGTGAGCGCCGCAATCAGACCCAGTACGATCAGGACAAACAGCGCGCAGGTCAGGTAAAAACTGCCCATGAGCGCGGCCAGCGGTTTAAGCGCGGCCACGCCGTACTTGCCAATGGTGAACGCCATGGCGCCGCCGGCGCCCAGTGGGGCCAGTTTCATGACCGTTCCCATCATCGCAAAGAAAATCTGCGCCGCGTCTTCGATGAAGGCGTGCACCGGGCGTCCGACCTTGCCCATGTGCATCACGGCGTAGCCAAACAGTATCGCGAGCAGCAGGACCTGCAGCAGGTCGCCCGAGTTGGTGAAGGCGTCGGCAAAGGTTTTGGGAATGATGTGCAGCACAAAATCGGTGGTGCTTTGTTCGGACGCTGCCTTGGCGTAGCCCGAGACCGCCTTGGGATCGAGCGTGGCCGGGTCGACGTTGAAGCCGTCGCCAGGGCGCAGCAGGTGCATCACCAGCAGGCCAATGGCCAGCGCCAGCGTCGAGACCACTTCAAAGTAAAACAGCGCCTTGGCGCCCACGCGGCCGACTTTCTTCATGTCGCCGGCGCCCGTGATGCCGAGCACGACGGTGCAGAAAATGACCGGGCTGATGAGCATTTTTACCAGGCCGATAAAGGCGTCACCCAAGGGTTTCAGGCTGGCGCCGGTTGCTGGTGCAAAAGTGCCTATCAATCCGCCGACCACGATGCCGACCAGCACCCAGAAATACAAATGACCCGTCAAGCGCTTCATGCAGTGTCTCCATTATTTGTTGGTAAGGCGCAGCGTACATCAAGAGCGGGCCTTGCGGCGCAAAGAGCCTGCGCCTGCAGCGGTGGATTTCCCTACCCTGACACGCCCGGAAGCGCGGTTTTGACCCTTGCAAACGGCACCAGGGTCCGTCCACGGATCGCGGCCTTGGAGCCTTGGGCGCTGCTGATACATCTGTTTACCTTAACTTTGCATGGATTCATGGCGGGCTTACCTGTGGCTGGCACCATGGCGTCTGATCACCTTGAAAAGCCTGCCTTGCGTCACAACCTAGGCAACACCATGCCCCCAGAATCAACCCGTACGGTGCTTTTTGCCGCAAACGACACGCCCCCAGCCGCCGAGCCGGCGTGTGCGCTGTCGCACGCCGCCGTGCCGGCGGGTGCTTGCGATCCGGTGCCCGTGCTGGTTTCCAAGGTGTACGAGGAGGCGCCGCCAGCGGTACGTGGCCGCTTGCTGGAGCACCTGCTCCAGCCCCTGGGCGTGCTGTCCCTGGTTGCCGTTGCCAACGGCGTTTTTGCGCGCTTCGCGCTGGATCAGCGCTGGTCGCACATCAAGGTCAATGCCGAGGACGCCATGCGGGTGCACGGCAGCGACGTCCTGGCCCTGGTTCAGCGTGTTCAGCAGGTCAGTGCCGGCGCGATCGACGGTCTGGCGCAGGTTCTGGCGGCAACGCCCATGCACAGCAGTTCAGCAGCTACCGCCTTGTTGCTGACCATTCTGGCGCAACGCGCCCTGACGCGCGCGCCAGACGACGACTTTGATCCCCAGCCGGTGCCAGCGGCTCCGACAGGCGCTGCCTAAGGGTCGCTTGGCGCACGCAATCTACTTGTCAAATCGCAGGCGCGGGCATAGCATGGTGCTCAGCCATTGCGCGCGCCCTGCTTGCAGGGTCGCTGGCGCGCAAGGCGCGCGAAAGCGCCTTTTCCTTTCGCAGTTTCGTGCCAGTCGTGCCGTTCAGGAGACAGCGCGCAGGTCCCCGGGGTCCGCGCGTTACAACAAAATGATGGGACTTGCCATGCGTACAAGAAACAGCTTTTGGGCCCAACTGGGCCAGGAAACGTTCGAGTCCCCGGGACCCATCGTGCACGACGTGCGCACCGCCATGCTGCAGGCGCTCCAGGCGCACCCCAGCCCCGGGCTGGGAACGCTGGAGCAATCCATACGCAGCGCCCCCGATTTGGCCGCGCTATGGGCGTTGCGCCCGGAACTGGCCCATGCCCTGGACCATGTGCACGGCGCTGCCGAGCAAGAACTGCAGCATGTAATGGCACTTTTCAACGGCCATTTCGCCCATGCCATTTCCTCGCGCTTTGGTGCACTGTAAAAGCCTTTGGGCGGTTTTGCAGCGGTGCGGCTGAGCGCAGCCTGCGCCAGCCTGTGCCTGGCCCTGGGTGTTCTGGCCACGGGTGCACAGGGCGCCGCGCCCCTGCCCGGGCTGGAGGCGCTGATGGACTACCGACCCAAAATTCCGCTGCGCGTCTACACCGCCGACAAGGTGCTCATCGGCGAGTTTGGGCAGGAGCGGCGCGATTTTGTCGCCATTGCCGACATCCCGCTACAACAAAAGCAGGCCCTGCTGGCCATCGAAGACGCGCGCTTTTATGAGCACGGCGGGGTCGATTTCAAGGGTGTCGCGCGCGCCCTGATCGCCGACTTGAGCGGCGGCTTGCGTCAGGGGGCGTCGACCATCACCATGCAGGTCGCCCGCAACTTCTTCCTGTCGCGCGAGAAGCTGTTTTCGCGCAAGCTGACCGAGGTCATGCTGGCCTACAAGATCGAGGCCGCGCTGAGCAAGGACCAGATTCTGGAAATCTATATGAACCAGATTTACCTGGGGCAGCGCGCCTATGGCTTTGGCAGCGCGGCGCAGGTGTATTTTGGGAAGCCCCTGAAGGAACTGAACCTGGCGCAGGCCGCGATGCTCGCGGGCTTGCCGCAAGCGCCGTCCACCGTCAATCCCGTGGTCAACCCGCGCGCAGCGCGCAAGCGCCAGGAGTTGGTGCTGGCGCGCATGCGCGCGCTGGGCTTCATTACCGACGCCCAATGGCGACAGGCCCTGGAAACAGACGTGCAGGTGCGCGACGACGTTCCCCTGGTCAGCACGCACGCGCAATACGCTGCCGAAATGGTGCGTCTGGCGATGGTGGCGCAATTCAAGGACGAGGCCTATACGCGCGGCATTGTCGTCACCACCAGCTTGCTCAAGGCCGATCAGGACGCGGCCTACGAGGCCTTGCGCCACCAGGTCCTGGCCTACGATCAGCGCCACGGGTGGCGTGGCCCGGAAGATTTTGTCGCCTTGCCACGCAACGCCGCCGAGCGCCAGAAGCAGATAGCGGCGCTGTTGCAGAAGCATCCCGCCAGCGACACCTTGCTGCCTGCCGTGGTTCTGAGCAGCAGCGCGCACGCGGTGCACGCGGTCTTGGCGAACGGACAGGAAATCGACCTGCAAGCGGCCGGTCTGCGCCTGGCCGGCGCGGCCTTTGCCCCGGGCGCCAAGCCCGAACTGCGTCTGCAAGCCGGCTCCCTGATTCGTGTGCAAGCCGAAGCCAAAGGGCGCTGGACCTTGACGCAAATGCCCAATGTGGGCGCTGCGCTGGTCGCGCTCGACAACCAGACCGGCGCTTACCGCGCGCTGGTTGGCGGCTTTGATTTCAACGCCAGCCAGCTCAACCATGTGACCCAGGCCTGGCGCCAGCCAGGCTCGGCCATCAAGCCTTTCATTTATTGCGCAGCGCTGGACAAGGGCTATTCGCCGGCGACGCTGGTGAACGACGCGCCGCTGCTTCTGGGGCCGGAGGAAACCGGCGGCGCCCCCTGGCAACCGCAGAACGACGACGATGTGTATGACGGTGCCATCACGCTGCGCAGCGCGCTGGCGCGCTCCAAGAACGTCGCCGCGGTGCGCCTGCTGCGGGCCATCACGCCGGCGTACGCGCACGATTATCTGCAGCGTTTCGGCTTCGACCCGGCGCGCCATCCCGTGAACTACACCCTGGCCCTGGGAACCGGCACGGTCACGCCCTTGCAACTGGCCCAGGCGTATTCCGTTTTTGCCAACGGCGGTTTCCAGATTGAACCCACGCTGATTCAAAAGGTGGAGGACACGCGCGGCACGCTGCTGTTTGCTGCGCGCACGCCCACTCCGGCGCAGGAGAGCGCGCGCGTGCTGGACGCACGCGACGCCTTTGTCATGGACAGCATGCTGCGCGAGGTCACGGCCACGGGAACGGGCGCTGCTGCGTCGCAACAACTGGGACGCCACGATCTGGCCGGCAAGACTGGAACCAGTTCGGACGCGGTCGACGGCTGGTTTGCCGGGTATAGCGGAAATGTCACCGCGGTGGCCTGGATGGGGTACGACGAGCCCCAGTCTCTGGGCAATAGCGAGTTCGGCGCGACACTGGCGCTCCCGATCTGGACCGACTACATGCGCAGCGTTCTGGCTGGAAGGCCACAAAACGTCGTTGCCGTCCCCGATGGCGTGTCGCGCTTGCAGGACGACTGGGTCATAGACGCGCACCAGGCGCTGGGTGCGCCCGCCGCCATCGACCTGGACCTGCTCGATCGCATCAAGAGCCTGTTCGGGCCATGAGCCAACACGTGGGGGCCAGATTTTTTCGTGAATGCACGCGGTTTGCGTTGCATCAGCTTTTGCCAAGGTGCCGCGCCATGCTGCCGTGCACAATGTAGGCTATGCAAATTCGAATTCCGTCCCTTGGACGCAGGGGCTTTGCTGCCCTGATTTTTTTGTTGATGAGCGCCTCCGCAGGGGCTGGCACCGAATCGGTTTTTCTGGAGGACCTGACCTCCACCGAGTTGCACGCACGCGTGGCCAGTGGCTGGACCACCGTGCTGGTCCCCATTGGGGGGACCGAACAGAACGGCCCGCACATGGCGCTGGGCAAGCACAATGTGCGTGCACGCTACCTGGCGGGTCTGATTGCGCAGCGCCTGGGCCACACCGTGGTGGCCCCCGTGATAGCCTACGTTCCCGAGGGCAGCATTTTTCCGCCGGTGGCGCACATGCGCTTCAGCGGTACGCTGTCGATTCCCGACGCCACCTTCGAGAGCCTGCTGGGCGCTACGGCCAAAAGCTTCAAGCAGCACGGTTTCCGCGAAGTCATTTTTCTGGGTGACCACGGCGGCTACCAGAAGGCTGAAGTGCGCGCTGCCGAACTAGTCAACCGGGAATGGGGCCGCGACACGCGCTGCCGCGCCCTCGCGCTGACGGCGTATTACGACGCCACGCAGCGCCCGTTTATTCAGGCGCTGCGCGCCAAGGGGTATTCTGATTTCGAAATCGGTACGCACGCCGGGCTGTCCGACACCTCGCTGATGCTGGCGGTAGACCCCACCCTGGTGCGCACGCAGGCCTTGTCCGCTGGCGCCCAGGCCGGGCCCGCAGCCGGCGTCGCGGGCGACCCGCGCAGGGCCTCGGCGGCCTTGGGTCAGATCGGCGTGGACCTGGTTGTCGATCAGTCGGTGCAGGCCATTCAGGCCGCGCTGGCCCAGCATTCCGGCCCCTAGCCGTTTCGTCGGCATCCGGTGCAAGTTTTATTGCCCAACGCTTTTAATTCGCTCTCCCAGACTTTATTGAAGTCGCTTTCACGTTCAGGAAAATGCAGTGACCGTTCCCACCCGACAACTTTTTATTCTTGCCGCCCTCGTATCTTCGCTGGGCCTTTGCCTGGGCCTGGCGGACACGGCGCAGGGCGCCGCGCCTGCCGCGGCAAGCCCGGCGAAGGCGCCGGTCGATACCGTGCCGGGCATGCCGGGCGTGCCAGACGCGAGCAACTTGTACAGCGAAACCGGCGCGGACAAGCTCAGCCCGGCGCTCAAGGACGATCTGGAGCGCGTGTACGTTCCCAATCTGCGCGGCAACAGTGTCTCGGTAATAGATCCGCAGACGCTGAGCGTCGTCGACCACTTTCGTGTCGGGCGATCGCCCCAGCACATCGTTCCGTCCTGGGACCTGCGCACGCTGTGGGTCGCCAACAACGCCGAGCGCGGTAGCGATGGCAGCCTCACCCCCATAGACCCGCGCACCGGAAAGCCCGGCAAAGCGATTGCCGTGGATGATCCCTACAACCTGTATTTCAGTCCGGACGGCCAGTCGGCCATTGTCGTCGCCGAGGCCAAACACCGACTCGACTTCCGCGATCCGAAAACCCTCAAGCTGCAGTACAGCATTCAGGTGCCGCAGTGCGGCGGTATCAACCACGGTGACTTTTCCATAGACGGGCGCTTTGCCATTTTTACCTGCGAATTTCAGGGCAGCGTCGCAAAAATCGACCTGGTCAATCGCCAGGTGCTGGGCTACCTCAAACTGGCCTTGCCCAAGACGCGCTTCAAAGACCGCGGCAACCTGCCCAATCCGCTGGAGACCGAAATCTGTACCGCCAGCAAAGGCATGCCGCAGGACGTGCGCGTGTCGCCGGACGGCAAAACCTTTTACGTGGCCGATATGGAGGCCGACGGCGTACACGTCCTGGACGGCGCCTCGTTTACCGAGACCGGCTTTATCGCCACCGGCGTTGCTGCGCACGGCCTGTACC
>Ga0075019_10000370_pt1 | contig 25860 bp, 22 predicted proteins | sample ColStrG_CSR_2013_FD_71473 | JGI IMG/M metagenome (GOLD analysis project Ga0075019, IMG submission 71473) | Freshwater sediment microbial communities in response to fracking from Pennsylvania, USA - Cold Stream Run_MetaG_CSR_2013 | ecosystem: Environmental > Aquatic > Freshwater > Creek >...
ACCTCAGGAATCGTAACCTTTCGGTTCACAATCCGGAGTTGACGTTTGCTACGCCCGATCACGCGATTTCGACGGCGCCGGGCAGAGCGGGTACCAGCAAGACGGGGCAGGAGTTGCTGGAGGGTCTGCGGGTCGAAACATCGGCCAGTGGCATCGTGATGTTCGACATCGATGAGCCAGGCCAGGGTATCGTTCATGTCATCGGACCGGAACTTGGGCTCAGCCTGCCCGGTTGCCTGATCGTCTGCGGCGACAGCCATACCTGCACGCACGGCGGCCTGGGTGCGTTGGCGTTCGGGATAGGATCGAGCGAGTTGACACATGTTTTGGCAACGCAGGCGCTGATTCAGCGTCGCCCCAAAACCATGCGTGTGAAATTCGAGGGCAGGATGTCGTTGGGGGTTACGCCCAAGGATCTCATCCTGGCTCTGATCGGTCACATCGGTGCCGCCGGTGGGACAGGCTACGCCGTAGAATATGCCGGCAGTGCGATCCGCGACATGGAAATCGAAGGCCGGCTTACCATCTGCAATCTTTCGATCGAACTCGGCGCCAAGATGGGTATGGTCGCGCCGGATGACAAAACTTTCGAATTCATTCGCGGTCGGCGTTATGCCCCCAAGGGGGCGATGTGGGAGCGCGCAGTCGAGGCTTGGCGAACGCTTCCGAGTGATGCGCATGCCGTGTTCGACCGGGAAGTCACCATTGATGTCGAGAAGATCATCCCGCAGGTGACTTGGGGTATCAGCCCCGAGCACGTCGTCGGCGTCGACGGTCACATACCAAACCCTGCGGAGATCGCCGATCCGGCGCGCCGCGCTGCAGTCGAAACCGCGATCGACTACATGGGCTTGAAGCCCGGCGCGCCGATTGCAGGGACGCCGGTCGATTGGGTCTTCATCGGGTCATGCACCAACAGCCGGCTGAGCGACCTGCGCGCAGCCGCGGAAATTGTGCGCGGCCGCAAGGTTGCGCCCGGCGTACGTGCCTGGGTGGTACCCGGCTCCGAAACAGTCAAGCGAGAGGCCGTTGCCGAAGGTCTGGACAAGCTTTTCACGGACGCCGGCTTTGAGTGGCGCGAACCCGGCTGCTCGATGTGTCTGGCTGCCAACGGCGAGGTTGTGTCGCCCGGTCAGCGCTCGTTATCAACGTCCAATCGCAATTTCATCGGCCGCCAGGGGCCGCGCGCCCGCACCCATCTGGCAAGCCCGGCAATGGCGGCCGCAGCCGCAATATCTGGTGCCATCGCCGATGTGCGTACTCTGGAGCGATAGATGCCAAAGCCATTCACAAGGCTCGATGCGATTGCCGCTCCGATCATGCGCAGCAACATCGATACCGACGTCATCATTCGCATCGAGCGTCTGGTCGGCACGTCCGTTCGGGGAACGCTCGGCAAATGGGCATTCGGTTCGCTGCGCTATCTGCCGGATGGATCGGAAAACCCGGAATTCATTCTAAACCGCGACCCGTATCGGCAGGCGGAAATCCTCATCACGGGCCCGAATTTCGGTTGCGGCTCTTCTCGCGAAGGAGCGGTCTGGTCGTTGCTGGAGATGGGCATCCGCGCCGTCGTCGGGTCGGGCTTCGGCGACATTTTCTTCGCCAATTGTTTCCAGAACGGAATTCTCCCCATTGTGGTCGACAAGGAGATTGTCGATGGGCTGGCCGCGGAAGTGGAGCACAGCCAGGGTGCCGGCCGCGTCGGCGTCGACCTTGCGGAGCAGACGATAACCTCGCCCTCGGGCAAGCGGCATCGGTTTGAGATTGATCCTCGCCGTCGAACCGGTCTGCTCGAGGGCCTCGACGAGATCGCGCTGACCCTACTGCGCGATGACGATATTCGCAGTTTTCAGGCGGCCGATCGAATTGAGCGGCCCTGGATTCACGTCGCAGGGAACGAGGCATGATCGAACCCACCAACATGATCAAGGTCGCCGTGGTCGGCGGCGAGGGCATCGGCCCTGAGGTGACCGCCCAGTCGCAACGGATTCTTGACTGGTTCGCAAAGAGGCGCGGCGCTCCGATGATTTTGCGCGAGGCGCAATATGGCCTCATTCCCTATCTGGCAACCGGCAAGGTGCTGCCTGAGGAGACCGCGGAGGCGATGGACGAGGCCGATGCCATTCTGTGGGGAGCGACGGGTGGACCCGAAACCAAGGAGGTGCCGGCGGCGGCGCGCAAGGCTGGCGGTCTGCTGTCGCTGCGCAGCAAGTACGATCTCTACGCCAATCTGCGCCCGATCCGCGCCAATCCGGCTTTGTCCGAGCCATCGCCGCTCAAGGCGCGCGTATTGAAGGATGTCGATTTTGTCATCATCCGTGAACTGACAGGCGGCATCTATTTCGGTGAGCCACGCGGCATCGAGACCCTTGCCGACGGACAGCGCCGCGGCTTTAACACCGAGCAATATACCACGAGCCAGATTCGTCGCGTGGCGCGGTCGGCTTTCGAGCTTGCGCGCACGCGCAGAGGCAAGGTCTGTTCGGTGGACAAGGCCAATGTGCTCGAAACGAGCGTCTTGTGGCGCGAGGAAGTTACCGCCCTTCACTTGGAAGAATTTTCGGACGTCGAGCTTACGCATATGTACGTCGACAACGCCGCCATGCAGATAGTCCGCGAGCCGTCACAGTTCGATGTCATGGTAACCGGCAATATTTTCGGTGACATTCTTTCCGATTGCGCGGCGATGGCGTCGGGATCGCTCGGGATGTTGCCGTCGGCATCGCTCGGCCCGGTCGACCGGAATGGCCGTCGCAAGGCGCTATATGAACCGGTTCACGGGAGTGCACCCGACATCGCCGGCAGGGGCATTGCCAATCCACTTGGCTCGGTTCTCAGCGTTGCCATGATGTTGCGGATCACCCTAAATCGGGGCCTCGATGCGGACTTGCTGGAAAAAGCGATCGATAGCGCTCTTTCAAATGGTGCAAGAACCGCCGACATTGCCGAACCGGGCGCGCCAAGGCTTTCGACGAAGCAAATGGGTGACGCTGTGCTGGCCGCGCTCGACGAGGTCGCAAGCCAGGCCAGGGAGAGTGCGTGATGGCGGCGCTGCTAACCCGACGGTCGGCCTTGACCATTATTGCAGGCAGCGGTGCCTGCATCGCCGCGGGCTATGCGCGGGCTGACGCAAAAAGCGGCCGCGCGATTTATCCGGTTGCGGTGCCGATCTATCAAACGCAATTTGTCGCCGATCGCATCGGGTACTTCAAGGATGCCGGCCTCGACTGCAAGCTGATTCAGGGTGGCAGCGGCGTCAAGACGCGCGAAATCATCGCCTCCTCCCAAGGCGATGTCGGGATCGGTGACGTCACTCATCCGATGCAGTTGAGCAATCACGGACGCGCGGGGCGGATCTTGATGCCGACCGACACCCGAAGCAGTTCGGTGATGTTCATCGTCCGCAAGGATCTCTGGGATCGGGGCATCACGACTCTTGAGAGGCTGACGGAGTGGAAAAGGCCTGATGGCCGCAAGCCGATCGTTTCGGTGTCGTCGCTGGGCGGCACAAATCACGTCTGGTCGTCCTACTACATGGAAACGATGGGGCTCGTCGAAAAGGTGACGTGGATCGGCACTGGCAACGTCGATACCATGCTCGGCTCGCTGAAGAGCAAGCAGGTCGATGTTCTCGTAAGCTCGCTGTCGCTTCTGAACGATTCGATGGAACAAGGCTGGGGCACCCTGTTGTTCGATGGGACTGACGAAGCGGTCTGGAACAAATATATCGGTGGCAAGGTTCCGGTGACCGGTCATTTCACGGTGCAATCGACAATCGACAAAGACCCGCCCAGGATGCAGGCCTTCGTCACGGCGTTATGGCGCGCAACGCAGTGGGTCAAGACCCATTCGCCGGAAGAGGTTTACGACGCGATCGAACCCTACGTTGGCAGCACGTCGCGCCATGCCAATGTTCTAGAGATCACCGCGCTCAAGAAGGTCGCAGACTACGAGGGTGTCGTCGATGCGGCAAGTTTCGCGCGGGGCGAAAAGGTCTGGTTTCGGGAGATGACTGGGATCAAGCCGCTTACGATTGCTGAAGTCGTCAGTCCTGATTTCGCAGCATTGGCACGAAAAGCGTATCCTGGATAAAGGCCGGCTAGTTGATAGCTCAGGACTCAGGGTACGCCATGCCGCCGGATCAATCGCCGAATATACGTCGGATCGATGTCAGGGAACTGAACAAGACCTTTCAGCTCGCGGGGATCGCCATCGAGGCAGTCCGCGACATCTCGTTCAATGTTCGGCGCGGTGAGTTCGTTGCGTTGCTGGGACCCTCCGGCTCCGGCAAGAGCACGGTTCTCAACATGATCGCGACCTTGATCAGGCCGAGTAGCGGCCAAATCCTGATCGACGGGGTGCCGGTCGTCGCTGGCAAGGCGACACCCAATGTCGGCTACGTCTTCCAGCGCGACACACTGTTTCCCTGGCGCACGGTGGCCGACAATATCGGTTACGGCCTGCAGCTTGCGGGTGTTCCCGAAGCCGAACGTAAAGCGCGCGTTGCGGCCTGCGTCGTTCAGGCGGGCCTCGGCGGCTTCGAGCAGGCGTATCCTTCAGCGCTGTCGGGAGGTATGCGCCAGCGCGCAGCACTGATGCGGACGCTGGTCGTCGAGCCACAAATCCTTTTGATGGACGAGCCATTCGGCGCGCTCGATACCCACACCAAAATCGACATGCACGAGGTTTTGCTTCGCATCTGGGAACGCGAGCAGCAAACAGTGTTGTTCGTGACACACGATCTCGGCGAAGCGCTCACGCTTGCCGACCGTATCATCCTTTTCTCGGCGCGCCCGGGCACGATCAAGGATGTATTCGAGGTCGATTTTCCGCGGCCGCGCGATGCCGTCAAGGTGCGGGAGACGGCGCGCTACGCCGAGATGTTCCAGCATATCTGGCACTCGCTCGGTGAGGAATTTGTCAGGGGAAGGCAGCAATGAGAGAGCGACGCCTATCTCTCAGCACATTGGGGTGGCAGGTTCTGATCTGCATTGTCGTGTTATCTATCTGGCAGTGGGGATACGACCTGCACACGAGATTTCCGTGGCTGATAACCGATTTGCTCGATCCTTATTTCATCTCCAAGCCCTCTGAAATCTTCCAGCACTTTCTGATTTTAAGCTGCTTCAAATCCAGGCTCGGCGTATTCAATGGATGGTTCAACGGCGACTTTGCCAAATGCCTGGCCCGCACCGAAAATAATCTGTGGATCGCAACCGGCGTTACCCTCAAGAATACGTTCTTCGGGTTTCTGGCCGGCGTGACCACGGGCTTTGCAGCGGGGCTGATCCTGGGAAGATCGGATCGGCTGAGCGCGATCTTCCAGCCTTTCATCACGGCCATCAACTCGATTCCCAGGATTGCGCTCGCACCAATCATCGTTCTGGCATTTGGAATCGGCGACACTTCCAAAATCGTCACGTCCTGGATTGTGGTCGTGTTCCTCGTCTTCTTCAATACGTTCGAGGGCGCACGTTCCATCGATGAAGGATTTATCAATGCGGCGCGGCTGCTTGGCGCCAACGAATGGCAGATCACTCGCACGGTGGTGATTCCATCCACCATGGCCTGGGTATTTGCCTCGCTTTCTCCCGCAATATCGTTTGCGCTGATCGGCGTGATCGTTGGCGAGTTCATCGGCGCGGAGCGGGGGATCGGACGACTGATCATCGAGTCCGAGGCGCGCGGCGAGGCCTCGGGTATGATGGTCGCGGTGATCGTACTGATGATCGTCGGGGTCGCACTGTCTGCCGTAATCTGGCGATTGCAAGCTTATTTGTTGCGCTGGCAGCAACATCACATGGCAGAGTAGGACCTTGCCTGCTCGCTCGCAATGCGTGGCATCATAATATTCGTTGGCGAGGATCAAAAGGAAGTCTTGTGAATCTATGAAGAGCCGATATTGAACCTGCAACAGAGGGGCATTGATGAGCATACAGATCTACGGCTTCTGGCGTTCGATCGCTTCGTTTCGCGTACGCGTTGCCCTGAAGTTGAAGGATTTGCCGTTCGAGGAAACGTCGATCGACATCCTCTCAGGAGAGCAATTCAATCCGGGATATGATGCCGTCAATCCTGAGCACGTCGTTCCGACCTTCATTCATGACGGCCACTCGCTGTTCCAGTCGATGGCGATCATGGAATATCTCGACGACATTAAGCCCGTGCCGCGGCTATTGCCGGACGACATCAAGGAACGGGCCTACGCGCGATCGCTGGCGCTGATGACGATTGCCGATGCACACCCGCTGGTCGTGCCGCGCGTCCGAAATCACCTCGCCAAGACGTTTGGCGCCGATGCCAAAGCAATCGAGAACTGGGGCCGGCATTGGACGACCGAGGGACTTGCGACCTACGAAAGATTGCTCGCCCGGCGCGCGCCTGCGCCGTTCGCGCTCGGCGGAGAGCCTGGTCTTGCAGACATCTGCATCGCAGGCCAGGTCGTGGGTGCGCATTTCCTTAAAATCGAATTGAGTCCATTTCCGATTGTCTCCGGCCTGGCCGACCGCTGCTTCATGATGGTTGAATTCGCATCGTCACATCCGTTCGAACAGCCCGGCTACAAGACCGCAGCCGCGCATCATTAGAGCGCGTCCGGCATTCAACGGCAAGGGTTCCTCAGACATCAAGACCCAGCGCGCGCGCAGCGTTGCCGCCGGCGATCTGCGCGAGCGTGTCCTCGTCCATGCCGGTCACGCCGGCAACATGTCCGATCGGATTATACTCCGCCATGTCGAAGGGATAATCGGTGCCCATCACGATGCGGTCCGGGCCAAAGACGTCGATCAGATAGGCGAGCTGGTGATAGCTGAAAACCACGGTGTCGAGGTAGACCTGCCGCAGATAGGTCGTCGGCGGCAACGGTAGAGCCGCGTGTGAGTCTTGCCGCGCGCCCCAACCGTGGTCGATGCGACCTGAGTAGGCCGGCAGATAGCCGCCGCCGTGCACGGCCATCAGCTTCAGATCGGGGAAGCGCGCCAGCGTCCCTGAAAAGATCAGATTATGCAGTGCCAGAGTCGTATCGAGCGGGTTACCGAGTACATTGTTGAAATAGAAATGGGTGAGACGCTCACCGTGGGTGAATCCGTTTGGATGCATCATGATGAATGCACCGAGCTGTTCGGCGCGGGCAAAGAAGGGACGAAATTTCGGGTCAGACAGTTCCTGGCCATCGACATTGGTCAGAATCTCGACGCCCCTCAATTTCAAATCTTTCATGACGTAATCAAGTTCGCCCACCGCAAGCTCTGGCTCTTGCAGCGTCACGACGCCAAGCCCGACAAACCGGTCGGGCTTGCGTCCGCAATACTCCGCCACGCCATCATTGGCGACACGATGCGCTTTTTCGGCAATTTCCGGAGCGAGCGAATAATAGCATTGGGGCGGCGCGGGCGCCACGACCTGAATGTCAATCCCCATCTTGTCGAGATCAAGCAGGCGCCGATCGATCGTCGTCATGACCTCGGCCACGTCCCTTTCCTGCTGTGCATTGATCTCCCTGGTAAGGGCATCGGCGAAATGCGCGAGCGGCACTCGGCTGATGTCGAGATGCGGCTGCGCGATCTTGGCAGCCTCGGGCACCACGATGTGCGCGTGAATGTCGATCGTCGTGGATGAGGGGCGTCGCGCGAGGCCGTCCGCATCGTGGGTGCGAGCGGCAGTGCGGCCGTAGCGGTTTTTGCGATCGATCATAGACTTGCCTCTGCTGATGTTCTGACAATTCGGAATGGGACGTATCATTTGAGCGCCGGCGGTTTGCGCCGGGGCCAGCGAACGGAGATCGTGGTGGCGTCGGCCTCTCCGAGACCATCGGCTTCGGCCTCGTCAAAGCAGGCTAGCGCAGCTTTCGCAACAGGTAGTTCGGCAGGGATGGAGCTTGCAAATTGCACTGCAGTAGCCAGGTCTTTTTTTGCCGCCGTGATACCGAATGCGGTCTCGCCAAGCGGCGCGCCGCCCAATACTTTGGCGATGATGGCGCCACGGCCCTTCATGGCCGCTGGAGCGCCGGCGGTGTCGGAAAGGATGTCGATCACCCGATCGGGCGGAAGATCGAGTGGCTTGCAGATCGTGAGCGCTTCACCGAGCGCCTGCCAGTAGACGAGTAGCGGCAGATTTACCGCAAGTTTCAAAGTGGAGCCGGCGCCGAGCGGCCCGACGTGCTCGATTCGGCGACACAATTGCTGGAGCAACGGCATGGCCCGGTCGACGTCGACTCTGGAACCTCCGACCAGACCGAACAGCTTGCCCTCCCTGGCCGGAATCCTGCTCCCGCCAACGGGGGATTCGACAAAGGCGGCGCCAAGTTTCGTCACCGCATTGCCGACTGAAATCATAGTGTCTGGCCGTATCGTGCTCATGTCGATTACGAGCTTGCCGTCAAGCCTGGCCTTCAAAAGTCCATTTGAGCCACGATAGACCGCCTCCGTTGCCGCGTCGTTGAGAAGCATAACGATCACGATTTCGGAGGCCTCGGCCAGCTGCGCAGGGGAATCGAAGCGCCTGGCGCCGGCATCGACCAGCGGCCTGGTCTTTCCGGCGTCGCGATTCCAGACGCCAACTTCGTGCCCGACCGCAATCAATCGCTCTGCAATCGATGATCCCATTCGTCCCGTTCCGCTTACACCGACTTTCATTTTTTAACCTCGACAGGCTGGGTTGTATCAATGAGCGTGATAGACGCCAAGATTTTGCGTGACCAAATCTTCATTGCTCAGGATTTCGCGGGCCTCGCCCGCGAACACGCAGCGGCCGGTGTTGAGGATGACCGCCTGATCGGCAACTTCGAGCGCCAGCTGACGATTTTGTTCGACCAATACGATTGACTGTCCTTCCTCCTTCAACCGCCTGATGGTGCGCCCGACCTCCGCGACGATCAGAGGCGCAAGGCCTTCAGAGGGCTCATCCATCAGGAGTACGCGCGGGTTTCCCATCAGCGCGCGGCCGATCGCCAACATCTGCTGCTCGCCGCCGGAAAGCGTGCCAGCAAATTGCGCGTGACGTTCTCGCAAGCTCGGAAACAGTTCAAAAATGCGCTCGATATTCCACGGTTCTTCTGCCCTACTTTCGCGCTGCCGGGCGACAATGAGGTTTTCCCGAACCGTAAGCGAAGGGAAAATCCGCCGGCCCTGCGGCACAAGGCCGATGCCAAGCCGTGAAATGCGTTCCGGGCTGAGGCCTCCGATTGTCTCGCCAAACAGGCGAATTTCGCCATCCTGCGGTGTCAGGAAGCCGACGATCGTCGAAATGCATGTCGTCTTTCCCGCACCGTTGCGTCCGAGCAGCGCCAGCACGCATCCTTTCCGTAACGAAAAGCCCACGCCATGCAGGATGTGGCTGTCGCCATAAAATGTGTGGACGTTCGTCAGACTGAGCGCCTCAGCTGCCAAGATAGACCTCGCGCGTTCGTTCGTCTGCGATCACCGCATCGCGTTCGCCATCGACGATGACGCGGCCATAGTTGAGCAACGTCACGGTCTCGGCGAGGTCCAGTGCGGTATCCATGTCGTGTTCGATCATGATCACCGTCGTGTGCCGCGGGATCGAAGCGATCAGCGATTTTACCGCGGCCCTTTCGCCGTTTGAGAGACCCGCTAGCGGCTCGTCCAGAAGCAGCAGGCGCGGCTTTTGCGCCAGCGCCATGGCGAGTTCGACGCGGCGCTTCTCGCCATAGGCGATTTCCGACACCGGGTGATCGGCAAGATGCAGGAGACCGACGGTGTCAAGGGTCTGTCGCGCCTCGTTGGCGAGATCGCGATAGAACGACAACGGCCGCCACATCTGCCAGCGGGACGGAAGCAAGCCGAGCAGGCCAAGCGTGACATTGTGCTCGAGCGTGTCGGCGGCAAACAGGGTGATGATCTGGTAGGTGCGCGACAGGCCCAGATGCGCTCGCCGGTATGGAGCAAGTGTTGTAACGTCGGTGCCGAACAGTCTGATCTGTCCGGAATTCGGCCACATGTCGCCACTGATCTGATTAAACAGGGTGGTCTTGCCGGCCCCATTCGGGCCGATGATCAGGCGGCGCTCGCCTTGCCGAACGGTAAGCGAGATGCCTTGCGTGACCTTCAATCCGCCGAAGGCCTTGTTCAGGTCGACGATTTCAAGCGCATCATTTGCTGCCAGTGGAGTCATGGCGGCTCCTTTCGGAACCGCGCCGTCAGTTTACTCAAGCCGGGGACGATGCCATTCGGCATGACGAGGACGATGAACAGGAACACAAGGCCCAGCAGCATATTCCAGCGTTCGATATAGGCCGAGGCATAGTTCTTTAACAGCAACACCAGCGTGGCGCCCACCACCGGACCACCAAGTGTGCCTGATCCGCCGGCAATCACACCGAGCAGCGCTTCGGCCGAACTCGTGGTCGAAAGCGAGGTGGGGTGAATATATTTGTTGTAATAGACAAAGAGCAGCCCGGAAACGCCGCCCCAGAAACCTGCATAGACGAAAGTAATCCAGCGAACCATCCAGGGGTTGAAGCCGAGCGCAGCCATCCGGCGCGGCTGGTCGCGCACGCCTTTCAGCGAAGAGCCGAATGATGAAGACACGAAAATCGCCATCATCAGGAATGCAAGGCAAGCCACGATCAAGGCAAACCAGTAGAAGGCGGCGGCGCTGTCAAGCGAGATGCCGAAGGGGGCCGGACGGGTGAGGCCCGCGATGCCATTATCGCCGTTGGTCACATTCGACATCCGATAGGCAAGCCCCCACAACACTTGCGACAACGCCAGCGTGATCATGAGAAAGCCAAGACCGGTCGCGCGCAATGCGATGGTACCGAACAACGCCGCCATCACAATTGTCCCGGCGATCGAAATGATCGCAGCCGCGCCGTGGCCAAATCCGTACCGGCTGGTTAGCAACGCGGAAATGTAGGCTCCGACACCAAGATAGGAGGCATGTCCGAGCGAGGTCATGCCGCCGAAGCCGACCAGGAGATTGAGGCTGAGTGCGAAGATCGCTGCGATCAGGATCTGGCTTGCGAGGTTGATGTAGAAATCGCCCGCGAACAGCGGCAGCAGCAGAAGGAAAGCGGCGAGCGGGGTGCTTGAGATCCACCTCATGCGCCGACGCGCCCGAACAGGCCCTGAGGGCGAAATGCAATGACGATAATCATCGGCAGGAAAAGAATGATGTAGGCAAGTTCCGGAAACAGCGCAGTGCCGAATGTGTAGATGAATCCGATGATGAAGCTGCCGACGAAGGCGCCCAGCAGGCTTCCGATGCCGCCAAGAATGACTACAATCAGCGCCAACGGCAGCATGTCGGCGTCAAGCCCGGGATAGGCCGACAAGATCGGACCGCCAAGTACGCCACCGGCGCCGGCGATGCCGGCACCGAGGCAAAACACGATCGTAAACAAATTCGAGACGGGGATGCCTACCGCGCGTGCCATCTGCCGGTCGTCGACGCCGGCGCGGATCATCGCACCCAGGCGCGTGCGATCCATCAGCAAGTAAAGCGCGACCGCTGCCGCTACCGCGCATCCCACAAGAACCAGCCGGTAAGTGGGAAAAACGAAGCCAAACAAACGGGTAGGCGCCTGCAAATTAGGCGGCGTCGGCACCGGAATGGAATCGCCGCCCCACAACACCAGGCAAGCGTCCGAAATAATAAAGGACATGCCGAGCGTCACCAGCACCTGGCCGAGCGGATTGGTCTTCAGCCGCGTCAGCACCAGTCGTTCGAACAGGCCGCCGATCGCAGCCACTGCGATGCCGGCGCCAAACGCCGTGACCCAGATGTTCAGGCCGCTGTAGGCGCGCAAGGTTGCTGCCCCGAAATAGGTGCCCAACATGAAGAAGGCGCCATGCGTCAGATTGGCGAGCCGCATCAGACCGAAGATCAGCGAAAAGCCTGACGAGAGCAGAAACAACAGGCCACCTAGCGACAGGCTGTTGAGACCCTGGATGATCCAAAATTGCATGCCGATCTCGTTCGAAGCGCTGCAGGCTTCGGCCCGCAACGGGGCAAGTCCAGCTGCGGATTACAGCTCCAGATTCCTGGCCGGCGGGTAATCTCGCGAATAGACCGGATTTTTCAGGAACATAGTCTTGTCGTAGGTCCAGAACTGGCTGACATCCGGATAAGTCTTGATAACCGAATTGACCAGACGCCCGTCGCTTCTCGTGACCTTGCGGATATGGGCGTCGCCGATGACATTGCCGAACTCGTCGAACTTGACGAGACCCCGTATCGTCTGCACGTTGTTGCCACGGATCGCCGCCATCAGTGCCTTCTTGTCTTCCGCGTTGGCCTTGATCGTCTTGAGCGCGGCTTCCAGCACCTCGCCAGAGAGGTAGGTAGAGCCGGCGTAGTAGCCGGGGTCGTATTTGAACTGCCTGCGGAATGCCGGAGCGAAGGTCTTGTTGAGAGGGTTGTCCAGCTCGGCCGAATACCAGCTCGTGGTTAAAATCCCCAAGGCCTCATCGCCCATATTGCGAAGCACGGACTCGTCGAGCGCGGTCATGCCGCCGATCACGGCCATCTTGTCCTTCAGACCGTATTCGACGAACTGACGCAGGAAACGGAATCCGTTGGAACCGGCAGTGCCGAGGAAGATCGCATCCGCGCTCTTGACCTGTGCGACGTAGCTGCCGTAGTCCGGCGTCGCGAGCGGCGTGAAGATTTTCTGGATGATCTTGCCGCCATTATCTTCGAAGGCGCGCTGGAAGCCGGCGCACATTTCGTGGCCGTAGGCGAAATCATCGGCGATAGTGACGATCTTCTTGTACTTGAGTTCCTTGGCCGAGTAATCGGCAAGCGGGTAGGCGCATTGCGCCGATGTGGAGGTCAGCCGGACGAACCACGGACTTGGGTGGCGCTGGGTCATGTCTTCCGCGGCGGCAACGCCGAGGGTTGGAATCCGCTTTTCGGCAAGGTAATCGGCGATCGCCAGGGCCTCGAACGCCGCGAGCGGGCCGATCATGCAATGGACGTCGTTCTTCTCGATCAATTCCTGCGCTTTGGTACGGGCGGTTGCAGGAACGCCGGCGGTGTCAGCCACGATCAATTCCACCTTGCGGCCGGCGAGCGTATTGTCGCGTTCCTTCAGGAACATCGTCAGTGCGAGGTCCATGTCGATGCCGCCAGAGGCGAGCGGTCCGGTCTTCGCCGCCAGTAGACCGACGCGCACGGGCCCCGAAGCCTGCGCGAAGGCAAGTTGAGGTGCCGCCATGCTGGCGATACCCGCACCGCCAATGCTCGAAACAAATTGTCGTCGCGATATCGTCATGGATCCCCCGGGCGTTTCGGCCGAACAGAAACTTCTTTGCGCTTTTCGTTGATTGAGCGATTTATCTGACGGAAGGCATGAATGATCAAGTGATAACCACTTGGTCAGCCCCGCATGCCCGACATTTCGGCAATCGATATCGCCAGGGCCTCGGCGGCAGCTTTGATGCAGTGCGGCATAACAAAATTGGCCGTGCTAACTGCCTAGTTTGGGATTCGCTGTTTTGGGTGCCGTGATTATGTTCTTCTTGAGTACTTCAAAAACTGCTGCGGTGTCCTGATCGCCCAAGTCCATCGCGATGGCTTGCGCATAAACCGGTTGCGTTAGCGTGAACAATGGCGTTTCGCAGCCGACGTCGCCGGCGAACTCTGCAATGATGGCCATGTCCTTCTTCCAGGTCGAAACCTTCATGGTGGCGGGTTGATATTTGCCCTCGACCATCATCGGTGCGCGCATCTGGAAAATGCGCGACCCTCCCGCGCCAGGACCCACCATCTCGACGACCAGCTTCGGATCGAGGCCGGCCTGTTCCGCAAGAATCATCGCTTCCGCAGTGGCAACATTGTGTATTGCGACCAGGTGGTTGGCTACAAATTTCATCCGGCTGCCATTGCCGAAAACACCGAGATCGGCGCTCTGCTTGGAAAAATCCGCAAACAGCGGCAAGCAGCTGGCAATCGCCTCGCTGTCGCCGCTGGCATAAACGATCAGGTCGCGCATCCTGGCCTGAGCTCCGGTCCCGCTCAGCGGGCAGTCGAGCGGGGTGTGCCCGGCTTTTTTCAGGATGGCTTCGAAGGCGAGCTTGTCGGCGAGCGTGAGCGTAGAGAGTTCGATTACGATTCGCGGCGGCACGGCAGAGCCGGCGATCGCCTTGGCTACGCTCTCGACAGCACCTGGCGTGGGCAGGCTCGTCATGATCACAGGCGCCTGCTGCGCGAGTGCTTCCACGCTGTTCGCCATGACGATTCCGGCTGATGCGAGTTCGGTTCCCTTGGCGACGTCGATATCGAACGCGATCACGTGCCAGCCGCGTTCGCTCAGGTTGTGGGCAATAGCGCCACCCATGATGCCAAGGCCCACGATTCCAACAGTCTTGTCCATGTGAGTCGTTTTCTCCCTGTCGAATTTGATTGACGGGCAACGCGGGGCGCGCCTTAATTAGTGATCGGGCGATAAACAACCGTCAAACGGTTCGCCGGTCAAGCAGCTTTCGTCGTTTCCCGTGCGGATGTTTCCGCAAGGAAAGTGAGGATGAAAGTTACCGGTTTCAACCGCCTGCCCGGGCGCGATGACGAGGGCCGTGACATGACAGGCATCGGTCTGAAATCGAATGCAGGCTCGCCACCGGAGGCGAACACCGGTGACCGATATGCGACTATGGTCGCCCGCGCCAGGGCTTTGGTCCCGCGCTTGCGCGATCGCGCGTCGAAGGCCGAGCAGCTGCGCCGCCTGCCGCCGGAGACAGAACGCGAGCTGCACGAGTCCGGCCTTTTCCGTATCGTCCAACCCGGGCGCGTCGGCGGCTCCGAACTCGATTACGTCGCGTTGGTCGATTGTGCCGAACCGATCGGGCAGGCCGACGCCTCGGCGGCCTGGAACTTCGCCAACCTCGCAAGCCACCACTGGATGCTGGCGATGTTCGACAGCCGCGCGCAGGATGAGGTCTGGAGCAAGGATCCCGACGCCTTGATCGCGTCTTCCTTCATATTTCCTGCCGGCCGCGCCAGGAAGGTGGAAGGCGGATATGTTTTGCGCGGCAGCTGGCCGTTCTCCTCAGGTGTGGATTCCAGCGAATGGAACATGCTGGCAAGCGTGGTGTCGTCGGACGACGAGGCTGACGGCATCGAGTATCGGATCTTTCTGCTCAACCGCAGTAACTATCGCATCAAGGATACCTGGGACGCGACCGGGCTGCGGGGAACGGGATCAAACGACGTCGAGGTCAACGACGCCTTTGTGCCCGAGCCGATGACGATCGCAGTTAACGACCTCGCAGGCGGACCGACGCCGGGGAGCGCGGTCAATCCGAACCCGCTCTACACGCTGCCGGTGTTCTCGCTGTTCCCCTATGTACTGTCCGGCGTAGCCCTCGGCAACGCGCAGGCCTGCCTTGACGATTATGTCGAAATTGCGCGGCACCGCGCATCGACCTACAACCGCGCCAAGCTCGGCGATCTTCAGACCACGCAGATCAAGATTGCCGAGGCCTCTTCCAAGATCGACGCTGCGCGCCTCATCATGCGCTCAAGCTGTATCGAGGCGATGGCCGAGGCGCGACGCGGGCATACCCCGGATACTGCAGCGAAAACCAGGATGCGGCGGGACGGCGCCTTCTCCGTCAATCTCTGCACGGAGGCCGTTTCGCTGTTGTTTGCGGCGAGCGGCGCGCGCGGGTTGTATACGTCGGGTGTCCTGCAGCGGCAATTCCGCGACGCCCACGCGATCAATTCGCATATCGCATTCAATTTCGATGCCGCCGGCACCAATTACGGGCGCGTGGCACTTGGCTTGCCCTCCGAAAACCTGACGCTCTGAGGCGAGAGGATGAACGACGCGCCCAAATACCTGACCGAGCCGGACCCGGCCAACGAATTGGCGAGCGGCAGTTCGTCCATCGACCCGCGGGATTTCCGCAAAGCGCTCGGTACCTACGCAACCGGCGTCACCATCATCACGGCCATGTCGAGCGATGGCAAGCCCTACGGGTTGACCTGCAATTCATTCGCTTCGGTCTCGCTCAATCCTCCGCTCGTGCTTTGGAGTCTGGGGATGTACTCGCAAGGCTTGGCGATCTTCCAGAATGCCACTCACTTCGCAGTCAACATACTTGGCGTATCTCAGCAGGCACTGGCGACCCAATTCGCAAAGGCCGCAGCGGACAAATTTGCGGGCGTCAACTGGGCGCCGGGACTGGGCGACGCACCGGTTCTTGCCGACAGCGTCGCCTGTTTTCAATGCCGTGCCGCCAATCGCTATTACGGCGGCGACCATGTTATTTTCCTCGGCGCCGTCGAAGCCTACGCCTACAATGGACGAGAGCCGCTACTGTTTGCCCGAGGCGGCTATGGGCGGTTTCTCGGCGCAGACGATGTTCCGCTGGTTACGGGGTCATGAACAAGAAGGCCCCACCCAGGCGAGCGCACGCCAAACAGAAACGATTGTCGCCGGACGATCGGCGCAACGAATTCGTTGCGAAGGCGACCGAGTTTTTCTCGGACGAAGGTTTTGGCGGCGGCACGCGAGCGCTCGCGCGCAGGCTGGGCGTCACACAGCCGCTGCTGTACCGATACTTTCCGAGCAAGGACGACCTGATCAAGGAGGTCTACCGCACGGTCTATCTTGAACCGCTCGACCCAGGGTGGGAGAAGCTCCTCGCCGACCGCTCGCGGCCGATGCGGGAGCGGCTCCGGGAGTTCTATAGCGCCTATACCAGCGTGATCTTCACGCGCAAATGGCTGCGCATCTACCTCTATTCCGGACTGAAGGGGCTCGATATCAACCGATGGTATGTTGGCGTGGTAAGAGAAAAGATTCTCTCACGCATCATCAGGGAATGCCGGCATGAAGCCGGGTTGCCTGTGCAAAACAAACCGACAGCGGCCGAACTGGAACTGGCATGGGTGTTTCACAGCGGAATCTTTTATTACGGGGTCCGCAAATACATCTACGAGTCGCCCGTGCTCGAAGACAAGCAGCAAATGATCAACGACGCCGTCGATGCCTTTCTCGAAGGCTTCCGGCAGGTGTTTGGAACCGCAGGCGTTCCCCTTACGGTAGTAAGGGAGGTGGTGTAAACGGGGCTCGCCTGCCTTTCGGAACGCGGCCAGCCTCGGCCTCGCAAAACTATTCGGCGGCCGTGGATTGTCGCGAAGTTGTGCCGACGTTCACCTGCGGCATGACCTTCTCGGCCATCAGGATCATGGACTGTCGTCCAAGCTCGCGGTCCTTCCAGTCCTTACCGGCGTAGAGCAGCGTGCCGAAGGTTCCGACTTCCTGCTGGAAAGCAAGCAACTGATCGGCGACGCTGTCGGGCGTGCCGTGGATGATCAGCTTGTCGCAGATCGTCTCGAGTGTCACCTCGTCGTCGGGCTGGTCGCGGCGGGTCTTGAACAGTTCGATGCGGCCGTTCCTTTTCAGCTTGGTGAACAGCGAGCGGTAATAATAGACGTAAGGGCCGTTCGGATCGGTCGCATAGGCCTTTGCGGTTGCGGCGTCCTTTGCGACGAACACGCTCTTGGCAACGCGCCAGTTCGCAGGATCCGCAGGGCGGCCGCCGCGTTCGCAGCCCTCGACATATTTCGGCCAATGGCTCTTCACCCAGGCCGGCATCAGGAAGTTCGCCGAAATCGGCTCCCAGCCGCGCGCGGCAGCCTCCGTCACGCCTTTGGAGAATGGAGCGACCGCGGTCACGACGATCGGCGGATGCGGACGCTGCAGGGGTTTTGCAATAAACCCTTGACCGATATCCTTCATCAGCGTTCGTTCGGTCGTGATGTTCCAGTATTTACCCGTGATATTATAGGGTGGCTCGCTGGCCCAGATCTCGAGAACCTGGTTGATCGATTCCAGGAACATCTCGTTGCGATTTGCATCGAGATTGCCGAACAGCTCCGCGTCGGACAAAAGCCCGCCCGGACTGATGCCAAAGATCAGGCGCCCATCAAGCATGTGATCCAGCATGGCCATCGTGGCAGCCACCGTCGCCGGATGGGTATTCGGCATGTTGACGGTTCCGGTGCCAAGCCTGATCCTCCTGGTAGCAGCCGCAATCCAGGCAAGGAAGGCGGTGCATGAAGTGATGTTCTCCGCCTGATCGGTAACGTGCTCGCCGACATAGGCTTCGGTGAAGCCAAGTTCGTCGGCTAAAACGAAAGCCTCGCGATCTTCCTGGAGCGAGAGCCGCCAATCCTTCTCCAGAGGATGGATTGGCATGGTAAAGTAGCCCAGTTTCATCACCTGCTCCTCCCCGGAGCTTGTGTGCACGCAACTCCATTATGACGTTTCCGAACGCGCCGTCACTAGAAATAATCGTTCGATAAACAAACTTGACCTTTGACGAGCGCCGCCGTCTAATCCGCCGCAAGCACAATCCGGCCGGGGAGGTCGCTCGATGAAAGCCTCGGCTTTCAGCTACGCCCGCGCAAACAGCATTGACAACGCGATCGAGTTGCTCGCAGCGTACGGTGACGGAGCGAAAGTGCTGTCAGGCGGGCAAAGCCTGATGCCTGCGATGAATCTCCGCCTTTTGGCTCCGCAACTGATCGTCGATATCGGTGCGCTGGCTGAACTGCGAGGCATCACGGTCGGCGGTGGTCTCATGCGGGTGGGCGCATTGACGCGCCATTGCGAACTCCTCAAGTCTGGCGAAATCACTGTTCATGCGCCACTGGTGGCGGAAGCGATTGCCCATGTGGCGCATCCAGCGATTCGCAACCGCGGAACGATCGGGGGCAGTCTCGCGCACGCCGATCCGGCCGCTGAACTGCCGGCCTGCATGGTGGCGCTGAAGGCAACCATCATTGTCCGCAGTGTGGCCGGTGAACGACGAATCGCGGCGGCTGATTTCTTCAAGGGGATTTATGAGACGGTACTGTCACCGCAGGATTTGCTAGTCGCGGTCGAATGGGCGACTGCGCCTGACAACTCGGCCCACTACTTCGACGAATTTGCGAGGCGCCACGGCGACTATGCCATCGTCGGCCTCGCCGCGCAGGCGGTAGTGGAGAATGGCAGGCTGATCGATTTCAGGCCCGTTTTGTTTTCGGTCGGGGATCGGCCGCAGCTGATCAGAGCCGCTGCAAGTCTCGTCAACGTTGCCGTTTCGCCCGCGCAATTGTCACAAGCGCTGCAAGCGCTCGGCGAAGAGCTCGATCCGCCCGAGGATCAAGCTGCAAGTGCCTCGATGCGCCGACATCTGGCGAAGGTCTTGCTGGCGCGGTGTGTATCGAAACTTCTCAACCGTCCCGATCTGAACGCCGGAGGATCGGTATGACGGCTTCACTTTCCATTTCCCTTCTTGTCAATGGCGAGCGCGTCGATGCGATCGTTTTGCCACGCCTGAACCTTGCCGATTTCCTGCGTGAGCACCTCAAGCTTACCGGCACGCATGTCGGTTGCGAGCACGGGGTTTGCGGCGCTTGCACGGTGCGCATCAACGGCGACCTCGTGCGCGCCTGCCTGACGCTGGCGGCGCAGTCCGACGGCGCATCGGTCGAGACGATTGAAGGACTTTCCGACAGCGGCGAGATCGCCGATCTGCAGGCGGCGTTTCGCGATCGCAATGCGCTGCAATGCGGTTTTTGTACGCCCGGGATGCTGATCACCGCGCAGGATCTGTTGACGCAGGAGGCGGAGCCGGATCGTGCGCGCATCCGTGAGCATCTTTCCGGCAATTACTGCCGCTGCACCGGCTATCACGCGATTGTCGACGCGGTGGAAGCCACGGCGCGCCGACGTCGGGAGCGCATGCCATGAGCTCGCCACGGGCAAACAAGACAGCGCTATCCGAACTCGACCGGCCCAATTCCTATATCGGCAAGGTCGTCCCGCGCCCCAACCTCGATCGTCTGCTTCAGGGCCGCGGCCTCTACGTCAGCGACATGGAACTGCCACGAATGGCGCACGTGGTTTTCGTACGCTCGCCGCACGCGCATGCGAAAATCGTCGCGATCGACACCGGTGCGGCCAAACGCCTTTCCGGCGTAATCGCTATCGTCACCGGCGAGGAGCTCGCTTCCGTCATCACGCCATGGGTCGGCGTGCTTTCACACCTGAAGGGCCTCAAATCCGCGCCACAACGGGCGATCGCGATCGGTCGCGTCTGCTGGCAAGGGGAGGCGGTCGCTGCCGTCGTTGCCGCCAGCCGCGCCATTGCGGAGGATGCCGCCGAAATGGTCGCGGTGGAATATGAGCCGCTGGAGGCGGTCACGGATATGCGCGCCGCGCTCGATCCGAAGACGCCGGTGATTCATGCATCGCTCGGCGACAACCTCGCCTTCGAACGTGTCCTTGATGCCGGTGCGGTGGATGCGGCCTTCAGCGGTTCGGACGAGATCGTCGAAGTGGAATTCGTCTTTGGACGCCATACCGGCGTAACGCTCGAACCTCGCGCAGTGGTCGCGGACTGGAACGCGGCCGAGGCACGGCTGATGATCTATCAGGGCACTCAGGCACCGCATATGGTGCAGAACATCGCGGCACTTCACCTTGGGCTGGAGGAAGCGCAAGTCCGGGTGGTTTGCAAGGACGTCGGCGGTTCCTTCGGGATCAAAGTCCATATCTACGCCGACGAAATGGCAACTTATGCGCTCGCGAAATTGTTGCGGCGGCCGATCAAGTTCGTCGCAGACAGGGTGGAGAGCTTCAACAGCGACATTCACGCCCGCGACCATCGTTGCAGGGGACGGATCGGCGTCAAGCGCGACGGCACCATCATGGCCTTTGAGATCGACGACCTCACTGGCATCGGTCCCTATTCGATGTACCCGCGCACCAGCGCGATCGAGGCTAACCAGGTCGTGAATCTTGTCGGCGGACCTTACGTCACGAGGAACTATCGCGCCCGCGCCCGCGTCGTGTTCCAGAACAAGAACGTGATGTGCCAATACCGCGCCGTCGGCCATCCCATCGCCTGCTCGGTGACCGAAGGCCTGGTCGATCTGGCGGCCGCGAAAATCGGAATGGATCCGGTGGAGATTCGCCGCCGCAATCTCATTGCCGACGATGCCTATCCGTGCGCGTCGCCCTCCGGCCTGCGCTTCGAACTGTTGTCGCACCATGCCGCTTTGAACAAGCTCGTCAAGATGATGAATTACGATCAGCTGCGGGCCGAGCAGGCCGCGCTTCGTACCAGGAACATCCATCGTGGCATCGGGATCGCCAGTTTCATCGAGGTCACCAACCCAAGCGCGGCATTTTACGGTGTCGGCGGCGCGAAGATTTCGTCGCAAGACGGCGTGGCAGTGCGCCTCGACGCGCAGGGCTCAGTGATTTGCCAGACCAGTATTACGGAGCAGGGGCAAGGCTCGGAATCGCTCACGGCGCAGATCGTTGGCAGCGTGCTTGGCGTCGCGATGTCGCGCGTGCGTGTCATCCTTGGCGATACCGATCAGACACCCTATGGCGGCGGCACCTGGGCGTCGCGTGGCGCCGGCATTGGCGGAGAGGCAGCACTTCAGGCTGCGAAGATCCTTCGCAAGAACATTCTCGATGTCGCTGCAGCAATTCTGCAATCCTTGCCGGCCGAACTCGACATCGCCGACGACGCTATCGTAAACTCCACCGACGGCGCGCCGCGCATCGAATTGCGCGAGCTTGCGAGAATTGTCTATTTCCGCCCGGATACCCTGCCGCAGGGAATCCAGCCGGAACTGATGGCAACGCGCCACTACGTGCCACGCGAATATCCCTTTGCGTTCACCAATGGCGTTCAAGCTTCTTGGCTCGAGCTCGACACGGATACGGGCTTTATCAAATTGCTCGGACACTGGGTGGTCGAGGATTGCGGCACGCTGATAAACCCGCAACTGGTCGACGAGCAGATCCGCGGCGGGGTGGTGCAAGGTCTGGGAGCCGCGCTGTTCGAGAAATGCATCTACGACGAGCGGGGTCAGCTGACAAATGCAAATATGGCGGATTATCTGGTCCCCATGGCCGGCGAGATGCCCGACATAGATGTCGGGCATGTCGTATCGCCGACGGCGGAGAGCGAACTTGGTGCCAAGGGCGCCGGCGAGGCCGGAACAGCAGGCGCAGCGGCTGCGGTTGCGAATGCAGTGAACGATGCACTGAAACCGTTTGGCGCGATCGTTACGGAAATTCCGCTGACGCCTCAAATCATTCTGTCGGCGCTGGGGCGAATTTGATTGGCCGTGATCATTGCCGGCGACGTTCCTAGAGCCTCTCTACGGCCTTGAACGTCCCGTCCGGCTGAATGAGGGTTAGAAACACCTTGGCCGGGGCATCCAGCGCCTTTCGTCCCACTATGAGGACGTCGCCGCTGATATCGAAGCGGCCGACATCATTGATGATACGCAGCATCCTGGCTCGAGTCGGATTTGGTCCGGCCATCTCAAGCGCTGCGGCGACAAGGCGCCCGGAAAGGTATCCCTCCAGCGAAACAAAATCGGGTTTGAAGTTTGGATCGAAAACTTTTTCGGCGGCCTGGTAATCAGCCACGACCTTGACCGACGAATCCCACGGAAAAGGCACGACCTGGGAAACGATAACGCCGTAACCCTCAGGGCCAAGTTCCCTGGCCAACGCGTTTGCGCCGACGAACGAGATATTGACGAAGACCGGGTTGAAACCGCTTTGGCGCGCAAGCCTGATGAATTCTGCGCAAGGCGCGTATGTGCCGACCATGACCACGGCTTCCGGCTCCGCCCGCTTGAGCGTGCGCATTGCCGCGCCTACGGCCTTTGTGTTGCGCTCATAGGTACTCTCAGCCGCAAGCTCCATGCCACGCTTTTCCAATGAACGCTGTACGCCCGCCAATCCGTCGCGGCCATAGGAATCATCCTGATAAAAGATTGCAATGCGCTTGATGTGTAGATCTTCAGTCAGATGCTTGATCCACGCCTCGGCCTCCGCGCCATAGCTGGCGCGGATGTTGACGACGTTGTGAAGATCCGGCGCGCGCAGGAAGTCCGCGCCGGTAAATGGACCGACGAACGGCACATTTCTGGCTATTGCGATCGGAACGGTCACCGCCGTCGTTGGGGTTCCGACCGCACCGATCAGCGCGAAAACCTTGTCATCGTCGAGCAGTTTTCCGGTTTGCAGGATCGAACGGTCGGGATCGTAGCCGTCGTCCCGGCTAATCAGTTCAAGTTTTCTGCCGTGCACGCCGCCACGGGCGTTTATTTCGGCAAAAGCGGCGAGAATGCCCTGCCGCATTCCCTGACCCAGGGCGGACGAAGGTCCCGACAAGGCGGCGGCCTGACCAAACAAGATACGATTGCTGCTCACGCCAACTTCGTCTGCGCGAAGCGGGCCAGTCCAAACGAGCAGAAGGGAAAGGCCGGCGCCAAGCACTGATTGTATGATTTTCATTGCAACACTTATGCGTGATCCAGGGATTCGACTTTTGGGAACGATGTGGGCCTGCGGCGGAGAGTTCCTGCCGATCCTTCCGGAACGCGTCTCGTTCCATCGGGAATCGCACGATTTTTACATTGCGCGGCTGTGCGATCGGTGAACGCCGGGTGCAAATTTCACTTCAGCGCTCCTAAAGATCATTAACTAACGCACCTGAAGCCAGAATCGCTTGAGTCCGACATTTCGGGGTTTTTAACCAGAGTCCGCGTCCATGAACATTCAAGGACCGGCGCTGGCGGTCGCGTCTCAGCCGTGGCGTTTTCGAACGAAGGACCAAGATGAGCGATCGAGATCCAGGCGACGATCGCCGGGGAAACATGACCGAGCGTCGGAAAAGCCCCGCGTCGTGGTCAGGACTTTATCGCCCGGCGCTGGTTGCGGCCGGCTTCGGCCTCCTGTTCTCGATAATTGCCGCCTACGCCGTCGGCCGCTGGGAGCAGCACGCCACCTGGATCGAATTCGAAAGCGTTGCCGCGACGCAATTGATCGAGATGCAGAACGGTGTCAACGAATACCTCTCTCGCCTGGTCACGCTGCGTACGCTGTTCGAATCGGCGAATGAGGACATTTCGCGCAGTGAATTCGAGGTTTTTGGCGGGCGCCTGTTCGAAAATCATCCTGGAATTCTCCGCGTCGGGTGGTTGCCCAAGATCTATCGCAAGGAGCGCGAGGAGTTCGAGGCGGCGGCAGTCGCCGACGGCGTTGCCGGCTATCGGATCAAAACTCTCGCTAATGGAATCGTCTCTCTTGCGCGGGAGAAGGAATTCTATTTTCCGGTATTCTTTTCTAGCGAGCCCAAAACGTCGTTGGTCTATGGTCTGGACTATTCGACCGACGCGGTCCGATGGGCGACGCTGGAACGGGCGCGGGATTCGGATGCGGTGGCGGTCGTGCCCACCAGACTGTTCAAGGACGTGAAAGGCAAGACCCAGGGCATAATGGTCGGCGTACCCGTCTATGTGAAGGGAACGTCGCGAACTACCGTCGCTGACCGCAGGCGTAATCTGACCGGCTTTGTCGTCGGCATATTCGATCTTGAAAACCTCCTGCACTCGGTCCGGATGGCGACGGCAGCATCTCCCGCCATCATCATCGATACCTATCCGCCCAACCGGGGCGCGATTGAGGAAAATGAACCCGTTCCCGACTTCTCGTCGGTGCCGCTCACGCCACAAATGACGCAGTCCCTGGCAACCGGGCGACACTGGTCGGGCACGCTCAGGATCGGCGACGCCTCCTGGCAAGTACGTGCCATCCCTGCCGAGGGCAGCCGCCTGATCACGCACTACGACCGCGCGTTGATCGTTCTGACCGCGGGCGTTGCCATCACGGTCTTCCTGGCCGTCTATCTCGGTCTGGCGAGCCGCAATTCACGCCAGCTTGCGCTTGCCAACCGTCGCGTACTGGAGTTAGCGCAGACCGACATACTGACCGGGCTTCCCAACCGGGCATTCTTTCTGGAGCAGTTGAAGGACGTGGGCTCCTATGAACGCGGAAAGCGGAATCTGTTCGCGATCCTGATGCTCGACCTTGATCGCTTCAAGAATGTCAACGATTCGCTCGGCCATGCAGCCGGTGACGCCTTGCTTCGCCAGGTTGCACTTCGCCTGCGTTCGACGCTGCGGCCCAGCGACGTGCTCGCGCGGCTTGGCGGTGACGAGTTCGCGATCATTCAGGCCGGTTGCAGCGATCAGCGGGCCAGTTCAGTCGATTTGGCGAGTCGCATTTCGAGGCTGATCGCCGAGCCGTTCCAGCTCCCTGGCCATCGGGTCGAAATCGGCACCAGCATCGGTATTGCGATCGCGCCGGACCACGGAAACGACCAGGAGCAATTGCTGAAGAAGGCCGATCTCGCGCTCTACCGGTCGAAATCTGCAGGACGCAATTGCTTCACGCTCTACGACGCCGCGATGTCCGCCGAACTTGAGGCGCGAAACACGCTTGAAGGGGACTTGCGGGATGCCATAGCGCGCTGTCTGTTCGAGTTGCACTATCAGCCGTTCTTCGATGTCCAGACCGGTCGTCGCCGGGGCATGGAAGCGCTGGTTCGCTGGCGTCACCCGACCCGAGGCCTGATCCCGCCCGACCAGTTCATTCCATTGGCAGAGGAAACCGGCCTCATCGTCGCGCTCGGTGAATGGATCATCAGGAAGGCCTGCGATGATGCGACGTCCTGGCCGGATGATGCCAAGGTTTCGGTCAATCTGTCGCCAGTCCAGTTCAAGCAGGCGGAGTTGTTTGATGTTATCGAGTCCGCATTGCAGAAATCAGGGCTGCGGCCCGAGCGGCTCGAAATCGAGATCACCGAATCAGTCCTATTGGAAAGAGCTGCCGAAAACCATGCCTTCATGGAGCGGCTGAAGGGCATCGGGGTCTCGCTTGCACTCGACGACTTTGGCACTGGCTATTCATCGCTAAGTTGCCTGACCACGTTTCCGTTCGACAAGATCAAGATCGACAAGTCCTTCATGGGCAGCTTGTCGATGCACCACAAGAGCTCTGCGATTATCTCCTCGATCGTGACG
>Ga0075019_10000371_pt1 | contig 25836 bp, 25 predicted proteins | sample ColStrG_CSR_2013_FD_71473 | JGI IMG/M metagenome (GOLD analysis project Ga0075019, IMG submission 71473) | Freshwater sediment microbial communities in response to fracking from Pennsylvania, USA - Cold Stream Run_MetaG_CSR_2013 | ecosystem: Environmental > Aquatic > Freshwater > Creek >...
CTGTGAAACAAGGCGGCAGCGTGAAAACTGGTGACACCGAAGGTTCCACCGCCAAAGCCAAAGACGTGACGAAAATGGGCTTGATGGCCACACTGAACTCCGGGGGTGTGCGGACCAAAATCGATCAGACCCAATCGGGTTCAGGGGATCTCGCCGGAATGGCCGACAAAGCCACCGGGAAATCGGGTTCGAACCGCGATCGCTCTGGGACAGATATCGGTTCGCAATTCAAAGACACAGGCGCCGGCGGGAAGGGAACACAAACGCAAGGGATTGCAGGTGTGGGGACCGTTGGTCGGAGCTCGGGCCAAAGTGAGTATGGCAAACTGGGCGTAGGTGGCAAAGGAACGACGAATATTGAGTTGGGTGGCTCCGGAGCCGAATTCACGGGGACGGTGGACCGTGAAGCTGTTCGTCGTGTGATTCGCAACATCTACAATCAGATCAAGAGCTGCTATGACCGCTCCTTGCGGTCGCATTCAGATTTGGAAGGAAAAATTGTCGTGCACTGGGAGGTTTCTGAACAAGGACGGGTCACAGTGGCTCGGCCGAAAGAGGCGTCGAAAGACATGCGGTCGGTGGCTGAATGCGTGGCCGGTCGGATCGCGGATCAACGCTTTCCAGAGCCCCCAGCCGGCACGATGTACGAGGTCGACTACCCATTCTTGATGGGGCGACAACAGTAAGAAAAATAAGTTAGAGTTTATTTAAATTGGTTGAGGCGAACAGGAGGTCAAGGTGAACGGCGCAACAGATCTAAGTATTTTACAAGCCTTTAAAGACGGCGGAGTGGTGATGTACATCATTCTGTTGATCGGAATTATAACGGTGGCATTGATTTCGGAGCGGCTGATGGCTCTGCGAACTTTGACAATTCACCGCAAAGAATTTGGCGACAATTTGTTGGGAATGATCATGCGGGGTGACTTGCGACAAGCTATCGCCTTCTGTGATTCGCGTCCCGCGCCTCTGACCAATGCCGTAAAATCCGGTTTGGTGCAGGCGATGAACAAACGTCCCGATGAAGAAATCCAAGTGGCCATGGATGCCGCAGTCTTGCGTGAAACACCAAGGCTTGAGGGCTGGACTTCATTCTTGGCGGTCACAGGTAACGTCGCAGTTCTTTCGGGCCTGCTCGGAACGATTATTGGTATGATCACCTCTTTTCGCGCCGTTGCGGCAGCGGATCCCGCAGAGAAAGCTCAAAAGCTTTCCGAAGGTATTTCGCATGCCTTGAACTGTACGGCCTTTGGACTCTTGGTCGCGATTACATCTATTATCGCTTACGGCTATTTCCAGTTGCGAATTCAACGTGCTGAAAACGAAATGATCGAAGCCAGTATGAGTGTCTTGAACCTCGTCGCGGCGAACCGTGACAAGATGAAAGAATAAAGGGGAACAATGGCTCACATCGAGGGCAGCTCCGGCGGCCGAAAGACAAGTTTGGAATTGAATCTCGTGCCGTTCATCGATCTGATGAGCGTCTTGATTACATTCCTCTTGATCACTGCGGTTTGGACGCAGGTGTCGATGATTCAAATCGGCAGCTCCATCTACGGAAAAAAAACGGATTCGAACCCGCCCACATTGACTCCTCGAACCGATGTGGTCTTGAAGGTGGATGTCCGTGCGAATGGATATGTGCTCACACTGGCTCGTGATGTGATTCAGATTCCGCTTTTGAAAGACAAAACCTACGATGATGCGACTTTGCTGCTGCGCCTGCAGCAAGCGAAACAGCAATATCCTGACAAGATCGATGGTAATATTGCAATGAGCGATGAGCTTTCCTACGAGCGTCTCATTCACGCAATGGATGCTTACCTCAAATCAGGGTTCGAAAGTATCAGCGTCTTGACCGGGGGGCCAAACTAATGCCCATTCATGCTCCAGGACAGAAATTTCGCAACAGCCGGATTTTGAGTCGACACAAGGGCAAGCGCGACGTGACAGCCGTTTTGTCACTGACTGCCATGGTGGATATGTTCACCGTGCTGGTCATCTTTTTGCTGCAGAATTACAACACCACTGGTGAAGTCCTGTACATTCCCAAAGAAGTGACTTTGCCGAAGGCCAGCCGAATCAAAGAGTTGAAGCCGGCAGTCGTGGTGACGATCTCGGCCAAAGAAGTTTTGGTGGACAAAAATTCAGTTGTCACGACAGAAGCGATTCACACGCAGTCGGAGTGGTTGATTCAACCCCTGTCAACGAAGTTGACTGAGTCGCTTCAGTTGGCAAAGGCCGACTACGAACGCAAATTACAAAATCAAATCAAGACCGCACTGGATGCCAAAGTGAATGATGGGAAAGTTCCGCCTTGGAACAAAGTCACGATCCAGTCGGACAAGGGAATTGATTTTTTGACTGTCAAAAAAGTGATGTACACGGTCACCGAGGCCGGTGCCGGCGAGATCAATTTTGCCGTGACAAAAGAGAAGCAATCGCAGTAAACACCAGATATGATGCGCCGGCTCCGCCTGGCTTTGCTCAGCCTCTTGATGATCCTTCTCTTTCTTGAGATTTGGTTGGGTTTTCCCACTGAGCTTGAGTCCGTGGCAAAAGAAGAGTCACTTCTCGATCGTCCCCTGGAAAACAACGCGCAATCAGACAAACACATGGAGGGCGTTCACTTTGTTGAAAGCAAAGCCGGTTCTCGTGATTGGGAGCTTTTTGCCGCTTCTGCAGATGGCTCGGAGCAATCCGGGGAATGGACGCTCAAGGCCGTGCGAGTGCTTTTCTATTCTGGAAATTCAGTCGAATACACCTTGGTGGGTCAAACGGGTCGGATCGACACGTTGACGAAAGATCTCAAAATTACCGGTGATGTGCGGATCACATCCAAAAATGGCTATCACTTTCAAACCCAAACTGCCCACTATACGGCCCGAACACGCCTTCTCGAAAGCGATTCAATCGTTAAAATGACGGCGCCAGTTGATGCGCCGGGATCGGTTGAAAAACCCTTGGTGTTGCACGGCGATCAGTTGCGGCTGACTGTCGGAGAAGAAAAGATGCTGATTCACGGCCATGTGCATGCCGAAAAGATTTTGGCAGACTCGCGCCATTTTGGGCTGTCCAGTGACGAGGTGGAGGCTTCGGGGCATGAAAGGAATTTGCATTTTCGCGGGCATGTTGAATCCTCGGTGGACGCTCTGCGCATGCAGAGCGACGAGGCCGCCGTCCAGTACGATCCCCGGAGCTCGATCCTTCAGACCATCTCTATCTTGGGTGGTGTGCGAATGAGTGACACAAATCGCTATGCGACCGCCAACAATATCGAATTTCGCCCAGCGGAAAATCAATTTGTCTTGAGGGGCAATCCGCGCGTGGTGCAAAATAATGATGAAATCACGGGTGAGGAGATTGTTTTTCTGGATGGGGGCCGAAAGGTCAAAGTGCAAAAAATGAAAGCCAAATTGGAGCGGGTTGAAGAATGAGTCAGTTGTCGGTCGTGGGCATCTCAAAGTCCTTTAAAAAACGGAAAGTTGTCAACAAGGTCAGCTTTGAAATTGAATCCGGTCGGGTGGTGGGTCTGTTGGGGCCCAATGGCGCCGGCAAAACGACAAGCTTTTATATGGTCGTTGGTCTGGTGCGCCCAGATTCGGGCGATATTCTTTTGGACGGAGTCTCCATCGGCGATGAACCCATGTATCGTCGCGCCAAAGTGGGATTGAGTTACCTGGCACAAGAGCCCAGTATTTTCCGAAAATTGACTGTGGCGGAGAACATCATCGTCGCGCTGGAGGCTTTGGGTTACACCCGAGTTCGAATTGAAGAGCGCCTGGACCAGTTGCTGAACGAGTTTCATATTCAACACATTCGCGATTCGATGGGCTACTCTTTGTCTGGCGGTGAGCGCCGTCGCGTCGAGATTGCGCGAGCGCTGGCCGGCAAACCTAAATTTATTCTCCTGGATGAACCCTTTGCCGGGATTGATCCCATCGCCGTGGCGGACATTCAAGGAATTATTCGCCAGTTGCGTGACAAGGGCATCGGGATCCTGATCACAGATCACAATGTGCGTGAAACTCTGGGGATTTGCGACATGGCCTACATCCTGAAGGAGGGGGCCATCCAGGTCCAAGGTACGGCAATGGAAATCGCCAACAATCCGCTAGCAAAACAGTTCTATCTGGGAGAAAATTTTAAACTGTAAGCACAACCCGTGCCACACCCGAAGGAAGTGTTGATGGCCAAGATGTCCCAGTCCATGAATTTGAGTCAGCAGCTGCGGATGACTCCGCAATTGCAGCAAGCAATCAAGTTGCTGCAGCTGTCCCGTATGGAGCTGGAGACCGCCGTCCGTGGCGAGCTCGAAGAAAATCCGATTCTGGAAGAGACCCAGGAGATCAAAGAAGAGGATTTTCAGCGCACGAAAGAAGCGGAACGCGAAGTCGAAGCGCCCGAAGCCGCACCCATCGACCAGCAAAATCCCCAAAAACAAGATGAGTTTGAATGGGAGAACTATCTCGAAACGCAGTCCAAGCCGCCGCCGTCAGGTCAGTCGGGCAGCGAAGAGATCATGAACTATGAGAACGTGATTTCAGCGCAACAAACTCTGCACGACTATTTGGAGTGGCAGGCGCGAATGGCGGGATTCAGTGACGATGAATTGAAAATTGCCGAGCTGTTGATCGACTATGTTGACGACGATGGTTACATCCAAACTCCACTTGAAGAAATTGCCGCGTCCGAAAAGCTTCCCCTCCAGGATTTGGAAGACGTGCTCGTTTTCATTCAAGAATTCGACCCGCCTGGGGTCGCCGCGCGAAACCTGAGGGAGTGCTTGCTTTTGCAAGCCAAAGCCATTGAAGAAGACACCAATGACCTGGTTTTCCTGATCAACAATCATCTCAAAGATCTTGAAAAGCGCAACTATGAGGTGATCGCCAAAGCCATGAATCGGGATGTGCGCGAAGTTGCAGAGCTTTGCAAAATCATTTACACAATGGATCCGAAGCCGGGTCGGGCTTACGCGCCGGCCGATACCCAGTACGTGATGCCGGATGTTTATGTCTACAAAGTCGGCGACGTGTATATGGTTTCAATGAACGAAGACGGTTTGCCGCGGTTGAAGATCTCCAATTTCTACAAAAATATGCTCAAGGCGTCTCCGCAGGGTGGAAAAACTCAGGAGTACATCCAAGATAAGTTGCGCTCGGCGGTGTGGTTGATCAAATCGATTCATCAACGGCAGCGTACGATTTACAAAGTGGCCGAGTCGATTGTGAAACAGCAGCGCGAGTTTTTGGACAAGGGGTCCGGATACTTGCGGCCGATGGTTCTGCGCAATGTCGCGGATGATATTGGAATGCATGAGAGCACAGTGTCGCGTGTGACAACTGCAAAATACATCCACACTCCGCAAGGAATCTTTGAGTTGAAATACTTTTTCAATAGTGGCATCAGCACTTCGGATGGCGAGTCTTTGGCCAGTGAATCTGTGAAAATGAAAATCAAAGACTTGGTCGGAAAAGAGAGTGTGGCAGATCCACTTTCGGACCAAAAAATCGTCGAGCTTCTCGAAAAAGACGGAATTAAGATCGCCCGCCGAACGGTGGCGAAATATCGCGACATGCTGAAAATCTTGCCGAGTTCACGGCGTAAGAAAATGTACTAGATAAAAAGAGGGCCATGGTGACCAGTCCCCCGTCCTCGGTCCCCCGTCATCCGGCCCAGTCCTGTTGGCAGGCCCAGGTGACCGGACGGGGCCAGTGGACTGAAGACTGTGGACCGGGGACTGAAAACTGAACCTGTCCCTCCTCCCCAAAGCCAAGTGCCATCGCCTTCTGCCTCAAAATGAGGCGCTCAAAGCGCGCAAAACCTAGACTTTGGGCTAAATGAATTCCGCAAAACGCCGATAAATTGGGAGCGGGAGGATCCGGAATGCAAATCAAGTTCAACTTTCATCAAGTCGACCCTTCACCTTCACTTCGAACCTACATTCAAGACGCCCTCGAGAAGGCGGGTCGGCACCTTTTGACTGACAGTCATGTGACAGTGTTCTGTCGGCAGGGTCGCTTTGATTGCCAGGTGCAAGTTGAGGTCAGTTCACCCTGGGGTCACTTTCAAGCCTCTGAAAGACACAAAGACTTTTATGTGGCGGCCGATGGTGCTTGCGGCAAGCTCGAGAGGCAATTTCATAAAACCAAAGATCGACATCAGCATCATCGCAAGCCCCTGCTTGCCAAATCGGCCCGGCTTCAGCGGGTGAACGAGGCGCTGGAATACGACGATTCCTTGCTGGCCCCAATGAAAAAAGTTGGCTAACGGGGCCTCAAAATCCCGCTGAAAGCCACAGAGGGCGGGGCTTCTCACGCCTTGCATTGGTGGCGTGTTGATCATTTGACTCTTTTGGCCAAGCGCTCTAAGTTTTGCGGACCTGACAATGGGAGGTCCGTCGTGAGTTCAAATCTCAAAAATTATCTGTTTACAAGTGAGTCTGTTTCGGAGGGCCATCCGGATAAAATGTGCGATCAAATTAGTGATGCGGTTTTGGATGCGATTCTCGCTCAAGACCCTCACGGTCGTGTGGCTTGTGAGACTCTGGTCACAACGGGTTTGTGTGTTGTTGCCGGTGAAATTTCGACGAAAGCCAAGATCAACATTGGCGAAATCGCCCGCTCGACAATTGAAAAAATTGGCTACGATCACACCGACAAAGGTTTTGACCACAAAACCTGCGGCGTGGTTGTCAGTGTGGGTCAACAGTCAGGTGATATCGCGATGGGAGTGAAAGAAACCTTGTCCGATGATCAAGGCGCCGGCGATCAAGGATTGATGTTTGGCTACGCTGTGAATGAGACTCCCGAACTGATGCCTCTGTCGATCGCTCTCAGCCACAAGCTGATGCACCAACTGGCAAGCCTGCGCAAAGCCAACAAAGTGGACTGGCTGCGACCCGATAGCAAATCTCAAGTCACCGTTGAATATCAAGATGGCAAACCTCGTCGAGTCGATGCCGTTGTCGTCTCGACCCAGCATTCGGACTCAGTCAACTTGGGTACAATTAAAGAATTTGTGATGGAAGAGCTGATCAAAAAACAAATCCCAGCCCAATACTTGGATTCCAAGACAAAGTATTTCATCAACCCGACCGGACGCTTTGTTGTCGGTGGTCCGATGGGTGATGCAGGGTTGACGGGACGAAAAATTATTGTCGACACCTATGGCGGTCATGGTGCCCATGGTGGCGGCGCGTTCTCAGGCAAGGATCCTTCCAAGGTTGACCGTTCAGCGGCGTATGCCGCTCGACATGTGGCTAAAAACTTGGTGGCGGCAGGTCTTGCCGAGCGATGCTTGGTGCAGGTGGCCTATGCAATTGGCGTGGCCGAGCCTGTGTCGATTTCTGTCAACGACTTTGGAACCAGCAAGTTAGGGCCCGAGGCTTTGGAAAAAATCGTTCGCCGGGTGTGGAATCTTCGTCCCGCGCGTATCATTCAAGATCTCAATTTGCTGCGTCCGATTTACAGTGCCACAGCCAGCTATGGACATTTTGGTCGCGCTGACTTTGCTTGGGAGCAGCTGAATAAAGTTGAGCTTGTGCAGCAAGCTTCTCGGTAAGCGGAATCAGTGGATCCCAAAAATATTCGCAATTTTTCCATCATCGCGCACATCGACCACGGGAAATCGACCCTGGCCGATGCCCTTTTACATGAAACTGGTGCTCTGAGCGCGCGTGAAGAGAAGGCGCAATTTTTGGACAATATGGAGCTCGAGCGAGAGCGCGGCATCACAATCAAAGCACAAACCGTCTGTCTGAACTGGACGGCTGCAGATGGCCAAGATTACCAATTGAACTTGATCGACACTCCCGGGCACGTGGATTTCAGCTATGAAGTTTCGCGTTCGCTTGCAGCTTGTGAAGGCGCTTTGCTTGTCGTCGATGCGGCACAAGGAGTCGAAGCCCAGACCTTGGCCAATGTCTATTTGGCGATGGAAAATGATCTGACGGTCGTGCCTGTCTTGAACAAGGTTGATCTGCCCAGCGCCGATCCCGAAGGCGTGCGCAAGCAAATTGAAGACACGGTGGGTTTGAACTGCGAAGGAATCATTCATGCGTCCGCCAAGGAGCGCAAAGGGATTCGTGAAATTCTAGAATCCATCGTTCAAAAGGTGCCTCCTCCTACCGCAGATCGCAGTTTGACTCTGCGAGGTTTGATTTTTGATTCTTGGTTTGATGCCTATCAAGGCGTCGTTGTTTTGATTCGAGTCAAAGACGGAGTGGTCAAAAAAGGCGATCGCATTCGCTTTATGGCAACGGACCGAGACTACGAGGTTCTGCGTCTTGGAAAAAATGCCCCCTTTCCGAAGGCGGTCGAGCGCTTGGAGGCTGGTGAAGTCGGTTTCCTCATCTGTGGCATCAAAGATATTCGGGACGTCAAGGTCGGGGATACTGTGACCTCGGCGAAAACGCCAGCGGCTGAAGCTTTGCCGGGCTTCCAACGTATGAAGCCCATGGTTTTTGCGGGGATCTATCCCATCGATGCGACCGAATTTGACAACCTCAAAGACGCACTCGACAAGCTGGCTTTGAACGACTCGTCTCTGGCCTTTGAAAAGGAAAAATCAGAAGCCCTGGGTTTTGGCTATCGCTGTGGATTTTTGGGTCTTTTGCACATGGAAATTGTACAAGAGCGTCTTGAGCGCGAATTCAATCTCAATCTGATCACAACCGCACCAACTGTTGTTTATCGAGTCACGACCACCGATGGAGTTGTTCGAGATTTGGACAACCCTTCACAGATGCCGGTTGAAACTAAAATTTTGAAAATGGAAGAGCCTTACGTCAAGGTCACCCTCCATGCACCATCTGAGTACATCGGTGTTCTTCTGAAGCTTTGTGAGGACAAGCGCGGTGTGCAGATGCGCCTCGATTATGTCAGTGAGACCAAAGTCATTATTGAGTACCGCTTGCCCATGAATGAGATCGTCATGGATTTTTATGACCGGCTCAAATCAATTTCCAAGGGTTATGCCTCGATGGAGTACGAGCTTTTGGGTTTTGAAGAGGCGGACTTGGTCAAGATGGACATTTTGATCAATGGGGAACCGATTGATGCTTTGTCTTTGGTGGTCCACCGTGCCAAAGCCATCGTTCGGGGCCGTGCTCTTTGCGAGAAAATGAAAGAGCTGATCCCTCGGCAGCAGTATCAAATTGCGATTCAAGCCTCTATAGGGGCGAAAATTGTAGCCCGCGAAACTTTGGGTGCTTTGCGAAAAGATGTGACGGCCAAGTGTTATGGCGGTGACATTTCGCGAAAGAGAAAGCTCTTGGAGAAGCAAAAAGAAGGCAAAAAGCGGATGAAGGCGATTGGGCAAGTTGAAGTTCCGCAGGAGGCCTTTTTGGCAATCTTGAAAGTGGAAGACTGAGGCCCTATGTTGCATGTCCTGTGGAGCAAAAAATTTTGGACAGATGGCTGGGGGTCCTTGGCCCTGGCTGTTTTGCTAGCGATGTTTATTCGCTGGGCGCTGTTTGAAGCCTATGTGATTCCCTCAGGGAGTATGCTGCCCAGCCTGTTGATTCACGACCATATCTTCGTCAACAAATTGGTCTACGGTTTGCGGGTTCCTTTCACCGAAAAGTGGCTCGTGCAATTTCAGACGCCTCAGCGTGGTGACGTTGTCGTTTTCAAGTATCCCCGGGACCCCAACACTTTTTTTATCAAGCGTGTGGTCGGTGTGCCGGGCGATAAGATTGCATATGAGCAAGGCACTCTTTTCGTGAATGATCAGCCTGCCGATCGCAAACTTCCATTGACCGGTGATGATTTCAAGGCCGTTCGTGATACAGATTTTCAACGCGATGGGAATGCGATCGACAGCAAGGACAACTATGTGCACTTCACCGAAGCCCTGCCTGGCGGTGCTGAGCACAGCATCCTGATTCGTCGTGGTGATGTTTATGACAAGTTTGGCCCCATTGTCGTCAAAGAGGATCAATTGTTTGTGATGGGCGACAATCGGAACAACTCCAGCGACAGTCGTGTTTGGGGCCCGCTCCCGCAAAAAAACATTTTGGGACGAGCCAGCTTTGTTTGGTTGTCTTGCGAAGAGACCCTTCCCGTGGTCAAATTCCTTTGTCATCCGCTTTCGATTCGCTGGCGTCGTTTTGGTCATGCCATAGACTGAAATCTGGGAGGTTCACTTGGGACATTACTCGAACTTTGATATTCGCAGCCGAGAATTTTGGCGAGACGGTTATGGCGGATTGTTTCTCGCGATCCTGGCCGCTTTTACAATTCGTTGGGCGCTGTTTGAATCCTATGTGATTCCCTCGGGTAGCATGTTGCCAACACTTTTGATCAACGATCATATTTTCGTGAATAAATTGGTCTATGGATTGCGGATTCCCTTCAGCGAAAATTGGCTGGTGCATTTTAAAAATCCCGAACGAGGTGAGATCATCGTTTTCAAACACCCCAAAGACATGGGGACATTCTTGATCAAACGTGTGGTGGGAATTCCAGGCGATCGAATTGCTTTTGACCATGGGACTCTCTATCTCAATGACAAAGCGCAAGAGCGCCTGCCAGATCCCAACAACTCAACTTTTCTGGCCATTCGCGATTACGAATTCAAACAGGACAAACCCGGAACGGATTCGTTGAAATTCTACGATCATTTTATCGAAAAGCTCACACTCGAGACTGGGGTCAAAGACCACAGCATTCTCTTGCGTCAGGGCGTGGACACCGATCATTTTGGTCCTGTGACCGTCCCTGAGGACAAGCTTTTTATGATGGGTGACAATCGTCACAATTCCAGTGACAGCCGTTACTGGGGCTTTATGCCGCAAGAAAATATTTTAGGCCGGGCCAGTCTGATCTGGCTGTCATGTGACGAAATGCTGCCGGGCCTGAGTTTCCTTTGCAATCCGCTGACTCTGCGCTGGAATCGTCTGTTGCATCCGGTGGATTGATGGGGTCTGAAGACGGAGCTCCTCTTTCCGCTCAGCGCGATCTGCGGGCCACTTGGACAAAGGCATGGACGTCATTGCTGACCCCTCTGTTGTTGGTGCTTTGTGTGCGCTGGCTGGTGTTTGAGCCCTTCGTGATTCCGTCAGGATCGATGCTCCCGACATTGTGGATTCATGATCACATTTTTGCCTTGAAGTGGGTTTATGGTTGGCACTCGCCTTTTTCAAATCAATGGCTGGTGCGCTGGTCTTCTCCGAAGGTCGGCGACGTCATTGTGTTTCGTTATCCGCAAAATCCCGAGATTTTTTATGTCAAAAGAGTTGTGGCTGCGGCCGGCGATGAACTTGAGCTTGTCGCGGGTCAGTTGATCCGCAATGGCCAAAACATCCCTCAAGTGCCCACCACCGGACCTGCGCAGCTGCCGGCAGAAGATGCCCACTTTGACTACTGGTCTGAAGAGGGGCACTTGGTTCGTTACCTCAATCATGCGGATGCCAATTACCACAAGATTCATGTTCCTGAGGGCAGTCTGTTTGTCATGGGTGACAATCGCGATCAGTCTTCGGATTCACGTTTTTGGGGTTTTGTCCCAGTCGACAATGTGATCGGTCGAGTCAGTCTGGTGTGGTTGTCCTGTGCCGAAACCCTTCCTTCAGCGAATTATTTGTGCAATCCGCAGACCCTGCGATTGAATCGGATTGGCGAGTCAGTCTCCGTTTCAGCGGCTGGAAAATGAGGTCTTGAATGTTGCAAAGACGCCTGTGGCGCGACTACCTCGAAAATATTCTGTGGGTTTTTGTTCTGGCTCTCGTCATTCGAACATTTATCTTCAGCAGCTACCGCATGCCTTCGGCCGCGATGGAGCCTGCCGTTTTGCCCGGAGATTTCTTGATCGCATTTCGCCTGCCCTACGGACTGAAACTGCCGTTGACGCAGACCAAATTGGTGGTTGCTGCGCCGACTCGGGGCGAGGTCGTGATCACCGCATTTTCAGAGCAGCCTCAGACGCTTGTTTTGCGTCGAGTGGTGGGCGTTCCCGGTGATCGGGTCGAAATGCGCCAAGGGCACTTGCAGATCAATGACGAGATTTGCCAGTACACAGTGCAAGCGGATGGCTCGGAGTGGGAAACTGGGGGCGGCCTGTCCCATATGGTGATTAAGTCGGGACGCGAGCCTTCGATGACCCTCCCACCGGTCGTCGTTCCGCCTGGGTTTGTTTTTGTTCTGGCGGATCAGCGGGCGACGACTGACGAGGCGCGAAAAGCGGGTCTGGTACCGGTTGATTTGATTGAAGGTCGAGCCGAGCTGATCTGGCTGTCTTGGGCGGTTGGCGCCAAACTTCGCACGGAGAGATTGTTTAAATTGATTCATTAGGACATGGCCGAGCCTGCCAGTGAAAAACAATTTTGACAGCCAGGCTGCGGGCCAGTTACCGTCATGAACAATGTCTGATTGGGTCTCTCCACTTCTGGATCTGCGGTCCCTTCCACTTCCCACAATTGAAACTGTATTCTCTCAAGCCCGCGAGATTTCTCATGCGAAGCCAGGGCAAGCGTGGAAGAGGCGAGCCGAATTTCAGGGACAAACTTTGGCGCTCTTGTTTTTTGAACCCTCCACTCGGACTCGGATGAGTTTTGAGACAGCCGCCCACCGGGTGGGACTGTCGCCCTTGCTGCTCGATGGAGGCATCAAAAGCTCCTTGGAAAAGGGCGAGTCGGTTGAGGATTCAATTTTGAACGTCGCAGCGATGAACCCTCTGGTGCTGGTCATTCGCTGCGGAGATCTGGTCGATTTGCAAGCGCTGGCGAAGCAGGTGCGGCCCCGCATTCTCAACGCCGGATGGGGCATGAAAGGCCATCCCTCGCAAGCCCTCCTTGACGCGTTTACGATTCAGCAGCGACGCCAAACAGTGCAGAAGCAGAAAGTCCTCTTCGTGGGGGATGTGAAGCACAGTCGTGTGGCGGCATCGCATTTTGAACTGTTGCCAAGGCTGGGTGCTGAAATCGCGGTCTGCGCACCCAATCACTTTTTACCGGAAAACTTCCAGCATCTGCGCATTCCCGAGCTGGATCAAGCCCTGGCCTGGGCAGATGTCGTGATCGCCCTTCGTTGCCAATTTGAAAGACACGCGGGCGGTCATCCCGAAGCGACCGCCCTGCAGGATTACCGCGAAAATTATGGTCTCAATGTCACTCGTTTGCGGCGCCTGAATCCCAAGGCCATTGTCATGCATCCCGGACCTATCAATCATGGAATTGAACTTGAAACAGAAGTGCTGCAAGATTCACGGTGCTGCGTACTTCAGCAAGTCACGAACGGTGTTTTTGTGCGTGAGAGTTTGCTCAGAGCCAGCCTTGAAGGAGCATTTTAATGCCGGGTTTTTTAGTTCTGGAAACAGGCGAAGCTTTTCAAGGCGTTTGGCATGGGGACTCGAGTCTTGAATTTCAACGGGCGGGTGAGGTTGTGTTCAACACCTCGCACTCAGGTTATGAAGAGATTGCGACAGACCCTTCTTATTTCTCGCAAATTGTGGTGATGACGGCTCCCATGCAAGGCAATTACGGAGTCAGCCGAGATGTCTGGGAGTCCCATCGCATGTGGATCGAAGGTTTTGTCTGCCTTCAGCTTCAGGGCGGAGCGGGCCGCGAGCAAAGCTGGCGGGATCAACTTTTTGAGCATCAGATCCCTGCGCTCAGTGAGGTGGACACCCGAGCACTCGCTGTGCGACTGCGCTCGGGTGGAACTCCGTGGGGAGCACTGGTCAGTGCCGAAAATTCAACGGCGGCGCAAAAAATTGCCACCACGCTCATCGCACGTCAGAAAAACAAAGACAAAGATTGGGTTCATGTGGCCAGTCGCAAAGAGAAAATGGCATTTGCGGGACTCCAACCAAAAGGTCCGAAAATTGCCGTTTTGGATTTCGGCGCGAAAGAAAACATTTTGCGTGAGTTGAAAAAACGCTGCTCCGAAATCATTGTTTATCCGTCGCGAACCTCCGCTGAGGAGATCCGACGGGAAAGTCCACAAGGCTTGATGTTGACGAACGGCCCCGGTGATCCTGCAGATGTCCAGGTCGCCGTTTCGACTGTGCAAGCGCTGTTGGGTCAACTGCCCATTTTTGGAATCTGCATGGGACATCAAATTCTAGGGCTTGCGCTGGGTGCAAAGACTTACAAATTGAAATTTGGGCATCGCGGAAGCAACCACCCCATTCGGGATGAGCTGCTGAAACGAGTGTACATGACAAGTCAAAATCATGGCTATGCGGTTGATGCGAAGACTCTTCCAGCAGACGTTAAAGTCACTCAGGTGAACCTCAATGATATGACGGTGGCCGGCTTTTGGAGTGCCCAGCAAAATTGTCTGGGGATTCAGTATCACCCCGAAAGTCACCCCGGTCCTCACGATGCCGTCGGTCTTTTTGATTACTTTGTCAGCCAAATGATCGGAACAAAAGGTGGGCGTCCATGACTGAGTCTGTCGATCCCGATCTGGGGCAAGTTGCGAAGAGCTATTTTCAATTGATCGATAAAATCCTACAGCATTTTGCCGGCGATCTTTTCCGCGAAGAAATTGCAGTCGCAAAATCACAGTTTTTCGACAATGCAGGAATTTTGGATGAAAGCTCGCCGCAGTATGAGCTGCGAATGAATCAGTTTTTTGATTGGTATTTTTTCACGCGTGATCTGCGGGGATTTGGTCAAACTCCGCTTGAGTCTTTTCAAACGGCCCGTGAGCTGCGTCTGGTGCTGGAAGAAGTGCGGCTGGTTGAAAAACTGAAAAATCATCGCCACAGCCTCTTTGAGTTTTTGAAGGTCAAAGGTACAGATATTTATCTGCGTGATCTTCTTCATGGCGACAAGCTGATGGTTCGGCTTTCGCCCTGGAATTATGGTTTTGAATCCGATGAAATTTTTGAAGTGCGGCTGATTCCCCACGAAGACACATGGATCTTCACGAAGGGATTTTGTTTTCATCCGGCCGAGGCGCGTAAATTTATTATGGGCGAAGTCAAACGCCACAAAAAAGATCCGGACCTGAATGTGGACGCGATGATGCTACGGCTGTTGCGTATGCGCTATAAATTTGAGCGCTATCGGCATGTGAATCCGACCTTGATTTATTCGGCTGACAGTAAGCTAGGAGTTTGAAGTGCCCAGAAGGTCTGATGTTAAAAAAGTTCTGATTATCGGCAGCGGTCCCATCGTTATCGGGCAGGCTTGCGAATTCGATTATTCGGGAACTCAGGCCTGCAAAGCTTTGATGAAAGAAGGCCTCGAAGTCATTCTGGTCAACTCGAATCCCGCCACGATTATGACGGATCCAGACGTTGCGACTCGGGTTTACGTCGAGCCGTTGAAGGTCGAATTTTTGGAAAAGATCATTGCCTTGGAAAAACCAGATTCCGTCATCCCCACTTTGGGTGGTCAAACGGCATTGAATTTGGCGCTGGAGTTGCATGGAAAAGGCATCCTCGACAAATACAACGTCAGACTTTTGGGTGCCGATCCCAAGGTGATTCGGGCGGCGGAAGACCGTGAGGTTTTTCGAGGCATTCTTGAAAAAGTCGGGGCGAAGTTTGCCAAATCCGAAATGGTTCGCACCTACGAGCAAGGTCTTGCCGCTGCTGAAAAGCTTGGGTTCCCATTGATTCTTCGGCCCAATTACACATTGGGTGGTGGCGGCGGCGGAATTGCTTACACACTTGAAGAGTACAAACGCATGATCTCCGGCGCCCTTCATGAGAGCCCGACCAGCGAGTGTTTGGTCGAAGCCAGCATTTTAGGCTGGAAAGAATTTGAACTTGAGGTGATGCGCGACTCTGCCGGCACTTTTGTGGTCGTGTGTTCGATCGAGAATTTTGATCCTTGTGGAGTTCACACGGGAGACTCGATTACCGTTGCGCCACAACAGACTCTGAGCGACCAAGAGTACCAAGCGATGCGTGATGAGGCCTGTTTGATTCTCAATGAGGTCGGCGTCCAGACTGGCGGAGCGAACATTCAATTCGCCACCCATCCTGTCACAGGCGAACGGGTGGTGATCGAAATGAATCCGCGGGTGAGTCGCTCCAGTGCGCTGGCATCCAAAGCGACCGGCTTTCCAATTGCGAAAATTGCGGCACTTTTGGCGATCGGTTATCGACTGGATGAAATCCAAAATGACATCACAAAGGTCACCCCCAGTTGTTACGAGCCCGCGCTGGACTATGTGGTGACCAAGATCCCTCGCTTCGCATTTGAAAAGTTCTCCGGCGCAAAAGATCTTTTGGGAACACAAATGAAGAGTGTTGGCGAGGTCATGAGCATCGGTCGCACATTGCAAGAAAGTTTGATGAAGGCCGTGCTCTCGTTGGAAGGGCATCCGGAGGGCTTTCCGACGATGCGCTATTCACTGGAAAAAATCTCGTACCCCAACAGTCAGCGCTTGTTTCACTTGTACCAAGCACTTCGCGAAGGAGTGCCCCTTGAACGCCTGGTCGACTTGACGAGCATTCATCCTTATTTTCTCGAAAAACTTCAAGATCTCGTCAATATGGAAAAAGAAATTGCCGCAGCTCCAGCTTTGGCTGAGGACCTTCTTCGCAAAGCAAAGCGGCATGGATTCTCGGATGCTTTGATTGCACGATTGCGGGGACTGACTCCAACAGCGGTTTTGCAGCTGCGTGAGGAGCTCAAGGTCTTGCCAGCGTTTTCGCAGGTTGACACTTGTGCGGGCGAATTCGCTTCGCAAACGCCCTATTTTTATTCGTCTTATTGGCCCCGAAGCTCCAGCCCGGCGACATTTCACGACCCTGTCCTGGTGGTGGGGTCAGGGCCGAATCGTATCGGTCAGGGAATCGAATTTGACTACGGCTGTGTGCGTGGTGTCCGAGCCCTGCAGAAGCTGAATCGTCAGGTGATCATGATCAATTCGAATCCTGAAACTGTTTCAACCGATTATGACACTTCAGATATTTTATTTTTCGAACCTCTGACCACTGAGCATGTCGGTGAAGTTCTGCGGTGGTCCGGGGCACGCCAGTTTGTCGCCCAGCTTGGAGGTCAGACACCAATCGGAATTGCCCATGGACTGATTCAACGGGGTTACCAGATTTTAGGAAGTTCGCTTGAGGCCATAGATCTTGCCGAGGACCGTGGACAGTTTGCTAAGATCTGCAGCGAACTCAATGTGCGGATGCCGCAAGCGGCAATGGTCAGTGACTTGCAAGTGGCACTCGTCGAGGCCCAGCGTATCGGTTATCCCGTGATCTGTCGCCCCAGCTATGTTCTGGGTGGTCGGCGGATGGAAGTGATTGAATCAGGAACTGAACTGGCGAGCTATTTCGAACGCCATGCCGAGGCCATCGGACCTGAAAAGCCATGTTTGATGGATCAATATTTGGAAGGTGCTCTTGAGGTTGATGTGGACCTTGTTCGAGGTGCAGATTGGACTGTGATCGGTGGAATCGTCGAACATATTGAGGCCGCGGGAGTGCATTCAGGAGACAGCATGGGAGTGCTTCCGCCCCAGCGATTGCGACCCGAAATCTGCAAGGTGGTTGAGGAACTGAGCCAGCGCCTGGCAGACCGCATGCAGATCCGTGGACATCTGAACCTCCAGCTTGCTATCAAACAGGATGTTGTTTATATTCTCGAAGCCAACCCGCGAAGCTCACGATCGGTTCCATTTGTGTCGAAGGCCACCGGGATCCCACTGATTGACTTGGGCATTTGGGCAGCCTCCGGCAAAACTGCGGCTGAGGTGCGCCCCGATCGCTTTCAGTGGCGCAAGACCCCAAAAGTCAGCGTCAAAGGGGTCGTTTTTCCATTTAAGAAGTTTGCCGAGGCCGACTCGATACTGGGTCCCGAAATGAAGTCGACAGGCGAAAGCATGGGTCAGGGCGCCGACTACTCCGAGGCCCTCATGAAGGCCCTGCTGTCCAGTCATGTTCAATTGCCGCAGAAGGGTGAGGTCTTCTTTTCTCTGCGTGAAAGGGACAAGGAGCGCCTGCTGCCAATCGCCAAGGAGCTCGTCAAAATGGGCTTTGCGCTTTCGGCGACGGACGGAACTGCTCAATATTTTTTGAGTCAGGGAATTTCCACATTGTCTTTGCGAAAGGTTCACGAAGGACGGCCCCACTGCGTCGATCGCATTCGCAGTGGCCAGGTCGCTTTTGTCATCAATACGACAAGCGGTCGAACTTCGATCGAAGCCAGCTTTTCAATTCGACGGGCCTGCACAGACCTCGGTATTCCGTGTTTGACTGAAAGTGACGCAGCGGAAGCCTTTGTTCTCGCATTGAAAAATGTTCGTGACAGTTTGCCCTCTGTTGCCTCCCTTGCTCCCATGGAGGTTCTGTAATGTCATGGATTTGGGCTGGGTTGGTGTTCGTGACACTCGCCACTCAGACGGGCTGGGCGACTGAATCTGGGGGGCTGAACCCGCCAACATTGACCGAGATCCGCATCGGATTTACGCCATCCGGGGACAAAGAAATACTGAAAAAAGCAGCGTTGATTTTGGCCAAGCAGATTCAAAATCAGTTGAATATACCGATTACAGTTTATATTCCGAAAAGTTACACAAGTCTGGCGCAAGCGATCAAAGACAAAAAAGTCGATTTCGCCTTGATGTCAGCAGCGGGGTATGTGGCGCTCGAGCAGGAAGCTCAAATGCGGGTCCTCTTGAAGCAGGTCTGGGCAGAGCCCTTCTACTATTCCACAATTTTGGTTCCCAAAGATTCAGCCGCAAAGAGAATCGAAGATCTCCAAGGGAAAAGGATTGCATTCGTCGATTCGAAGTCGTCATCGGGATATCTTTATCCGAAGGTCATGCTGAAGAAAAAGGGCCTTTCAGACACCCGTTTTTCGCAAATTGTGTTCACCGGCAGTCATGCCAAATCAGTCGCCTTGATGGAAGCTGGTGGGGCCGATGCCATTGCGGTTTTCAGCGATGATGTCGAGGGTCAGCACGGTGCATGGCAAAAGTTCGTCAAGGATCCTCAGCGAAAAAATAATGTTCGCGTGATCTGGACAAGTGAGCCGATTCCAGACGATCCTTTTTGTGTGCGCCAAGATTTTTATGATCGGTATCCGAAAACGGTGCAATCTTTGATGGTGGCTCTGATTGATTCGGCTGATCAGTTGAAAGAGTCTCGTGAGGTGATGCAAATTATTGGCACCAAGGGTTTTCTGCCGGCGACCAGTCGACAGTATGATCCTGTGCGAGAGATGATGAAAGAGTTGGGCAAGGATATGGGAGTCGGACTATGAAGCCTGTCATTGAAGTAAGCTCATTGAGGAAGACCTTTGCCGATGGAATTCGATCGAAGCGAGTCGTTCTCAAGGACCTGCAGTTTCGGGTTCACGAAGGTTTGATCACAGGGTTTGTCGGTGCCAATGGCTCTGGAAAAACGACAACATTGAAATGTCTTCTCAAGTTTATTTTCCCGGATCCGTTGCCAAATTTGAAAATGCAGTTTTTTGATCAAACTGAGTTTGGTCCTCAGGTGCAAAAAAGGCTGGGATATTGGCCTGAAAAACCCTATCTCCCCGAGCAGTTGACGGCCCGCGAATTTTTGAAACTTCATTTTCGACTGGGCTCCGGTGGAAATACGAACAACGATGAATTCACAGCTCGTTTTGATGAAGTCATGCGGCGCATGGAACTTGAGGCCGCGAAAGATCGACGCCTACGGAATTTTTCGAAGGGAATGATGCAAAGAGCAGGACTGGCTCAAGCCCTCTTGTGCCGACCCGACCTGTTGATTCTCGATGAACCGATGAGCGGGCTTGACCCTGATGGTCGTTGGCTGGTGAAGCAAATTTTGCGCGAAGAAAATAAGCGTGGCGTTTCAATTCTTTTTTCCAGCCACCTCCTGGCGGACATGGACGAGCTGTGTTCGGAATTGGTTGTGATCGATCAAGGTGAAATTCTTTTCAACGGGCCCGTCGCCGAATTCACTTCGACAGGTATTGAAATCACCCGCAATATTGAAGAGGCTTTCGCTCGGCGCCTGCGTGAAAGGAGAGGTCAGTTGTGATTGGAACATTGATTCGCCTCGTTGTTTTGCAGCTTGTCAGAGAGCGCTACGTCCACGCCGTGATTTGGGTGTCGCTGCTCTTCTTTTTGTTCTGTATTCCCTTGGGTTCTTTGAGTTTTGAAGAGCAGGAGCGAGTTCTCTTTCATTTCGGATTTTTGGCTGTGCAGTTGACGACCCTGGGCTTGGGCTTGGTCATTGGGAGCGGACGCTTGAATCAAGAGCTTGAGCGCCAAACCAGTTTCCTCATTCTCGCTCGACCCGTTTCACGCTTGCAGTTTTACTTTGGAATGGCTCTCGGGCAGATCGTCGTACTGGCTTTGATTTGTTATTTTTTAAGCTTTGTTCTTGAGCTTCTGTTGCGATTCTACGTTGGATTGAGTTTGCCCTGGTCGGCGTCTTTGCAAGTTGCAACCGGGATCTTATTTGAAGCCATTATTGTCATGGTTTTTGCGACTATGATGAGCCTTTTTGTGCGTCCGACTTTGGCTTTCTTTGCAAGCTTTGGCCTTTTTCTGATCGGCAATTGGCTTCCAGACATGGACTATTTTGCGACCAAAAGCAAAGATCCACTCTTTATTGGATTCAGTAAAGTGTTCAGCCAAATCTCCCCGCAGCTCTTTCGATTGAACTTTCGCTCGCTCGATCTGATGGCAAGAGATCTTTTGCCATTTTCGGAGTTGGGGTTCGCACTTCTCCACGGACTCTTCTGGATGCTCACCTTTGGGAGCTTGGGCTTTTTGATTTTCCGGAGGAAAGACCTTGTTTGAGAACTTGGCACAGCTTCCGGACAGCGTCCTGACGGGAGTTGTCTTCTTTTTTGGCCTTTGTGTGGGAAGCTTTGCCAACGTCGTGATCTATCGATGGCCTCTTGAAAAAAGCGTTGTGACCCCGCGAAGCAGTTGCCCGAATTGTGGCACCGCGCTCTCGTGGTACGAAAATATTCCGGTGCTGAGTTACCTTGTCTTGCGCGGAAAATGTCGCAGCTGCCATGTTGGAATTTCAATCCGTTATCCCCTTGTTGAGCTTCTGACTGGTGTTCTCTTGGCTCTGGTGTTTGTGGTCAACGGGCGCAGCTGGACGACAATTGAATACATCATTTTAGTCGCGGCTCTTATTCCGGCAAGCGTGATAGATTTGGATCATTTTTTACTTCCCGACGTCATCACTTTGCCAGGCCTTGCCATCGGACTTGGAGGCGCCGCTCTCAACCCCGAGCGGAGTTTTTGGGAGTCTCTCTTGGGTGCGTTGTTGGGTGGTGGGTTCCTGTGGTCGATTGGGGCGATTTATCGAAACGTGCGAAAGCAAGAGGGTATGGGTGGTGGAGACATCAAACTTCTGGCTTGGCTGGGGGCCGTGTTGGGCTGGCAGGCGATCCCATTTGTGATCATTGTCGCCAGTCTTTCGGGTTCAGTTCTCGGCCTGGCGCTGGCTCCTGCACAACAGCGAGGTCTGAAGACTGTGATTCCCTTTGGGCCCTATTTGGCAGCGGCAGCGCTTCTCTGTGTCTTGGGCGGCCAGGGTTGGGCACACACCTATTTGTCCTGGTTTATTCCTCTTTGAATCGCCGAAGTTCGCAATTGAGCTAGCCGAACGACCAGTTCTGGCCTTGGCTGCAGGACTCTGGGCCCGGATTTGACAACTGTCCATTCGTCTTAAATAATGGAATTTAAACTGGTCCACGGTAGGGCCAGCTTGGCGGCCTGGCATCATGAGGTAACAACGAGTGTTATTTGGCTCCAAAAAAATACTGGGCTTAGATATTGGCTCCAGTACGATCAAAATTGCAGAACTTGAAGTCGGCCGGAACGGGGCTCAGCTCAATTATTTTGGTTTTTTACCAATGCCACAGGGAGCTGTCGGTGGCGGCGATTTCACGAATACGCAAATGGTCGCTGATGCTATTCGAACTTTACACGGGCAATCCAAGGGCAATTCCAAAGACATCGCAGTGGGAATGTGGGGCACATCGGTCATCGTCAAAAAGATCGCGATGCCGAGGGTTGAAAAAAAACTGATCCAACAGCAAATTCGATGGGAAGCAGAACAGTACATACCGTTCGACCCCAATGAAATTTCTTTGGCCTATCACCTGCTGCCAGGAGGGGGTTCGCCTGACACGCAAGATCTCCTTCTGATTGCCGCACAGAACGCGATGGTGAACCAGTATCGACAAATTATCAGTGGTGCTGGGTTGAAGCTGGCGATTTTGGATGTGAGCGGCTTCGCTTTGGCAAATGCATTTGAGTTGAACTATGGGAAATTGACAGGTCAAACGGTTGCTTTGATCAATATTGGTTCGGCGGTGACAAATTTTGTGGTTGTTCACGACGGAGAGGTGATTTTTTCGCGTGATATTCCATTTGGCGGATCCAATTTTACGACTGAAATTCACAAAGAGATGGGCTTGACCACGCCTGAAGCAGAGGCGCTCAAGCTGAGTGCCGTCATGGGCAACGAAGTGCCCGAGCAGGTTCACAGTATCTTGAATGCCGTGAATGAAAACATGGTCGAAGAGATCCGCAACAGTTTTGATTTCTTTTCGGCCAGCAATGCGGGATATGCAATCAATCGTGCTTACTACACCGGTGGCAGTGCAACGATGCCCAACCTCATTTCACGGGCCTCGCAGGTCAGCAACTTGCCTTTTGATCAAATCAATCCTTTCGCTCGTGTTCGTCCGGGGCGTTCCTTGAATAGCAACTATCTCCAGCAGATTGCGCCGTTTGCGTCTGTGGTGATTGGATTGGCGGCAAGGAAGGCGAAAGAATGATTAAAATTAACCTCGCAGCGGGACAGGCGACAATCGGTGCAGGGCCGGACGCGGTTCCCGGTGGAGAAGGCGAAAAGATCCTGCTGCAAAGCGGAGGACTCAAGCTGTTCTTGATGCTTCTGGGTCCTCTGGCGATCTGGATGTTTCAAAATTTCTATTTGATTCCCGTGAAAACGACAGAATTTTTGTCCAAGAATACTGTTTTGGAGAATTTGAAACAGAAAAATGAATTGGCGAAAACATCCGTCACAGAATACAAAGACATTGATGATAAAAAGACTCGTTTGCAGGCTCAAATCGACAGCATCGAAGCCTTGCGCAAGGAACGAATGCGCGAGGTTCGCATTCTGGATTTTATTCAAAGGCAAATTCCTGAAAAAACATGGTTGCGATCGGTGCAAGTTCAGGTCGACAAGATTATAGTTTCGGGACAGTCCATCAGTAAGAACGACATTGCTGTTTTCATGGAGTCCGTGGCGAAAAGTCAGCTCACTGGTGATATCGGACTGATCAGCTCAAAAGAAAAAAATATGGAAGGAACTCTGGTCAACGAATTTTCGTTCTCAGCGGCCTTGCTGAAGCCCAAGCCCAGTAAAGCGTCTTCGCCGGGAGACGTCAAAAGATGAACTTTTTTCGCAATCTCCTCATTCGAATCTCGGGTTTCACCAACCAAAATGTTGCTCTGTATGGGGGGATCCTGACGGTCGCCTACGTCCTTTTATTTGGCTACGGAGCAGATGAACAAGATCGTAAAATTGCTGAAGTCGACGTCCAGATGACCCAAGAGGCGGCTCGTGGGAAAGACAGCGACAAGGCTCTTGCCAAACTGGACACCATGAAGGCCGAGTTTGGGGCTTTGAGTTCGCAGTTCAAAGAGGCTGCACACAAGTTGCCCAGTGAAATTCCGATGTCAGAAATACTCAAATCCATTGATACACTGGCGACCTCTGCCGGTGTGAAAATTCGCGCAACAGATCCGGGCAAGGCCATTAAAGAGGAAATCGTTGAGTTGATTCCGGTCCACATTCGTGGTCAGGGGAGTTACTCCGAAATCACGATGTTCTTCTACTATATGGGAAGTATGGAGCGAATCGCGAAGGTCAGCAACTTTACGATTTCAGCACCGGGTGAAGGTGAACCACAGGGGCGTGCAGGGACTTTGAATTTCGAAGGTGATGTTGTGAGTTACCGATACATGGGTGATGACAAGCCAGCAGAAGGTAAAAAATGAGTCGCAATTCAAGACTTTTGGTGACAATTTTTTGCGTGATCCTGGCGGCGGTCAGCCTGAAAAAAATCTCTTGGCATCGGCCCAAATGGTTGCCGCGTTCGTTTTCGTTGCACTGGACGGCGATGCCGATGGCGCATGCGCAAACAGGTGATCAGCCACAGGCCGTTCCAGCTCCGCCGCCCGCAGGAAATCCTGGCGACGGCGCCAGTGGTGGCGCGCAGTCCTTGCCAATCGCGCCTCCGGATCCAGCCAGAAGCGACAACCCAGTGTCTGGTCAAAGTCCTCCGCCACCGCAGGCCAATGATCCGACGGCTTTGCCTTCGGTGGACACCCCCAATCCGCAAGAGGCCGCAGCACCCCCGCCCCCCTCTGTGCAGCCGCCTGTGCCGCCACCGGCTCCAACAGTTTCACAGCCAGTGCCTGAGCAGCAAAACAATGCCAATTCAGTGCCACTGCCCACGCTGATTCGTCCCTCGCAGATGCGTGGGAACGAAGCCGATTCAGCCGCGCATTTGCCAGATCAAGATTTTATTTATGATCCCACGGGGCTGCGCGATCCATTTCGTTCTGCATTTGCAGGCGGTGGGCAGGGCCCGATCGTTCAGGCCACCGGTGAAAATGCCGGAGCTTTGCCATTTTTGGTCAATGGAAAGCGCAGCGAAGGTGGGTTGGATTCCTTCGAGCTTGAGAGTCTGCGACTGGTCGGAATTCTTTGGGAGGTTGGTGATCCCAAGGCTATGGTCCAGTCACCGAAGGGAAAAGTATTTATGGTTCACAAGCAAACACGGATTGGGCGTAACAATGGATATGTTGCGGCTGTTCGCGAGGGTGAGATTGTGGTCATTGAGGTGTCCAATGATGGGAAAACTCCTACCACTCGGGTCCTAAGTTTGCAAAAATAGATTCTGGAGTCCATGGAGGGATGACATGAAAGCCCGTATCCGTTTTTTAGCGATCGCAAGTTTACTTTTGGTGGCCACAAGCTGTGCCACCTTCGACACGGCTGATGATGGCACTCCTGGTGGCAACACCGAGGACCTTGCAGCTCTGGATAAAACTCCCTCCAATGATCCTGCCCTGGAAGCCGACTTGAAGGACTCTTCTGTAAAAACAGACGCTTCGGCGGCGAAAACTGAAACTCAGCCTGCAGACGATTTTGCGCAATTCGATGAGAACAAAACCGAGGCGCCGCCACAGCAGGCGGCCGCGGAAACCCCACCTCCTGAGGTCGCGCCGACACCTCCTGCGGAGCCCCCACCAGTTGCGCCTCCACCAACAGAGACTCCACCGCCTGCCGTTCAGGCTGAAACTCCTCCACCAGCGGATCCCGTGCCACAGCCTCCGGTTGAGGCCACGCCAATTCCAGAGCCACCAGCAGAGGCCCAGCCGACCCCCGTGGCGGCCACATCTTCAGTTGTCAATATCAAGTCGCTTCAGTTTAAGGGGAATGACACTGGTGGAACAGTCATCGTGGATGCAGATGGGCCCTTGACCTACACGAGTAAGATGAATGCCGGCGGCGGCACCTACACCATTGAAATTCCAAATTCCAAATTGTCTCGTCGTTTGAGCAAATCGCTCATCACACGAGATTTCCAAGGCTCTATCAGTTCTGTTGAGGCCTCGCAAGCGCCAGGCGCCAATGTTTCACGACTTTTGGTGCACCTCAGAGAGGGCGCAACTGAACCTGTGGTGCAAGTTGAAGGGACCTCCTTGTTGATTGTTTCAAACGAAATGGCCAAGGACCGGCAGAAGCCTGAAACTTCCAAAATTTTAAATTCAACAACACTGGAAGAGTTCATTTCCGGAAATATGGTCTTCAGTGGACGCAAGATTTCGATTGAAACAGATGAAATTGAACTGCGTGATCTGTTCAAGTTGATCTCTGAAG
>Ga0075019_10000375_pt1 | contig 25719 bp, 19 predicted proteins | sample ColStrG_CSR_2013_FD_71473 | JGI IMG/M metagenome (GOLD analysis project Ga0075019, IMG submission 71473) | Freshwater sediment microbial communities in response to fracking from Pennsylvania, USA - Cold Stream Run_MetaG_CSR_2013 | ecosystem: Environmental > Aquatic > Freshwater > Creek >...
CAGGCGGGAGACTTCCCGGCCCGTGGCGGCCTCGAACACGCGCGCGGTATTGTCCAAGGACCCCGTGGCCACCAGCTTGCCGTCGGGGCTGAAGGCCACGGCATTCACCCCATTCTGATGCGCCAGGCGGGAGACTTCCCGGCCCGTGGCGGCCTCGAACACGCGCGCGGTATTGTCCAAGGACCCCGTGGCCACCAGCTTGCCGTCGGGGCTGAAGGCCACGGCATTCACCCAATTCTGATGCGCCAGGCGGGAGACTTCCCGGCCCGTGGCGGCCTCGACCACGCGCGCGGTATTGTCCCAGGACCCCGTGGCCACCAGCTTGCCGTCGGGGCTGAAGGCCACGGCATTCACCCCATTCTGATCCGCCAGGCGGGAGACTTCCCGGCCCGTGGCGGCCTCGAACACGCGCGCGGTCTTGTCAGAGGACCCCGTGGCCACCAGCTTGCCGTCGGGGCTGAAGGCCACCGAGTTGACGCGGCCTCCGTGCCGCAACGTACGTTGCAACCGTGGGTAATCCGGTCCAATCAGCGCCGCCAGTCCCTTGCCATCGCCGGCTCTGGCGCGCACCAGGATGGCTGCGTCCCGGTCATCGCGGCGTTCGAAGAATTGCGCGAGGAGGTCGTCGGCGCGGACGCGATGGAACGGCCTGTGGAAGGCGTCATAAGCGTTATAGGCCACCTGCTCGTCCTCGCTGGCGATTTCCATGGCCTGGATATACGGCCGGGGAAAGAGAACGAAGTACCAGGCGGAAAAGATCGCGAGCAAGGCCACCACTGCCTCGGACCTAAGGATCAACCTCCTATCCGCCGGCGTCTTCTCCCGCACCCAGCGCTCATTGAAGACCTGGCGGTAGACGCGGTTGCGCACCTGCAAGCAGCGTTCGGCATCCGGCTTCACCACTCCCGAGAGGCGCAGCGAGGTGTGGACGGGCGAAGCCGGTACGTCCCGGACCGGCTTGCCTTGGAGCACCATGCGATAGGTGCGCAGGACGCGGCGGAGGTCGCGCGTCCCCTGCGTCAGGCGGTCACCCACGAACTTGAGGTTGTTTTCGGTTTGCCGGGCGGCGGGGGAAAGGAGGGTGGACTGCACGAGCCCATCGACCCCTGCCTCACCGTCGCGGCTCGGATGATTGGCCCAATGCGCGCACAGCATCTGCGTGAGGTACGGGTGGCCGCCGGTCCAGTACAGGATGCGCGCCAGGATCTGCCCGCCGTCCTCGCCCAGCGGCGCGGCCAGCGGGCCGGCTTCTTCCGGCGTGAAATCGGTCAGCTCGATGCCACGGCCGATATTGAACGGCGTGCGCGTCGCGCTCTTGATGAGTTGCGCGGGCGAAGCCGAGCCCAGCAGCACGAAGGTCAGGCGGTTGAAGGGCGCGTCTGTTGCCCGGCGGTTGTAGCAGGAGCGGATGGCCGCGAAGAATTCGTCGGAGAACGGCAAGTCGATGGTCCAATCGACCTCATCGATGAATACCACCAGGGAGCCCGAGATGTGCTTCAGCACCAGATCGGCAAAGAGGTCGGTGAGGCGCTGCGCCGGCGGCAGCATCTGCTGCTGCCTCCACCAGGCGGTCCACTCCGCGAGCAGGCCTAGGCCATCGGCCATCTGCTTGGCCACGCCGTAATACCACTGCTCGGGCGGCGTGGTCTTGTCGCCCTTGCCCTGGAGATCGACGGTGGCACAGGCGATTTGGCGCTCGCGCAGGCGCGCGGCGGTGCGGGCCATCAGGCTCGATTTGCCCATCTGGCGGGTGGTGAGCACCGCGCAGTACTCGCCCGCGAGCACGGCGTTGTACAACTCTTCGTCGGCGCGCCGCTCGATGTAGCTGGGCGCGCCCGGCCTCATGGTGCCGCCGGGGACGTAGAAATCCCTCATAGATGGTCGATCAGGTAGCGCGCGTACAACTCGCAGCGGGGGCGCGTGGCCTGGCGCGATTTGCCGTCAATCAGGCCGGCCGCGCGGAGGCGCTGGAAATCGATTTCGTCGTCGCACATCATGTTCATTACGACTTGCTTCAGCGACTTGCGCAATCGGTCATTGCCGAGCAAAGCCCAGAGCAGGCCGCGGAGATGGTCGCCGAAGGGACCTGTGTCGTCCGCGGCGGTCTGCTCCAGACGCGCGACCGATGTGCCGTTGGTGGATAGCGAAAAGAATGCCTGGCGGACCAGGTAGGGGTGGCCGCCCACGAGGCGGCGGATACGCTCCACGTCTTCCGCGCCCTGGAGCGGGCTGCCATGGCGCTGGTTGAGCCAGAGAATTTCGTCGCGGTCGAAATCGCCTAGGCGGAAGGGCGAGCCGATGTTGAAGGGAGACTGGCTTTGATCCTGGATGAAGAGCGCAGGTTCGGTTGAGTGAGCAATCAGGAGGTTGAAGCGGTTCCAGACGGGATGGGTGGCGCGGCGGTTGTGCCAGGCGCGCAGCAGGCCGAAGAAACTGTCGCGGTAGGGGTAGTTGAAAACGTTATCGACCTCGTCAAAGCACACAAGCACCGGCTTGTCGCGGCCGGCCAGGACAGCCCGCTCCATGAAGTCTGTAAAGCTGTCGGCATCGCCGAGCATCTCATCCCACAGGTCCTTGGGCTTGAGGGCGGTGTTGAACTCCTTGGCTAGGCGCGCGGCGAGGTATTGCAGTAGCGTGCCGGAATCGCGGTAGCGCGAGGCGTCGATTAACTGGAAGTCGATATAGCAGGTCTGCTGGCTGTTGGCTTGCGCGGCGGCCAGGGCGCGAGTGGCAAGCGAAGTCTTGCCAGCCTGGTTAGGGCCGCCGATGAGGATCGTTTCGCCCGCTTGGCGAACGAGTCGCTCGACGGCTTCGTCAGCGGGGCGGCGGACGTAGAAGGGCGAATCGAGCTTGAGCGCGCCGGTTTCGAGGCGCGGGTCGGCGTGGGGCAGCGGCGCGCCGCGCAGTTCAGTGACCTCGCCCAGGCGGCGGATGGCCTCGGGCGAAGGTTCGAGGGCGTCCTGCGCCCATTGGCCGCGGAGGCCATCGACGATCGCGCCGCAGATGGGCGCGAACGGTTCGCCCGCCCGCCAGAGCTTGTACTGGATGCGGTCCAGGTAGTAGCCGAGATCGAGCGGAAACGCGCCATCATAGACCACCCGGACCGGGAAAATGCGCTTCTTGGTTTCGTAGGCCAGCTTGACTTCGTAGCGGACGGCGTCGCTGCGGATGGAATCGGCCGAGAGCAGCACCACGAGCGCCTGGCAGGCGCGCAGTTCGCGGTCGATCACCGCGGCCCAGTCCTCGCTGATGTGGATGCCGGTATCGACAAAATAAGAGACGCGGCGGTCCTCGAGGTACCGGGCCAGTTCGGCGGCCAGGTCCTGGTCGGGAGTAACGTGGCGGTAGCTGATGAAGACGTCGGCCATGGCTGGAGACGGCGGGGCCTTCTGGCCATAGTGCCACAAACCGGGGATTCGTTACGGATCCTGCCCGGCGTCCGCCGATCCCCCGTACTGTGGGGGATTCACCCAGGTGGGTGCGCCAAACCTCCCTCTGCCCCAAATCTGATCCGAATTGTCCTATCAAAAGGGCGCATTTGAATCTGGCACTGAAAGTGCAGCTCTCAATCAGATAAACAGAGTACTAACCCTCTATTATGCTACTGACCAGAGCAGCGGATTATGCGGTTCGGGTGATGATTCATCTGGCCGGGCTGCCGCCGGGGGTGCGGGCCAACCGTTCGGATCTCGCGTCACAAGCCGGGTGCCCCGAGCAGTTTCTCTCCAAGGTGCTTCAGAGCTTGACCCGGGCCGGGCTGATCATCTCCCACCGGGGGAATACCGGCGGGTTTGAGCTGCAGGAGCCCCACAGATCGGCGTCGATCCTGGAAGTGGTGGAGGCTGTGGAAGGGCCGATCCGGCTGAACGTCTGTGTCAATTCCGAGATCGTGTGCACTCGCCAGGCGTGGTGCCCGGCCCACCCGGTTTGGGCGGATGCGCAGGAGGCCTTGGAGGCTGTGCTGCAAGGCGCGACCATCGACCGGTTGGCGGCGAAGGCGGCCGCTCCTGCCAAACCCATTGTGGTGGGGATCGACAGCGCCAAGTGGAATTGACGGCGAGGCCAGCACCTCTTGCCGGACGCTACGGCAGAGCGAACGCTACGTATACACCTCCGCTCGGATCGCCGGACCGGCCTTTACCGCCGGTCGCATAAATCACGACGAATTGCCGGCCCGCCACCTCATAAGTTGCCGGCGTGGCGTTGCCCGCGAACGGAAGCGTGGTTTCCCAGAGTAACTGGCCGGTAAGTTTGTCGAATGCGTGAAACTTGCGGTCGAAGTTCGTGGCGCCAATAAAAATCAGGCCGCCGGCGGTCACAATCGGGCCCCCGTAGTTCTCGGTGCCGGTGTTTTTCATGCCCTTGGCGGCCAGCTCCGGATATTCGCCCAGCGGAATCTTCCACGCGTATTCACCGGTGTTCAAATTGATGGCGTTCAACGTGCCCCACGGTGGCGCAACCGCGGGGTAGCCCTCCGGGTCGAGAAATTTATGATATCCCGTGAACCGGAACTTCGGAGCGTTTGCCGGCGTCTCACCGCCGGCCAGTTCCTTGTCTTCGCCGTTGAGGATGTACTGGACCAACGCGGCCACGTCGCGCTGGCTCAGGTCCGGAAAGGACGGCATGCGGCCGGCGCCCTGCCGCACGACCGTAGCGAGTTCCGCGGGACTGCGCTTCCGGCCGATGTCGATCAGAGAAGGTATCTGCGGCGGCGCGCCCGCCATGGTATCCGCATGGCAGACCGCGCAGTGGGTCAGATAAGTTTGCCGCCCGGAATTGCCCGGCCTGTTTTCGGCGAGGCTCGACGTCCAGGGCAGATCGTTGGCATTGACATACAGAAGCCCGGTCGTGGGGTCGAATGCCGAACCGCCCCATTCCGCGCCGCCATCGAAACCAGGGAAGATGACGGTCTCCCGGCCGGCGCTGAGAGGTACGAACTGACCCTCGCTGCGCAAGGTTCGAAAGCGCTCCAGAGCCCATTGGTGGACTTCCGGCGTGCGGTTCGTCAGCATATCCTCGGTTAGTAACTGCCGCGCGAAGGGCGCAGGTTTGACCGGCAGCGGTTGGGTCGTTGCCGCAACCTCTCCCGGCACCGAACTCGGAGGATAGCCTTTGTATTCGATCGGGAACAAAGGTTTCCCAGTCGCCCGGTCAAACAGATACACCCAGCCTTGCTTGGTGGTTTGCGCGACCGCGTCCACCATCTTGCCATCGCGCTTTACGGTAACCAGTGTAGGAGGCGAAGGGAAGTCGCGATCCCAGATATCGTGCCTGACGGCTTGGAAATGCCAAAGGCGCTCCCCGGTGGCGGCGTTCAAGGCGAGCAAGGTGTTGGCGAAGAGGTTGTCGCCAATCCGATCGGCGCCGTAAAAGTCCGACGCCGCCGATCCGGTGGGAACGTATACCGTGCCGCTCTTTTCGTCTACCGCCATGCCCGCCCAGTTGTTGGCTGCGCCGCTGTACGTCCACGCGTCTTTGGGCCAGGTGTCGTAGCCGGTTTCGCCGGGATGCGGAATTGTGTGGAACGCCCAGCGGAGTTTGCCGGTCCTGACGTCGTAAGCCCGGATGTCGCCCGGAGGCGCCGGCAACGCCTCCGGCTCTCGCCCACCGACAATCAGTAAGTCCTGGTAAACGATCCCGGGGCTGGTCAGAACGATCGACTGTTTGGCGGGATCGCGCCCCAAACCATCGCGGACATCGATCCGTCCGTCGGTTCCGAAGCTGGAAACCGGCTTGCCGGTGGATGCATCCAGCGCGTAAATATAGCTCTGTACGTCCGCGAAGATGCGCCGGTCGCTCCCGGACGACCAGTAGACCAACCCGCGATTGGGACCCCGGCCCGCGATTCCGGAGTCGAACCGCCACACGAGCGCCCCGGTAGCGGCGTTGAGAGCCACGATCTTGTGCGTGGGGGTAACGCCGAAAAGAGTGCCGTTCACGACAATCGGCTGGGTCTGCGACGCGCCCGGCGCGTCGGCGGTATCGTAGGTCCAGGCTACGCGCAGCCGCCTCACATTCCCGCGATTGATCTGTTTCAGGCTGGAGTAGCGAGTGCCCGCGGGGCCGCCACCATAGGCCGGCCAGTCGCGGGAGTCGTTGCCGGGGTGCTTACTGTCGGCGGCGCCCAGGGACGCAACGGCCGCCAGGAAAAACAGAATTCGGGTCGTGATCTGCATGCTTTGCCAAGTGTAAAGCAGCGCGTGGCGGAACGGTAGCTTCACGGCTGCTTCTGCATCCGGACTTTGTCGCACTTGGGGCACCGCCACTTGCGCCGCTTGTGGTAAATGTGTCCCTTCAGTTCCTTCATCGGGATCTTGCACTTTTTGCAGGTCACGTCTCACAGCCGCATCGGTTTGGAATAACCGGTCATTTCAAGATACCCCACGCCGGCCGCCGAGCCCCGGTAGGTCACGGCGCCTTCCCAATAGGTCGGTCCGTTTTCGTCAACCAGTTCCTGCTCGGGAATCGCGGCGGCGCATTCCAGCGTCACCCTCATCGCCGGGATCGAGATACGCCAACGGACGGGATAGCGGGCCGAGGTCTTAGGGCTGGTCCAGTACTCCACGGGCTGAAGTTCGAAGTCGGCGCGCTTCAGGTGCGCGGCTTGACCGTTGGGCGCAATGTAGGTTCCGGACGAAAACGGGTCGATCGCGCCGTCCGTATGGCGAAGTTGGAAGAGCATGAATTCGGCGCCGCTCTCGAGTTGCACGCTGAACCAGTCCCAGCCCTGCTGGTTGGCTTCCAATTGGTGGCTAAACCACTCGTGGTCCATCCAGGCGAGGCCGGTGACACCCGATCCGTTTAGTACGCCCTCCACCGCGAGGCGCGGAAACGAGACGTAGTACGAGGCTTTGCCGGCGCCTGCCGCCTTCTGGCTGACGCCGTTCTCGCCGTGGATCACCGGGCCCTTGGCGGGAGTGAGGTGCAGAGTCAATCGGATTCCATCGGCGACCGCCGAAAGGGTTTGGGCTCCGCTGGCCAGATCCCATCGGGCTTCCCAATTGCCGTTCCAGATGCGGGCCTGATCCAAGCTTGCGCCAGCGATTCCGGGTCCGGAACGGTTCAGCCGCTTGAAGTAGCGGAAGCGCCGGCCATCGATATCGGTAAGCGCCAGGTGGCCGAGATACAGATCGTCCACCCGCCACGCCGAGGGATTTCGATCCTGGGCCGCCTCGTCCTTCGCCGACCGGAAAAAGACCAGTTCGAAGCCGTAGCGGTGTCCATCGCGCGCATGGAGATTGCCGGTGTAATACCACCATTCGGTGCGAAAGCCTGGATGCGCGAAATGGTCGCGCGGGAACTGGTAATGGTAGCCTGGCAAGGCCTCGCGGAAATCCGCCGCCAATCCCGCGAAACCGGCCGCCAGGGCCAGCAGGACAAGGTGCATGCAAAGCTATTGTAACGGGACGTGCGTGGGCGCCCTATGGCTCGCGGTGGACGAGCAGGGCTCCAGTCCTATTGCAACTGGATGGTCAAGGAGGACTGCGCCGCCGCGTCGGCCGTGGTCGCCACCAGTTTGTAAGTGCCGGCCGGGAACGGTTGGTTGGGGGTCGAGTAGAGCGGGACCTGGAGGAAATTGACGGCTTCGCCGGGCGCGGCGTCCATGGCGAGCTTACGGTCGAAGACTACGGCGCCGTCGGCCGATAGGAGCTGCACATCCACGAAGCGGTTCGTGCCGGCAGGCCAGTTGGCAAGGCTCACACGGGCGCGGGCGCAGGGCTTGTAAGTGCCGGCGGGGTCGGCGCCGGGCGCGAGGGAACAGGCCACGAAGTAGCAGGGAACGGCGCAGTTCGGCGCCAGTTTGTTGGTGACGTCGAGCGACAGGCTCTCGACCCCAAGCTGGATGGCAGGCGCGGCCAGGGCGAGGTGGATCCCGCCGGCCAGGGAGGCTTCGATCAGCGTGCGGCCGTAAGTGAAGCCGCCGGAGGAACCGGCATGCAAAACGGAGGTGCTGGCCATCAGGCCGACCCCGCGGATCAAGGTTCCGGTCTCATCCTCGAAACCGCCGGTGCTCGGGTTCAAGTAGGCGATGCCATCGGGGAACGTGCCCAGCGAGCCGGTAACGGTCTGGCTGCGGCCGGTTACGGCGAGTTGGGCCGCGGGATTGGGCGCAACCGTGGGGTCGAGGAAGAGCTGCTCGCCCGCGCCGGTCAGGATATAGACGCGGCCGTCGTCGCCGGCGCGGAACCAGGATTCGCCCAGGACGCCGTCAGCGCTTTCGATCGACATGACGGAATAAGTCTTGCCGCCGAAGTTCTGGGTGCGGTCGATGCGCCAAATCTGATAACCGGCGGTGAGGACGCGGGAATCGATGCGATAGACCCAGCGGTTGCCGGTATCCAGGGGAAAGTACGTGCCCGTGGCCAGGGCTGCCAAAATGGCTGGTGACTGGGCGGGCGCCGAGGCAGCCAGCAGGGGAAGCAGAAGGAGTAGCCGCATTAGCGTCTCCGAATCGTGACGCGGGCGCTCGCCGACTTCGTGAGATCCGCCGCGCTCACCGCGGTTACCGTCACGGTAGCCGGCGATGGCACCGCCGGCGGCGCGGTATACAGTCCGTTCGACGAGATCGTCCCAATAGTTCCGTTTCCGCCGCTCACGCCATTCACCTGCCATGTGACCTGTGTATTGGTGGCGCCGGAGACCTTAGCGGTAAAGCGAATCGAGCCCCGGACCCTGACTCCGGCGCTCGCCGGCGAGATCGTCACCGTGACCTGGTTGGAGTTGACGACCGTGATGGTCCATGCCGCCGAGACTTGACCATCGGGGTTCATTACCGTAACCGGCACGGCCGATCCGGCGGTCGCGGTCGATCCGGTCGCCCGTAACTGCGACGCGGAAACAAAGCTGGTCGCAAGCACAGTGCCGTTGAGCTCCACCGTGGCGCCGCTCTCGAATCCGCTCCCGTTGACGGTCAGGGTGAAGTTACCAGTGTTCAGCGGATCGGGCGTTACCGATGAGATGACCGGGACCGGGAACTTGATGGTAACGGATGCGGACCCGCTGGCCGCCGGCAGCGCCAAAGACGTGGCCTGCACCCAAACCGTTGCCGGCGAGGGTGGGGACGAAGGAGCCGTGTACAGGCCCGCCGAATCGACCAACCCGAGCGACGACGTTCCCCCTACGATGGCGTTGACGGCCCAAGTGACAGACGGATCGGCCGAGCCCTGCACCGCGGCCTTGAACTGCTGGCTCGCTCCAGTCAGAAGGGTGGCTGTGCCGGGTGTCACCGTCACCGACGCTCCCGGCTGAATCGCCTGGCCGGAGTTGGGGTCCACCATCAGCGAGGAGACATCCACCGCTTCAAAAGCGGAGCCCGGGACGGTCTTGATCGTGTTGAGGTTCGTATTGTTCCAGCGCGCATCCGGAGCGCCGGAGATATACCAGGCCGAGCCGTTGTCCGCGAGCATCATGCCGTACTTTTTCAGGGCGCGCAGGATCACCTGAACCTCGGCGGGGAATGGCGAGATATCAAAGCCGGCCTTAAGACGAAAGCGTTGGCCCATCGGCGGGTATTTCGGATCAGTCAGGCTGGACGCATAGTGGCGCGCCGGCCACACGTACGCTCGCCCGGTCGAAGGAACCGTGAAGCGCAGTGCGTGCCGGATCTCGCCCGCCGCGACCTCATCGTAGCGGACCAGGCCAGGCAGGATCGCGAGGCCGGCAGCGTCTGTGGACGTCCATCCGGCGGGACGCAGCGCGTTCGACGACAGGTTGAAGATGGCGCCTGAACCGGCCTGCCACGAGGCGGCCTGCGGGTACGCGCTATAGAGCTCGTACAGGATGCAGTTGCCGGTATCTACCGCGATGGCATGCCGATCGCCCGTGCTGCCGCTGCCGCCTTCGATCGGCGCGCTCAGGGGAATGGCATAGGGGCCGGGATCGCTCTCATCCGCATACGTGAATGTGGCCGGATATTTGGTTTGTGTCCCCGGCACGGTTATGAATGGAATACCGATTGGGCCGCCATTCCAGAGACCTGACCCGAAATCCGGGTGAAGGCCGGTGCTCGCCCCGATGGTTGTGACATAAGTGACCGAGTTTGCCGAAACCGGCAGGGTGTCGACCGCCGTGTTCCAGATATGGTTCGCTGGAAACACGGTGCAACTTCCGATGGTAGGAGACTGAGCCCGGGATACTACCGCGAATGCACAGGTAAGGACGGCGAGGAACCAGTGTTTGGACAAACACCGACAAGGAGCACGTCGGATCACTCTTTCAGGTTACAGTACTTCAGTGCTTCCGCATCTCCCGTTGCGGCCCCAGGTTCGAGCTCTCACTCCTTCACCAGCTCCACGCGCCGATTTCTGGCGCGGCCCTCTTCGTTATCGTTCGATGCCACCGGGGCGTAAGGACCGCTGCCGAAGGCCTGGAGCCTGGCGGCCGCCACCCCGTATTTGGCCGTCAGCGCAGCCACTACCGAGTCGGCTCGCCGCTTGGACAGGTCCATATTCATGGGGAGCGTCCCCTGATTGTCGGTGTGGCCCACAACGTAAAGCTTGAGGTTTGCGTTCTGTTGGAGCAGCGTGCCGATCTCCTTGAGCGCTGCGTCCGATTCCGGCTTCAGATCGGCCTTGCCCGTGTCAAAGTAAATGCCGTAGACCGCCACATGACCGGTCGAAGAGATATCGTTGGCCAGGCTCGCGGCGTCTACCAGATTCTTGTTCTCCATCGGCTTGACCTCGATCACATAGAGGTCACTCCCGCCGCCCACCCGTCCTTGTGCGTGCACCATCAGGCTGACATAGACGTCGCCTTCCGGGCGCGGGAGCCTGGCGGCTAGATAGCGGTTCGACCAACCCGCGTCCTGTACCGCGTAGAACCGGGGCTTGACGGTTTCGGACGCCGAATCGTCCCCGCATTCCGCGGCGTTGCACGCAAAGAGCGTCTGGAAACCGGCCTTTTTCAGCTCCTGCTCGTAGTTCCTGTAGATCTCCAGCACCGAGCGATCCTCCGGGTTGCGATAAGGCGCGAAAAACACCTTGCCTTCCAGATGCACCAACTTGGTGGGCTTCCCACCCTTCATCGGGCCCGCTACCAGGTCGAACTCGTCAAATTGGGCCACCGTGATGCCGGTATCCCCGCCGAAAACGCCGGAGCCAGGGTAGCGCTTGATAATGGGATGGTCCTTGCTCACGTCCTGCGCGAGCGCCAAAGTTGCGGCGAGCACTGACAGAATGCCGGCCGACGCGAACTTCCGAGCTGAGTGGATCATGATCGGGCTTCCTTGTGATTAGGCTGGAACTCAAAAACTTGACTTCCGCATCGGGTTATTGTACCCCAACGGCCCTCGCTCGGGCTCGGACAACTCAGCTTGGTGCGTAAACGAATTCGGGACCCGAGCCCGTTCAGCCGGATCCAGGCTATGCCAGGGCCTGCTCAAAATCGGCCAACAGATCGCGCCAGTCTTCGATCCCGACCGAGATGCGGACCAGGCCATCGGTGACACCGGACTCGGCCAGTTCCCCGGGGGTCATACCGGAATGCGTGGTCGACTTCGGGTGGCACGCGAGCGTCTCCACGCCGCCGAGCGACACCGCGCAGCGGGCGATCTGCACTTTGCGCAGGAATTCGAACGCCGCTTCCTTGCCGCCCGAGAACTCCACGGAGAAGAGTCCGCCTGGGTATTCGCACTGCTTGTCGAAGATGCGCTTCTGCTCAGGGTCGTCAAACAGCGTGGGGTAAAACACACGGCTCAGCTTCTTGTGGCCGTGCAGGGCTTCGGCGATCCGCTGGGCATTCTTGCTCTGCCGATTCATGCGCAGGCCCACGGTGGACAAGCGGCTATCCAGGATCCAGCATTCGTCGGGCTGAAGAATGTTGCCGAACATGCCGCGGCGGTTGCGGATCGGTTGGATCAAGGCGGGGTCTTTCGCAAGCGCTACGCCACCCAGCATGTCGCTGTAGCCAGAGAGGTACTTGGTGGCGGAGTAGAGCACCAGGTCGGCGCCCAGCAGCAGGGGATGCTGGAAGGCGGGACCCATGAACGTGTTGTCCACGAGCACCGGCGGCTTGTCAGGGTGGCGAGCCGCTGCTTCGGCGGCGCGCTCGATATCGGTCATCGTCATGGTGGGGTTCGCAGGCGTTTCCAGGTAGACCATGCAACAGTTTTGGGCCCCGCGGACGGCTTCGTCGAGGGCGCCGGAATCGCCCGAGTTCACCGCAATGCCGGTGACGCCAAGCGGCTTGAGAAACTGGTGGATGAGCCCGGTGGTGCCGCCGTAGAGTGGCGTGGTATAGACCATCGTGCTTTGCGGGCGCGCCAAGGTGAAGCAGACGGTCATGATGGCGGCCATACCGGAGTTGAAAACGGCGGCTTCGCGGGCGCCGGCCTCGAGCGGCACAATCTGGTCTTCCAGAATTTCGGCGTTGGGATGGGAGAAGCGGGAATAGACGAGGTCGGCTCGCTCACCCTGGTCCGGCTTGATTTTCCCCGTGGTGATCGCAAACGCGCGCTCGGCGGCCTCCGGGCTCGGGAAGACGTAGGTGGAACTACGGAAGACCGCCGGGCGGGCCGAGCCGACCGAAAGGGCGGGGTCGAAGCCCCTGGTGAGAACCGCGGTACGCGGATGAAGAATGGCATGGGCCGGGTGATGAATGGGCATAAGGCGCTCATTCCAAGTGTAACGCGGCGCAAACCACAATGCACCCCAAGCCAGTGGTGTTGGTGTTTACTTGCTGCGAAACGCCGAGACGTCCACCGTCATCCCTCCCGCGTTGCGGCGGGCGCTCTCCTGAAACACCTTGCGAGAGCGAGCTTGAAACACTTTGGCTTCGTGTTTTCGTCCGTTCTTGCGCAGGAACACTGCATAGTCGCGCAGCATGGCCGCGAACACGGGATGTTCCGGGCCCATACGCGTTTCCCCGATCTCAATCGACCGGCGGAACGTCGCGTCGGCCTGATCTCGCAGGCCGAGGTCGGCGTAGGTCATGGCAAGATTGTCGAGCACGCGAGCCAGTGCCGGGTGGCTGGAATCGGCGTCGGCTTCGGTCGCCGCCACCGCGCTCTCCAGCAAAACCCGCGATTCCTCGTATCGCTTCTGGAAACGACGCACTACGCCCAGGTTGTTTCGGGCAATACCCAGTTCGCGTTTCGCGTCTGGGCGGCTTTCAAAGAAGCGAATCGTGCCTTCCAGTAATGGTTCGGCTTCCCGGTAATCCGCGCGCTTGATCAGGAGGTCCGCCAGGACGCTACGGGCCTTCACCAGCCTCGCATCCTGCGACTTTAGTGCGGCTTCGTATATAGCTAACGCCTCGCGTACCAGAGGTTCGGCTTTGGCGTCCTGGCCCATCTCCAGGTTCGCTGCCGCGAGGTTGCTGAGCAAGGCGGCGTACTCGAGAGTGTTCCTGCCTTTGACGCGCTCCACCCACACGAGCGATCGGTTGTACGCACGGATGGCATCGGGGAAGCGGCCCGCTTGCTCGTAGGCCAAGCCCAGCTTGACCAGCGTCAGGGGCAAATGCAGGTCTGGCGAGTTGGCATTGCCGGCGAGCCGGACGGCCGATTCGTACAAGACAATCGCTTCCTTGTAGTAGCCGCGCTGCTCCAGCGTGTCGGCCTGATCGATCGCCTGGGTCCACTCGGATGTCTGGGCCATGACGAAGGTGAAGCTGGCGGCCCATACGGTCGCGGCCACGGTACGAACGAATGTCATGACAACCTCCAGGGAAAATAAAAAGGCCGCCGCCGGGGTTCTCGCCCCGGCGGCGGCCTCCAAGTACTTTGGTCAGCCGCGAGCTAATGCTCTCGTGTAAACTTGACCTTCTTGCGGGTCGTCTCAGCCAGCACGGGCAACCCGTCCTGAATGCTGAGGCGCTCAATTTCTCCGTGCCGCAATTCGCGGCAATAACGAATGAACTCGCGCCAGGCCGGCGGCAATGGTAATTCCGCCCTGGCGTTCACCAGGTGCGGCGTAATGCTCGGCCGTATGCCCTCGCTCATCGGTTACTCTTATAGACGCTGGTCGCGGCGAGACGTTTATCGGGATCGCAAAAAAAAGTGTAACGGTTTACAGGCGATTGCCGGCAATCCAGACCGATTCCAGACTCCTGGTGTTACGGATGTCGTCCAGCGGGTTCTTGGCGAGCACCAGGAAGTCGGCCCAGGCGCCCTTTTGCAGGGTTCCCACCTGACCCGAAACGTTCATGAACTTCGCAGCCTGGCCGGTCGCCGAGACCAGCACTTGCGTCGGCGTCATCCCGGCCTTGACCATCATCTCCAACTCCAGGTGCTCGAAGTAACCCTGGAAACGCGCGGCCGGGCCGGTGTCGGTGCCCATGACGATGGGGATCCCCGCGTCCAAAATCCTTTTCAGATTGCGATTGGCCACTTCGAGGCCGGCCTTGTACTTCTGCGCAGCAACGCTGTCGTGCATGGCCTGCTGCCGCTTGCGCTCCTTGAGTTGGTCGAGCACCTTGGGGTCGGCCTCGCGCAGGAAGAACGGGTCGGAGAAGAAATCGGGAGTGGATTCGTACACGTAAGTCGAAACCTCGCGCATCAGCGTGGGGCAATAGGCCGACTTGCTCTGCTTGAGGAGGGCGAGGAATTCGTCATCCACGTCCCGATCGCGCACGCTGTGGGTGATCTCGCCGCCGAGCTTGAGAACCGCCTTGGCGTCATCGAGGTAGAAGACGTGGACGATCGCGCGCATGCCTTTGAGCTTGGCCTCCTGGATGACCGCGGTGTACACCTCGGGCGCCATTTTCTTGGACGCTCCCAGGTTGTCGTCGAGCCGGATCTTCACGGCGTCGGCCTTCATCGCGGCCACGGCGTCCACGTCTTGGCGCGCGGCTGCGGGGGTTGCCGAGGTGAGCACCGGCCCGGCCACATAGATGCGGGCGCGTTTCAGCGCCGCGGTGTTTTGCTCATCGCGCAGGCGGAAAGCGGGCGGGCCATCGCCGCCGAGGCTGAAGACGGTGGTGACGCCGTAGCGGGCGTAGAGGCCGAGTTGGCGCGCCACGTTTTCGGGCGTGTAGAACTCGGGTCCGGTCCGCAGCCCTTGGACGTCACTGACGTGGCCGTGGGCGTTGATCAGGCCGGGGATGATGGTCTTCCCGGCGGCGCTGACCGTGGTCGCGCCGCGCGGGGGCTTGACCTGCGCGCCGGCGCCCACGGCGATGATGCGGCCGTCCTGGAAGACCAGCGTGCCGTTCTCGATGACCGGGCCGCCGCTGCCATCGATGATCCGGGCATTGGTGAGGGCGCGGAGATCGGCGGCCGGCGCCAGGCGGCAGGCCAGCGTCAGGAGCAACCCGGTTCTGAGCGTGGAAAGATACATGGTCCAGATTATAAGGCTAAAGACCGCAGCGCGTGCACGACGTACGTGTGAGCCCCGTGTGAGTACGCCGCGATCCGGGACTATAAGCACCCGCGACCAACGGCGGTCCGCAACCGCTGCCAGCTAAGATAGTGTCTTGGAGATCCTCTTTTGAAAAAGCTGCTGCTCTTGCTCCTGGCCGTGGTGGTGGCAGTGGTGGCGTGGGGCATTCTGCGCAAGCATGAGCCGCCCAAAATCGGCTTTGCCAGGGTCAAGCGGCAAACGCTGGTTAGCACCCTGCCAACCAACGGCAAAGGGGAGCCGTTTGAGTGGCAGGCGGTGCGCGCCGAAGCGTCGGGAGTGGTCGGCAGCGTGCCGGTGCAGGAAGGCCAGAGCGTGGCGAAGGACGCCGTGATCGCCACAATCAGTGACCCGGCACTCGAAGCCGATATCGACGCGGCGCAAGCCAAGGTCGCCGAAGCCCAGGCTAACCTGGCGGCGCTCGAAGCCGGCGGCAAACCCGCCGAGTTCGCGGACATCGAAAACAATCTGCTGCGCGCGCGTTTCGACCTGGAACAGGCGCGCAAGACCTCCAGCGCGCTCGAGCGGCTGGCGGAAAAACACGCCGCCACCAGGCAGGAGACTGATGCGGCGCAGGACCGAGTGCGGCAAATCGAACTCGAAATTGCCGGGCTGGAGAAGCGGCGGGGGGCGCTCGTGGCGAAGCCCGACGTGGCCGCCGCCAGGGCGCGGCTGCAGGATGCCCAGACGGCCTGGGGCCTGGCGCGGCAGCGCAAGGCCCAGTCGATTGTGCGGGCGCCCATCAGCGGTGTGGTCTACAGCCTGGAGGTGCGGCCCGGAGGGTACCTGCAGGCAGGTGACCGCGCGGCCAGCGTCGGCCGCCTGGACCGACTGCGCGTGCGCGTCTACGTGGATGAGCCCGAACTCGGCCGCGTGGCCGCAGGGCAGCCGGTCACCATAACCTGGGACGCGCTGCCCGGCCGGAAGTGGCATGGCGCCGTTGAAAAGAAGCCCGCGTCGATTCAGGCGCTGGGCACGCGGCAGGTGGGGGAAGTGCTTTGCACCATCGAAAACCCGGGCCGCGAACTGATTCCCGGAAACAACGTGAACGCCGAGATCCGCACCGCCGTGGTGGAAAACGCGTTTGTGATTCCCAAGGAGACGCTGCGCCACGACTCCCAGGGTGACTACGTGTTCGTGCTTCACGATGGCGCTCTCGAGCGGCGCGCGGTGAAGAAGGGTGCGTCGAGCATTACGTCGGTCCAGATCGTGGAAGGCCTGACGGACGGGGACGCGGTGGCGCTGCCGGCCGATATTTCGCTCAAGGCCGGCGACCGCGTCACCAGCGTCCTGGCAAGCGGCGATGTAAAATAGCAGCTTCATGCCTCAACCTTCTACCGCGGGGACCAGCGCCGGCGAACAAAAGTACGCCTGGCACCGCGACCTCAACGGCTACCAATGGTTCGTCTTGAGCGTGGCCAGCCTGGGCTGGATGTTCGACACGATGGCCCAGCAGTTGTTCAACCTGGCGCGCAGCCCGGCCATCCGCGAGTTGCTCGGCAAAGGCGCGACGGCTGCCGATGTCGGCAAGAACGCGGCGTGGGCCACCGCGATCTTCATGGTCGGATGGGCCATGGGCGGCGTCTTCTTCGGCGTCTTGGGCGACCGCCTCGGGCGCGCCAAGACGATGATGATCACCATCCTCTCCTACACCATTTTCACGGGCCTCAGTTTGCTCTCCACCAGCGTTTGGGATTTCAACGTTTACCGCTTTCTGTGCGGGCTGGGCGTCGGCGGCCAGTTCGGAATCGGTGTGGCGCTGGTGGCGGAAACCGTGCCGGCGCGCGCCCGGCCCTATGCGCTAGGCATGGTGCAGGCCTGCTCGGCCGTAGGCAACATGATGGCGGCGCTGACCGGAATCCTTCTGGGCCAGATGGAGATTACGGGCTCGATCACCGGTGCGTGGCGGTATCTGTTCCTCGCCGGAGCCGCGCCTGCGCCGTTGGCAATCGTGGTCTTCCTCAAGCTCAAAGAGCCGGAACAGTGGTTGAAGGCCCGCGGCGAAAAGAAAAAAATGGGCTCGTACGGCGAGCTCTTTTCGGACCCGCAGTGGCGGCGCAACTCGATTGTCGGCTTCCTGCTGGGCTTCGCCGGAATCGTGGGGCTGTGGGGCATTGGCTTCTTCAGCTACGACCTGTTTCGTCCCGTACTGGAGCGCACGTTCCGCGCGCAGGGCCTGGCCGGCGCGGCGCTGGCGGGCAAGGTGACGACCTGGATCGGCGTAACCTCCCTGCTGCAGAACCTGGGCGCCTTCTTCGGGGTCTACGCGTTTACCCACTTGACGAACTATACCGGCCGGGTCAAAGCGTTCGCCGTCAGCTTTGTGGCGGCGATGGGGATGACGGCATACACCTTTTGGAATCTGAAGCAGATCAGCGATATCTTCTGGATGATCCCGTTGATGGGCTTCACCCAGCTTTCGCTGTTCGGCGGGTATGCCATCTATTTCGCGGAACTCTTCCCCACGCGCCTGCGCAGCACCGGAACCAGCTTCTGCTACAACGTGGGCCGGTTCGCCGCGGCGGCCGGTCCGTTCACCCTGGGGTACCTGACCAGCGACGTGTTTGGAGGGAAGGCGGAGCCGATGCGATGGGCCGGTGTGACGATGTGCCTGGTGTTCCTGATCGGCCTGGCGGCCCTGCCCTTCGCGCCGGAGACGAAAGGAAAGCCCTTGCCGGAGTAAGTTGCGCAGGCATTCCCGCCCGGCGCTGGGCAGTACAGTCGCAAAGAAGTTGCCGCTTCCGTCACAAGGACTCGTCCTACCGCTGGGCCTTTGTCCGGAATGCCAACGATCCGCCCGGAGCTTTAGTTGTGCGCGGCCAACGGGTCCTGTAAGCTGAAGGTCATGAGCAGTGTGAATGAGATCGAGGAGGCCGTTCTGCGGCTAACGCCGGCCGAACTCGACGCATTCCGGACATGGTTTGCCGAATTCGACGCCAAGGCCTGGGACCGGCAAATGGAAGATGACGTCGCGGCGGGACGGCTGGACGCGGTTGGGGACGAAGCCCTCGAAGATCTGCGGGCTGGCCGTTGCACAGATCGGTGAGGCACCGGGCTAACCCGAGGTTCTGGGCTTGCTATCGGCAGCTTCCTGACGATATACGCCGCTTGGCTGACGAGTCTTACCAACTGCTGCGACGCGACCCGAAGCACCCGTCTCTGCACTTCAAGAAACTCGAACGCTTTTGGTCCGCTCGGGTCGGCTTGCATTACCGGGCGCTTGCGGTCGAACACGAAAACGTGATGGTGTGGTTCTGGGTAGGGACCTACGCCGTCTACAACCGGCTAGTCAGCGGCAGATGAGCGACTTGTCCGCCGACGTCGAAAATGCGTAAGGCTTTGTACGAGTGGGGGACGATCCACTCGGAGCACCAGTTTTCGGTGTGCGGACTTCGCATTCGCTGACGATGCATTCTGGACGGATCGTCTTCGCTATACCTCAGATAGCGACGACAGCGACTTCGCGGCCGGAAGCCCTGACGAGCCGTTCCATGTCGGCTGGGTCGCTTGTGAGAATCGTAGCTTTTTGCCGAAGGGCTGTCGTCACCACAACGGCGTCAACGACATCCGACGTTTTGGTTATGCCTAACAGTCGCCCGGCTTCGTGCGCCTCGGTCTCGCCAAGAGGAACGACCACGCACCCAGTCAAGAAGCGCCGGAGTTGGGCTTGTTGTGGGGACCGGCTAACCTGGGCGACCACCGGCGCGGGAACCAATGGAACAACGCCAAGTTCCAAACGGGCCTTGTGTTCAGCCCATGCTCGCCGCTCGTTTCTATCGGCGGCCACGAGAACGGCAGCGTCATAGACGACGGTGCTCATGCCGAACGCCGGACCGTTCGCGATGTTCGGAGCTGGGCGCGCACGCTGCGGCGAGCTTCATTCATCTCTTCTGTCGTGAAACGTCCGTGCTGCTTTTCCCACAGTGCGACCGCCGCCAAACCAGCCCGCCGCTGCAGTGCTTGGCGCGCCGCAGCGGTCATCCAGGCAGAGACGCTCACCCCGTCGCGGGCGGCCGCCGCAAGGATGTTTTCGTGAATGTCGGGGTCTATAGTGATGGCAAGCTTCGGTGATGGGTTGCCGCGCGGCATACAAAGTATCCTACTACAATAGGATACCACGCGGAGGTCGCACCGAAACCTGGCCGCCGCTAATCGGCGGCTCCAGGCGGCGCGATAAATTGCTCCGGGCGGAAGACACGCCACTCGGACAGGGTGTCTATTCCAGGGCCGTATGGCGGGATCGGGTCGCCGCGTCGCAAGCGGACAATGGACAATAACGGTCACACCAGCGTGGGGTAAGGAGACGTCCGCTACTCGGTGATTGCACCTGCCGGCCCAAAGCCGGCTTACCTTAACTTAACGCCTACGGGGAGGCCAGCCCCACCGATTACTTGGCCACTGCGTGGGCGATGCCGGCCTGCTCTTTGAGCGCTTCGGACTTGTCCGTGGACTCCCAGGTGAAGCTGGCTTCGCTGCGGCCAAAGTGGCCGAACGCGGCGGTCGTGCGGTAGATGGGACGGCGCAGCTTCAGAGTATCGATGATGCCCCGCGGCGTCAGTTGGAAATTGGAGCGAACCAGTTCGCCCAGACGGGAATCGGCAACCACGCCCGTACCGAAGGTATCGACCCGCACGGAAACAGGCTCTGCCACGCCGATGGCATAGGCAAGCTGCACTTCGCAGCGCGTCGCCAGGCCGGCGGCCACGATGTTTTTGGCGATGTAGCGCGCCATATAGCAGGCCGAACGATCGACCTTCGTCGGATCCTTACCGGAGAACGCGCCGCCGCCGTGACGGCCCATGCCGCCGTAGGTATCGACGATGATCTTGCGGCCGGTCAGGCCGGTGTCGCCGTGCGGTCCGCCGACTACGAAGCGGCCGGTGGGGTTGATGTGGTACTTGGTCTGGGAATCCGCCATGTCCCCGGGAATCACGCTGTCGATGACGTGCTTCTTCACTTCACGCCGCAGATCTTCGATCGAAATGTCGGCGCAGTGCTGTGTCGAGATCACCACGGCTTCGATGCGCTTGGGGGTGTAGCCCACGTACTCGACGGAAACCTGGCTCTTGCCGTCGGGCCGGAGGAAATCGAGGATGCCCTGGCGGCGGGCGTCGGACAGGCGGCGCACCAGCTTGTGCGCCATCATAATCGGCAGCGGCATGAGCTCGGGGGTTTCGTCGCACGCAAAGCCGAACATCATGCCCTGGTCGCCGGCGCCGCCCGTGTCCACGCCCATCGAGATGTCGGGCGATTGCGCCTGGATCAGGTTGTGTACGCCGCAGGTGTTGCAGTCAAACCCGTAGGTGGCATCGTTGTAGCCCACGTACTCGATCGTGCCGCGCGCAACGCGCGGAACATCGACGTAGGTCTTGGTGGTGATCTCGCCGGCCACGATGCAGGTGCCGGTCGTGACCAGGACTTCGCACGCCACGCGGCCCGTGGGGTCGTCCGCCAGAACGGAGTCCAGCACGGCGTCGGAAATCTGGTCGGCGATTTTATCGGGGTGGCCTTCGGTTACGGATTCCGAAGTGAAAATGTGTCGTTCGTTAGCTGCCAAAAGTGCCTCCTGCGGTTTTGCCTGTCCTTCAATTTAACACGGGGTCGTGGCGCAGGCGTCCTCGCCTGCGCTTCCATCATCTGACTCCTGCCTCCCAGCCTGTGACTTCAGCTCACAACACCGGCCACCGGGCACTGACCACCGGCCACCATCCCCGGCGGCCGCGGAAGTCACACCCCGTTCCATCCGGCGCCGCCGGAGGGCTGACTTCTGTCTCCTTGGTCAATACCTGTAATGATCCGGCTTGTACGGCCCTTCCACCGGGACGCCGAGGTAGTCAGCCTGCTTGGCCGTAAGGGTCGTGAGCTTGACGCCAATCTTCTCCAGGTGCAGGCGCGCCACCTCTTCGTCGAGTTTCTTGGGCAGCGTGTAGACGCCCACCTTATAGGCGTCCTTGTTGGCCCAGAGATCAAGCTGCGCCAGCGTCTGGTTGGAGAAACTGTTGCTCATTACGAAGCTGGGGTGGCCGGTGGCGCAGCCCAGGTTGACCAGGCGGCCCTCGGCCAGCACAAAGATGCCGTTGCCGTCAGGGAAGGTGTACATGTCCACCTGCGGCTTGATGTTGGTGCGTTTGGCGCCCGATGCGTTCAGCCGGTCCATCTGGATTTCGTTGTCGAAGTGGCCGATGTTGCAGACGATGGCCTGGTCCTTCATCTGCTGCATGTGCTCGAGCGTGATGATGTCGCAGTTGCCGGTGCAGGTCACGTAGATATCGCCGCGGCCCAGCGTGTCTTCGATGGTGGTGACCTCGAAACCTTCCATGGCCGCCTGCAGGGCGTTGATGGGGTCGATTTCTGTTACGATTACGCGCGCACCCATGCCGCGTAAGGAGTGGGCCGAACCCTTGCCGACGTCGCCGTAGCCAAGCACCACCGCGACCTTGCCGGCCATCATCACGTCGGTGGCGCGCTTGATGCCGTCAGCCAACGATTCGCGGCAACCGTAGAGGTTGTCGAACTTGGATTTGGTGACCGAGTCGTTGACGTTGATGGCGGGGACGAGGAGCTTGCCGGCTTCCTGCATCTTGTAGAGGCGATGCACGCCGGTGGTGGTCTCCTCGGAAACGCCGCGCCATTCCTTCACGATGTTGTGCCAGCGCCTGGGATCTTCCGCGTGCACCTTTTTGAGCAGGGCTTTGATCACGTCCTCTTCGTGGCTGCCCGACGCCGTGTGAACCCAGTCGCTGCCCTCTTCCAACTCGTAGCCTCTGTGGATGAGGAGCGTGACGTCGCCGCCGTCATCCACCACCAGTTGCGGGCCGAGACCGCCGGGATGGCTGACGGCCTGGTAGGTGCACCACCAATAATCTTCCAGCGACTCGCCCTTCCACGCGAAGACCGGGACGCCTGCCGCGGCGATGGCGGCGGCGGCGTGGTCCTGCGTGGAGAAGATGTTGCAGCTTGCCCAGCGCACCGAGGCGCCCAGATCGACCAGCGTTTCAATCAGGACCGCGGTCTGAATCGTCATGTGCAGCGAGCCGGTGACCCGCACCCCGGCCAGCGGCTTGGCAACGGCGTGCTTGCGGCGGATGGCCATCAGGCCCGGCATCTCGGCCTCGGCGATGGAGGTTTCCTTGCGGCCCCAATCGGCCAGTGAGAGATCGGCCACCTTGAAGTCGGTGGTGGTCGGGTTCAGCGTTGCAGCGCCCATATTTTGATTCACCTCGTATCAATAAATCTTGATACATTGATATTAGTCGATTCCAGCTATGGCGTCAATCCTGAAATCCCTGCGTCTGGCGGCCGATCCCAACCGCTTCCGGATGCTGCTCTTGCTGGAGCGCGAAGAACTGTCGGTTGCCGAACTGCAGGAGATTCTTTCCAAAGGGCAGAGCCAGATCTCGACGCACCTGGCCCAACTCAAGCAGGCTGGACTGGTGGACGGCCGGCGCCTGGGCAAGAACGCCTTCTACCGGCTGAAGGCGCCGGCGGAATTAATGCAACTGCTGCGGCAGGCCGCGCAGGAGATTCCCGAGGCCGAGTTGGACCAGGAGGCGCTGCGCCTCGTCCTCCGCAAGCGCCGGGACCTCATGCGGCGCTACTTCGACGAACTGGCCGGCCGGTTCGGCAGGCAGTACGTGCCGGGCCGGAGTTGGAAGGGGATCGCCGAGGCGTTGCTCAAGCTGATGCCGCCGATGGTGATTGCCGACCTGGGCGCCGGCGAGGGAACCATCTCGCAATTGATGGCGCAGCGCGCCAGCCGGGTCATCGCCATCGACAATTCCGAGAAGATGGTGGAGTTCGGCGCGGAATTGGCGCGCACCCACGGCATCGCCAACCTGGAGTACCGGCTCGGCGACCTCGAAGACGTACCCATCCGCAGCGGCACGGTGGATCTGGCATTTCTGAGCCAGGCCCTGCATCATGCCGTACACCCTGGGAAGGCGATCGGCGAAGCGTGGCGAATTCTGAAGAAGGGCGGACGGATCGCGATTCTGGATTTGAGCCGGCACCATTTTGAAGAAGCGCGCAAGCTCTACGCCGACTTGTGGCTGGGGTTTACCGAACTGGAGCTCGAGCGGTATCTCAAGGGCGCCGGGTTCAAGAACGTGGAGACGACAGTGGTGTTTAAGGAGCAGGAGCCGCCGCACTTCGAGACGCTGCTGGCCACGGGGGAGAAATAGGCGGGTTGCGGTGTGATGGAGTTGCTCCTTGGTGAACAACCGCTTACCACTCCAGCGGGATACATCCACGCATAGGGCAAGACTACCGCTGGAGTGCCGCCAACTTATTTTTCGGACAGGTAGAGGCCTTCGACTCTCGCGACCCGATCCTCCGCAAGACGACGTGTCCGTCCGCCGTTTCGTGCAGGGTGTCGACAGCGGCATTCACCTCAACGGCGACGGAAAACCCGAAGCCATGGTCCAACATCTAGCGTTCAGGACCAGCGTTGTACAGCCGCCGCTTCCGCACCATTCGTTGCTCGTCAAGCCGGCCGCCAATACGGGTGTTGACCACGAAAACGAAAGGCTGGCGCAGCATCGTACCCGGCCAACCCATCCGTGGCTCCGGCTCGCCCCGCGCCGGACAACAACGATCTGCGGATGGTGGTCAGGGAGGGCCGGCCAGTCGGCGCACCAGAACCGTTGCTCGTGGGCGGTGCGTGATTGCGGGCGCTACTCGCACCGACATTAAGCCGGTACCAGTTCAAACGCGGCACTCTCGTCCGTACAGCAGCACGGTGGATCTGGCATTTCTGAGCCAGGCCCTGCATCATGACCTACACCCCGGGAAGGCGATCGGGAGACGACCGCCGCGCCAGCGGCCCCAGGCGCGCCCTACTCTACGATCGATTGCATGACAGCGTCTTCGAAATCGCGCTGCAATTCCTGGATCGAGGTCTGCACCATCAGCACGCCCACCACCTGCTCGACCGGATCCACGAAGAAATGCGTGCCGTAAGCGCCGCTCCAGCCGAAGCTGCCGCTGGACAGGAGGGTGCCCCGTTTGGCGTGGTCGCTCACTACCCGAACGCTCAAGCCGTAGCCTTCGCCGGGTTGCCGGCCCGGCAGCGTGTCCGGCACGTGCACCGCGCGCATCATCTCCACCGTCTTCGGGCTCAGGAGCCGTTTGCCGTTCAACTGGCCGCCGTTGGCCAGCATCACGCCGAAGGGGAGATAATCCCCGGCGGTGGCCACCAAGCCGCCTGCGCCCATGAAGTACACTTTGCTCTGCATGCTGTTGGGGTTCGGCGATTTCTCCAGGCCCTGCGGTGTGCGCCGGTAGACCGTGGCCACGCGCGGCCAGACCTCGTCGGGCGGCCAGAAATAGATATCCTTCATGCCGAGCGGAGAGAAAATGCGCTCGCGGAAGAATCGGTCCAGGGGCATCCCGGAAACGATCTCGACGATCCGGCCGAGCGTGTCGAATCCGGCCTGTGGGCTATACTGCCAGCGGGAGCCGGGCTGGAACTCGAGCGGCGTGGACCCCAACCGCGGAATGTAACTGGCCAGATTTTCCTCTGGCAGGCGGTTGAGCTTTTGCGCCTCGCTGTTGCTCATGGGGCCGCTGGCCAGTCCGGAAACGTGGGTCAGGAGATCGCGCACCGTGACCTCGCGCTCGGCCGGCATGGTGTAGAACGGGGGCGGCGGGGGAGGACCGCCGGGTGGCGTGCTGAGCACCACCGAAACGCCGCCGCGGCCTTGCGAGGGCAGCGCGACCGCTACCTTCGTGCCGCGAAACTCCGGGATAAACCGCGATACCGGATCGGTCAGACGAACCTTGCCTTCTTCCAGCATCATCATGATCGCCAGGCCCGTGACCGGTTTCGTCATCGAGGCGACGCGGAACATGGCGTCTTTGGTCATCGGCTTTTTGGTTTCCAGATCCATCACGCCTTGCGCCTCGAGATGCACCACTCTGCCCTTGCGGGCGACAATGGTCACCGCGCCGGACAACTCGCCGGCGTCGATACGCCGCTGGATCATCTGGTTGATCCGCTTCAAGCGTTCCGATGAGACTCCAACTTCTTCCGGTTTGGCCGACGGCACGGACGTCGCCGCCAGCGGCAAGGCCAGTAGCGCGAGAACGAACCAAGGTAGGGTTGACGGCTTCCGCATAGGGTGCCACTCCTTCGTGTCCCGGCCATTATACTCGCCCGAAACGGCGCCGCGGGGGCTCGGGGCCAGTGACGCCCACCGCGTTGCTCCCAACAGTATTTCTTCCTGGCCAAGAAACGTTGCATGTACGGTGGAACTGAACTCTCCCTCTAGGGCCGTGAACGCCCTAACGGCTGGCTGAGCAGTGCGTAGTGCCGCATTTGCACCAACGGAGTCGGGGGAGAGACTTCGGGTTCGAACCCGTAACATCGGGTGGTGAGCGGATAGTG
>Ga0075019_10000380_pt1 | contig 25626 bp, 22 predicted proteins | sample ColStrG_CSR_2013_FD_71473 | JGI IMG/M metagenome (GOLD analysis project Ga0075019, IMG submission 71473) | Freshwater sediment microbial communities in response to fracking from Pennsylvania, USA - Cold Stream Run_MetaG_CSR_2013 | ecosystem: Environmental > Aquatic > Freshwater > Creek >...
ATGCAGGTCGGCCGGCACGTAGATGTACGAGTCGTGCGAGTGAAAGTCGACGCGCACGCGGCGCCCGGCGAACAGCGCCTCGAACTCGCACAGCCGCTCGGTGCGCGCGCCGCTGCACGCAATGCGCTCGGTCTTCGGCGGCAGCCGGTACGGGTGACGCGCGCCAATGTGCAGCGCCTGCTTGGTGATAGTGACGCCGCTCCACTTGACCCAGAGCGGCGAGCGCGCGCCGACGCCGAGCACGCCCTCGCAACCAACGACGGCGGCGCACGTCGTCGAGTTGAACGGCGCGGCGAGCGGGTCGCAGTGGTCGCGCATGCGCATGCGATAGATGCCGCGCTTGACAGGATCGAGCAGCGCGTCGTCGCTCAGCATGACAATGTCGCTACTCGTGCGCCCGGACTCAAACGTGTACGAAGCGTCGCTCATGCACGTACGCATGTCCAACTCGTGCGCACTGAAGTCGACGAGCATCTTATACCGTCGCTCCGGTCGGCCGATGGTGATGGTTGTCGTCAGGTAGTGCTGCGGCGACGTCATTGAGCCGCGCTCGATGTCCAGCGTTAAATACGCGTCGTTGTCGGCACGTGAGGTGCACACAAAGAACAGACAAAGAAGTAGTAACAGCAACGACATACACACACGCGTAGCGTGCTGCTCGCAATGTGCACTGAGAATGGATTGTTTTTTGTTTGTTTATTGTTGTTCAATCATTGTTCGAGTCGCTTCTCTTTCTCGCCGTCGCGGCGCTCGTGTTGGAGCGCTGTCTAACGAGACGATCGGCCGTCTTGAGCGCCGCCATGCTCTGTTTGACGAGATGATCCATCGAGCAGATGCCCGACGGCGCGACGACGGTGATGACGTCGTACTTCGTCTCGTCGGCGGGCGGTTGCCAACCGGGCGGCTGTTCGAACTCGGCGTAGCGCGCCGCTGCGTCGATGATGCCCGAGAACATGTTGCCGCCGCCGTCGAGCGTCGCCGTTGAGCGGTGCCTGAGGAGGTACGATGCGCGCTCGCGCAGCAACTGCACCTCTTCGACGTCGACGAACGCATCGATGCCGCGCTTCTTCTCGCCAGGCGCGGCTAGCATCAGGATTTGCCGATGCTCGGCCGACATGCGGTTGGTCGGCACGTAGTAGAGGTCGCATTTCGAGTCGTCGCCTCGCTCGACCAACGGATCGCGAATGCGACGCACGAGCACCGGCTTCTTGTTCAGTGCTTGGCCACCAATCGAGTCGCGACGTGACACTCTCGGCGAGGCACCAGCACCAACGGCGGTGGCGGCTGCTGGAGTGTTTGTAATTGACGACGAGGCACCGCCGCCGGCGCTTCCAATGCGTTCCAGGCGTGGCGAGAAGGTGATGGGTTGCGTCTGCGAGCCACTGACGAACAGCACGCGCTGACTCGTCGAGCCGCGCATCGACTGTGAGTGCGAAAGTGCGTCGGCAGACGTTGGCTGCGGTGTGTGTGCACGCGCCGTCGACGAGCCACCCGAGTCCATGCGCGGCGAGCGGTACGTCGGCGTAACGGCACGCGGCGGTGCCGGTGAGTAGGAAATGCCGCCGCCGCCGCCACCACCGTCGGGCATTAGTGGCGTGCTGGCGCGTCGCATTAGCGTGCGCGGCGTTTCGACGTCCTTCACGCTGGTGCCTGTGAGGTGCGCCAGCGCGAGCGGTGTAATGAGACGCGCACGCGCACTCTTCGCCGCAGCAGCCGCCATCGCGCTCGCTTCGGTCAAAATGTCCGACATACGACAAACAAATCTGCGCGCTCGCGTCGATATGGAACAGCGAATTTTCGTTATTTTTTTTTTCGACCCGTCAAGAGTGCGCGCGCGACACAAAAACTTTACTGAACAGCAGTCGGTGTTGTTCATAATTATTCGACCACCGGTTGTGTGCGAGCGTCAACAGGCATACCCATTTCGGTCGATGGCGGCGGCTCGGTGTAGTGAAACAACACCTCGTAGCGACTCGCCAAGTTGGTGGTGTCACTTCTCTCGTCGTCATCATCGATGGCGTCGTCGTTATCAGAGAACGCTTTTGGCGTGTCGTCGTCGTCATTGTTGGAAACGAAAAAGCCGCGCTCGAGCGTGTAGTGAATGTCGCCCGAACGACCGCCTGTGAGACGTCGAAGGAACTGCGCTAGCGGTTCCTCGGCGAACACGAGACCGGCGGCGTCGCCGAGAATCTGGTACACCTCGCCGAGTCGACGCAAGAGCGCTGTGTCGCGCGAGAGACGCGCGTGGTGGTGCGCCACCTGCAAGTCGCGCGTGAACTGCACCTGCTGCATGCCACGGCGCGCCGGCGTCACTGTGAACATGTCCTTCGACATTGCGCGCGTCGCATCGACGACCACGCTGTTCAGCAGCGACGCGCGTGCGCGCACGCCGCCGCTCGCGAGCGCCGCACGCTCGTCGGCCGTGAAGAGGTTGACGTCGCTGCGCGACAGCGCGCCGGTGTACTGCGCCTTAATAATGCCGCGCAGGCGGTTGGTGGCGATGTGGCCCAGGTTGCCGAACGGGCGCAGGTAGGTCGACCAGAGGAAGCGCAGCAGGCGCGGATAGCGCGACGAGTCGAGCGCGCGTCGCTCGTCGCTCAGCGAGTCGTGCGCCGGCGTCTCGTCGCCGAACAGAATGACGTGGTTCTGCTCGACGCAGCGCTGCAGCACGGCGTCGAACCTGTCGAGCAGCGCGGCGTCGTTGCGCACCAGCGCCACCGACGTGTCGATGCCAGCCGCGCTGAGCAACGGTCGCACGTGACCGTCGTAGATGCTCTCGCCCGGCACCTCGAAGTCGCTGATGCTGCTGCTGCGCATCACGCCGTCGAGCGGCGCGCCGTCGAACGCCAGTTGCAGCGCGAGCACGAGCAGCCGCAGCACGTCGCGTCGCAGCGTCGTCGCGGCGCCCACCGGCGGCACGAAGTGCGCCCATATGCCGTTTAGAGTCTCGCTTAACATGTGCTCGCCCTTCTCGAACGCACTGCGCGGCTGCATGCTAATTGGCAGCACCGGTGACTGTCGCACGCTGCGCGGCGACTCGAGCACCGGCGTTGTTGACGCTGGTTCACCGTTGTCGGTCGTTGTGCTGGTGCTGGTGTTGGGCGATGGCGGTGGCGGTTGTGAGGGCGAAGTGTTTGTGGTTGGTTGTGTGGTTGTTGTGTCTGCTGCTGCTGGCGTTTTCTTCTGCTTTTTGGCGACGTTGCGTTTGGGCGGAGGAACGAAAGTGGGCGCGTCGAGCGACCATGTGAGCACGGCGGGCGCCCAGCGACGGTAGACGGCGTACTGCTGGCGCAGGTCGAGTACGATGGGCAGTTCGCGCGACTCGTTGCCACGCTTGTCGATGTGCACGCGCTCGCGCAACTCGTCGTACACGGCGACCGCCGACTCGACGTCGGGCAGGTCGGACTCGGCGACAGGCACCGACGCCTTGAAGCCCGACGCCGGCGTGTAGACGATAGCGAGCGAGACCTGCGCCGTCGCCAATGGCGAGGACGGGCGAAAGTCGGCGACGGCGCGTGCGCGCAGGCGCAAGCAGAGTGGCAGCAGCGGCTCACCGGCGTAGATGATGGAGCAGCGCTGCAGCGCCTCGACGCTGCCGTCGAGCGCCTCGACGTCCTCGCGGAAGCGGCGCACGAAGAGGTTGTAGAAGCGCGCCAGCGTCGCGTCGCGCTCGGCGACCGGCCGGAAGAGGCGCAGGAACGCGGCGTCGGTGGTCGCGAGCAGCGTCACCTGCTGCGCCGCAATGCCGTCGAGCAGCGACGTGGCGTAGGCGCGCATGTTCTCGTGCGCCACGCGCTTCTTGTTGATCGTGCCCGACGGCAGGTTCATGACGACGGCCAGATCGAAGTTCTCGGCCGCCTCGTCGGGCGTCATCTCTTTGAACTCGGTGACGATACGCTTGAGCAGGTCGGTCCAGAGCGCCGTGTCGCCGAGTTTGATGCTCCGATCCAACTCGGCGTCGGCGCGCATCGAGAGGTGAAACGTCCACAGCGCATCGTACAGTTCGCGGCGCGCCGCCGCCTCCTCTTCCGGTCGTCGCAGACGCGTTAGAATGGCACGCACGTCCGTTCTATTAGCCATCGACTGTGCGATGCAATGCGTGTGTGTGTGTGTGTGTGGCGCTGGTTTATTGCAACGACAAACACAAATCGGCGCCGTTTATTGCACGTTTGACGAAGCCGCCGATGTCCATTTGCGATGTGCGCGGTACTCGGCGCGCATGTCGTGCAGCAGCACGCGGTGTCCAGCGGCGCTCTCGTAGGCGGCGTAGGCGGCGTCGAGTTGGTCGGGCCACGCCACGTCGACGTCGAGCACGTCGAGTGTACCCAGCGCGCGCCTATGCAGGTCGTAGTACACAGCGACTGCGAACACGCCCAGGCCGTTGCGCGAGCGCGGTGCCGTCGCCACGAACGCGGCCAGTTGCTCGTCGGTGACGTCGGCGTCGAACTCGTCTTCGCGTGGCGCGTCGTCGTCGTCGTCGCCGCCGGCGTCACGCTTCTGCTTCGGTCCAATGGCTGCGTACGCTGCGCGCAGTTTGTCGCGAATGGTTGACATTTGCTGGTGGTCGTGCGCGCACGCCAACGACACGCCAAATATCGCGCGGTGCATCAGATTACGCTGCCAGTCGGCGTGGTTTCTGTTTGCGCGCGTTACAGGTCGACGACGCACGACGGTGCACACGCATTGCTCAAAGCACCGTCGCACACGCGCGCGCTCCCGCACTTACTAAAAGTACAAACACGGGAACACACACACACAGATACAGATGTCGAGCATTGCAAACACTCTTCTCGCGGGCGCGTGGATCTTCTCGATCGCCGCGCCGCTCTTCCTGCTGGCGGGCGTCATCTTTGAGGGCATCAAGGACTCGCGCCTCCTCACGAGCACCAAGCAGGCCGTGATGGCCAAGAACAACAAACTGTCGCGCGCGCTCGCCGCCATCTACGGCAAGCCGTCGGCGCTGGCGCTGCTGCTGTTCGAAGCCGGCCTGGCGTGCTTCGCCAAGGCGATCGCCTACTGGGCGATGAGCGACGCCGTCGTCGGCCTCGGCTGGGACGGCGGCGTCAACTACTGGGGCAACCAACTCGGGTGGGTGTTTACGCTCTTCTTCGTCGGCCTCGCGGCGATAGCCTACTTCTGTCATCGCGGCGAGTGGGCGTTCGTTGTGCCGTACGGCCTGGCGGCGGGCGCCGGCGCGCTCTTCGTCGGCACGTTCGCCGGCACGCTCAATCAGGTGGCGTTCGTCGTGCTGAGCGGCGGCCTCGTGCTGCTGCTCGTCGTCGCGGCGTCGGTGTTCGCGAAGAACATGTGCACGTACCAGATAATCGGCATGGTGCTGTTTGCCGTGCTCTTCTTCTTCGGCTACTACCTGCCGTACATCCTCTCGCCGGTCTACACCAACAACATCTCGACGTCGAGCACGCTCGAGTGGTACCTCGTCGCCGACTGCGTGCTCGTGGCGTGGTTCATCTACGCCGCGCTCACCATAATGGAGTGCAGCGCCGTCGAGAAGGCGAACCTCGCCGAGGCCGAGAAGTGCGCACTCATGCCCAACGCTGGCGGCGGCGGCAGTGCGCGCGCCAAAAACACGTGAAAAATTGAACTCTCACACGCGTGCGCGCGCGCTCGCTCGCTTGCAATTGAATGACACAAATGGTCGCGCGCGAACTCGCCGCGCTGAAGGAGCGCGTGCGACACGAGACGTTGCAGAGCGCGCAGCGCGCAGCCACCGCACGACGCAAAATGCTGCACAGAGCGACGCACATTCTCGCCACGCTGCGCGAGTTGTTTGCCGATGTCGATGAACTCAGCGCGCACTACGACGTCGCCTCGCTCGCGACCGACTGTCGACGCACACTCGATCGGCTGCTGCCAGAGATAAAAGCCGAGTCGGCTCTGTGCAGACGTATGCGCATACGCTCGGGCGAGATTCCAGAGTACACACTCGGCGGCGACGAGAGGCGCGAGGTGGTGCGCCTGCGCGACGACGACGAAATGCTCATCTGCAGCATCCGCCTGCGAAATCAGCTGCGCCAGTCCGTCCGCGCCGACATTGAAGCGGCGGCGGCGGAAGCGGTGCGCTCGGTGGAGCAGGTGTTCCCAGCCGAATGGAGCATCGAGGAGCACGAGCACGGCGTTGTGCTCGCCGAGATCGAAGAACTGCTAGAAATGCAAATCGAAAACATTCGCACGCACCGCTGCGTGGCGGGCGCGTTCTCGATTAGCAGCGACAGCATTCCTCTCTCGCGATAGGAAAATAAATGTGCGCGAAAGCGTGCGTGTGTGGTTTTCATTAACAGCCACGCAACCGCAGCACAAGGTGAATAGTCGAGCCAGACGATATGCCGTAAGATAGCAACTCGCGCGAATCTTCGAGTTGCTTGCCATTGAAAATCAATCGCTGTTGATCGGCCAGAGTGCCCTCTTGCGTCTGAATGATGTTTTTAAACTCCTCAACCGTGGCGCCGAACGGCGCGACGATCTCTTTCTTTGCGCCGCCGAGCGTCACAATGAACACCGTCATGCAGCCGCTCGCCCGAGCAGGATCCATTGTCTTCATGATTGCTTCGATGTTCGCCTTCGCGTTTGCGTAATCTGTCTGAAGACGCTGCGCGTGATCGTTGAGATCACGCAGTGCCTTTCTTGCACTATCTACATGCGACGACGACGGCTGCGGCGATTGTCGTGCAACGATCGGTGGATCAATTTCTTCGGTCGTCTCGTCGCGTGCTGAATTCGTACGTTTGCGTTTCGCGCTGTTCTCGCTCATCGTTGTAAAAGTTGACGCGTGAGGGGGGGGGGTGAGGGCGCGGCAGAAACTGAAACCAAAAAAAATGCTCCCTCCAACGCCCTCGCGCTCGCCGCCCCGACGCAACCTGGAACAACGATGACAAGTTTTCCGCGACCCCTGCCGGACATGCACGCGGCACAGCAATTTACCAGCGGCGCCAACACCGGCACCGCAGCAGCAAAACCTGACAACACGCTGAACTCGACTCTTGCCGATCTCGCGGCAAACGGAGCGTCGCAATTCTCGACGCGATCGCCAAGCGTGATTCTGCCAGGTCGACCACGTATTTTCAACGGCGACATGCCACCACCGCCAAAGGCTCGTCAGGTCAACGCGCCGCCGCCACCGCCGCCACCGCAGCCGATTCCGTCGAAGATTTCGTCGCCGCTGAATTTTGTTGCAATCAAACCGGCGCAACCGTCGACGACAACGCCAGTTCAACAACAGCAACAAATTTTGTCGCCTGTCAAGCAGCCAGCGCCAACGGCGTTCGCACCACCACCGCCGCAACCTGGACTTCTCGAGCAGGCGCAGAAACAACAACAACAAATGGCAACCGCATTCGCTGCGCAACGAAACACACCGCTGAAACGCAAGGCTGATGGAGAAGTTTGCGATGCCGACGACGACGATGATCAAGACGACAAAAACCAAGAAGATGAAGACAATGACAATGACGACGATGAAGAAGGTGAGGACGACGACGACGATGAAGACGACGACGACGACGATGAAGAGAAGAGTGCAACGTCGCAGAAGGTCGCCGCTTCAGCAACGAGTCGCATGAACCAAGACGACGACGACGAAGACAACGGAACGACTGCAATTGCTGAGCGCGTGCAGAAGCACACACGCAAAGCGCGTCCGGAGACGTTGGTCGATGGCAGTCTCAGTGATGGTGGTGACGGTGGCGATGACGACGATGAAGATGAAGATGTCGACGTCGACTCAGAGAACGCACAGGCACGCGTGACTGTTGTCGAGCACGAGGTGAGCGCAGCCGACATGGCCGAGGTGGTGAAGTGTGCCATCGCCACGGGCCGCGAGGAGGCGGCCGTCAGCACGAAGCGTCTGAAGGACACGTCGTTGGCGTCGTTCAACAAACTGCTGTACGCACTGATCGCCGTCGTCGACGTTGGCCTGCTCGGCCAGATCACCGGCATGACGGGCGCCGACGCGCACAACGCGCGCGCACGTCAGAAGCGCACCGAGAAGCTGATTCGCGACTGCCCGCTGCGCGCCGAGAAGGGCAAGCACAGTCTCTCGCTGCTGGCGCTGGCGCTCGACAAGTGTCTCGTCAAGGACGTCGTCATGGCGGCGGTCGACGATAACCTAGTCGTCGTCGGCATGGCGTTCAATCCGTTCGCCGAGGCGTCGCTCGTGGCGTTCAACGAAGTCGCCAACTCGCGCAAATACTGGCCCAAGTCGGCCAACAACACGTCGCCCATCGGCTCGCCGCGCTACTTCCTCGCGAGCGGCAAGCACGGGCTGCCGGTGAAACGCGCGCAGCCGCAACCATCGAGCGTCTATCACGTCAATGGCAACGACTACGACGGCAATGAACACGACGACGGCGACGATGATGCTGCAATTATTGCGGCCGACAACGCGGTGGCGAACGGCGATATGCACATCGACAATGCGCCAAAGCAGAGTGTGCGAGATCTCCAACTGAACGGCGCCGTCAGCGTAAACAACAACAACGACGACGACGGTACGCCACCGCCGACGTTTTTCTCGCTGAAGTTGGTCAATGGGTTCGTCGTGAACACGACGGCGCGGCGCGAGGAGCAGGTGTACAGCATCGCCAACGATTTGGCGCTCTGGGGCGTCAACATGGTGCTCACGCCCGACAGCGTGATGGCGGCGATCAACTCGCGGCGCGCGCTGCGCGCGTGCATGCTGACGCACGTAGAGGATCCGCTGGCGCACAAAATGATCCCGAAAGTCACGCTGTTCACGTTCGCCATCGTGCTGCACCGCGCCTCGCTGCCGACGACGCCCGAGTCGCAGAACCTCGTCGAGCGGTTCCTCGAGCAGAAGTTCTTCACCGCCGACGCCGACGGCGCGGCGACGTTCGCCATGGCGCACCTGCTGTTCGGCTTCGTGCGCATGGAGGCGGCGTTCAACCTCGTCGACGCCGGCTGCGAGTTCGTCGACGCGCACGACGTCGTGAGCAAACTCGACCCGGTGACGGGCAAGTGCGTCACCGTTGCGCTGACGCTCAAGACCAACGAGATGAAGCGAACCGCCGTGCTCAAACTCAACAACAACATCGTCAAACTGCTCGATGCGCTCTGGCGGCAATACTGCGCCGAACTGCGCCTTGCGCCAACGGCCAACGCGCTCGAGTTTCGCGCGGCGCGTGCGCGTCTGATCGATGACCCGCGCAACGAGTTCCTCCGCGCCGTGCGCCACGCGGTGCTCTCGAACGAGAAGTCGACCAACAACGAGGTGATGCGCGCGCAAGGCATGCTCGACGCCGTCTACGCCGTTCTCTTCATGCCGCACTTCTGAGCAGCGTGCGCGCGCGCACACGGGCGCATTAAACTGAAACATCCCTGCAATTCTATCTCACAACACAGTATAAGAACGCCTGCTGGCGCTCGCGTGGCGCGAACGAGACAATTGTGACCGCAAGGCATACCCTTTGCGCGAGTACAACCTTCTTCAACACCACACACACTCAACTCTCACACACTGTCTAAATGACATCAATTCAACAACAGCAACAAGCAGCAGCGGCGCAGGCTCTGCATCAACGTGAGAACCACTATACAAAGGCGGCGGCGGCGGCGGCGACGACGACGTCGTCGTCGTCGGCTTCTTTATTGGCAACGGGTCCGCAAGTGAACAACTACGGACAGGAGGTGTTCGTCGATCCGACCATCTACCAGAACCAAGGCCCGATGCCGATGCGTCGGCGTGGCGGCGACATGTCGAGCGGGTTTCCGATGTGGCGCATGTGGTGCATACTGGCGACGCTGATGGCGGAACTGGTGGGCGTCTTCTTCGTCGGGCTGACGTTCGGCGTGCGCGACATGTACGTCGCCGTCGGCCAGCCCGACCCTGGCTTCTTCTTTCCGGCGCTCGTGCAGGCCGGCACGATCATCGGCGTAATGGCGGCGTTCTCGAAACTGCACGCCGGGCACCTCAACCCGGCGTTCACCATCATCGACTGGCTGTGCAAGAAGAACATGTGGAACACGCCCGTCATCGCCGTCGGCCTCGGCATGCTGCTCATGCAGTTCCTCGGCTACCTGTTCGCGGCGTGGCTCGTGCAGGCCGTGCAGTTGGCGCCGCCCGCCGCGCCGCTCACAACGTTCTCGTGCACCGTCATCAACCCGCTCGTCGGCAACGGTCTCGGGTTTGCGCTCGAGTCGATCTTCCTGCTCGCGCTCATCTTCATCAACGTCATGACGATGCAACGCAAGACGGTGGGCGTCGTCGGCATTCTCGCGCTCGGCCTCGCCACGTTCGCCGCGCTCGCGCTGCTCGGTCCGCTCACCGGCGCGTCGCTCAACCTGATGCGCTCGATCGGCTTCGCGCTCGTGTTCGGCTCGCCGTGCGCCGACTCGCTCGGCCTCTACACGGGCGTGCTGTTCGCCGCGCTCGTCGTCGCCGTCATCTTCATGAAGTGGATCTTCCCGGCCAAGTGCATGCCCAACGGCGACGACGACGGCTCGGTCAACATCGCCATCAACACCGTGCAGTTTGCGCCCACCACCACCGCCGACGGCGGCAACAGCAACGACGCCGCCGAGAACAAGCGCAAGTCGTGAAATGAAGTTACGCGCGAGAGAGTGTATAGATTTAATTCATTGCCTTCAGCGCCTCGACGATGACGTTCCATCGACGGCGCAGTTTGTGCGATGCCAAATAGAGTCGCGTCTGCGTTTTGTTGTCAAGCACCTCCCACGACGTCGCATCGAACTCGTCTCGCAGTTCACACGGCAGTTCTTCGTGGTGTATGCGCGGTATGACTGGATCAAGACCGTTGGCTATCGCCAGCATGCGATGCGTCTGGCAGATTGAGCGCCACCGATGCTGACGTTTAACGCAGTCTGTGCACCAGCAGACGCCTGGCGTGCAGTTCCACATCTGTTCCTCGCGCCTCACGAGGTGTCGCAGTGCACTCCACAGATCTTTGTGCAGTCGCACAAGTTGGGTGGCGTTTGCCAGCGGATGTTGCAACTCACGTGATGTTTTCTGCTTCATTGTTCTTTGTTCTCAGCAGGAGCGGTAACGAGAAGTTGACATGTAGCACATCGAGGAGGTCTTCGATGTGCTGCGTCACCTGCGCGCCGAGCGCCGCGAAGAACTTGAGGTGCCTATCGCGCTGCCGCAGCGCCTTGCGCTCGAGTTTCACCTTGCGCTCCCTGGTGCGCAGCGCGTCGTCGTAGTAGGCGTCGTCGAGTTGGCGTTGGTGCTCGCGCGCCAGCGCCAACTCGGCGCGTAGTTCGGCCATCCACGCCTGGCCGACGGGCAGCACCATGCGCAGCGAGATGTGCGAACGCGGACTGTTCAGTTTCCTCTCGAGCGCGTCGAGCACGAATGCCGAGTCGTTCTCGGCGCACTGCAGACGTGCAGTCAACTCGCACTGGCGCCTGATCAACGGCTCTCGCTGCTCCAACATGCGCTCGAGTAGTCGGTCGAGTGTCTCGTCGCGCTCTCGCTCAAGCGAACTCGACTTCTCTCGACACCGCGCAACTAGTTCCGAGTTGATGCACTCGAAGAGAGCCGCCAAGTTGCGCGACGTTTGCGCAACGCACGCGAGCAGTGCGCGAAAGTCGCTCGCGGCGTCGACACTCGGTAGCGTGAGTTGCGCGAGCGACGCTGCGAGTTGGGCGCCAAACTCCAGTTGCGCCACGTTGGCGCAGAGCACACCATGCAGCGTCTTGTTGTAGACCGACACCGCCCAGATAACACGTAGCGTCGGGTCGCGCGGCACAACTCGATCGCGCTCAGGAATAATATCGGTGTCGTCGTCGAGGAGTCGCGGAGTCAACGAAGATAGCGCCGACGACGACGCCGAGGATGCCAACATGGAGCGTGTTGAACCCGTCGACGTCGAGAGTGACGTGGTCGACGCCGAAAGCAGTCCAGCTGGTACACTGCTCGATTTCGACATTGATTGCGGTTGCTCGCTGTCACGTTCTGCGTCGTCTTCAATATCGTCAACAGCTTTACTCGCAGTCGACGTGCTTGACACTGAACGTAGTTGAGAACCTCTTCTACGTTCGCTCATACTTAAATCAGCGTTCGCGACTCTTTTTTTTCGCGTAGCACGCACACGCGTCGTCGTCGTTCACGCGCGCTGCTGACGTGGCGTCATGTGGGGCGTCCCGTTTAAAAGTAGCATCGACGGGAGACTAAAAAAAACCCCGCCCACGCACACACACACACACACTGACGCACAAGAGAAATTATGAGTGCGCAGACGAGCAGCAACACACAACCAAGTGGACACACAATTTTGGCGGCTATCGAGGCGCTCGATCAAGTCGACCTGGTGACGTTGTTCGCACTGGAGTTGTCGGCGGCGCACGTCGTGCAGACGGCGATCTGCTCGGAGATCTCGACGCACATGCCCGAGGTGCGCAGCGGCTCGAAGCAGGAGGCGCTCGCGGCGCAGATGCTCGAGATGCTCACGGCGCGCATCGAGTTCGAAGTCGTTGGCATGCCGTTCGGACGCGACGACTTCAAGTACCAGATCTACCTGTTCGGCACCGAGCACCCGATGTTCTCGTTCTCGCTGCGCTGCTTCGACTCGAACCCGACACTCGCGGCGTGCCTGGTGCGCATGCTGATGTCGGGCTACGAGGACGCCAGCGGAGCGCGCTTCTTTGGCGCGCGACCGGCGCTGCTCGACCGCACGCGTGTCGAGATGCGGCAGTTCGCGTTCAACGACCTGCTGGCGCGACACTTCTTCCGCGGCGGTCTACTGCTGCGTTTCATTACCGTGTTCATCTCGGGCATCGACATCCTCTTCGCCGACCGCTACCCGGACATCGAGGTGGCGCGGCGCGCCGAAACGCTGCTCGAGCGCGTGCTCGCCGACGTCGAGTCGCGCCTCACGCAGACGATGCACGTGCGCGGCTCGTCGCTCACCGCCTGGGTGACGCCGCGCGTGATGAGCATCGTCAACCAACTCGCGCACATGACCAAGTCGCCGTCCAACGTCAACGACCTCTACGTGCGCGAGGTGGCGGCCTGGCTGCGCGCGTGTCCGCCCATTAAACTCGTCTGACGTTTTTTATTTGTTCTCCCTACACGGCGCACGTGCGTTCACTTATCAAAACACACACACACACACGCGCTTATATGAGTAACAAAAAGCCGGCAGCAGTTTCGGCGGCACCCGGTGACGACTACAACGACGCCGAGCGCAAGCTGGTGCTGGCGTACTACGCCATCGGCGCTGGCGAGCACTTCTATCGCGACTTCTTCAAGTCGAACGGCGCGGCTATGACAGGCTACTGGTCGCGTGCGCTCGTTCGTGAGCAAGACCTTCCCGAGCAGCCCGACAATCAGCCGCCCGACGTTGGCATCAACTCAATCAAACCTCTGGCCGTAGACCCGGATGTGAACGCGCAAGCAATGGCGCGCTGCAATCCAGCGTCGATTCGCCTCACAGCTAACAGCGGCGCCGATGGCATCATTGAGACGTACCTCGTTGTGACCAAGTCGCTCACGCCAAGCGTCGAAGTCGGCTACGAAGTGCAGAACAGTTTCACAATGGCGCTGAGCGTCGACGGCGCTGCCGGTGCCAACACCTACAACGTCGAGTTCAGCGAGGCGTTGCTCGTCGCAAAGGGCGCCGTCAAGATTGTCGAAGCCTACCCGGCCGACGACGACGAGCCGCTGTTCACCGAACTCGGCGAGCGTCTCCCGCAGCTGCCGCGCACAATTACGCTACTCTACGAGGGCGAGCCAATGATAGCATACAGTCTGCATGGCTACACAGTTGGCGAAGCGACGCCTGTTGTCGCACCAGCACCAGCACCAACACCAGCGCCAGCACCCGCACCCACACCCACACCAGCACCAGCACCCGCACCATCTACCGCCGCAAACCCTTCGCCGTCTGTGCAACCGCGCGGCGGCAATCAGCGTCGGCAAGAGGACAACGATGATGACGTCGACGACAAGCCCGCTGTTGAGAGTAGGCTTTTCTACTCGTCGCAGAACGGTGCGCGCTTGATGGGCACAGCGCGGCGCATCAACGCAGACGGCCTCAGCTTCGAGTTCATCGAGTTCTCGTCGGTGCAGCAGGTGCGCGCTGCGGCGCTGCTACACGTCGGCAAGTTGTTCGCCTACGCCAGCGTGTGGCGCGTGATGTTCGCCTACGCCAACTCGCTCGGCACGAGCATTCTCCTCCGCGCCGACGCCAACGCCGAGTGGCACAAACCGCTCACCGCGTGCCAGAACAACATCAATCTTGTGCTCAAGTGCCAAGTGCTGGGCGCCAACTACACGCGCGTGCCGCGGCCGGAGAGTGTCGCCGGCGTGTACAACGAAGTGGCGAACGCGCTGTTCAGCAAGTTCTACGCGTGGCAGACACGCGACGCCGATGCGCTGGGCGGCGCGCAGTCGCGCTTCGAGAACAGCGTGACGCAGTCGTATCGCATTCAGATGCACACGTACTGGGGCACGGCGACGTCGAACGACGAGCAGGTGCGCGTCAAGGAGGACCTCCTGGTCGAGAAGGCCAACTTGCGCGCAACGATAGACGGCAACGTGGCGCTGCTCGACGCACTCGAGGTCGATGCCGACGTTGCGGCTCTCATTTCGCTCCCGAAACTCGAGCAGGAATACGCACTGGCGCGTCTCAGGGCGCTGCTGACGGACTGGAGTGAGAGCATCGTGCGCGACGCCGACTCGCTCGGCACCTCGCTGGCGCGCCTCTATCGACGTGCCGAGCAGACGCGGCGTACGACGCAGACGCTGTTCACGCACGTGCTCGACGGCACCGACGTCACTCTGACGAACGCGGCGTTCGACGCGACGCACAACGCACTCGTGCGTCTGCTCGTTGCGCAGCAGCTGCTCTTCGCCATCGGCTACCTGACGCGACTGATGCGCTTCGCCGAACCCGACGCCGACGCGCTGGTGCTGACCGCTCCGCTGCGCATCAACGAGGCGACGTTCGCCGAGCAGATGGCGACAATGCTGCTCGGTCTGCTGCCGCGCGACACGCGCACCGCCGAGAGCGCGTCCGACGTGCGCGAGACCGAGAAGTACATCGGCGAACTGCGCGCGCTCGTGAAGAGCGGCGGCACGCAGGTGCCCGTGCCCGACATCGCCGTGCTCGCCGAGATGTTTCTCGCGGCGAAGCCCGAGCCAGACGCGATGCAAGCGGACGCCGATGCGGAGTTCTACGCCAAACTGCGCGCCATCGGCGAACTGTACCGCCTGGAGCGTGTCTACTTCGCGTCGGTCGCACAGGTGCCCTGGGAGGCGACGAGCATCGACGAGTCGACGTATCGCAACATCGTGCTCTCCGAGGCCGACGCCAGCGTGGCGTACATCACGCTGACGTCGGCGTTGACAGCGCTCGTAGAGGCGAACAACACTGCCGCAGAGTTTGTGCGCGACCCATCGATCGATGCAGGCAACGGAGGCGGCAACTTCCAATTCATAGTCGCTCTGTTCTACGGCTTCATCAACAAGATTGTCGAGGATGTCAACGCACTTATCGTCGCTGCCGATGCGGCGCGAAGCAAGCAGACACTCAACGAGGGTCTGCGCCTTGTGGCGCTGCTCCGGCAGACGCGGCTCGACTTGCGCAACTACTTCGAGTCCGAGGCGACAGCGAGGCGCGACGTGCTGCTGAAGGAGAGCGTGGCGCGATACACAGCGATGATCAACCTCGAGCGCACCGTCGCGCGCATTCAGTTGTTCTTCAACATCGACCAGCCAGCGCCCGACCGAGAGCCACCAGGCGCACGCGACGCCGTCGACGACGACCTCGCTGCGCTGCTCGGCGACGACGGCGCAAAGGCGATGCGCGTCGACACACTGCCGTCGAATTCTGCCTTTCTTATTGGCGGTAACGATGACGATGACGATGACGTCAGCGGCGTGCTCGAGAAAGCTGTACGAGAGCGCATCGATGCTGTGAGGAACGAAACTCGCGTCGACGAGTTGCAGAGGAAACTTGGCCAGATCAAAGTTGGCGGTGACAACTCGATCGACGATGTCGACAAGGATGGTGCGACGCAGTTGTTGGCCGACGCCATGCAGGTGGCAGTCGACGCTGGCGTCGTGGCGCGCGCCGTGGCGAGTGTACGCAACACCTACGAGGAGGCGAAGCGCACCAAGGTGTTCGAGCCGACGCGCGTCGTCGCTGCGAAGGAACTGGTAGAAAGAGCGCAAGAGGCGATGAAGCGCATTCGCGCCACCGAGCAGAGGCGAGCGTTCAAGTTCACGCTGCTCGAGCGCCTGGACAGGCTGCTGCTCACGCTGCTCGCCGACGCCAAGCTTCTCGAGGCCGGGCTGAGTCGCGAGGACGCGGCACGTCTCGAACTGCTCCGCAAGCAGCGTGACGTCGAGGTGCTGCGCGACACAACGGCGCAGTTCACCGACGCCGCCGGTCGCCTCAACGACGCCGTCACTGAACTGAAGAACGCTGCGAAGGAGGCCGAGCGACTCGACTCGCAGCGCGCCGAGATGCTGAGAAAACTCAAAAAGTTCGACGACGCGGCCAAGGAGTTCAAAACGCACGTCGACGAGGCGCAAAAGGCGCTGCAAGCATCGCAGCAACTCGTCGTCACAAACGAGCAGTTGCAGAACTTCGAGCAACAGGCGAAGAGCGAGTTGAAGAGGCTCAAAGTGCAGCAGGATACGCTCACCGCGCTCCTGACGCCCGTCGAGGACATCTTCAAGAAGTCCGAGAAGCAGTACGCGCGAGCCGTCGAGGTTCGCGAACTCGTGGCGAAACGCAAAGCCGAAGTGACGGCAATCGACGTTGAACTGGCGCGTACGGTAGTGCAGGGCGCAGACAAGCGCGGTGTGGCGTTCGAGAAGTTGGCCGAAGACGTCACGTACCTCAGGAACCTCGTGAGGAACCTACTTACACAGTATCACGAAGATCCTCGCGACAACAAGGACGTTCTGGTGAGCGCCATCGAGAGTGTGGCGGAGAGAACCGCCAGCAACACCGTCGAGAGCACACTACCCGGTCTACTGGAGAACGCGGTGCCCGACTACGTCGACGACCAACTCACTTCGGACGGCAGCGAAACTCGCGCCACACTCGTGCAACAGATTCTCGACGAACTGCGTCCCCAGATAGTCGCATACATTAATAGGCAGTTATTGGTTACCGTTCCTGTACCGAACGAAAAGCCCTCGCAAAATGCAACGACGACGACGACGACGCCGCGGCAGACCAGTCTATCGGGCACCGGCCAAGCGGGAGACATCACAAGCACACCAAAAAGAACGTCAACCACCGCTGCAGGTCGGGGCACGAATGCGAAAAGAAACAGGACCGAAGAACCCGCACAAACGACGACAACGAAACCAGCAGTTGGTACAGACCAACAAACAACAGTGACGACAACAACCAGCGTTGGCGTTGATGACGAAGAAAAACCTGTGTCACGCGCTCTTTTCTCGACGCCAACAAAACCGACGCGACTCAACGAGACAAAAGAGAGAGCAGCAATGACGTTCGACGACTGCCTATCGGTGCTCGATCAATGAATGTTCGCAGAGAGTGAGGAAAGCTATCATTTTCTGATTCAATGGTGTTGATGTGAGCGCACGCAGCGCTACGGACAGCGCACACGCACACACACGCACAGAGTTTTTATGACAAGCGTTTTGACGTTCGATAGCGCGGAGAATCCGCTCGTCACGGCGCACGCAAAGCAGTCGGAGGCGTACGTGGTTGACCTGCCGAGCAAGGAGGCGTGCTCGAAACTCGCCATCGCCGCCTTCTACCACGGTGAGGCGTGCAAGAGCGTTATCTGGTCGTCGAACTGGCAGCAGACCGACGGCTCGCGGCACACGCCCGGCGGCTTCCCGACGGGCTTTCAGTTCACCGTCGACCAGAACGCGCCGGTCATCGCGGCGCTCTTCTCGGCGCAGCAGATGTACGGCACGCAGATGGTGTTCCCGCTCGACGCCGGCGCGCGCTCGGCGACGCTGCTCAAGTCGGGCGCGCCGCTCGACGACGCGCACTTCCACCGGCATCACGACAAGATGGCGTCGGCGCTCAACCTCAAGCTGAGCGACGTGCACTTCTCGGCGACGAGCAGCGCGAACTTCGCCGGCATATTCGCCACCGAGCAGCGCACCGCCGACGGCTACGAGAAGCGCTACTACGCCGCGGCGCGCTTCTCGTCGCCCAGCGTAAGCGCGCAGATCGCCGAGAAACTCGCCGGCGCCGCGTCGCCCGACGCCGACGAGAGCGCCGCGTACCTGCACAAACTGGCGAGCGCCAACTTCCGCGTCGACGCGGCGGTCGTCGGCATGCCGGCCGTCGCGCCGCACACGACGTGGCAGCAACTCTTCTTCGAGGACCACGAGATGCTGGCGCTGAGGCAGAAGCAGATAGAAGCGTGCGCCGGCGTGCTGCTCCAGACGCTGCATCAGTGCGGCGTCGGCAGCGTGGCGCACGGCGAGCGCACGAGCGCCGCGCAGAACATCGAGGCGCTGCTCGCGTCGCCGGCGCTCGTCAAGACGGTGTTCAACGACGTCGACCACGTGACGCCGCACGGCGGCGACCTCGCCTACCTCAGCGAGATGGGCTCGATCTACAGCGCCGGCAACGGCTTCGTGTTCCGCGAGTCGCCCAAACTCGGCCTCACCGTCTACGGCGCCGACACGTTCAAAGCCAAAGCCGCCGCCATCGCCGCGTCGTCGTCGTCGTCGCCACCACCACCACCACTTATCGGCCTACCGAGCGGCGTCGGGCAGGTGCGCAGCGTCGAGGCGCACAACGTGCACGCCGAGTTGGGCGCGCGCGCCGACCTCAAGCCGAGGGCGCCGTTCCTCTGGGACGCCAGCGACACGAGCAAGCCGCTCAACACAATGCTCTCGGCGTCGCTCTTCCGGAAGACGAACGCGTCGTGGGCACGCGTCGCCGGCGAACTCGGCTTCACCGGCGCGCACTCTGTACTACAACTCAAACCCGTTATTGTCAAACTAGCCACCACACAACAACCAAACGCGCCATCGAAATGAACTCGTTCGCATGCCTGTGTTTATCGATTCGTCGCCCGCCGCCCTCTGTTCCGAGTTGTCATTTGTAGATCAAATGACCGATGTTTTCATTGCTCGTATATTGGCTCGTATCAGAGACCGAGCCGGAGTGGCGCTGAGCGAGAGAATTCTCGATGCTGTAAAAGCGGACGGTGCCGCGGTGACGGGCTCGTTGCTAATCGAGTGCATTCTCAACGAACCGTCGTGGAGCGCTGCCGATATTGACATCTTTACACCGGCTGGCGACTGGCTGAGAGCGTCGGTTTTGGATACGGAGGGCGACGTTTTCGAGCACAACGGTTCTCGCTTCTTCGAATTCTACGACAGCATGCACTCGCTTGAAACGGCAAAGGATGCGTACACAGACGACGTGTTCCTTGCGCGCAAAATCCTCGCCGTGCGACGCGTCGCGACACCGAACGTCAAACTTGACATTCTCGCAGTCGCAGCGACGCGCGATACGCTGCGCTCATTTATCTTCGATCAGTTCGATCTTACAATGTGCAAGAATCTGCTCTACTTTCGCGACGGTAGATGGCAACTCGAGATCTTCAGTCTGCCAGCCGTGCTGCGCCAGATTCCGTCGACAGTGTCGCTCAACATTCACCCGCAGCGCACAATGTCACGCGTAGCGAAATACAGGGCACGCGGGTACACAATCAAGTGGGCGCGACGCCAGATTCTCGCTGCGGCTGCTCGCGCTAGCCGTGTGGCATACGATGATAAGCTGCGAGTGTTTTCTCTCTCGCGACTTTTTCTGCCAGACGAGAGGAGAAACAGACAATTCTTCTTCAGCAACGATACAATTACAACGAAAGAAGAGTTGCTAAACTACATTGCTGGACCGTTTCTGCCACTCATGCACGTTCGGGCGTGCGTGGATGACTGTGGCTACCGTGCGCTGGAGATACCACATTGCCATGTCGACCACTTCAACCAGGTCACTGTAAAGTATATGCGCGGTACAATCGTCGACTGTTACATTGATCGATTGGGCCACAACGCGATTGTCGACTGCGTGTTATCTCTTTTCCCGATGGCATTGCCTTCCTACGTGCTATGCTGGATTCTGGAGTGGGTGCCAGAGGTGCGCGAATGCCTCGCAACTGGCGCGTTAACGCACGCCGAAATGATGCAACTAATTGTCACTTTGAACGAACAATTTCGCGCTACGCGTGCTACGAGTGGCATTGAACGCGAGACAACGAGGAGAATAGAACAGTAAATAGCAAGAAGAAATGACTTATTTCGGCGCTATTCCACCGAGGCTTGATGAGGTCAAAGACTTGCACGTGTCGTTCGTTTCGTCGTACGATGGTCGAGAGTTGAAGTTGCAACAACACAAGGCTCTCGTCTACTACAAAACTAGGTCGTCTTTTTCTCCAACCTGGTTCGGTCAGCGATGGCAGTTACAACTGGCGATCGAAGTTGACGAAGAGCCATTTACGTTGAGACAAACGCAAACGGTTGCAAATCTATTGCGTCAATTCGAACATGCACGTGTTGTCGTGTGGCAAACAAGTTGGCTCCTACCGTCGTTTTTCTACATGAGCAGGCTGCCTCACGTCGTGCACGAGCAAGGCTGCTTGGAGCGCGGAGGCGAATGAGTATTGAATAACTCGGAACGAAAGTCAGCAGCAACATGCTTCGACAATTCTTTCTTTTTGGTTTGATTTTTTCGGCCTGCACTTTCACGCCCCGCTCAACGACCCATTGCTGTGATGGAATGACAGAGTTTCTTGTTTACATTCTGCGCGACAGCAGTCCGCCAACGAACGCCGACAAGTACACTGCGACACGTTTTGCGAGCGCCGAGGAGGCGCATGCGTACCTCTATCAGCAGTTCAGACTAACACCGCGCGACTTTGCGTTTGTCGCGCTTCGCGACGGTCAGATAATGCTAACCGACGAAGTCGTCACACTACTGCGCCTGGGCGACTCAATCAAACTGGCATCTTTCAGCAGCAAAATCAAGCACTGGAGGCAGACCGGCTCGATCAAACGCGCGTCTCCTCTCGCCACCAAGATCGACGTCGAAGCCGAGATGAAGACACCACCACAACGGGCGCCGCCGCCAGCTGTTGAGCAAACGATACCGTCCGTCGTCACTTCTGCATTGCACACGCCGAGTGTTGACAACGTCCTGCAGTACGCAGGCAAAGTGTGCGCCAACAATCTATGCAAGCGCTCCGAACGCTCGCTCGAAAACGGTCGTGTGCTGCTGCGCTGTGTGCGGTGTCACGAAGCCGGCCGCGAGGACGTCAACTACTGCGGCCTGGCGTGTCAGCGTCAACACTGGTCCGACGGTCACGCCAAGGTTTGCAAAAAGCCCACCAAACCAACAACAACAACAACAACCACGCCCACGCCTACCACAGCTGCTCCTGCTACTGCAACAATAAATAAAGAGTGAAATCCCTCGACTTACTTTACAGACTGGTGATTGCCATCAATCGTCACCACCATCAGCAACAAACAATGACTCGCCACAGGGTAGAACTACTGCAACTGATTGATAGGCTTGCCAACGTGCTGGACGAGGCGGTCGACAAGAAGCTGCTGGACTGGCGTGTCGCGAAGTGCATCGACGATATTGCGAAGAGGGGCGAGAGGCCCAAGTCGGTGTGCCAACGATGCGGCGCGCTACTCTTCACTACCGACGTTCACTGGCTCAACATCTCATTTCAGGCGCCGAAGCAGATGCGCTGCTTCTGTCGCAACTGTGTGTGCTACTGCGCGGCGCACCACGAGTACTACGTCGGCTGGCTTGCGAAGGCACACGCCAACTGCGGCGCGCAGCGACTCGAAGCGTTTCAATTGAACCTAAACAACTCGCAGTAATCGACGCCGACGCTGCGTTTGTGTCGTCGTTTATTTGTCACAAATGTCTCTTGAGCACGCGCGCACGTTTCCTATGCGGCTCGCCGTCGACATCGATGGGCACGACGGTGATTTTGAGCGCCGCTTTGCGCGCCTCGTCGATCGCATTCTGCGTGCCAGGCGTGCCCTCCTTCTGAAACGCCACCAACTCCTGCGCGACTGCGACCATCGCGCAGTTTCGTATCGGCCCGGCGCCCTTGCCGTAGCGACGCCAGTCGGCGGGAAACATTGTGAACGGCAGCGCGTGCTCGCGCGCGTATCGTTGCGTCATTGCGTCGGCGCCGCTCGCGTCGCCCGCGATCAACTCGACCGCTCGACCGCCGACGACGAGATGCATCACCTTGCTGAACTCGGCGTAGTCGGTGTAGTCGCGCCAGCCACTAACAACAATGCGAGTTGGCGCTGCGCGTCGCAACTGCGAGTCTGACGCCGAGCGTTGCATGCCGAGCGTTGTCGATTGGCCCGAGTGTAATCATTTTCGGTGTGTATTCTTTATTTTTTTCGTTGGCAACTGTTAGCTGAGAGGCGAAGTCGGTTGGCAGCAGTGCGTGCACGCGATGACTTACGCGCAGACAACTCTTGGCAGGTCGACTGGCGTCGGTGCGCTCGGCCTCGTCCTGGCGACGGCACTCGCGTCAGGCTACGTCGTCGGCAACGTAGTGTCGATTGGCGTTGACGTTTTTGTGTTCGCGGTCAACGTCGGCGTGCTTTTCGAATTGGCTCGGCTGGTATTTTCGAAGAACGGTCACGGACACGCGTACGTCACCGTGTGGCGCATCGTAGACGCGTTCGTCGGCAACGTGCTCGCGCTGACGGCGCTCAACATGGCGCTCTGGAGCGGCGCACGACTCTCGCACGGCGCGTTCGTGGCGTTCTCGCGCACGCACTGGGCCGAGTGGCCGGCGGCGGCGCTCGCCGACATGGTTGTGTTCACGACGCTCCTCACGACGGGCGCCGGTCTCACCGAGAACATGCCGGTGGCGGGCGCGGCGCGTCTGCTCGTCGCCGCCGAGGCGCTGTGGAACTACTTTGCCAGTGCACTCGTGCTGCTCGCGTTCAGCACCATCGTCACTGTGACGTGGACCAAACTCAATCCACGTCCAATAGGACCTATACGGGCGTGAAAGTCCGGCGACGCGCACGCACGCACGCACGCGATCTTGCATTTTTTTTTAAAACACAAAATGACTGACGAGGTTTTGTTGGACGACGACGACTACGACGACTACGAAGATTACTACGAGCAGTACAGCGTTACGCCGCCGCTCGAGAGGAGTCTGTGCGTGTTCGATCTCGACGAAACGCTGGTGCACAGCGAGATGTTCGAGTTCCCGGGCGCGAGCAGCGTGCCGTGCGACGACACGGTCGTCTGGGTCGCCGTGCGACCGGGCGCACACGCGCTGCTGGCGTTGGTCGCGCAGTACGCCGACCTCGGCGTGTGGTCGGCTGGCTTCGACAACTACGTCGCGGCGACGGTCGAGAGGTTCTTCGGCGACACGTACTTCCGCTTCGTGTGGGGCGCGCGGCACTGCGCTACGACGCCGGCGACGGCGTTCCACAGGTGGCTGCTGCTGAGCGGTCAGATTGCGCACACCACGCACAAACCACTCGACGTGATCGTGCACCGCTTCGGCTATCGGCGCGAGCGCATCGTGCTCGTCGAGGACAACGAACTGAACACGCTGGCCGACGAGCGCAACGCGCTCATTGTGCCCGAGTTCGACCCGCTGCGCTTCGAGACCGACGCCGACGCGCTGTTCGCGCTGGCGTGCTACATGCGCTGGATTCTCGAGGAGTGCGACGACGTCGCGATCGGTGACGTCGACAAGACGCGCTGGCAGTTTCATCAGTCGGTGACGGGCGCGCCGCTGCGCGTCGACGTGTGCGCAGGCGGAGGCAACGCGCACGCACAGTGAAAAATGAGCGCCGACGACGCAGCCATGGCACAGTGCGAAATGGCGGTGCGCCTGATGGACGACGAACGGCAGCAGCCGGTTGCTTGCGCCGCCGCCGCCGCCGACGACGATGCCAACGCCGCTATTTTCTCGCTTCCGCGCGCTGGACCGGTGACGCGACTGGTAAAGAAGGCGATTCGTCGCGGCAGACGCCTCACCGACTCGGCGTCGACGTTGGACGCGCAACGCCTAACGGCGGCGGAGCGCGACGTGGCGTGCGGCCTCGTGCAGCGTGCGGCGGCCGACGCGACTGTTCGCGGCGTTTCGTGCGCGTGCGTGTTGCTCGACCTACTGCCGCGCGACTCCGCGATGAGTGTACACGCACTGCCTGCCGCGCCCGACACACTGCTCGAGGAGTCGCTAAGCGAGGCCGGACTGCGCAACGTGGTATTCATACAGAACTCCGGCGCACTTACGCTGGAGCGCAGAGTGGCGTTTGACTCGCACTGCGTCGACTGTGCCGCGTACTGGCAGGAGACAACCGAGCGCGACGAAACGACGTCGCCGCCGACGCTTCGCGTCAAGTCCTGCTACGCCGAGCGACCGTCGTGTTTCTTTCGCTGCTTTCTCAGCGAACCGGACCTCGGGTGGCGCGAGCCGCCGACGCCTCCGGCCTGCTTTAATCAACACTTTGGTTACATCGCTGACTTGCCGTCAACGGAGAAATTGAAATAGTAGTCAACACACGCGAATGGCAAAACCAAACACACGCATGCAAAGACAACCATTAATTTCCACGCCGACAGCGTCGAGAACGCAGCGTCACGTCGTACATCAGAAGGCCGACTCGGCGCTGATGTTGATGATACACGGACCGTTCGTGTTCGGCATCGTCACAATGATGACGCTGCCCGTTATCGTGTACGCAACGCCCGACCTCGGCAGGCGGCACGCGCTGCGCGCACTGAGCATTGGCACGTGCATTGCAGCGCTGCTGTTCGTGGCGTGGACCATCTACGCCATTCTCGCCACGCTGGCGCGCAACAACGACGAGCCGCGACCGACGTTTGGCAGTTTTGGGTTCATTAGTCTCATCGCTCTGACGGCGCTCATTGGCGCACTCGACGTCTGGCTGCTCGTGCTGCTCGTGCTCGACGTTTGACACGCGTGCGCTCATGTGGCAACGAACGTGCGCACCTCCCACGGCGTCTGCTTGTCGGTGACGCGTGCGTCGTCGAGGTGGCGCGTAGAGTGCGTGACGATGTGCGGCGCATGCTCGACGTACGCGTTGCGGCGCAGTTGCTCGAGCAGTTCGTCGACGCCAAAGCGGTTGGCGGCGGCGGCGGTGCACTCGAGGCGCACAACCGACGGCTCGAGGCGCGCGAACACCGCGTGAAAGCCAAGCGCCAGAAACGTGCGCACCACGTACGCCGGCACTGCGGCGCGCTCGCTGACACGGTAGTTCTCAATAAACAGCACGCCTGTGCGCACGCACTGCCACGCCTCGAGGCGCGCCACGACGACAAAGTGGCCGGCTAGCGCTGCATTCTCGCGCACCAGCAGAAACCTGTAGAGCACCTCGCGACAGCGTGTAGACTCGGCGGCGGCGACGCCGTCACCGTTGTTGCACACATTCATGACATCCATAATTGTATCGTACGTTTGATCGAGCGCAGCGATGTCCTCGAACTCGCACGACTCGTCGCGCCGCTTGTTCCACTTCAAAAACGCAGCGCGTTTTTCGGCGAAAAAAACTCGCTTCGGCCGCTCGACCGACACACGCAGCGGCGTTGCACGTAACTGTTGTTGACTCATTGTTGACGTTATCTTGCAGCCGTTGTTCTCTCA